>Ga0210062_1000709_pt1 | contig 10270 bp, 1 predicted proteins | sample Muzzi_CordA_D2_FD_185528 | JGI IMG/M metagenome (GOLD analysis project Ga0210062, IMG submission 185528) | Wetland microbial communities from San Francisco Bay, California, USA, that impact long-term carbon sequestration - Muzzi_CordA_D2 (SPAdes) | ecosystem: Environmental > Aquatic > Marine >...
TGCAAGGTTTTGCTCCATCGATTGTCCTCCAAATTGTATTTGACAATCGAGGCTAACATATGCCTAAATTTATTTCATTCAGGCTTGCCGGAAGGACACAGATAAGTAAAAACGGAACGCCTTCATGCTCGGGCTTCAGCCCTTGAAGGACAGGTCTTCCGCTGCGTGCTGAGTTCAGCTAAACATAAAATCAGAAGCGAAGTCCCGCTGACAAGCGGGGCGCCCGCAGCCAGTCTGATTTAATATCCCCCGCCCGCCCTCCAAAAAAACAAGGTAGCCGCTTGTCTATCTTAAGCTTTTGCCTGTCATGCTCTTTGCAGCTTCTTACATAATCTGACGTGTATTATCTGACGCTGCTCATATCTTACCCCTCAAAGGACTGCAGCATCTGATAATACAGATTATGTCATCAGATAAAAGCAAAGAACACGCCAGGCAAAACCAACACCGAAGGCAAGCGGCTGTCTGATCTAATCGCCCTTCTCCCCGACCACCACCCCGGGTAAGGATCAGGTCATTTTAAAATGGCAATTAAAACAAAAAGGCAGCCGGAGCTGTGCAGCTCTCACTGCCTTTAACTGCTTCAGTATTTAAGACCAGTTTCTTAACTCTAACAAGTCAACTCAGTCAACCCCATCAACAATTTTCGCCCGTAACTTCATGTGTTTATAACAGAACTTATACTAATTAGCTATTCAATATAGCAGCTACTATAGCAATTAGTGGAAAGCTGACGTAAGCCAAAATATTTGTAAAGACAAGGAAATAGGTTAGTTTTTTTCCATACTTATTACTTTGATGTGCCTCTATAAAAATGCTGTAGAAGCGTTTTATATTTTTAATATCTACTAAAAAAGAAACAATTAAGTTGATTGATCCAATTTCATATTCTGTATTTCGTCTTAAATACCTGATAAAATACACAAATGTAATACCAAACCATGCAATACTTATCATTAGCAATATTACAAAATGGGGATCCATTCAGGTATCCTTGAATTTAGCAGTTTTATTTACTGCAACAGCCGACTATTTTGTCTTGCTCGATTTTATTTGAACATCCTGAATATATATGAAAGCTCATTCCAAGTTTTGCAATTATCTTTGTAACTGTTGGATTGCCACTGTCCCACGCAGCACCTGCTACAATTCCACTTGAAAATCCAAAACTATTATTTTCGGTCCTGTAAATATCCGGTTCCCAAGGTTTAGTTTTGGGGCATTTTCCAGGTGTGTTGTTAAAGCTCAGTGAAGCTGCCCCCGGTCCGCTGCCGCTGCCAATAGCAAAGCCGATTTCAAAGCCCACACAAAAAGAAGATATAGTTCTTTTATGTAGTTTTCCTTTATCATCGCAACAAGATACGGTACTCACCGAAGCCTCAACGGAAACTACAGCGAAATTGACCCCAAAGCCACCTCCTACCTCCGTTGTTAGGCCGAGCGGATCCTTAAATTTATTGGGGTTATTTCTTGTATAACTATAAAGGTTCTTGTCTAAACCTGCAAACCCAATTGGATCCAAATTATTATATCTTCCAATACTAGGATCGTAGTAGCGGAAGTAATTGTAGTGTTGCCCTATCTCCTGGTCGAAGTACTGCCCCGGAAATCTCAGATTGTTCATAATTGTTGAGGAAGGATCAACGTCCGCTTGACCAAACGAGGAGTACTTCGCAGACCAGACAACCGCACCGTTCATAGCGGTAAGCTTTTGCGGAGTTCCCAAGTGGTCATTTTGATAGAAGTAATATTCCGATCCCTGCTTCATAAACAGCGGATCAGTGGTCCAAGTTGATCCGGGCCTGTATCCATAGGACTTAGTAACATTCCCCGCTGCATCGACTTCGGCCACCAGCCCCTCGTCCGCGTATACAAAGTAAGTTCTAGTGCCGTTTACTTCTTTCCAAAGTCTTCTGCCGAAGGGATCATAGTAGTATTTAGATATCAAAGAACCGGAACCGTCTTCCACTCGCTCCAGACGGTCTTCTACATTGTATATGTAGCTGGTAACCTGGCCGGCATCCGTCTTTTTGGTCATGCTACCATTGTCATCGTACTCAAAGCTGATGCCGGCATAACCCTGAAGCTCGTTGTTGTCGTTATAGCTCCAGTTGTCGGCCACATCTTCAGCGGTCAGCCGGTTGCCCACGGCATCGTAGGTAAAGCCTTCATCGGCCTGCACCGGGTTGTCGGCGCCGGTCAGCCGATAAAGATCATCGTAGCCGAAATCATATTCGCCGTGTTCCGTGTTCTTGGCCGTGATGTTATCCATCTTATCATAATTGTACTGATAATTCATTAAAATATTTTGCGCCGGATCTTTGGCCGTGATCGATTTGACTCGCATCAGCGGATCATAATCATACTGCCTGCGACTCCCGCCGGGCAGCACGACCTCTGTCGGTCGATTCCATTGGTAGATGCTGTATGTAATGAAGCCTGCACCGGGGATATTCACGCCGGTCAGCTGGTTGTTGTCGTCATAGGTATATTCGTATGCAACACCATCCGGACCGACGAATGTCTTTTTTAGCCCATTTTTGTAATATGTGTAGCTGTTGGTTAGCTCAAACGGCCCGTAATTTACGGTCTCAGACAGCTTGCGGTACAGATCGTCATAGATGTAAGTAGCTGAGGTGATCCCGTCAGTGTAGCCGGTCAAATTGCCGGCCCGGTCATAGCTCAATGTGACGGTCTTGACCGCATTGTCATGATCGGCGGCCTCAAAATATTGGATCTCAACCAGACGCCCGGCCTCGTCGTAGTTGTATTCGGATTTCTGATTTTTGGCATCGATCTTGGCGATCAGGTTGCCGGCTTTGTCATACTGATAGGTGGTCTGCTGACCTTCGGGCCGGGTTTCTTTGACCAGCCGGTTGTTTTTGTCATATTCGAACCAGGTGGTGTTGGCATTGGCATCGGTCAAGGCCGTCAGGTTGTCCCGGTTGTCATAGAAATATTCAGTGACCTGGACCAGCGGATCGGTGACAGTTTTCAGCCTGTTGAGCACGTCGTAGGCATAGCCGGTGGTTCGACCTTCTTTGTCCGTTCGGGCAATCAGATTGCCGGCCGGATCGTAGTCAAAATCCGTCAGATAGATTTCCGAGCCGCTTAGAACATCTTTTTCAATAGTCTTGCGTCCGCGTTTGTCATAGACAAACTGTTTGGCAAAGGTCGGGTAAATGATTCGGGACGGCTGATTGGAGGCACCGCCTGCAGCCGAGCAGGAGGAGCAGCCTGAGCCGGCGGCATCGGCATATTCCATGGCAATCTCATTGCCGTTGCCGTCAATGGTCTTCAGCAGGCGCCCATCCGGGTCATATTCATACCGGATCACCCTGCCTTCGGCATCGACCTGCTGGAGCAGCTTGCCGGCGGCATCATACTCAAAGCGCGTGATATTGCCCAAATCATCGGTGACCTTGATCAGGTTGTTGTTCTCGTCATACTCGAAGTTCTTTTGATTGTTCTCGGCATCGATCTCTTTGACCTTTTTGCCCATTTCGTCATAGAAAAATTCTGTCGTATCGCCCAGCGGATCGATGACTTTCTTCAACTGACCGGCAGCATCGTATTCGTAGCTCCAGGCTTTATCCCGGGCATCGATTTTGATGAGCACGTTGCCCATGGCATCATGACTGGTAAAACGGGTGAGGCCGCCCTCCGGATCGGTGATCGAAGTTAAATTGCCACTCTCATCATAGATAAGTTGGGTCAAGGCCTCGGCCGTATTGGCATCAGCCGGACGCCGGGTGGTCAGAAGATTACCGTCATCATCATAGGTGTACTCGGTAACCCGCTCATGTTCGGTGCCGGCGGCTTCTGTCTTGCGGGTCAAATTCCCGTTATCATCATAGACATAGCGGGTCACCAAACCATTTTCATCGGTTTCTTCAATCCGCTTATTGTACCTGTGTTCATACGCATAGGATACGGTTGCGCCGTCCGGATAGACAACTTTGGTCAGGTTATCCCACTCATCATAATCTTTGCGGGTGACATTGCCCTGTTCGTCGGTGACAAGCAGATTGCGTCCGTCCTTGGCAATTTTTTCAACCGTTCTGCCGTTGATGTCCACCCGGCGGGTTTCAAAGTCGCGGTCATACCAGACTTCTTTGACTTTGCCGGCCGAGGTCTCGACCCGGGCGTACTGTTCCTGGGTGGCTTCATTGTACTCATACTCGAAGAAAAAGCCTTCACCCGCGCTGTTTACGACCGAAGCCACTCCATTGTACTTGTCGTAGGAAACCGTGATGATGCGCCCGGCCGGTTCGATAATTTTTTCCAACCGGCCCTGGCCGTCGTATTCAAAGCGGGTTTCATTGCCAAGCACGTCTTTGACGCTGCTCAGTCTGCGATCCGTGTAATCATACTCAACCCGACGGTTGTCAGCATCATATACCGCCGAGATCAAGCCGTCGTCATTGGTTTCATACCACAGCACCTGCCGATCGTTGCGGTCGGCAACGCCGATGAGTTTGCCGTCCTGATACAAAAGTTTACTCAGAACACCGGTACGGCTGCCCTGTGAGGTTACATTGCCGCTGACGTCATAATCGATCCAACCGCCTCTGGGGTCTTCCCAGCGATAGCCGATTTCGGTCTTAATAATCCTGAAAATATCATGGATAAAAATATCGGCATCAGTTGATGACTTTTCATAAATGACGCCGCCCTTATCAATGGATTCGATTCCGCCGCCAATGGCAGCCGGCTGAAAATCAAGTTTGTTGCGGTCATACTCCCAGAGCCACTGATTGCCGTAGAACCAGCGTTTGGCCTCGATCATGCCGCCCGGGGCCTTGACCGACAGATCCGCATGTTCGCGATAGTATTCACGCATCACCAGGTTGACAGATGAACCGGTTTCCTGAAACATGTTGCCGAAGGTATCCTTCAACCAGCAACGGAAGCAGAACTTTTCTTTGCGCGCAGGCTTTGGAAAACATTTAAGCCCTTCAATCGGCTCGGGTCTGGGCGCCGGCTTTGAGTAGCCACCGCCACTTACACCGCCGCCGACATTCCAGGTACCGCCGCCGCCAACGCCGCCGCTGCCGCCGCCGCTGCATTCACCATAGCTATAGGTCCAGCAGTGATTGACGGCGGCCCATGTCCATTGACCATTGGAACAAACGTAGGCCCAATCCACAATTGCACATTTCAGATAACGACCGCACCCTCCGCCGGTCGCCTGGCCCTCCTCTTCTTCCGGATCAAGGGACTGCAGACAGGTGACCCGATAAGGCACGGTGATCCGCTGCTTGGCTTCCATGGTGTCCGGCAACCCTTTCAAGAATTCGTACCTGAAATACTGATCATCACCCGGCAAGGTGATTTTAATATCGTCTGCCCGAATCAACCCGTAATTCGTCAACGTAAACTCACCGTTGAAGACATCACCGGCTTTCATTTTGGGCAACGCCACCGAGGCGGGTTCGATCACCACCACGGCTGCAGGCACATCGGTTTCGTAAACAGCGGTCAGGACTATTTCGTATTTGTCTTCAATCGTAATCTCGTTAACCGACCATTCAACGGTCACCAGATTGTAGTCCAAAAATATGTCTTCAGTGGTCGTCACGCCGGGTTTGATCCATACCCGGCCGATGTATTCCTGGTGGTTTTTCGCCGTAATGCGGCACTTGTAGCGGCCAGCCGGCAGGTCTTCAAACCAGGCTTCGCCAAAACTGTCGGTGGTTTGGACGTACTCTTCGGTTAAAACCGCCTCGTTTTGCAGCGTGACCCTGGCACCGGCAAGTCCCTGAAAGATATTGCCGGTCACTTTGTCGATTTCACCGGTATAGATATCGGAGACCTTAAACATGGCATTGCCCTGCCCCTCCTGGGTCACAGCCACGTACAGAATAATATCGGTAGTCGGATAATTGGCGGCCTCAACCCGCAAATAAAAGACGTAATCGCCTTCGGCCACCGCTGCGGTGGGCGACACGGCAAACCCGGCTTCTTTGGTTTCACCGATCGCAAAATTGCCCTGGGCCGCAGCCGAGTTCAGATAAATCCAGGACGGCGCCGGGTTCTTTGCGGCATCCAGCAACGACAGCTGCACGTCATAAAGATCCGCCAGGCCTTTATTTTGCAATTTAATGACCTCACTGACTGTTTTTTCCCAGGCCACACCGGTTTCGACATGATCGGGGCTAAAATACAGCGAGGGCTTGGCCTCGGAAAACTGGGCATTGATGGTCACCTTGCCCCAGTCGGCCGGGTCGGTTTCATCGCTTTTGATGGTCAGGTTCAGTTTTTCGGTCGCACCGGCCGTATTGTCGGCCCAGATGGCAAATGGCAGGTAGGCCGTCTGTTTGCCGCCCAGTTGGGCGATGGGCACACCGGGGGTTAAGTGGACACCTGACGGTTTTTCACCTGTCGGTTGATCTTCGGCAGCATATTCCAGCCGCAGGTTGTTGACAGTGGTGCCGTCGCCGGTTTGAACCCGAATTTTGATGGTGTTGGTGTAGTTTTTAGGCGCGTTCAGATTCAGGTTGGCCGGCGTGACGGCAACCTTGTTGATCACAAACTGACCGTGGACCGGTTTGTCGGTCAGATCCGGATGCACGGCCCGCACCCGGTAAATGCCCGACTCACCCGCCAGCGGTTTGAAGGTGTGCAAAAATACGCCGTCTTCACCGGTATAGACATTATAGGAGCGCTCAAAACCGTCCAGGGTGATGACCAGTTTCAACGGCACATTGGCCATGGCCTCATCAGTGGTCCGTTCCACCGCCTGACCGGTGATGACAATGTCCTGATCGCCGGTTGAGCTTTGTGGGGTGATATCCAGCACTTCACCGTAATAGGCGGTATCCACCAGGGTGACGGCATGGGTTGTGGAAAGCCCGTCCATCATAACCTGGGTCACCTGCCCCTGCTGAAAATAGACATGGTCGATATCCAGGCGGATGATGACATCGTCCGGGGCATTGGCCGGCACCGGCATGCTGATCAGATCCGAGGTGAAGGTCTCCCCGGCCGGAATGCGTGCAACGGTGTTTTTGTTGGGCAGGGTCACGATCTTTGTGCCCGTGGCCTGCTTAAAGGCCTGTGTGCTCAAGACGTTGTCGTCTTCATCCAGCAGATAAAAGATGATCTGATCGGAAGCCGAATTGCCCGAATTTTTGGCGGTCACGATTTCAATTTCCGCCTCGCCGGTGTTTTCGATGGTAAACTGCACCTGGCCCGTGGCGGCCCGGGTGAACTCCTCGTTTAAAATCTGCAGCCCCAGCATGCCGTCGGTCACTTCGATCTGGCTGTTTCGGATGATCTTTACCGTTTCACGGGCCTGCGGTGTGACCTCGATGGTAGTGGCCAGGGCGGCTACCCCCTCCAGGTTATTGTAGCCGCCCACGACCACCGGGACAGTCCGGGAAGCGCCCGGATCTAGACTGAATGCTTCCGAGGTATGATCATAGGAACCCACCTTGACCTTGAGCCGGATATTGTCCACCTGCCCGGCCCCCCCGTTTGACAGGACATAGTCCAGTCGATTCATAATGCCGCGCTTGATCCGGCTGCCGTCGCTGAGGACGGCCCGCAGCAACGGCAATGTCAGACTGCGGCCCAGACTCTCCACATCACTGTTGTCCTTCGTGATAATCGTATAGCGTCGCTCATCCCGGCTGTAACCGCCGTCCGTATAGGCCTTATCGGTTAACAGGGTCGGGTTTAATTTGACCGGCGCACTATCCGGTCCCAGATAAATATCGTAACCGGCAATATCTCCTCCCGGATGCGTCCAGCTCACCTCGGGTGAATCGTCGTCGGCCTGTACCACCGTGATGCCGGAGACCGGCAACAGCTGGACGTTCAGGTATTTTGCGTTTGACGGCGGCGATTCATTGCCAACCGCATCCACGGCCGTGACCGCATACCAGTGGTCTGACAGCGACGGCGTGGGATCCACCACCAGGGTCTGTACGATGCCGGTCGCCAACGGTGGCAGCCCTTCCGTGGTGGTGATCTCGATATCCGACCGGTACAGCGAATAAGTCACATTCTCGGTAAAAGGCGGCGGCTCCCATACAACCTTGATGCCGTTGGCCACCAGTTCCAGGGCCAGGTTAAGCGGTGCGTCGGGGGCCACGGCATCCGAGATTACCACCACCGGATCGCTCAGACCGGAAAGCGCCTCCTGGTCATTTTCCTGCCGGATACTGGCAATGGCATAGGTGTACAAGCCGTCTGATGCCGGTGCATCTTCAAACTCTTCGACCGCATCCAACCGGGCATAGGCCGTTAATTCACTTTCGTCAGGGCCCTTGCGATACAATTGATATCCAGCGGATTGCTCTACAGCGAGCCAGGTCAATCGGATTTTGCCGCCCGGTAGCGATTGGCCCTTAAATTCCAGCGGTGGTGCCAGCGGGGGCAGCTCTCCCTGATAGACCTGAAACCGGTTTTCGACTGTCACGCGGTCACTGACATTTTCCAGTTCATCGGTTCCTTGATAGATAAAGTAGAACACTTCGGCACCGGTTAGGCCTGCGTCTGCCGGCAAGTCGAACTGCGCCTGCCAGGTCTGCACATCGCCCTCTTGCGGACTGAGCTCGACCAGAGAATCTACCTCTAGCGGATCCCTTTGATCACCGGACAGCAGGTAGGACAGCTGCGGAAAGCCGTTGGATTTGATCTTCTCGTCCAGACCGAGGATAACTGTGACGGTCACCGGATTCTGCTCGTCATTTTTAAGGGGTGTCGGCGGTGATACCGCCAGACGGGTAACCGAGGGTCCGGCGGTGTCGATCTCAATCGAAACACCGACATCGATCTCCGTGCCGCGGTTGCCGACCACATCCCGGGCCGAGAAGATGGCGTAGGCCGTGCCGCCGGGGGTGGAGTCGGTGATGACGAAAAATCCGCTGTAGGTCGTATCCGTGTCTTTGCTCAACTGCACAGCAATCGGAATACCGCCGTCGGGGGCAATGCTCAGATAGGGTGCAGACTGTAATGGTTCGTTGACCGTCAACACCACATTAACGGTCCCCGGTGCCATGGTGCCGGTTTGGGCATCAAAAGCGCCCTGGGGGCTGTAATCAATGGCTGATGCCCGCGGGGGGGTGCCGTCGGCTTTCACTGATGCTTCCGCAGACAGCTCCGATTCGTTTGCAGCAGAATCGACCGTACTGACCCGGTAATACCAGGTGCCGTCTGAGGGCGGCAGATCATCGAATGCAGCAGCCTGGATCAGGTTGGCGTTGATCCGGCCGGCCCCCTGGGGGGTGGTAAACGGACTGGAGGCGCGATACAGGTTGTAGCCCACGGCCTCGGTTTCTATGGGCGCTTTCCAGGTCAGCCGCACCGCACCGCCTGCTCTGGCAACGGCGGCAAGATTCGACGGGCTGACCGGCAGGGTGGTATCCAGGGTTACCAGCACCTCATCGCTTAACGGTCCCAGGCCCGCCCGGTTGCCGGCAGCCGCCTGCAGGCGGTTTTGCCCTTCGGTCAACGTCAACGGCGTGCTGAAGTTGCCCAGAGTGTCCACGGCAACAACGACACCGGTCGCCGCACCGTTGTTGTAAAGGCTGACTTCAGTGAACTTCTCGGCCCGGCCGGAAACGGCGACCGTGTGCTTGTTGGTGATCGTGCCGGTGGTGGGTGCGGTAATTTGGGGCGCGCCGGGAAGTTCCAGCGCCACGTTCAGGCTGAAATTTTCTGTGGTGCGGTTACCCAGTGTGTCATAGGCTTCGATGATCAGGGTGTGGGCCCCGTCCGGCACTTCGACCACATTCCAGAAGCAGGTATAGACCGGGTTGTAATCCGTACGCACCAGGCTCCCGTCGATGGAAAACTCCACCCGGCTGACCCCGGCCGGATCGGCAGCTTCACAGGAGAAGGTGGGCGGCTCGGTCAGCGTGTCGCCGTCGGAAAGCAGCTGGTCATCAGCCTTGACACTGGTTATCTCGGGCCCCTGGGAATCCGGCTCCGGTTTGGCCGAGATGGTGGTCACCGAGGTCTGCTCGCCGTCGGAGGTGTTCACGGTGGTGACCGCAAAATAATAGGTCACATTGTCGGTCAGCCCGGCCACCTTGGCAGAAGCATTGGTAGAGGTTATGGTCGGGGTCATCCCTGCCACACTTGAAAAATCACTCTCGCTCGCATAGATCGCATAGTGCTTCACATACTGGGACGGCATAACACCGCTCCAGCTCAGATCAACATAGCCGCTGTGAACTCCAGCTGTCACATTATCAGGATTCGCAAGCAGGGTGACCCCGGTAACTGTTGTGCCGCTGCTGTCATTGTTGTCATTGTCAAC
>Ga0210062_1000712_pt1 | contig 10254 bp, 4 predicted proteins | sample Muzzi_CordA_D2_FD_185528 | JGI IMG/M metagenome (GOLD analysis project Ga0210062, IMG submission 185528) | Wetland microbial communities from San Francisco Bay, California, USA, that impact long-term carbon sequestration - Muzzi_CordA_D2 (SPAdes) | ecosystem: Environmental > Aquatic > Marine >...
AGAGCCATCGCTTCATGGGGCGGATGGTAGCTCAGGCCTTTGCCGGCCGGCGTCCCGGGCGGCGCCTCGCACTTGCAACGTGCCAGTGCCGCGGTCAGCGCACGCGAAAACAGGACATCGATACGTTCTGCTCGGGCGAGCGCTCGTCTTCGGCAATTTCTTCGCCTTCATAAACCCGCCGGTAAAGGTGAAGCAGGTGCCGTTTGAGGGGATGCCCTTGCAGGCTGTCCTGCACAAATTGCAGGTTCGTCTCTTTGCGGGCTTCTTCCGAAAGAAACAGTTTCTCGATAAGTTCATCGATCTTTTCGTCGGGCCAGTCGTCCTCTTCAGCCTGGGCAATGGTCTGGCACAGTTTTTGGGTCAGGTAGGGATGGCCGTAGGTCCAGTGAAAGACGCGGCTGAAGATGGCTGTGCCCTGGCCGGGGTACAGCGTTTCCAGTCGATCCTGTAAGATGCTGGCGCTATCCTGGGTAAAATCGATCAGCTTGATGCCCTGGCCGATATTGAAGGGGGTACGGCTGTGATCTTTGATCAGGTCGGACGGAGAGGCCACGCCGATGAGAATAAAACTGAGCCGGGTGAAATCCCGGTCTTTAGCCCGGGCGTTATAGGTGGCCCGGATGGCCGTGAAAAAGTCGTCAGAGAAGGGTAGTCTGAGGGTGGTGTCGATCTCGTCAATGAAGATGACCACCCGGCCTTCGATTTCCGTTAGCACCACGTCTCGCAGGAAGTTGGTAAAGCGGCGGACGTAGCCCAGGGATGATCTCTCCTGCCACCATTCTTCGGGATCGGCCGCCAGGTTCAACTCATCTGCCAGCTCGGTCAGCAGATCCAGATACCAGGTTTCCGCTTCGCTGGTGCCCATTTCGGTCAGGTCGATGATGGCAGTCTGCACATTCTGGGCTTGCAAGCGCCGGGCGGTGCGGATCATCAAGCTTGACTTGCCCATCTGCCGGGTGGTGAGGACGTAGCAGAATTTGCCGCTTCGAGCCAGGTCGAACAGCTCTTCATCCGCCGGACGCTTCACGTACGACGGCACGTTGGGCGGCAGCGTACCACCGGCTACGAAGAAATCGGATCTGGCGCGTCGCTTCTGGGGCGTGGCTGGTTGATCGATATTTGGCAAACTGCTCATCTACAGCAACTTATCCTCAAAATATAAGCGGTAAAGCCCGCAGCGACAGGTGTACAAGTCGCCGCTGCCTTTAATTAGTCCGGCTCGCAACAGACGGAACAGGGAGACTTCATCCGGGCAGCATTTAGTGCGGATAATATCTTTGAGAGCATTTTTTAAGGCTGGCTTGTCGTGGATGATCCAGTACTGGTGCCGCAGATGATCACCAAAAGGCCCGTAATCATGGGGAGCTTGCTGGCTTAGATCGGCCCAACTTATGCTCTCGGCCACCATTTTATACAGGGCTAACCGGGTGAGGTAAGGATGGCCGTTTAGCAGGTCAACCAGCTGAGGCAACTCCTGCTCCGCGACCGGAGAACCGTGTCTGAAGTTGAGATCACGTAGCTGGGCTTCATCAAAATCGGTCAGGCCCAGGTGGAGCCCGACGTTGAAGGGGGATTGGTGAATGTCGTCGATCAAGAGGTAAGGCTCGGTGGAAACAACCAGCACCATGTTCAGCTTTTCCCACACCGGTCGGGAGGCCCGGCGATTATGCCAGGAGCGCAGAAGCCCAAAAAAATCTTTGTAGAAGTCGGTTTGGAGCAGGCTATCGGCCTCGTCCATAGCCAGCACGATCGGCTCGTCAAAACTGGGGAGAACATGCTTTTCCATAAAACGGATCAGTTTCTTGGTGGAACTCCGTGATCCGGTCCAGGCTTGCTCAACAGCTTCTTCATCCAACTCCAGTTCATCGCAAATCGATGCGGCCAACTCCTGTAAAAACAGATCGAGCGAGGCCAACTGCTCACTGCCGAAACTCTGAAAATCCAGAAATACCACGTGAGTACCCTGCTCACGGGCGTAATTGATACCCCGCATCAGCAGCGAGGTTTTACCGGTCTGGCGTGGGGCCCGGATGGTGGTGGTTGTGCCCCACCGAATAATCTGTTCTTTGAGGTGGGCGTCCGCATCCCGCTCAAGGTAGAGCTTATCGCGCAGCTTAACGGCACCGCCCGGTACGAGCAGTTCCTGCAATACCCGCGGGTCGAAGGCAGGCAACGGCGGCGAGGTTTCGTCATCGGCCACCAGGCGACCGTCTTCGGAGACGACGCCGGTTTCAAAGGCAGTTCTGAGTTGGGCTCGACCGGTAGTTGGAGAGAGTTGGCCGGCAATAAGGTCAAGTATTACTTCCACCACCCGGTTATTGTCGGTCTCGTCTTGCCAATCTATGTAGTGGAGCGAATCTATAAAGGAAGGCATGGTGTATGGCAACAGACCGTCGTAATCAACTCGTACCGGCAAGATATGGGGCTTGCCATGCTTCTTGTAGTATTCGTAGGCCTGGCTAATTTCACTCTTGAGCATTTCGCTGTCTGCTGCGGTTTTGGAAAGCAGGACAATGAAAAAATCGCAGCTTTGAATTTCCTGACCAATCTGCTCCAGCGGGGTCTCGCCGGTTTGGCTACTTTGGTCCAGGCATACCACATGGCCCTGCTCGGCCAGGGCTTCAAATAGGTAATCAGCCAGGGCCTGGTCGGGCTCGGTTGTGGGGATATGGCAAATAAAAACGCGTGCTTCCTGGTTGGCAGAGATGGCTGCCGGGGACTGGACCGGCAGATAAAGGTTGAGAATATCCAGCATCTCCTGGGCCGAGGCGTAGCGATCAGCCGGGTCTTTGGCCATCGCCTTTTCAATGATTTGCTCAAGGGCCTCTGGCATGTCAGGGTTGAAAGCTCGGGGCGGTTTGGGGTACTCATTGACGTGCTTGTAAACGATGCTCAAGGAGGTGTCGCCGCTAAACGGCAGGGTACCGGTGGTCAATTCGTACAGCATTACACCCAGAGCATACACATCGGTGTGCGTATCGATGTTGCGGCCAAAGCCCTGCTCGGGGGCCATATAATGGGGCGTCCCCATAATGTCGTCGGTTTTGGTCAGTCGTTCACCGGACATCAATTTTGAAATGCCGAAATCGGACAGAATCGGTTGGCCGTCCGTGGTCAGCAGGACATTGCCCGGCTTTAGATCGCAGTGAATCACGCCTCGCTGGTGGGCGTGGGCCACTGCTTCCATAATCAGCCGGAATAGCCGCAGGGCTTCATCTAGCGGCATCTGGCCGGCCTGGGCGTGAATTCCGGCCAGCCGCTGAGCCAGGCTTTCGCCCGGCACAAACTCCATAACCATGTAAAAAATATCGCCCTCGATATCGAAATCATATATCTGGACAATGCCTGGATGACGCAGGGCGGCCACCACCCTGGCTTCACGTCGGAACCGGTCCACAATTTGAGGATCGTTAACCTGATCGAGCTGGATCAATTTAATGGCCACATCCCGTTCCAGGGTGGGATGGTAGGCTTTGTAAATCCGGCCCATTCCGCCGCGGCCCAGCGCTTCTTTGATAATATACTTGCCGATCTTTTTGCCCATCAAGTGAGTATTCATCATAGTCTTAAATCAATTTCGCACTAACTTACTGTTCATTTTAGCACATCTGGCCGTTGCGTACAATCAGCCCCCTTGTCGAAAATCATTCATTTGAGCCGGATGGCGCCCAAATCCACCGCAAAGTTGGTCAGGCTTTCTCCCTGGCGACTGGCCGCCAGCCGGTTGCCGGTAGCGAAGTCGTATAGCCCGGCTCGCACCTCGTAATCCCCCGCCGCAATGGTGGAGAGATCAGGCAGGTGAGGATCGATAATTACCTCACCCTCCTCCCACAGGCCGGTGGGATAGTCGCCCGCCAGCGGGGGGGCGTCGAAGCCGGACACCTGGGCGCCGTCCTGCCAGAGCTGAATAAAAACGGTGTAATCGGTTGAGGGTTGGCCGCGGGCGATCCATTTAAAGGAGATGACGCAAGCGGTCGCGCTGCTCTCACAGTTACTGATCTCGTAATCCTGCAGCCAGATCTGGTCGGCAAACTCGGCTGCGGGTGGTTGGGTCGGATTATAGGCCGGCCATTCCCAGGGAATCAGTTTTAACTGGCCCACGGTTGGCGAGGCCGGCGCGGAACCGCCAGAGATGGAAGGTGGAATGCCGGGACGACCCGGCTCGTCAAAATTGAATAGACCTACGTTGACCAGCAGGCGGGTGGGGGCCTCGCTGCCGCCGTTGACCTGGACCGGATAACTGTCGACCACAATCTGGCCGGGGTAGAGCGTGCTCGTCGGGCGCAGGCCCAGGCCGGGATAGGTATTCATCTGGCCCACATTCGTATAGTCACGACCTATCAAATGGACGAACACGCTGTAATTCGTTTCCATCGACTGGAGCGCCTGCCAGTAGGCCGTCACCGGGACCCGCTCGCCCGGCCGGACTTTGTCCGCTTCAATCTTAACCCCGACCAGCTTCATTTCTCCGTTGTAGGTCCAATCCAGGCGGGTCAGATCGGCCGGCAGATCAGCTTCGGTCAGCAGAGGTCCGGGAAGGTAAGCTGGAGCAACCACGCCGTAGGGTAGCCAGGCCGCCACCCCCACCAGCATCGCCAGTATAATCGACAATACCGCCGGGCGGGCCTGGCCCGGCAGGAGAACCCACCAGCCCCAGATGATGACGATGGCAATTGACCCCAGGGCGGGCAGCAGTTGGCGGCCCTGGAGACCGCCCTCGATGGCTACCAGCCGGGTCAGGGAGAAGGCCAGCGTCACCGGAAATACCAGATGGAGGATGAGGGCAGTTGGAAAAAGGGTAGGGGGTGGTGAGTGATGGACTGAGCCTTGACCAGAGTTACTGAAGCGTTTCCCAAGCTGAATGATGAGACCGGCCGCCACCCCCAGTAATCCCAGGCGGCTAATGATCCGGTACAGGCTGTAGACCCACTCCGGTGCGGCGATGTTGAGCCAGCCAAACGTGGCCCAGAATGAAATCTCGCCGGTGGACAGGGTATAGAGAAAGTCGCTCAAGGTGAGGGGATCGGGCCTGTCGTTGAAATATATCTCGTAAAGACCTTGTTGGAAGAAGTCGCCGTAGAGTTGGTAGTTACGCCAGTACCACCAGCCGCCCACGGCCAGAAACAGTGCGCCGATGATGAGCCCGTCCCGCCATAGGAGCCGGGCTGCCCCTGGTTGTTTTCGTGTAGAGATAGCAGCTATTAGCATTGCCGCCACGGCTACCAGGCCAAAGGATAGGCCGGTCATTTTGGACAGAGAGAGAAGCCCCAGGGTGATACCCAGGGCCGCGGCTCGATACCAGGTTTGGCTGGGACCGCGCAGGACGTACCGCTGGGCCAGCCACAGCCCGATGGCGCTGAAGGCGATATTGGCCGGCTCGTTGGCCACCGAGGCGGTGATGAAGACGAACATCGGCTGGCAGGCCAGGAAGAGGACGACAAATGTGGCGAAGCGTGAAGCGTAGAGTGGTGAGCGTGAGGCGTGAAGCGGGGAGCGGAAAGTGTCCGGATTGGAGGAGAATTCCAAAGCGTTTAGATAGACAAAGATCAGGGTAACTACCCCAAAAATCATCGAGTAGAGGCGCAGAACGTGGACGGTGAGGGCCAGACCACGATAGGGAAACTGTTCCGAGGGTTGGTGCAGGTAGTTGTTTTTGTTGCCGGGATCGAGGGCGTAGCCGATAGAGGCATGGGGATTGCGGCGATTTTCTTCGTAAACCTGCACCCCGTCTAACTCAAAGGGCTGGACCAGCAGTGCTCCAAGGGCGTAGTAGAGTGGCGGCTGTTGTCCGCCCCAGATTCCCTGGCCCGGTAGCATGACCGGCAGGCCGTTTCCTTCGGCGATATATTTGACGTGGCCGGTGTGGGTCCACTCGTCGGGACCTTCAAAGATGGGCACGATGAAGAAGTAGGACAGGGCTAGAAGGAGGTATACAAGAATTGCCAGGAAAAGCCCGGGATGGGCGCGCAGGAGGTGGAGCGAAGAGCGGGAAGCGGGTGGTGTGTTTCGGGTTTTCGGTTGGGGCGCCACGTGCTGATTTACTGATTTACTGATTTGCTGATTTACCATTCGCTATTCGCTCAACGTAATCTCTGCGCCGTTGTCTTGCCTGGGCAGGGCGGACTTGGTGATGGCCAGCCGCTGGCCGGAATTGAGGTCGTACAGGCCAAGCCGCAGTCTGACGGCATCGCCGGCCGCGGGCAGGGGGTGGCTGTCGGCAATGATTTCGCCGGGAGCCCACCAACTGGTGGGATAAGCGTTGCCGGTGGGTGGACCGTCAGCCTGGGTAATGACCTGCCCCGCCGAGTCGAGCAGGTGGAGAAAGACGACATAGTCCTCGTTTACCGGAGCCAACGACTCCCAGTAGAGGGTGATATTCCCCTCATCTCCTCCTGAAAGAGAAGGTGATAAGTCGTAGCCGGTCAGGGCGATGCTGCCGGCAAAGTTGACCCTGGCCATCTGTGTTGGTCGATAGGCCGGCCAGGGGGTCGGCACGATCTTGATCTGGCCGACAGTGGGTGTGACGTCCTGGCCGCTGGTATCCAGGGCCGGAAATCCGGATCGGCTGTCCGAGTAATAATCAAAAAGGTTGATGGTGACCCGGGCCACGATGGGTTTAGGGACATCGGCTTCCAACTTGAGCGGGTACACGTCTGTAAATTGTAGACCGGGTTGTAAATAGCGGGTTGGGCGCAGGCCCAGTCCCGGATACGTTTCGCGGCGGGCCAGAACGTTCCCGTCGGGGGCCAGCAGCACGATGGCCAGACTGTAGTTTTGGTCCAGCGGAGCCAGTACCTGCCACGCGGCGCGGACCATAATCACTTCTCCTTGAGAAGTCTTGAGTTCAGGTTTGGCTGCAGGAGTGGGCCTAGTCTGGGGATAGACCTGCACTTGGGCCAGTTTTAGACTGTCGAGAAAGGTGAGATTGACCGGGGCCGGTCCCAGGGTTTGGGTTGCAGGCTGCAACTCAAGGCTTCTGGCCTGGACGGGTTCAGGCTTAAATGCTGGATAAATCAACCAACCTAAGCTGTAGATGTTGAGGGCCAAAAAACTGGTTGTCACCAGGGCGCTGAAACCGGCGCTCCAGCGCCGGGGCAGCAGGGCGTGCCATCCCACCGCTATGAGCAAGGAAATGGCGCTAATTGCCGGGAACACCAGCCGGGTATGGGACACTGAACCAACCTCCATCACCCAGCGGAGGTACAATAGGAGATTGAAGGCGGCCCACAACAAGAGGATGATGATGTGCTCAAGATTGATAAGAGTGAGATTCAACGGCAGCGGTTTGCGCCTGGATCCCTGGATGAGCCTGCCCAGGATGGCCAACGCCAGACCGATCAACCCGATGCGAGTCAGCCAGAACAGCAGGCGATAGACCCTCTCCGGCGGACGAATCTGGCCCCAGCCAAAGGTGGCCCAGTAGGCCCGCCCGGCTTCGGCCCGCAGGTCCCAAACCTGGTCCAAAGAAAGAGGGGAGCGCCCGGCCAGCTTGAGGTGGGTGTCTGTGGCCAGCCACTCGCCATAAAGCTGGTAATTGCGGACAAACCACCAGCCGGTCAGAACGGCGCTGGTAACGGCGATTATGGCCAGCCAGCGAAGCATATCTTGCCAGGGCGACTGGTGACGCTGGCCCACAAAAAACAGCCGTAGAAAAATGATAAAGGCCACCAGAACCAGGGTCGACAGGCTGCTGAGTTTGGTCAGCAGAGCCAGCCCGCACAAGAGGCCAAGCAGCAGGGCGGACAGGTAGTCTTTTTTCTGTCTGGCTGCTTGACTGACTTGTGATCTGGTTGGCCCGGTGAATTTCAGGACCAGCAGCACCGCCAGACTGGTCAGCGCCGCGGACAGGCTGTCGTTGCTGACCGTGGCCGATACCCGGAGAAATTGCGGAGTGAGCGCGGTCAGGGTGGTGGCGGTGACCGCTACCGGCAGGTTCTCGGGAAAAAGGCGGCGGGCAATCAAGAAGGTGCAAATTACCGTCACCAGCCCGAAAACCAGACTCCAGCCGCGGCCCAGGTGGATTGCCAGAGCCGCCCGGCGATAGGGAAAGCTATCCATCGGACCGTGCAGGACCAGATTCTGGTTGTCGTTGATCAAGGCCCGGACTTCGGTGAACAACCAATGAGGGTTGCGCTGTAGCAGCTCGGGCAAGTTGTCAGTATTGATCCAGAATGTGCTGGCCGCCACGATAGTGTAATACAGCGGCGGTTGGGTACCTTCCTGGTTCCATAACTGGCCAGGGACGGCCAGGGGCAAGCCCTGGCCGTCGGCTATGTTTTTGACGTAGGGATAGTGCAGCGTTTCGTCTGAATTTTCAAAGACGGGAGTGAGAATACCGTAGCCCAGCCCCAAAGTTATGAAAAGGGTAATAAAAAGCCATAAGAAACGAGACCCCCCGGCGGGTGGTGTCTCGACCGTATTCAAAGTGCGTTCTCCTATCTGTCGATAATCTGCGTTATTGGCTCTTTGAGGTTCTGTGGGGTAGCTGCCGCATCCCCATGCGGCAGCAGGCACACTTGCACCTGCGCTGCGACCCCAGGGAGTGCAGGTGTAGGGATGCCCTCACTACCCAAATTCTCAGAGAACCGCGTTATTTTAGTCTTGGTGGGGCGTTGGGGCAATCTGTGAGAGGGGCGGTGAGGCCACGGAAGCTCAGGTTTTTACGATGACCACGACCACCGTCATATCATCACTTTGTTCAGCCTCGCCGGTAAATTGTTGGGCCGTGTGAATAATATGGTCAGCAATGGTTTCGGCCCGGCGGGTGCCGATGATTTCATTGATAGTCTGCTCAAGCCGGTCAAAGCCGAAAAGCTCTCCGGCCCGGTTGCGGGCTTCTACAATGCCGTCACTGGTAAAGATAATGGCGGTGAAAGGTTTTAAGGTGATCTGCCTTTCATCGTAGATGAGGTCTGGCATTGGGCTGCCGATGGGTAAACCGCTGACCGATATGAACTGGCAGCCTTTCGCGGTGGCGATGATCGGAGCAATCATCCCGGCGCTGGCTAACGTCAGCAATTTGCCGGCTTCGGCCGGGTTACGGCCGTTGATGTCCGGCCGGGTAAAGGTGGCGACCTGCAGGCCGACATTCATCTTGTTTTCTTGCAGCCTATTGTAGAGGATCTGCTGCAGTTTATTCAGAAGAGCGCCCGGACTCAGCCTATCGCTGATTTGGGCGTCAATAGCGGTCATCGCTACAGCCATATAGAGGGCAGCCGGTATCCCCTTGCCGCTGACATCCCCCACGGCCAGGCCAAACTGGTCCTGCGCCTGGAAAAAGAAGTGAAAGAAATCACCTCCGATCTGTTGGGCCGGCAGTATGCGGCCGCTGATATCCAAACCCGGCACCCGGGGTACTACCTGAGGCAAAAGCGTTTCTTGAATCCCCTGGGCAATCTCTAATTCCCGCTCAAGCTGGCGCACCTCGATTTCATAAAGACGGGCGTTTTCCAGAGCGATCGCCACCTGGTTGGCAAAGGCCAGGGCCAGATTGACGTCACTCTCCCCATAAGCGTTGATCTCAGTATTATCGATGGTAATCAGCCCGATGACCCTATCCCGCGCCACCAGAGGAATGCCCATCCACGACTTGATGTGGTCGTGGGGTGATAGTTTGAAAGAACTGTAGACTTCCGGGATATTGCCGATGACCAGCGGCTGGCGGGTATTAATCGCCAGAGAACCCGGTTCGCTGGGGTCCAGTTGCACCGGGAAGGTCAGGCCAATATTACGTTTTGGGGCGGGGAAGCCGCGACCGGCTATCACCCGGCGTTGCCGGCCTTCGATCAGGTGGATGGCGGCGCTATCGTATTTAACCACCCTGCCCAGTTGGTCCAGAATACGTTCCAGAACCTCATTCAGATTCAGGCTGGAGCCGACAATAAACGACACTTCGCGCAAGGTTTCGGCCTGCTGGCGACGCTTGTACTCTAGCTCGTATAGCTCCACATTTTGCAGAGCGATGCCCAACTGGTCAGCCATCGCCTGGCCCAGGGAAATCTCCCATTGGCTGAACGTATGCTTTCGGGTTACCTCCGCAACCATCGCCCCGGTTACTTCGCCCTGAATTTGAATCGGAATGATCATCAGGGACAGCGCATCCGGTCTGGCCCAGCCGCCCCGTGGCGAAGCCAAAGCCGCTGCAGTCAAACGATGGGTCTGAACATCCTCTATCCCGACCGGTTGGCGAGTCCGCATTAATTCGGCGAAGATCGGGTCGCCGCTGAGCTTTACCTGCTGGCCCTCAAAACCTTT
>Ga0210062_1000715_pt1 | contig 10246 bp, 11 predicted proteins | sample Muzzi_CordA_D2_FD_185528 | JGI IMG/M metagenome (GOLD analysis project Ga0210062, IMG submission 185528) | Wetland microbial communities from San Francisco Bay, California, USA, that impact long-term carbon sequestration - Muzzi_CordA_D2 (SPAdes) | ecosystem: Environmental > Aquatic > Marine >...
TCTTCTTCGGCGCAGTTGTCTTCTTCTTCTGCCCGCCGGACTTGGGGCTGGCCGCTGCCGGTTCTGCGGCCTCCACGCTACCGTGGACCACCTTGCCGTCCCGCGTTACCAATGTACCGGCAATGATCTCGTCCTCAGTGTCGATTTTCAGGCCCTTGGTCTCGTCATCGACCAACAAACCAAGGAAGCTCAGCACGTTGCGGGCGAAAAGATTGCTGGCGCTTTCCGCCAGTCGCCCCGGCAGGTTGGCGTGACCGACCAGCGTGACGCCGTGCTTGGTAACAACCTTGCCGAATTCCGACAGTTCGCAATTGCCGCCAGCCTCAACCGCCAGATCCACGATCACCGCGCCAGGCTTCATGGTCTTGACCATTTCCTCCGAGATCAGCTTAGGCGCCGGGCGACCCGGGATCAGGGCGGTGGTAATCACCATGTCCTGCTTTTTGATCGTCTCTGCGGTAAGCGCGGCCTGCTTCGCCTTGTAGGCATCGCTCATTTCCTTGGCGTAGCCACCGGCGGTTTCGGCCTGTTTGAACTCCTCGTCCTCGACCGCGACGAAGGTCCCGCCCAGGCTTTCCACCTGTTCCTTGGCGGCCGGTCGCACGTCGGTGGCCGATACCACCGCGCCCAGGCGGCGGGCCGTTGCAATGGCCTGCAGTCCCGCGACACCAGCGCCCATCACCAGAACACGGGCCGGTGGGATCGTGCCGGCTGCGGTCATCATCATCGGGAAAGCGCGGCCGAAGGCGGCGGCGCCATCCAGCACCGCGCGATACCCCGCCAGGTTTGCCTGCGACGACAATATGTCCATCGACTGCGCACGGGTGATACGCGGCACCAGTTCCAGCGCAAAGCCGGTAACGCCGGCCTTCATCATGGCCCCCACGAACTGGGGCTCGGTCAGAGCGCTCATCGAACAGATCAGGCATTGTCCCGACGACAGGGCGGACATCTCATCCTCTCCCTCGCTCGCGATCATCGGCCGGAGAACCTTGATAACGATATCGGCCCCGGCAGCGGCGGCCTTCGCATCTTTCGCAATGCTCGCACCTGCCTGTTTGTAGGCGTCGTCGGAAAACGAGGAAGCATCGCCCGCACCGCTCTCGACCACAAGGTCGAGTCCCATGGCGACCATCTTCTTGACGGTCTCGGGCGACGCCGCGACGCGCGTTTCGTTCGGGCGCCTTTCCTTCAATACGGCAATTTTCATTGACTATGTCCCTGTACTGGCTGGACTCGGTTGGTCTTCCCAGACGCCGCACAATTCCATCCCGCGCCACCACCGGAAACGAACCGGCGACATGATTGACGGGATGTTTCCCCGGCTGCCGGAACCGGACCTTTGATGAGATCCGGGAACGGGAGCAATATAACGGTATAGGACAACGGGGCAAGAGGTTATGCCTGCGACTACAAGGCGCAGGTAGCTGGCCGGCTGAATCCACGGGAATATTCGAGCCGCCGCATGGCCACGACGCGATAATCAGTGAGTCCGGTTGATCTCCGGATGCATCGAGCCGTCCGACTCGACTACCAGGCGCGCCATGCGTGCCCGGAATCGGAAAACGATGCGTATCCGGCTATCCTCATCTTCGTCGCCTTCTTCGGCGATATGATAAACATGGCCGGCGCGCAGTTCCGCCATCAACCGTTCCGGGGTGAGTCCCAGCAGCGGGGCTATCTCGCTCGCGTCGATCCGCAGCGAGTCTTCTTCATCGTAATCGCAAAACCTGTGGTTTTCGCTCATGGTCAGACTTCCCCGATCTGCCACCGCCATAGCGGCGCGAACAGCCTTCGGGCGGGATGGCGAGCATGCGCAAAGGATTCCGTATCCACCCGAATGCCTGCATAACATTTCAGCAGGTGAATCTTAAGGAATTATCTACAGGCTGATCACAATTTTACCTTCGGGGCGGTCGCTACAGGCACCCTGAATGGTTGGTTATTGAATTTATTATGTGATTCAGGCGATGATGTCAGGCAACAAAAGGCTCTCGATTTTCGTAATCTGGTCCTTTATCCGCAGTTTTCTCTTCTTGAGACGCTGAATCTGAAGCTGATCGAATGGGACTTCTTCGGCGATTCGCGCGATTACGTCGTCCAGATCCCTGTGCTGTATTTTCAGCTCCTCCAACTGGCGCTCGAGAATTTCCTGGTCGACCGATTCGTTCATTGAGAAACCCGTGGTGGTTACCGGCGGCAATTCTAGCTAGAATCCAGCCGGGGTGAAAGTCCCCGGCGACAATTTCATGACCTGGCGGCCGACAGCGGGAGAGATGGCGATGCGTTTGGGAGTTCTTACCAGTGGCGGCGATTGCGCCGGCTTGAATGCAGTGCTTCGCGCGGTGGCCCACCGGGCGATCGAAGGTTATGGCTGGGAGGTCGTCGGTATCGAACAGGGCACCAGGGGACTAATGGAACGGCCGCCGCGCGCCCGCGAAATGAGTCTCGATATCTTCGATGGCACGCTGATGCGCCAGGGCGGCACCATTCTGGGCACCACGAACAAGGGCGACCCTTTCGCCTATCCGGGGGCCGACGGTTCGATCAAGGACCGCTCGGAAGAGGTTATCGAGGGATTACGTCTGTTGAAAATAGATGCATTGATCGGCATCGGCGGCGACGGCAGCCAGGCCATTCTGCGCCGGCTGGCCCAGCAGGGCGGCTTCGGGCTGGTGACCATCCCCAAGACCATCGATAACGACGTGGCCGAAACCGAGGTCGCGATCGGCTACGATACGGCCGTGTCGGTGGCGACCGAGGCGCTGGACCGGCTGCAACCCACCGCCGCCAGCCACAGCCGGGTCATGGTGCTGGAGGTCATGGGCCGCGATGCGGGCCATATCGCGCTGGTCTCGGGCATTGCCGGCGGGGCGGATGTGATTCTTATTCCCGAAATCCCCTGGAACATGGACTGCATCGCCAGGCAGATTGAAAAGGTGCGTGAGCAGGGGCGCAATTTCGCGCTCGTCGTTGTCGCCGAGGCGCTGCGGACGGCGGAAGGCGAGACCGTGATACAGAGCGCCCCAGGCGAGAAACAACGTTATGGCGGGGTCGGCCACTACATCGGCGAGCGCATCGCGGAGGCCACCGGAGCCGAGGTCCGGGTAACCGTGCTTGGCCACATTCAGCGTGGCGGCGCCCCCGACGCCCGCGACCGCCTGATCGCCTCGGTCTTCGGCGTTCATGCCGTCGATCTGGTGGCCGAGGGAAAATTCGACCGCATGGTCGCCTGGCGCGCCCGCCAGGTGATCGACGTGCCGATCGCCGACGCCATCAGCCACCCGCATCTGGTGGATCCGGAAGGCCCGGTCGCCCGCACCGCCCGAGGGCTGGGCATATGCCTGGGCGACCGGTGAACGAATTTTCCGCGCACGCATTCTGGGATTGGTCTTGCGATGTCTATGACGGGCCCGGTATGCAAGAAACCTTGCTGGACCTGCAGGACAGGATGGGGCTGGACGTCAATTTGCTGTTGTTCGCCTGCTGGACCGCGTCCAAGGGATACGGATACCTGTCGGAAGCGCAGTGGACGCGCCTGATCGAGGAGACGGCCGGCTGGCGCGTGAACGTCATCGGACCGCTGCGGGCTGTCCGCCGCTATCTGAAGGAGTCGAAGGATTCCGGCGGTGCAAATGCGTTGCGCAATAAGCTTAAAACGCTGGAACTGGAGGCTGAACATGCGGCCCAGCTGGCAATCGCTGACCTGGTCCGGAATCGTTCTGGCATTGCTGTTCCCATGGCGGCGCAAATCGCGGACGCCCGGGCGAACCTTCTGTCCTACTATCTGGCCGCCGCCGGCGGGGAACCGTCGGGCGATGACATGGCATTGCTGACGTCTATCGCGCGAGCCTGCTGCGGGCCCCAGCAAGTTCAGGGATAAATTGCTGCGCATTATCGGAAAAAGTGATCGCTTCCCTGATGACATTGCCGCCGGAAAATTGTAACATCCTATCGTAATGTCGAATATGGCCGACATCTGGATACCCCAATCAAAATTGGATGCCCCACGGGGCACCCCAGCGGCGGAGGTCAACCCCGCCGCAGGGTCGTTTGTGCGTGACGCGCTGATCGGCGCGGCGCGTGCATAGACTCGTGGACTGGCGAGGCACGGAGTTGAGTCGAAGGAGTTTACCCACTAACTGAAAGGGAGTGACGCCATGTCGCTTGAGGATCGCGTGAAGACGCTGCAGGAAAAAAAGGATGACCTCGAAAGAATTCTCGAAGAGGAAGAGAATCGACCTTTACCTGACAATATATCCGTCCACGACCTCAAACGTCAGAAGCTGGCAATCAAAGACGAAATCGAACGTCTGACCCATCCCTGACCGGACCGGGAGCAGTCCACCCGGCCAGATAGCCGGTGGTTCACCGGCAAGAACGAACCATCGGCACGAAGTAGAGAGAGCGGGATTTCTGCCGCACGGAAATCCCGCCGGGTGGAGATCGATGAAGTCGATGCCGGCTTGTCCGGTCGTTTAAGATAAAAGGGCCTCGCGACGGGGCCCTTTTGTTATTCTCCCCCTTGGTGTTCTTTCATCGAAAATCAGGATACCCCGAAGCAACATGAACCTTGGTGGCAACCCCGGGCTCGCAGCCTCTCGATATCGCTCCAGAACGCCAGTGCCCAAAGGAAAGCCGCTTGCAGCAAACCTGCGGGACGGCTAGGGTCCGGGCAGTAATATAACGCAATAGGAACGGTGCAGCACGTTGCCTGAACTACGTTTTTTCAAAAGGTTATTTCGATATTCGGTCTTCGCCATCGCCTTCGCCGCGACCGCGGGGTCGGCCGGGGCGCAGATAATCGAACGCGAACTTCACCGCGGCGTAACCGAAGGGCCAAGCCACCTTGACCCTCAGTACGCCTCCCGCGCAGTGGAGCAATCAATCCTCAGCGACCTTTTCATGGGGCTGATTGCCGAGGACGCGGCTGGCAAGCCGATACCCGGCGCAGCCGAGTCCTGGGAGGTCAAACAGAAAGGCCTGCGCTGGATTTTCAAGCTTCGCGCGGGCCTGAAGTGGTCGGACGGGCGGCCACTGGTCGCTGGTGACTTCGTGTACGCCTTTCAGCGAATGCTGGCGCCTCAGTCAGTCGCGCCCTACGCTTCGATGTTTTACCCGATCGCCGGGGCCAGGACCCTGCATGCGAGCAAGGCCGGCGATCCCGCGACGCTGGGCGTGACAGCCAAGGACAAACGCACGCTCATTTTCGACCTGGAGCAGCCGACGCCTCATTTTCTGGCGCTGCTGGTTCATCCCACCGCCTTCCCGCTACGCAAGGACCTCATAGAAAAGGGCGGCGACGGCTGGACCCGGCCGGGCCGCATGGTAAGCAACGGCCCCTACATACTGGCCGAATGGCTGCCTGGGCGCTATGTCAAGTTGCGGAAGAACTGGGATTTTTTCGATCCGGCCACGATCTATATCGACAATATATTCTATGACATCGTCGATACCGGAGAGGTTGCACTGGAGCGTTTTTTCGCCGGCGACCTGGCTGTTCTTTCCGGAGTCCCCCGCGAGAGGATAGCAGGCCTTACGGAGACAGCGCCCGAAGCGGTCCGGCTGTATCCGACCCTGACCGCAGATTACCTGGTTTTCAACACGAAAAAGCCGCCCTTTAACGACCCGCGGGTTCGCCAGGCGCTCGCCCTGGCGATCGATTCGCGCAGCCTGGTCAACAGTGCGCTGGACCGGGGTGAAATTCCGGCAACCGGCATGCTGCCGGAGGGCATGGCGAACCTGCGCGCGCCGGCTCGGCCCGTACAGGAAGGTCCCTACCCGCTCAGACGCCCCCTGTCGCCATCGGCCAAAAGAAAAATGGCGAAACAGTTTCTGGCTGATGCGGGCTTCGGCGCGAATGGGGCCCTGCGCATCACGCTGCATTACAACAACAGTGACACCCACCAGAAAGTCGCCGATGCGATCGCCGATATGTGGGACAAGATCGGCGTCAGTACCGATTTGTACGGCAACCATTACAACGTCCATTATGGCGACCTTGGCCTCGGCGACTTCGATGTCGCAAGGGCCGGCTGGATCGCCGATTATAACGACCCGATGGCGGTGCTCGAGCTTTTCCAGTCAGGCAACGAGCGATTCAATTACGGCACGTTCGCAGACAAGCAATTCGATAAATTGCTGAGCCAGGCCGCAGCGCAGTCCGATCCGCGGGAACGGGCTATAGGATTGTACCGGGCGCATCAGCGGGCTATGGGGCAATATCCCGTCGTTCCGCTCTATCACCACGCCTCGCGCAACCTCGTGGCGCCGGCGGTCACGGGATGGGAAGACAATGTCCGGGACATCCATCCCAGCCGTTACCTGAATCTGCCGGACTGAACTGTCCAAGGGTTGATCGCTACCGGCCAGACGACTGTGCCGGTTCTTACGAAAGAAACGCCGGTGGGCCTGCCTAATGCCGCATTGATGCTGACGGTCCTGCTCTGGGGCTCGATGCTGCCCGTCCTGGACCAGTTGCTGCGCCAGTACGATCCCTTCACGCTCAACGTCGCGCGCTATGTTCTGGCGATTCCGCTTTCGCTGGGGATGCTGCGGCTGGCCGAGGCGGGGCCGCTGCTGCCGCGCGGCGTATCGATCCCGCGGATCATGGGGCTGGGCGGCGGCATTGCGGGCTTCGTCACCCTGTTCAACTTCGGCATCCTCTATTCCGATACGGTAACTGCGGTCGCAATCATGGCTGCGGGCCCCGTGGTCGCCAATCTGGTCGCCCGGTTCGGGTTCGGCGAGGTGCCGGTGCCCGGGATTGCACCGGCGCTGGCGATCTCCTTCGCGGGCGGTTCGCTGGCCATGCTGGACCTGTCAAAAGGCGGGTTAAGCATTGGTTTCGGGGGCGGCGAACCGCTGCTTGTGGCCGCAACCGGATGCTGGGCCTGGTATTCGCTCGCCGCGCAACGCTGGATGCGGGGAATGTCGCAAATGCGCATTACGGGGTTGACGGTGCCGGCAGCGGGTATCTGGGTTTTTGCCGCATATCTGGTGCTTGCGGCCACCGGCCATACGCATTTGCCGCCGACGATACCGGGTCTGCGCGAGATCGGGCTGGTCGCCTGGTCGGCGCTTGGCGGGGCATCCATAGCAGTGTTCCTGTGGAATTACGGGGTCCGCCATGTCGGAATACAGGTTTCCGCCATGTTCATGAACCTCACCCCGATCGTCGGAGTCCTGGTCGCGGTCTGGTTCGGCGCCGTCCCGCGCCTCGAGCAACTCTTCGGCGGCGCGCTGATCGTCGGCGCTGTCATATGGGTGCAGACCCGCCGAAAGGCGGTCGTCGCCGTCACGGAAGACCGCTCATGATCCGGGCGACAGCGTCCCGGCCCTTTTCCGACACCGGGCGCGGAATCGCGTGGATGCTGATCACGACGGTGCTGTTTGTCAGCATGGACACGGTAGCCAAGCATCTGACGTCGCTCTACCCGGTGCCCCAGGTCGTCTGGGCACGATTCGCCTTTCACGCGCTGTTCGTCACCCTTCTGATAGGACGCGGCCTGCGGGCGCGCATCGTTACCCGACGGCCCGGACTGCAATTCCTGCGCTCGGCGCTGCTGATGTGCACGACGATCCTGTTTTTCAGCGGCCTCAGCTTCCTGCCGCTGGCCGAATGTTCCGCCATGGTCCAGATCGGGCCGCTGATCATCACGGCCTTATCGGTGCCGCTGCTGGGCGAACAGGTCGGTATCCGCCGCTGGACCGGCGTGATGGCTGGCTTCGCGGGCGCGTTGATCATCATCCGTCCGGGCAGCGATGCGATGCAACTGGCCATCCTGCTACCCCTCGCCGCGGCGGTGACCAATGCCCTCTACCAGATCACCACGCGGGTTCTCAGCCGCAGCGACAGCGCCTTCACGACCCTTTTCTATACGCCCCTGATCGGGACCCTTCTGGCCAGCGCATTCCTGCCGCTGGTCTGGCAGACGCCCGATCTGGAGGGTTGGGCGACAATGGCGCTGCTTGGCCTTATCGGCGCAGTCAGCCATTTTACCCTGATCAAGGCCTTCACGGCGGCCCCGGCCGCCACCGTTGCCCCGTTCGGTTACAGCGCGCTGATCTGGGCTACCCTCTTCGGGCTGCTGGTATTCGGTGATTTCCCGGACCACTGGACCATCGCCGGCGCAGTCGTCATCGCCGGCAGCGGCATCTATATCCTGCACCGCGAACATATGCGCAAGCAGGCGGGCTGATGCCGTCCGGAGCTTAAGCCGATGTTTCCGGCAGCACCTGGCCGCCATCCACGACGATGGTCTGGCCGGTTATGTAGGCGGCTTCCTTCGAGGCAAGGAACAGTGCCGCATGCGCGATGTCCTCGACCTCGCCCATATGGCCCAGCGGGATCGTCCCGTTCATCGTCGCCACCTGTTCCGGCGTGAAATCGGCCGAGGCTTCCACCATGATGTTTCCCGGCAACACGGCATTGACGGTTATCCCGTGCGGCGCGAATTCCAGCGCCGCGCTGCGCATGAAGCCCAGCATCCCGGCCTTGCTGGCGCCGTAATGCGCCCAGCCGGCGACGCCGGTGATAGGCCCGGTGATCGACGAGATCATGACGATCCGGCCCGCCCCGCTCCGCTTGAGCGCCGGCAGGCAGGCGCGCACGGCGTAATAATTGCCCTTCAGGTTCGGGTCGAGCACGCTGTCCCAGTCCTCGCCGGTCATCTCTTCGATAGTCCTGCCAGGATAGATTCCGGCGTTACTGACCAGGATGTCGATGCCGCCATGCCGTGCCAAGGCAGCCTCGGCCATCGCCTGCATATCCTCCCAGCTTGCGACGTCGCCGCGGAAGGCCGACGCCGTGCCGCCGCCGGCGACGATCTCCGCCGCCACCGCTTCGGCCGACGCCATGTCGCGCCCCACCACCAGCAGCTTGCCGCCATTGCGGGCGAAGACCCGCGCGATACCGCGCCCGATGCCGCGGCTCGCGCCGGTGACAACCACGGATTTTCCGGTAATCGGGGTCAGCATCGCGACATCAGTCCGGTATCGGAATTTGTTGTGTGTCGTTGGGGACGACATAGCCGCGCTGAACGGCGGGGCGCGCCGCCATGTCGAGGAACCAGCGCTTCACGTTGGGGAATCTGTTGAGGTCCTGATCCTGGTAATCCCAGCGGGCGATCCAGGGGAAGCAGGCGCAATCGACGATCGAGATATCGTCGACGATAAATTTGCGATCCGCCAGCCGTTCGTCCAGCACGGCATAGAGCCTGTCCATCTCGGTGCGGTAGCGGTCTTCCGCATAGTCTGAAACGCCCTTGTTGAAATGGGTATAGTGATGCACCTGCCCGAGCATGGGACCGAGCCCGCCCATCTGCCACATCAGCCATTCCATGGCCTCCCAGCGCTTCTGTCCCTTGGGCATTAACTTGCCTGTCTTTTCCGCCAGATAGAGCAAAATCGCGCCCGATTCCATCATGCGGGTGCCGGTGTCGCGGTCGATGATCGCCGGCACCTTGCCGTTTGGGTTGACCTTCAGATAGTCGGGCGATTTCTGCTCGCCCTTGCCGAGATTTATGGCATGGGCGGTATAGGGGATGCCCATCTCTTCCAGGGCGATGGAAATCTTGCGGCCGTTCGGCACGGTCCAGGTATAAAGATCGATCATCTCAACACATTCTCCCGGCAGGTTCCTGCTTTCTTCATTGCATGAAGCGCAAGCGCGGGCAAGAGCGGGCGTTCGGTTAACCAGTCGTTGTATATTTCTGCCCGATGATGCCTCGCGATAGAACACATAACCGGAGACATGACCTATGATCACCTCGACCCTCGAGACCGTGCCCGACAGGGCGATCCGCGAACATCTGGGCATCGTGCAGGGCAGTACGGTTCGCGCCAAGCATATCGGCCGCGACCTGATGGCCGGACTGAAGAATATCGTCGGCGGCGAACTGAAGGGCTACACCGAGCTGTTGAGCGAGGCCCGCGACGAGGCGTTCGCGCGCATGCTGGAACAGGCTGAGGCCAAGGGCGCCAACGCGGTCATCAATGTGCGCTTCAGCACCTCGTCGGTGACCCAGGGCGCGTCGGAAATCCTCGCCTACGGCAGCGCCGTCATCGTTGAGTAACGATCATGGAAATCCTGTTGGAATTCTGGCAATTCCTGCTCGTCATTTTCCTGCTGATCCTGGGCTACTTCACCGGCAGCATTGCGGAAAGGCGCGTGAGCATCTCGCGCGCCGCCTTGTTGGTGAAAGTGACCGCGAGCACGCCGCCCGGCGTCACGCGCCCGCTCCCG
>Ga0210062_1000717_pt1 | contig 10228 bp, 11 predicted proteins | sample Muzzi_CordA_D2_FD_185528 | JGI IMG/M metagenome (GOLD analysis project Ga0210062, IMG submission 185528) | Wetland microbial communities from San Francisco Bay, California, USA, that impact long-term carbon sequestration - Muzzi_CordA_D2 (SPAdes) | ecosystem: Environmental > Aquatic > Marine >...
CTGGATCGGTATCGAATGGTACGGGATGTTCATCATCTTCGTGCCGGTCTACATGTTCCTGTTCCTGCCATTGGCAATGTTGATGACCGGCCAGACAGACGGCTTCCTGCGGGCGGCGGGCAGCCTGCACTGGGGGCTGATGACCATGGTATTCGCCATCGGCCATGCCGCCTATCTGCTGGCGCTGCCGGACGAGGGCAATCCGGCGGCGGGCAGCGCCGGCTTGCTGCTGTTCCTGATATTTCTGACCCAGTTCAACGATGTCGCCCAATATGTCTGGGGCAAGCTTTTCGGCCGCCACAAGGTGGTGCCAACAGTCAGCCCCAACAAAACCGTGGAAGGGTTGATGGGGGGCATTGCCACGACGACGCTGCTGGCCTGGCTGATCGCGCCCTATCTGACCCCGCTGGTCTCCTGGGAGGGGCCGGCAGCGGGCCTGATTATCGGCTTCGCCGGCTTTGTGGGCGATGTCACCATATCGGCGCTTAAGCGCGATCTCGGGGTCAAGGATTCGGGCACGCTGATCCCCGGTCATGGCGGCATTCTTGACCGAATCGACAGCCTGACCTTCACTGCGCCGCTGTTCTTCCACTACACTTACTATCTACATTATTGAGGACAGCAGACAGTGACGCCCAATCATTTCCTGCGGTTTCTGTTCTTCCTGCTGATCGTCCGCCCGCTGGTGCTGGTCGTGCTGGGTCTCAATGTGCGGCATCGTGAGCGGCTGCCAACGAAGGGCCCGGCCGTGGTCGCGGCAAACCATAACAGTCACCTCGACACACTTGTGCTGATGAGCCTGTTTCCGCTTGGCCTGTTGCCTCGCCTGCGCCCCGTTGCGGCGGCAGACTATTTCCTGCGCAACAGGGCCATGGCCTGGTTTGCGACCAGGGTAATGGGCATCATCCCCTTGAAGCGAGCGGTGCATGCAAGCGGCGGCGACCCGCTGGCCGAGCCCACCGAAGCCCTGGCGCGTGGCGATATCCTGATCCTGTTTCCCGAAGGATCGCGCGGCGACCCCGAGCATATGGAGAGATTCAAGACCGGCATCGCACATCTGGCCAAGCGGCAGCCGGAGGCCCCGATCGTGCCGATTTTCCTGCATGGGCTGGGCAAGGCCCTGCCGCGCGGGACCTTTCTGCTGGTACCCTTTTTCTGTGACGTCTTCGTCGGCGAGCCGATGGGCTGGAGCGGCGACCGCGCCTCGTTCATGGCCGAGCTGGAAAACCGCGAGATGGATCTGGCTTCTGAGGGCCAGTTCCCGGCCTGGGATTAGGGCTAGCGCCTGATTGCGGCCCATCATGGGGCGACTCTGACCGCTGTCAATCCACCGCCGCCACCGCATTCAGAAATTGGCGGATCTTGTCGGGGTTCTTGACGCCCGGACTGTCCTCGACACCGGAGGAGGTGTCAACAAAGCGTGCTCCCGACAGACGCACTGCCTCGGCAACGTTTCCTGCATTCAGGCCTCCGGCCAGCATCCAGGGCAACGGGAATTCCCAGTCCTTCAGCAGCAGCCAGTCGAAAGCCAGCGCATTGCCGCCCGGCAGGACGTTTTTCATATCCTTGGGTGGCCTTGCGTCGAACATCAGCCAGTCGGCCACGTCGTACCATGACGGCGTCGGTTCCAGGTCGGCAGGGCCAGCAACCTTGATAACCTTCATGACCTTGAGGCCGGTCCGCTTGCGCAACTCGCCCACGCGTTCGGGCGATTCGCTGCCGTGGAGCTGCAACATATCCAGCGGCGTGCAGGTCAGCACAGTGTCGATCTCGTCGTCACTTGCATCCACGAACAGGCCCACCTTGCCGATCCCGGCCGGTACCAAAGCGGCCAGTTCCGCAGCCTGAATAGGCATAACCGCGCGGGGGCTGGGCGGGTAGAAGACGAGCCCGATAAAGGCCGCCCCGCCATCCACGGCCGCGCGAACCGAGATCGGATCGTTCAGTCCGCATATTTTGGCGCGAACAGTCATGCAAGATCCCGCACAATATCCCGCGCGGCGGCAGCCGGATCCGGCGCCCCGGTAATCGGACGCCCAATAACCAGCCAGTCGGCGCCGGCATCGACTGCTTCACGCGGAGTCATAACCCTTTTCTGATCGCCAACGGTGGCGCCAGCGGGACGGATTCCGGGCACGATGAGGGTAAAGTCCGGTCCGCAGGCAGCACGGATGGCCGCAATTTCGAGCGGCGAACAGACGACGCCGTCAAGCCCGCAACCCTGGGTCAGGCGCGCCAACCGCACCACCTGTTCGGCGGCTGGGCCCTGCTGGCCAACCGCGGTGAGGTCGCCATCGTCCATGCTGGTGAGCACCGTAACGGCTATGACCTGTGGGCGGGGGACGCCAAGCCGGGCCGATTCCTCCCCCGCGGCTTCCAGCGCCGCGCGCATCATCGCCGGGCCACCGGCTGCGTGGACGTTCAGAAACATCGGCTGCAGCTTCGCGGCCGCGCGCACTGCACCGGCAACCGTGTTCGGGATATCATGGTATTTCAGGTCGAGAAACAGATCGCCTCGCCCGCCAGCGACCTCGGCCACGCCGGCAGGGCCGTGGGCGTTGAAGAATTCCAGGCCCAGCTTGATACCGCCCACGACGCCCGCCAGCGACTGCGAAAGGGCTTTCGCCCGGTCAAGGTCGGGTGTGTCGATCGCGACCAGTATGGGGTTCCGGCCTTCGCGCGGCATTAGCTTCTCCCGTTCGGCGGTGCGTCCCGGGTTTACACCAGCAATCCCCGACGGGAAATGTTTTTTAGTGAGCCGCGCGTCGCGCCGGCGCCGGGAGGCCGGCTTCGGGTATGGAGGGCGAGGACGGAAGCGCCTTCTGCCTGGCCTCTGCGATTTCGGCCTCCTTGACCTTGCGCCGTAAATCCTCGAGTTCGACCTCGCGGCTTCGGAGAGCACGTTCGGCCGCGCGGGCACGGGCGCGTGTTCGGCCGGCCCCGAGCCAGGCGACGACGCCGCCGGCGAAAAAGCCTACCGCCAATCCGCCCAAGGCTATCAAATAAACCGGCGCCGGGACGGAGAAGGGAAGCGGCCAAATCGACAGGTCGACGAATTCGCGATTGGAAAGCGCGAACAGAACCGCGGCCCCTATCAGCGGTCCGGCAATAAACCAGTAAATCAGCCTCATCTAATGGCGGTCCGTCGCCCTGGTGTTGCGTTTCAGTCTGAGCCGTTGTTTACGAGATCGCGCAATTGCTTGCCGGTCTTGAAGAAGGGTACCGTCTTCGGCGCTACCTGCACATTATCACCGGTTCGCGGGTTACGCCCCATCCGGGCTTCGCGGTGTTTGACCGAAAAAGTGCCGAAACCCCTCAGTTCAACACGGTCTCCGCGCTCCAGCGCGGCCGATATCTCTTCGAAAACAGTGCTGACAATGCGCTCCACATCCCTATGATAGAGATGGGGATGGCTTTCTGACAGCCTTTGTATCAATTCAGATTTTGTCATCCGGGACGTCCCTGGTTTTCAGGCTTAAGCCTTGTGCATATGGGGACTGCCTGTTTCATAGCGCCCCCTGATCCCTGTCGCAATGAAAGGTGCCAAAGCAAAGCGTGGGCGTCAAGCGTTAACCCACACGAATTAAACGACTATTCTTTTTCATTGCGGAGCCGGACCAAAATAACGGCCCGCCATTGCGGCGGGCCGTATGTCGTCAGGCTTTTTCCGAGGCATATCAGCTGTCGGAATCGTCCTTCGTTTCTTGCTGTTTGGACTTGAACGCGGCACCCAGGATATCGCCGAGGGAAGCGCCGGAGTCGGAGCTTCCATACTCCGCCATGGCTTTCTTTTCTTCCTCGACTTCACGCGCCTTGATCGACAGGTTGACCTTGCGGCCGGACTTGTCGATCGACGTGATCTTGGCGTCCACCTTCTCGCCCACCGCAAACCGGTCCGGGCGCTGCTCGGAACGCTCGCGCGACAGGTCGGTCTTGCGGATGAAGCCGGGAATGGTCTCGTTCGCCATTACCTCGATACCGGTATCAAGCACTCTCGATACCGTGCAGGTGACAACGGCGCCCTTCTTGACGCCTTCCATCTCGGCACTGACCTGGTCTTCGCTCAGTTGCTTGATACCAAGACTGATGCGCTCCTTGACGGCATCGATATCCAGCACCTTGACCTGGACCACATCGCCCTTCTTGTATTCGGCGATGGCTTCCTCGCCGGACTTGTCCCAGCTGATGTCCGACATATGAACCATGCCGTCGATCTCGCCGGGCAGGCCGACGAACAGGCCAAACTCGGTGATGTTCTTGATCTCGCCTTCCAGTTCCGTGCCGACGGGATGCGCCGCCATGAAGCTGTCCCACGGATTGTCCAGGCACTGCTTGAGGCCCAGGCTGATGCGCCGCTTCTGCGGATCGACATCGAGTACCATGACTTCGACTTCCTGGCTGGTGGAGACGATCTTGCCCGGATGGACGTTCTTTTTGGTCCAGCTCATCTCGGAAACATGGACCAGGCCTTCGATGCCCGGTTCCAGTTCCACAAACGCGCCGTAGTCGGCAATGTTGGTGACCCGGCCCGTGAACTTCGCGCCAACCGGATATTTCGTATCGACGCCATCCCAGGGATCGGCCTCGAGCTGCTTCATGCCAAGGCTGATGCGCTGGGTTTCCGAGTTGAACCGGATGACCTGCACATCGACAGTCTGGCCGATCTGCAGCGCCTCGGACGGGTGATTGATGCGCTGCCAGGCAATGTCGGTGACATGCAGCAGGCCGTCTACACCGCCGAGATCGACGAAAGCGCCGTAATCGGTGATGTTCTTGACCACGCCCTGCAGCACCTGGCCTTCCTTGAGATTCTCGATCAGTTCGCTGCGGGCCTCGGCACGGCTTTCTTCCAGTACGGCGCGGCGCGACACAACGATATTGCCACGGGCGCGATCCATCTTGAGGATCTGGAAGGGCTGAGGGTTGCCCATCAGCGGCGTCACGTCGCGCACCGGGCGAATATCCACCTGGCTGCCCGGCAGGAAGGCGCTGACCCCGGTGAGGTCGACCGTGAAGCCACCCTTGACCCGGTTGTAGATCACGCCGGTGACACGTTCGCTGTTGTTGAAGGCCACTTCGAGCTGGCCCCATGCCTCTTCGCGGCGAGCCTTTTCGCGCGACAGCATGACCTCGCCATGGCGGTCTTCCATCCGTTCGAGGAATACCTCGACGATATCGCCGGCCTTGAGTTCCGGCTTCTGCCCTGGCAGGGCGAATTCCTTGACGGCAACGCGTCCTTCGGCCTTCAGCCCGACATCGATGACGACAAAGTCGTTGTCGACGCTGATAACCGTGCCCGGAATTACCGAGCCTTCGAGGCCCTCGTTCGATACGAGGGATTCTTCCAGTAGAGCTGCAAAGCTTTCTTTTTCCTGCGCTTGAGCCATTTGTTTGTTAGTCCTTTCAAAGTCAGTCGTTTTTCCGGCCAGCCGGTTGTCTCCGGCGGTCTTTCATCAATAATTCACGCCTCCTCGGCCGATGTCCTTCCGGCCGCGGCAGCGTATGTCCGTCCCTTACTGTTCTGCCGGGTTACCGGCGCCGGCTACACGGATATGCTCCATTGCAGCGGCAAACGCTGCATCTGCATCGAGCACCGTCGTATCCAGCATCACGGCATCTTCCGCCGGCTTCATCGGCGCAACGCTGCGTTCACTGTCACGGGCGTCGCGCTCCTTCAAATCCTGCAGAACGCGCGCATATATACTGGCCTTGCCGCTCTCGAGCAACTCCTTATGACGCCTTTGCGCACGAATCTCGTCGCTGGCGGTCACATACAGTTTTATGTCGGCTTCCGGGCAGACAACCGTGCCGATGTCCCGGCCATCCAGCACCGCCCCCGGCCGCCGCGCCGCGAACGCGCGCTGCGTTTCCAGCAGCGCCGCCCGCACCGCTGGAATGGCGCTGACCCGGGAAGCCGCCTGCGCGGCCTCATCGCCGGCAAGCTCGGGATCGTCGAGCGTATCGAGATCGAGCGCCCGGGCCGCGGCCTCGGCGGCCACGTGGTCGGATGGATCGCCGCCCCGGCGCAACACGGCCATGCCCACGGCGCGGTAGAGCTTGCCGGTATCGAGGTGGGCGTAACCCAGTTCCCGTGCGATGCGGCGTGCAAGCGTCCCCTTGCCCGAGGCGGCCGGGCCATCGACCGCGATAATCATGCGCCAGATTCCACCGGGCCGATTGACGCACCCAATTCATTCATTAGTTCAATGAAACCCGGGAAGCTGGTCTCTATCGGTTCGGCATCGTCGATCGCGACGGGCTTTTTCGACGCCATGCCCAGTACCAGGAAAGCCATGGCGATACGGTGATCGAGATCGGTCTCGATCGACCCACCGCCGGGTGCCGGACCGCCACACCCATGAACGGTCAGACTGTCTTTTCCCTCCTCGACACGAACACCGCAGGCCGCCAGTCCCCGCGCCATAGCGGTGAGGCGGTCGCTTTCCTTGACGCGGAGTTCGGCCAGCCCATGCATTACGGTGGTTCCCGTCGCCAGGGCGGCCGCCACGGCAAGAACCGGATATTCGTCGATCATCGACGGCGCGCGCGAAGCCGGCACCTCGACACCGGCAAGTCCGCCGGCACGAACATGGAGGTCGGCGACCGGCTCGCCGGCAATCTCGCGTTCATTCCGGCAATCGATATCGGCGCCCATTTCGATCAGCGTTTCGACAAGGCCAGCGCGGCGCGGATTCATTCCAACATCGGTCAGCGTTATCGCGGAACCCGGCACAATCAACGCCGCGACCATTGGAAAGGCGGCGGAACTGATATCGGCGGGAACCCGGACATGGCGACCGACCAGTTCGGGTTGGCCGGTTACCGTCACCGCCAGCGCACCGTCGGCCTCCTCGGCGATGTCGATCTCTGCGCCAAAATGGCGCAGCATACGTTCTGTATGGTCGCGGGTGGACTGGGTCTCGACGGCGGTCGTCTTGCCGGGTGTGTTCAGCCCGGCCAGCAGAACCGCCGACTTTACCTGTGCCGAGGCGACCGGCAGGCGATAGGTTGTCGGCATGGGGTCGCCGGCGCCGGTAATCGCCAGCGGCATGCGCCCACCCTCGCGCGCAACGATTTTTGCGCCGAACCGCTCCAACGGAACCTGTACCCGGGCCATTGGCCGGCGGCAGAGCGACGCATCGCCGGTCAGAAATGCGGTCAGGGGATGGCTCGCCAGAACCCCCATCAACAGGCGCGCCGCCGTTCCGGAATTGCCCATGTCGAGAACCCCGGATGGCTCGCGAAAGCCGCCGAGGCCCACACCCTGGACGCGCCAGACGCCATCCTCGCCGCGCTCCACCCCGGCGCCGAGCGCCCGCAGCGCGGCCGCCGTGCAAAGCACATCCTCGCCTTCCAGCAACCCTTCGATCACTGTCTCGCCAACCGCCAGCGCACCTATCAGCAATCCGCGATGCGACATGGATTTGTCGCCCGGAACCCTGATTTCGCCCCTGATCGGGTTGCTGGTGCTTGATTTCAAGGGTTGCATCTGTGGCCTCAATCGATTATCTGCCGAACGATCCTCGGCGCGGCGAAGCCTGTAGCATAAAGAAGTAAGTGCGAACAGGGCCTGCGAACCGCCCCCCGGCGAGGTGAAACTTGCTTTAGCCAGTCGAAACGTTGACAGCCTGGGCATCGCGTGGCAATTGCCTGCACTGACACAACAGCCGCATCCGGCATACGAAGAGGAGTTAGTAACGTGGCCAAACCCGAGTGGGGTACAAAACGGATTTGCCAGAGCTGCAGCGCGCCTTTCTACGACCTGCGGCGCGATCCGATCGTTTGCCCGAAATGCAGTGCCGTGTTCGACCCCGAAGCAATCCTCAAGTCGCGCAAGCTAAAGGGCGTGGAAGAGGTTGTCGTGGCGCCGAAGAAGGAAATCAAGAATCCCGAGGATATCCTCGATACCGACGATGAAGAAGCGATCGTCGACGGCGACGACGACGATGTGCTGGAGGACGCCAGCGATCTGGAGGATGATGATGTCGCGGTGGCCATTGAAGCCAACCCGGAAAAAGACGAAACCTGATTAATTTGACACCATCGGCGGAAGCAAAATGTATTTTTCGCTTGCGCCGGCGGATGGCAGACGTATAACCATGCCGACTTCGCCCGGGGACGCAAAACCCTGCGGCAACCCGTGGGGCCGTAGCTCAGTTGGGAGAGCGCTTGAATGGCATTCAAGAGGTCGTCGGTTCGATCCCGTCCGGCTCCACCAGAATTTTTAAAGGCGATCGAGCCCGGCCAGCGCCGGGCTCTCGTTTTTTGCGGCCTATAGCTCCCGGCGCCTGCACCCGCTATTGTTGGCGGGACAAGACACAGCAGTCATGAGCAACATTTCGAACGATGGATTGCAGTTCCGGGACCGCACGATGTAGATGGATAATATCTGAACCGGAGGAGGCACATTATGAGGACCGCGTGGATAAGGGTTGCATCGGCCCTGTTGGGGGTGGCGGTTCTGTCGGGATGCGCGGCCGACATAGAGCCTGCATCAATGAGCCGATGGAAATCACCGCTCTATCGCGACCACCCCCTGACCGGGCAGATATGGAAGCCGGCCGATGCGCGGTTCGCAACTGCCGGCGAAGTATATGCGGCCATGAAGAAGGCCGATTTTGCGCTGATCGGCGAAAAGCACGACAATACCGATCATCACTGGCTTCAGGCCAAGCTGGTCTCGGAAGTGGCGGCGTATGGACGCCGGGCGGCGCTCGTATTCGAAATGCTGACCGACTCGCAACAATCGGCGCTGGATAAGCATCTCGAGACCCATCCCGGCGATGCGGCGGGAATCGGTCCGGCCGTCGGCTGGGAAACCAGCGGCTGGCCGGACTGGAAAATCTATCAGCCGATCGGACAGCAGGCGCTGTATGGTAACATGCCCCTCCTGGCCGGAGGGCTGGACCGGGAAATGACGAAAAGTATCGCTCGCGAAGGCCCGGATGCCCTGGGTAAGGAGCGCGCCGTGGCCCTGATGCTGGATCAGCCGGTCGATGAGGCTACGCGCGCCGAAATGCGCCAGGTCATCTCCAATAGCCACTGCGGTCAGTTGCCCGGCCCCATGCTCGAGCCAATGCTGTCGGTCACACTGGCCAAGGATGCGGTGATGGCCGACAGGATGATCGAGGCCAGAGGGCCGGGGAAAGCGGATGTTTCGGTGCTGATTGCGGGCGGAGGCCATGCGAGGGCCGACTGGGCGGTGCCGTTTCATCTCAGACGCCGTGCACCGGGCGCACGCATAGTGACGATTGGGCTTTTGGAGGTGCAAAAGGACCTGTCCGACCCCGCCGCCTATGCCGAGCGTTACGGTGGCGTGTTGCCGTTCGATTTTGTCTGGTTTACGCCGCGGGTGGATGACAACGACCCCTGCGAGGTCTTTGCCGAGCAACTGAAACAGATGCGCGAGAAACGCGAGAACATCGGTGAGGGCGAAAGCAACTGATGGGACGCACAAACTGGCTTCCAGCGACCCCATGCCGCAGCTTTCAATCTTGACAGAAGCCGCCGAAACCTTTGTACTGGAGGCGTGTGTGGCCAGGATAGCGGCTCTTGAACGAGGGGGATTGAGCGGCCACCGATAGACTGCGGGCAATTCCACCCACTGTCCGCGGCCCTTTCGTGTGAGTTCGAAACAGAACCAATTGAGGACAAAATGAAATCCAACTTTATCAAAGTCGTCGGTTTTACAGCTCTTCTTGCCGCATTTTCTGCTCCGGCCATGGCCGATGGCGACGCCGCGGCTGGCGAGAAAGTGTTCAAGAAATGCAAGGCTTGCCACACTCTTGAAGAGGGCAAGAACAAGGTAGGCCCCAGCCTGCATGGCGTAATCGGCCGCGCGGCGGGCACCGCCGAAGGGTTTAAGTATTCCAAGGCCATGTCGGAATCCGGCTTGACCTGGGACGACGCGACCTTGGCCAAATTCCTCGCCAAGCCGAAGGATCTGGTAGCGAAGACCAAGATGTCCTTCGCGGGCCTGAAGAAGGAAGACGATATCGAAAACGTCATCGCCTATCTCAAGGCGAACGGCGGCTGAAAAAGGCCTTTATGGCCTGTTTCGCGACCGGCGGCCCGGACCACCCGGGCCGTCGTTCTCGTTTGAAGAGAAGTGTTCAGCGACTCCACTCTGCTTCCTTCCTTGACAGCGTGGCCTCATCCCCATTGAATCCCCAGCGCAACAAGGCGGTGCGATGAGATCAGGTAATATCAGGATATTGGCTATTGGCAC
>Ga0210062_1000718_pt1 | contig 10227 bp, 13 predicted proteins | sample Muzzi_CordA_D2_FD_185528 | JGI IMG/M metagenome (GOLD analysis project Ga0210062, IMG submission 185528) | Wetland microbial communities from San Francisco Bay, California, USA, that impact long-term carbon sequestration - Muzzi_CordA_D2 (SPAdes) | ecosystem: Environmental > Aquatic > Marine >...
CGACAACGCGCGGGTGAAACCACCGGCCTTTTGCCAAAGCGAGCTCATGCTGTCGCGCGCCGCGGTGCCATGATTCGGGCTCACAGGCGCGCATACTGGCCACCGCCCTGCCCGCCGCCCTCCGTTCCCTATCAAGCTCGCCGGGAACGAACAAGGCGGCGTGCATGTCCGCGCGGACGGCCGCTGACCGGGGAACACTTCGGCGACGGCGGGGTTTTTACGTACGGCCGGGGCGGCGGCGCAGCGTGGCACGCCGCTTGCGTGTTTTGGTGGCTGTTCGGGGGCGGGGTGGTCTGAAAGGAGCGACCATGACGCCGTTTACGCGGTTTGCTTATTTTACGGTGATGCGGGACGCCGGCTTTGTCGGGCTGACCGCCTCGGTGCTGATGCTGGCCTTCAGCTTCGAGCCGGCCCTGGCCTGCAGGATCGGCGCGACGATCGCGCTGATTTTTACCGTCGGCCTGTTGGCACGGGTTTATTTCCTCACCGAGGAGCGGCTTGAGCGCAGCGAAGTCTGGCGCGCGTTGCCGGAAGAGCAGCGGCCGGAGGGCGAACACGGGCGGCGCTGGGCGCGCGCGCACCTGGAAACGCTGCTGCTGCGGCTGGCCAAGCAGGCCTCCGGCATCGCCTTCCTGCTCTATTGCTCGGCCCTGCTGCTGGCGCTGGCGTCAGGCATGGCGCAGCACGGTGAGGCCCATGCATTCGTGAATCCCCACGCTCCGCAAATCGCGCTAAACTGACGGGCCAGAAAGTCCGGACGCGAAGTTGCGAAGCGGTCCGCACGGACAGGGGGCGACGACATGGAACCGATGCGCCGCATCGCGTTCCAGACCGTGCAGCGGGCGTGCCTGTTCGGCGCGCTGGCGATCTTCTGCCTGATGGTCGGCCTGTCGGTCGAGCCACGGCTGGCGTTCAAGGCCGGTGGCGTCTGCACCACGCTGATGGCGCTCATCCTGATCTACAAGGCGCGCGAGGCGCTGACCAAGGATTACCGCAAGACCGAAATGTGGCTCTGCCTGCCGAAGGAGCAGCGGCCGCCCGCCACTTACGCGCAATGGGCCAGCGCCACCGTGCTGCGCGACACCTATCTCCATTTCGCGCTGTGGACCTCGGCCATCGCCGCCACCATGTGGGCGATCGCGCTGGTGCTCGCGTTGGCGGCAATGTGACCCCGTCGCCCATCCCCGCTTTTGCGGCGATGTGCGGAGTTTGCCTCGACGGCAGCTAGCGCCGGCTTCCGAGGAACTGAAACAACACCTCGCGGCTGTGCGGGCGGCGGCGGTGCTCGATCAGATAGAGTCCCTGCCAGGTGCCGAGCGCGAGCCTGCCGGCGGCGACCGGCACGTGCAGTGAAACGCCGGTCAGCATCGCCTTCACATGCGCCGGCATGTCGTCAGGGCCTTCGACGTCATGGATGTAACCGGCGTCCTCCGGCGCCAGGCGGTCGAGCGCGGCGACAAGATCAGCCTGCACGTCGGGATCGGCATTCTCCTGAATGGCGAGCGAGGCCGAGGTGTGGCGCAGATAGACGAGCAGCACGCCCTCGCCCGCCCCGCACTGCGCGAGGAAATCGGCGGCCGCGGTGGTGATGTCGGTGAAGCCGCGGCCGCGCGTGTCGAGCCGCAGCGTCGCCGAGGCGATGAGCTGCGGGCTTGTTTGCGCGATTGCCGACAGGCGGCCGGTCATGTCAGGCGGCTCAACCTTTGCGCAGCACGTCCCGCTGAAAATGCGCGATCATGTCGACCAGCCGGCGCCAGGTGTCCTTCATTGTGTCCTGCACATAGGCGCCGGCGCGGGCGATGTCCTCGCTGCTCGGCAGCTTGAGGGTGAGGTCACCGCTCTTGTCGGCGGGCGGCGGCGGCGGTGATGGCCGCGGCAGCGCACGCAAGGCGGCGATCTCGTCTTTCAACGCTGTCACCTCGTCGTGCAGGCCGATGATCTCCCCTTTCAGGGCCGTCACCTGGTCGTGCAGCCCGGTAATCTCCTCTTTCGGCGCCGTCACCTCGTCGCGCAGGCCGGTGATCTCCCCTTTCAGCGCCGTCACCTGGTCGTGCAGCCCGGTGATCTCTTTCTCCAGCGCGGAGCGCTCCCTGCTCACCGCCTGGCAGCTCCAGCCGGGGTCGTGCGGCGCGCAAAAAGCGACCTTGCCGCTGTCGTTGTCGAGGCGCAGGTAGCCACCGTCGACGCGCTGCAGGCTGAAACGGGCGCTCGCCGCCGGCGTGCTGCTGTCCTCGGTCTTCTCCGGAATCCTGGCGCGATCCTGGGTCTTGGACTGCTCCTGGATCTGCGCCTGGTCCTTGTCCTGGGTCTGGGTGGCCCGGACGTCATCCTGCGCCGGCGCCGCCGGCGGCGGTTGAACCCCGGGCTGCACCGGCGGTGCCGCCGGCCGGGCTTCCGGCTGGGCTTCAGGCTGGGCCTGGACAGGCGTCTGGTCGGGCACCGGCAACACCGTCTGCGCCAGCACGGCCGGGCCGCCGATGGCGGCGGCAAGGACGGCCACGAGGGCAAGCATCACCGTCCGCATGGATGCCTCCTGACGATTCCCGAAACGACGTGTTTGCAAGTCTAGCACCGGCACGGCCGCACCTTAAGCGGGCGTGCGAGGCGCCCCCGCTGCACGGCACTCGGAGGTCCAAACCCGGTTGCAAAATGGTACGTTTAGCACACGGAATCAAGCACTTATGTCACAGGGCCGGTTTCTTGACTCGAACAAACCCGATCAGTATGGTCCGCGCGGCTTTGAGGGCGGCGGGACAAAGCGAATGCCTTTAAATCCGCGCGGGTCGAATGCATGAGCGACGACGCGCGCGGACCGGGCGATCGCAAAGAACCGCCGGACGACGAGGCTGCTCTCACCGCGAGGCTCCAGCGTCTCGGCGAACGGCTCACGCAAGCGGGCCGACCATCCGAAAACGGCTCCGGTCCTCGTCAGGCCGCCGATGCTTCGGCGATCGCCCGCGGCTTCCGGCTTTCAACCGAGCTGGTGGCGGGCGTCCTCGTTGGCGCGGCGATCGGCTGGCTGCTTGACCGCTGGCTGGGCATCTCGCCGTGGGGGCTGATTGTGTTTCTGCTGCTCGGCTTTGCCGCCGGCGTCTTGAACGTGATGCGCGCGGCCGGGGTTGTCAAAGACAGGCATGTGAACGACTGACGCTGAACGCCTATGGATCCCATCCACCAATTCCAGATCGTCAATCTGTTTTCCCTCGGCACGCTTGGCGGCGCCGAGATCGCCTTCACCAATTCCGCGATGTTCATGCTCATCGCGGTGATCGGGCTGACGCTGTTCCTGGTGGCCGGCTCCGCCGGGCGCAAGCCCGAACAGGCCCCGACGCGGCTGCAATCGGCCGCGGAACTGACCTACGAATTCGTCGCCAACATGTTGCGCTCGACCGCCGGCAGCGAAGGCATGCGCTTCTTCCCCTTCGTGTTCACGATCTTCATGTTCGTGCTGGTGCTGAACATGCTCGGGCTGGTCCCCTACGCCTTCACGGTGACCAGCCATATCATCATCACCGCCGCGCTGGCGCTCACCGTGTTCTTCACCGTGCTGATCTACGGGCTGATGCGCCACGGCTTGCACTTCTTCAATCTGTTCGTGCCCAAGGGCGTGCCGATCTACATCCTGCCGATGATCGTCGCCATCGAGATCCTTTCCTTCATCTCGCGGCCGATCTCGCACAGCGTTCGCCTTTTCGCCAACATGCTGGCCGGGCACATCGCGCTCAAGGTGTTCGCCGGCTTCATCATCCTGCTCGGCGGCGCGCTCGGCGCCATCGGCTGGGCCGGCGGCGTGCTGCCCTTCGCCATGATCGTGGCGCTCACCGCGCTGGAGGCGCTGGTCGCCTTCCTGCAGGCCTACGTGTTCGCCATCCTGACCTGCATCTATCTCAACGATGCGATTCACCCGGGCCACTGACGGGCCCAACCGGATTTAAAGGCTAGAACCAGAAGGAGTTGGTTATGGATCCAGTGGCTGCGAAATACATCGGTGCGGGCATCGCCTGTATCGGCATGGGCGGCGCCGGCGTCGGCGTCGGCATCATCTTCGGCAACTATCTTGCCGCCGCGATACGCAACCCGTCGGCCGCGCAGGGCCAGTTCGGCAACCTGATCTTCGGCTTCGCCATTACCGAAGCGCTCGGCATCTTCTCGCTGCTGATCGCGCTGCTGCTGCTGTTCGCGCTGTAACGGACGCGCAAGGCCGGAGTCGGCGATGGCAGAGCCCGCACATACCACGGCGAGCACCGAGCAGGTCCCCCCGGGCGAGCACGGCGGCGGCTTTCCGCCGTTCAACGCGGAGACCTTCGCGTCGCAGCTCGTCTGGCTGACGATCGCCTTTGTGCTGCTCTACGTGCTGATGGCGCGGTGGGCGCTGCCGCGGGTCGGCGGCGTTATCGAGAACCGGCAGAAGCGCATCGACGGCGACATCGCGGACGCAGGGCGGCTCAAGCAGCAGTCGGACGAGGCAGTGGCGGCCTATGAGAAGGCGCTGGCCGACGCGCGCAGTCGCGCGCAGGCCATCGCCAACGAGACCCGCGCGAAGCAGGCCGCCGAAGCCGACGCCGCGCGCAAGAAGACCGAAGAGGCGCTCAACGCCAAACTGGCGGACGCTGAAAAGACCATCGCCGCCACCAAGGAAGCGGCCATGGGCAATGTGCGCGGCATCGCCGAGGAAGCCGCCGCGGCAATCGTCGAGCGGCTGATCGGCAAGGCGCCGAGCGAAAAGGCGGTCGCCGAGGCGGTCGCCATCGCGCTCAAGCGCTAGGCCCGGGGGCTCATACCATGCTGCATGAAGCGGAATTCTGGGTCGCGCTGGGCTTTGTCGCGTTCCTTGGCCTGCTCGGCTATATCGGCGTGCACCGCCAGATCGGCAAAGCACTCGACGACCGCGCCGCCCGCATCAAGGCCGAGCTCGACGAGGCGCGCAAGCTGAAGGACGACGCCGCCCAGTTGCTGGCCGAGTACCAGCGCAAGCGGCAGGAAGCGGAGAGCGAGGCCCAGGCGATCATCGCCGGCGCCAATGCCGAGGCCGAGCGGCTCGCCGCCGAGGCCAGGAGCAAGGTCGAGGAGTTCGTGGCGCGGCGCACCGAAATGGCGCAGACCAAGATCGCCCAGGCCGAGGCACAGGCCGCCGCCGACGTGCGCGCGGCTGCGGCCGAGGCCGCCGTCGCCGCCGCCGAGAAAATCCTCAGCGCCGAGGCGCGCGGCAACCTGGCCAGCGAGCTGGTGGCCAAGGGCATCGACGACGTCCGCAAAAAGCTGAACTAATTGGCTTTTCAGCCCGTTCCCGCGCAAGCGGGAAGCGGGACCACCGGACAGCGCGCCCGAGGACTCACGCCCGCGGGTCCCCGCTTCCGCGGGGACCCGCGGGCGATTTCCCCGCAGTTAGCCTCCGGCCGCGCGCGCCGATGCGGCACGGCGCCACACGCGGCTTGCCACCGAGTCGGCCGCCATTATCCTCGCCGCTGATTCGTTCCATACAGTCTGTGAACGGGCCTGCGTAACCGGCCGAGGCATCGGGGGCCCCCGTGGTCATCTTCGATTGCAACGGTGTCCTCGTCGATAGCGAGCCGTTGGCAACCTCCGTCGTATCCCGCGAGTTCATACGCGCCGGCTTTGCGCTGACGCCGGATATCGTCGCGCGCTATTTCACCGGCCGCCGCCCCGCCGACATGTTCGCCGAGGTGGAGATCGCCGCCGGGCGCAAACTGCCCCAGGATTTCGCCGCCACCGTCACCGCCGCGATCCTGCAGCGGTTCCGCACCGAATTGCGCGCGACCGCGCACGTCGCCCGTGCCTTGTCGTGGCTGCGCGGGCCGAAATGCGTGGCCTCATCCTCTCCGCTCGACCGCATTCGCGTCGCCCTCGAGACCACCGACCTGATCCGCTATTTCGAACCGTATCTCTATTCCGGCAACGACGTGCGCAACAGCAAGCCGGCGCCGGACCTGTTCCTGCACGTGGCGGGCAAGATGCACATCGAAGCGCGGCGCTGCATCGTGGTGGAGGATTCGCCGGTCGGCGTCGCCGCTGGCGTCGCGGCCGGCATGCGGGTGATCGGCTTTGCCGGCGGCAGCCACGCCGGCAGTCATCTCGACCAGAACCTGCGACTGGCCGGCGCACACGGCGTGATCACCGACATGCGCGCGCTCCCGGGCGCGGTCATCGAGCTGCGCGGCTGGTAGACCCCGGCGGGCACCGCATCAGGAGCGGGCGCGCGGCGCAACCCGCCGCTTGCGCGTCGGTTTTTTCTGTTGCCGGGCGCCGAGCGGATCGAAGCCGACATAGATCACATAGGAATCGATCAGGCTGATCGGATTCGGTGCCGGGAAGGCGATGTCGCGGTCGATATGGGTGAAGGTGACGCGGTCGACCGGACTGTTCACCGTGACCGGAATGGTGGCAAAGCGCGACACCACCGTCTTCGGCTGAATGGCGTCGTGCATCACGGTGATGCGCAAGGGGACGTTGACGGTGCCCGGAATACCAGCCGGCCCGGTGATGATGCGGCCCTCGACGCCGACCTTGATGGTAAGCAGGCCGGCATTGAGATGGCATTCGCGCGCCAGGCGGACAATGGTGCCCTGATAGCGCACGTCGAGCGGGCTCGGCTCGCCCTCGCCGGGCTTGCTGCCGATCATCAGGGTGGCGGCGCCGTTGCGCACCTCGATGTCGGGGCAAGGCGTTTCGTTGGCGGCGGCCGCGGCCAGGCCGCCGCCGGCAGCGGCCGGCTTGTCGCCGCTGCCCGCCGCTGACGACGAACCGAGAAGATCGCTGCCGCCCAGGCCGCTACTGCCCAGGCCGCTGCCGCCGCAGCCGCCCAGCGCCAGTCCCAGGCCCAGCAGCAGCACCGTTCCGAGCGAGGCTCGCCGTTGTCCGTTTCGCTCCGCGCGCATGCACTCAACCGTGTTCGTGTCGTCGCTCTCTGTGCCCACGTTTATAGCAAGCCAAGCGTGGCAAGCCCAAGGCGTGAAACGCCTCAATCTGCGTCGTCCTTAAGACGGGCAAAGAGCAGGTGGTCCTGCCAGACACCGTTGATGCACAGGTACTGGCGGGCATAGCCCTCGCGCCTGAAACCGGTCTTTTCCAGCAGGCGGATGGAGGCGGCATTGTCGGGGATGCAGGCGGCCTCCAGCCGATGCAGCCGCAAGGTGTCGAAGCCGAAGGGAATGAGCGCACGCAGCGCCGCGGTCATGTAGCCCTGGCGGGCGAACGGTGCGCCGATCCAGTAGCCGATGGAGCCCGCCTGCGCCACGCCGCGGCGGATGTTGGCCAGCGTCAGGCCGCCGACCAGGGCATTGTCGCCGCTACGGAAAATGAGGAAGGCATAGGCAAGATCGTTGCGCTGGTCCTCGGCGTAACGCTTGATGCGGCGGCGAAAGGCGGTGCGGCTGAGATCGTCGGCCGGCCAGGTCGGCTCCCAGGGGATAAGAAAATCGCGGCTTTGCTCGCGCAAGCTCGCCCAGGCCGGGTAGTCGCCGGCCAGCGGCGCGCGCAACACGACGCCGGGGCCTGCAATGGCCGGCGCGTTGTCGTTGAAACTGACGCTGCGGAAGAACGCCATGGGCGGTTTCTTGGCCCCCGCGCCCGCCAATCACGCGGCGCGGCGAACAAGACTTTCCGCGATCGCCGCTGTGCTTTCAAGACCGGTGCCGGGACCGAGCGCGGCGATCGCCGGCCGGCTGCGGGCGACCAGCGCGCGGCCGGCGGCACGCGCGCTGTCGACGCTGACCGCGTCGATCTTGGCGACGATCTCGTCGAGCGGAATCGGGCGGCCATAGACCAGCATCTGCCGCGCCAACTGACCGATCCGCGCCTCCGAGCTCTCCAGCGCCATCAGCAGGCCAGCCTTCATCTGCGCCTTGGCACGGGCAACTTCCGTTTCATTGAGGCTCTCGGTGGCGCCGGCAATCTGGTCGGTGACCACGCGCATCAATTCCGGCGCGTCGGCCTGGTCGGTGCCGGCATAGAGCACGAACAACCCGGTGTCGGAATAGGGCATGTGGAAGGCATTGATGCTGTAGCAGAGGCCGCGGATCTCGCGCACCTCCTGGAACAGGCGCGAGGACATGCCGCCGCCGAGTGCACTGGTGAACACCTGCAGGCTGTAGAGGTGCTCATCGCCGGTGGGCAGGCCTTCCAGTGCCAGCGCGATGTGCACCTGCTCGAGATCGCGCGGCTCGACCCGGGTGCCGCCGGCAAAGCGCGCTTTCTCCGGCACCGGCGCGGCCGGGCCGGCGAAAGCGGCGAAACGGTTCTGCACCTCTGCGACAACACGTTCGTGCTCCACGGCACCGGCGGCGGCGACGATCATGTCGGGGGCGCGATAGTTGCGCGTGAGGTAGCCGCGCAGCCGGTCCGGATTGAATGAGCGCACGGTGTCGGGGGTGCCGAGAATGGAGCGGCCGACCGCCTGCTTGGGAAAGGCCGTCTCCTGCAGGCGGTCGAATACCAGGTCGTCCGGGGTGTCCTCGGTGGCACCGATCTCCTGCACGATGACGTTCTGCTCGCGGCGCAGCTCGGTCGGATCAAAAACCGGATCGGACAGAATATCGGCCAGCACATCGAGGGCGAGCGCCACGTCCTCCTTGAGCACGCGCGCGTAATAGGCGGTGGTCTCGACGCTGGTGCCGGCATTGAGGTCGCCGCCGACCGCCTCGATCTCCTCGGCGATCTGCCGCGCGCTGCGCCGTCGCGTACCCTTGAACGCCATGTGTTCGAGCAGGTGCGAAATGCCGTGCTCGTCGGTTCGCTCGTCGCGGCTGCCGGAGCCGACCCAGACCCCGAGCGCAGCGGTCTTCAGGTGCGGCATCTGGTCGGTGACCACCGAAAGCCCGGATGGAAGACGGGTGACCTGCACGTTCATGCCGTTGCTCCTTCACGCGCCGCACGCGACGCCCGCTCGACGAATTTCTCGACGGCCGCCTGCTCCGCCGGCAGCACGCTGACGCGCTCCTTGCGGGCGGGCAGATCGGCGAGCCAGTCCGGCAACTTCGGCGTCACGCCGCTGGCCGCCTTGACCGCGTCGGGAAACTTGGCCGGATGCGCGGTCGACAGCACCACCATGGGCAGTGCCGGATCGCGGTGCTCCTTTTCGGCGACGGCGAGGCCGACGGCGGTGTGCGGATCGACGCAATAGTCCGCCTCGCGCATCCAGGTGCGCATGGTGGCGGCGCTTTCCTGCTCGTCGGCGCGGTCGGCGGAAAACAGCGCGCGCATGGCGGTAAGCGCGTGCGCGGACACGGCAAAGCGTCGCGACTGCGCCAGCGAACCCATCAGGGCGGCGACCTGGCCGCCGTCGCGGTCACAGGCCTCGAACAGCAGGCGCTCGAAATTGGAGGACACCTGGATGTCCATCGACGGCGAGGTGGTCGCCACCACCTCCCGCAGCGCGTACTCCCCCGTCGCAAACGCGCGCACGAGGATGTCGTTGACATTGGTCGCCACCACCAGCCGGTCAACCGGCAGGCCCATGCGGGCGGCGACATAGCCGGCATAGACATCGCCGAAATTGCCGGTCGGCACGGTGAAGGCCACCTTGCGATGCGGGGCACCGAGCGCCACCGCGGCGGTGAAATAATACACCGCCTGCGCCACCACGCGGGCCCAGTTGATGGAATTGACGCCGGACAGCCGCACCCGGTCGCGAAAGGCGTGGTGGTTGAACATCGCCTTCACCAGGGCCTGACAGTCGTCGAAGGTGCCCTCGACGGCGACGGCGTGGACGTTGGCGTCGGCAACCGTGGTCATCATCCGCCGCTGCACCTCGGAGATGCGGCCGTGCGGAAACAGGACGACGACATCCACCTGGGAGCGTCCGCGGAAGGCCTCGACCGCCGCGCCGCCGGTGTCGCCGGAGGTGGCGACGACGATGGTGCTGCGCTCGCCGCGCTGCTGCAGGGCGTGGTCCATCAGCCGGGCCACCAGCTGCATGGCCAGGTCCTTGAAGGCGAGCGTGGGGCCGTGGAACAGCTCGAGCACGAACAGATTGGGGCCGAGCTGGGTCAGCGGCGCCACCGCCGGATGGCGGAAGGTTCCGTAGGCCTCCTGCGCCATGCGCGCGAGATCGGCTTCCGGGATGCCGGCGCCGACGAAGGGGCGGATCACCTCGACGGCGACTTCCGCGTAGGGGCGGCCGGCCAAACCGGCGATCGCCTCGTTCATGACCGCGGGCCAGGTTTCCGGCACGAACAGGCCGCCGTCGCGGGCCAGCCCGGCGAGCATGAC
>Ga0210062_1000722_pt1 | contig 10211 bp, 3 predicted proteins | sample Muzzi_CordA_D2_FD_185528 | JGI IMG/M metagenome (GOLD analysis project Ga0210062, IMG submission 185528) | Wetland microbial communities from San Francisco Bay, California, USA, that impact long-term carbon sequestration - Muzzi_CordA_D2 (SPAdes) | ecosystem: Environmental > Aquatic > Marine >...
GAGGTCGGCTTGCGCAAACGTGACGTGGTCCAAACCGTACTGACGCACCATCCGCGTGCCGTAGGCAAGGCTCGCGCGTGAAAGGTCGACCCCGAGAATGCGGGCGTTCGCGCCATAAGCCACCGCGATCTGCGCGACGTGATGACCAGTGCCACAGCCCGCCACCAAAACGTCGAACGGCGCCTCGCGCAACCTGTCTGCAGTCAGCGCGCCGAAAACCCGATCGACCTCGCCGAGACGGACGGCAGGAGCGCCGGTGGTGAGACTGGTCCAGCGCGGATAGGGACTTTTCTCGTACTGCCCGGCGACGCGCTGCGAGGTGGCATCCGAAATCGAGCCATAACTTTCGATGCCGTCAGCCAACGCGCGCTCTTCCTGCCGCGCCGCGATCATCGGGCCGATTACATGCGCCAACCCCTTCGGTCGGATCCTCGCAATCGCGTCCGATGGCCAATTTGCCAGCGGAAGGGTCATGACGTCTCGGTACAGCAGAACCTTGATCAGGCTCCCGGCCGCAGCCGCTTCGCCGCGGCACAGCGCGTCCAGATCAGGTTGGAAGCGCGCAATTGCATCCGCCTCATCGGACGCCACCGGCCAGACGTGCTCGTTGATGTGAAGCTGCGCCACAAGCGCCAGGCAGAAACCGAACAGATCCTTCCGAGCCAGCAGATCGGCTTCGGACACGTCCAGCAGGATGCGCCGCCTCAGCGCGGCGAGCAATCGCTCGATGTTGGGATCCGTGTTTGCGCCCGACGACAGCGCATCCCGTAACAGCTCGTCGCGAAACACCACCGCCTTACGATCGTCCAGCATGCGCCGCGCCGCGGCATCACCGCCCTCTGACGCGGCTATCGCCAGTGCGGCGGACAGTCCGCCTGCCCGACTGGCCAGCTGCAAACTTGTCCGCACGATAGGTTGGTGATCGATCGTCGCGCAGCCGAGCGCCGCCCGCAGACCCGCAGGCTTGAGATCGTCGGGCTCGTCGATTGTGTACCGCTGCAAAAGCGTCGAGAGCGCCCGCGCCGCCTCGACGGAGGCCGGCGGCATGGCCAGCGCTTCCGTCAGTACGATCGCGGATTCGGCAACTTCACCCTTCTGCCGCAAGGCCTGCGCGAACGCGATCCGTACATCCTTGTCGCGCGGCATATCAGCGGCCGCAACACGCAGAGCCTTCACTGCCGTCTCGAAGTCCCCGGACTCCAGGGTTTGCAGCCCAAGGCGCTTGAATTCGCCGGCCGCCTTGGCGGACTTGCTCATGCTCCTGCCTGTCGATTTAAGAATCCGCCTGCGCACCGCAACAGGTTGTCGGCGAACCTCATTCAGCCTGAGAGGGCGACATCGCGTTCGACGACGTCAGTGGATCTCCGGCTCCGGCACCTCGGCCCCTGATTCCAGAAAGTCGAAGTCGCAGCCATCGTCCGCCTGCCCGATATGCTCCTGGAACATCCGCCCATAACCGCGCTCATACCGCGGCGGCAGCGGAGCCCACGCCGCCTTGCGCCGCGCCAGTTCCTCGTCCGAGACATGCAGATGGATCATCCGTTTCGCAACACTCACTTCGATCTCATCGCCCGTTTGGACAAGCGCCAGCGGACCACCAACGAAGCTTTCCGGCGCCACATGCAGGATACAGGCGCCGTAACTCGTCCCGCTCATTCGGCCATCGGAGATGCGCAGCATGTCGCGTACGCCCTGCTCGACGAGCTTCCGCGGGATCGGCAGCATGCCCCACTCGGGCATGCCCGGGCCACCTTTTGGACCGGCGTTCTGCAGCACCAGCACGTCGTCGGCTGTCACCTCGAGATCCGGTCGCTCGACCTCGGCTGCCATATGATTGTAGTCGCGAAACACCACCGCTCGACCGCGGTGTTCGCGCAAATGCGGCGCTGCCGCAGAAGGCTTTATCACGCACCCGCGCGGCGCCAGGTTGCCTGTCAGCACCGCCGTCGCGCCCTCATCGTAGACAACGTTGTCCAATGAGCGGATCACATCGGCGTTATAGATCTTCGCGCCTGACACGTTTTCGGCAACCGTGCGTCCGTTGACCGTGATCGCATGTCCCCGCAGCTTGCCTGCCAGCACGTTCATCAAGGCGGGCAGACCGCCGGCATAGAAAAAATCCTCCATCAGGAATTCGCCCGATGGGCGCACGTTGGCCAGCACGGGTATTTCGCGTCCGATCTGGTCGAACCGCTCCAATGACAGCGCGACACCCGCGCGCCGCGCCATAGCGATGACGTGCACGATCGCATTGGTCGAACCGCCCATCGCCATGTGGACCATGATTGCGTTTTCGAACGCCGCCGGCGTCAGGATGTCGCTCGGCGTGAAATCCTCCCACACCATGTCGACGATGCGCCGACCGGCTTGAGTGCACATCCGCTTGTGCTGCGAGTCCGCGGCCGGAAGCGAAGACGCGCCGGGCAATGTCATGCCGAGCGCCTCGGCAATCCCCATCATCGTCGCCGCCGTGCCCATCGTCATGCAGGTGCCATAGGACCGAGCGATGCCGTTTTCCATTTCGGCCCATTCCGCTTCGGTGATCTTGCCGGCACGCTTCTCGTCCCAGTACTTCCAGACATCCGACCCGGAGCCGAGCGACTTGCCGGCCCAGTGCCCGCGCAACATTGGCCCGGCCGGAACGAAGATTGCCGGGATACCCATCGAAATCGCGCCCATCAAGAGACCGGGCGTGGTCTTGTCGCAGCCGCCCATCAGCACCGCGCCGTCGATCGGATGCGAGCGCAAAAGCTCCTCTGTCTCCATCGCGAGGAAGTTGCGATAGAGCATGGTCGAAGGCTTGACGAACGGTTCCGACAGCGACATGGCCGGCAACTCAAGCGGAAACCCACCGGCTTGCAGAATGCCGCGCTTGACCTCCTCGGCCCGCTCGCGCAGGTGCGCATGGCACTGGTTGATGTCGCTCCAGGTATTGATGATGCCGATGACCGGCCGCTTGTCCCAGTCCTCGAGATCGTAGCCCATCTGGCGTAGCCGGGAGCGGTGACCGAAAGCCCTGAGGTCATTGACGCCCAGCCAACGGTACGACCGCAGCTCTTCTGGAGTCTTCTTTTTCTTCGTCACGTTTTTCCACCCTTGTTTGACGAGCTGGTTGACCCGGAGCTTGGCCCGGGCAGCGACAGGCGCAAGCTTAATGCCTGTTCAAGCCAAAAGAAACCGCCCTGCCTCCGGGCGCGCACCGGCAGGCGGAGCTGTTGAACGACACCCTTCTGGCATCAGATTTCGCTCGCCAGTTCCCGGATCTGCGCCGCCGCGACCGTCAGGCGGGAAATTGTCAACTCGCCCTGCCCTGCGATTTCGTCGATCTGGCGCTTGGCGGTCCGCACCTGCGCACCGTTAGCCTCGATCCACGGCCCGATATGCGTGTCCACCGCGTCCGTCGAACGCAGCACATCGCGGGTCAGCGCCCGACTTGCCGAACGCAACGAACCGAGCGCACCGCTGAGCGCGAGCCGATCGTAGTAATCCGTCACATGCAGCGCGCGTGCACGGCCCTGCAATTCATCGACGCGGAAATATTCGAGCGCCTCGAAGGCCAACCGCGCCGACGCCTTGAGCGACCGCTCAGTCGCAGCCGACAGCTTGACGATCGACGGCAAGTGCTTGAGCTTGTCAAGCTCGGCAACCCGTTGCGCGAGCTCGGGGGGAACACCGCTGTCGACATAAGCCCTCATCGCACCCTCGACTTCCTCCTTCTGCGCATCCGTGAGCACGCTTTCGGTATGCGCGCTCAACTCCGCGACGCCCGGGCCGTACTGGTCGACCAGCGCGCTGACCGACATGTTGCCACCCAACCGCAGCAGTTCGGACGTCTGATCGAGCAGCAAGCCCTGCGTCCGCGAATAAAGATCGAGTTGGACGGAGCCCTTGATCTTGGTGTCAAGCGCATCGATCTCGGCCCACAAGCTCGGCAGCTCATAGATTGTGCGTACAGCCATGAAGGCTGCCGCGATGTCCGCCGTGTCGCGACCCGTTGCATCCTTAATGCGAACGACCATCGCCGGACCCGCCCGATTGATCATTGAGTTGGCGACCCGCGTCACGATGATTTCGCGGCGCAGCCGGTGTTGCGCGATGTCATCGCGATAGTTCTGCCGCAGCGCTTCCGGGAAATACTCGTAGAGCAGCCCCTCGTTGGTCGCGTCGTCCGGGACCTTGCTCTCCATCAGATCCTTGGTCAGCGCGATCTTGGCCCAACTCATCAGGACCGAGATCTCTGGCCGGGTGAACCCACGATCGCTCGACAGCCGGGCGGCGATCTCGGCATCCGTCGGCAAGCCTTCGAGATCGCGGGCAATCAGTCCGCGCTCCTCGAGCTGGCGCATCATGCGCGCCAGCAACGCCCCATCCCGAACGCCGCGCCGCTCGGCCAGCGAGATTGCGAGCGATTGCTGATAGTTGTTCCGCAGACAGTCCGCCGCCACATCCTCAGTCATGCTGGCCAGCAGTTGGTTGCGTGCCGGCATGTCGAGCCGACCATCGGCCAGCGCGCGTCCGACCGCGATCTTTATGTTCACCTCCTTATCCGACGAATTGACGCCGGCGGAGTTGTCGATGAAATCGGTGTTGATCCGCCCACCGGCAACCGCGAACGCGATCCGACCGGCCTGCGTCACACCGAGGTTCGCGCCCTCTCCGATAACCTTGACGTTGAGTTCGCCGGCCGTGATCCGGATCGGGTCATTGGCCCGGTCGCCGGCGTCGGCGTCAGTCTCGCTGCTCGCCCGTACATAGGTGCCGATACCGCCAAACCACAACAAGTCTGCATGGCATTTCAATATCGCACGCATGAGCTCGGTCGGCGCGACCTCATCCGTACCGATCGACAGGAGTGCCTTGATCTCGGACGACAGCCGGATCGACTTCGCGCTGCGTGAAAACACTCCGCCGCCCGAGGAAATCTTGGACGTGTCGTAATCCTGCCAGCTCGACCGGCCCATCTCGAACAGCCGCTTGCGCTCGACAAACGATGCCACCGGATCCGGATTGGGATCGATGAAGATGTCGCGGTGATCGAACGCCGCCAAAAGGCGCGTCTCTTCCGACAGCAGCATACCGTTGCCAAACACGTCGCCAGACATATCACCGACGCCGATGGCCGTGAACGGCTCGGACTGAATATCGACATCCAGTTCGCGGAAATGTCGCTTGACGCTTTCCCAGGCGCCGCGCGCGGTAATCCCCATCTTCTTGTGGTCGTAACCGGCAGAGCCCCCGGACGCGAAGGCATCGCCAAGCCAGTACCCCTTTGACGTGGAGATCTCGTTGGCGAAGTCGGAGAACGTCGCCGTACCCTTGTCGGCCGCCACCACGAGATAGGGGTCATCGCCATCGTGACGCACGACGTTGTCGGGTGGCACGACGGCGCCGTCGACGAGGTTGTCGGTGATTTCAAGCAGCGAGAAAACAAAGATCCGGTAGGATGCGATCGCCTCTTCCATGATCGCTTCGCGCCCGCCCTCACGCGGCAGATGCTTGGGAAAGAACCCGCCCTTCGACCCCTCGGGGACGATCACGGTGTTCTTGACCTGCTGCGCCTTGCACAGGCCCAGCACCTCGGTACGGAAATCCTGGGCCCGATCGGACCACCTCAGACCGCCGCGTGCAATTGGGCCGAACCGCAGGTGAACGCCTTCGATCCGCGGGCTGTAGCACCAGATTTCGCGAAACGGCCGCGGCGCCGGAATGCTCGCGACCTCGCGCGGCGCGACCTTGAACGAGATCGTCTCAGGCGAGCCGCCGTCCGCGCCCGTCGTGAAGAAGTTTGTCCGCTGCGTCGCCGAGATCAGATCGACGTAATAGGACAGGATACGATCCTCATCGAGGCTCGGCACATCGGCCAACGCGGCACTTATTTCGGTTCGGATGTCTTCCTCGGCCTTCGTCCGGTCGGCAATGCTCATCCCGGACGCCGGGTCGAGCCGCGTGCGGAATAGCCGGATCAATTGTTTGGTCAGTGCGGGATAGGCCAGTAGCGTGTCGGAGACATAACGCATGCCATAGGGCGCCCTGATCTGGCGCATGTAGGCCGCATAGGCGCGCAGCATCGCAACGTCGCGCCAGCCGGCGTCAGCCGCAATGATCAACCGGTTGAATGGATCGTTGTCGGCCTCTCCGCGCCGCACCGCAACGAAGCCCACTTCGAGCCGTGTATGGTGTTTTTCGACATCGAGCACCGAGCCGTCGGCTGTCGTAAGCACCATGTCGTGCAGCGCGACCTGCTGCTCGCCGCCACCAGACTTTGGCGACACCCGATAGCTGCGTTCATCGATCGACCGGAGGCCGAAGTTTTCGAGCACTGGAACCCGTTCCGAAAGCGGGATCGGCGCATCGATCTGCAAAATCGTCCCTTGCACCTGTTCCGGCGGCACCGAAACCGGCCGATGAAAGTCGATCACCATTGGCCGCGACGGGCCGAGCCGCTCGACCCTTGAGACGTCTTCCAGCGCCCGCTGCGCCGAAAACGTTTCCGAGTAGGCCGGCGAAAAGGCGTCTCGATATTTGGCGACTAGCTCGCGATTCCGCGCGCCGGCCTTTTCCATCGCCGCAACAAACCGGTCGCTCCACATCTGTGCGATGTCGTCGATCTCGTCTTCAAGCTTCGCGACATCCGTTTCGGGCACCGGCGTGTCGGGAGTCCGGCCGATCAGGTAATGAACGCGGATTAGCGAGCCTTCCGGGAAGAACGGCGTGAACGAAGACACCCGCCCATCGAGCTCTCGGGCCAAGGCGTCGCCGATCTCGACGCGGATCCGCGTCGAGAACCGTTCCCGCGGAACATAGACGAGGGCTGAAACGAAACGGTCGAAACGGTCGCGCCTCAACAGTAATCGCACACGCGGCCTGAGATCGAGATCCAGGATCGCCCGGGCCCAGTCAGCCAGCATCCGATCGCCGATCCGAAACAGTTCCTCGCGCGGAAAATTCTCGAGCACATTGACGACCGCCTTGGCGTCGTGGCTGCCAGGGGCGTATCCGGTCGCGCGCAACACCGAGTTCACCTTCTGGCGCAGGAACGGGATAGCACTCGGCCGCTCGGTATACGCCTGCGACGTGAACAATCCGACGATTCTCAGTTCACCCGTCTGCTGACCATCGTCGCCATAAAGCTTGAACCCGACGAAATCCATATACGTGCGCCGGTGGACCCGCGAGGGAATATCGGACTTTGTAATGATGAGTGGCTGCGGCGCGAACATGTGCCGGCGAATTTCGGGCGTGATCTCCAGTGGCTTACCACCTTTCGACAGCACCAAAACGCTAGGATCACGCAACACGCCGAGCCCGCTGTCCGCGATCCTTTCGAGCCGGCCATTCTCTACGTCGCCGACCAGCTTGTATTCGCGCATGCCGAGAAACGTGAACTGACCGTCGATCAACCAGCGGCAGAACTCGAGCGACTCACTCAGGACCCCCGGTGCAACCGGTGGCGGCACCCGTTCGTAATTCTGCAGTGCCGCTTTCATCCGGCTCATCATCGGCTGCCAGTCGGTTACGGCGACGCGGACATCCTTCATCACGCGGTCGAGCCCGGCATGCAGGGCGCTTGCGTCCTCATCGCTCAGCGCTTCGACGATCGCGAAGAAAAAGCTCTCCTGCAGCCCATCGCCCCAATTCTCGTCACCGCGACCGACAATCTCCTCACGCGACCCATCCCGCGCGCGCTCCACCTTCATGATCGGATGCAGCACCAGGTATGTGTTGTGTGATTGGGCCTGCAGCTCCCCAAGCGCGCTGTCGACCAGGAACGGCATGTCATCGTTGTCGATCATCACGATCGAACGGGCTTCGCCGTCTGATCCGAGATCCTCGACCTGCCGGATGGAAATCTGATGCGTGCCGGGGCGCCGAGTGGCGTGAAACGCGTAGGCGTCCTCGACCACGGCGGCCAGCGCAGCGGCTGAGAGCCGCCCAAGCGTGTCATGATCTGCCTCCGCGAAGAACATTCGGGCGAAGGGTTCGACAGCGGCAACATCACCAAAGTGTGGTCTCAGGCGATCCAGGGTCATGTTGAGGTTTGCGTCCTTGTCCTGGTGATTCATCGAGCGATACTCCCTGCCCGGCTACCTTCGACCCTGGCGAACCATGAAACCACCGCACAATCGTTCGCCCAGTGGCCACAATCTCTACGATGGCCCAGTCGCAGGCCCCATTCAAACATGAAACAAGCTGTGGCGAACCTTCACGACATCGCAATGTCGGTGTTGTGATGAATGGAATTGGTCCGCCGGGCGATCAAATCGACCGCGCAACGACTGTGGCAAAGCGGACAACGACCCCACACCAATCAGCCAAGTTCGCCGTTGAAAGCGAGGAAAACCCGCCCTCGCATCATCACCACGCAAACCCAGGGCCCTACAATCGCCGACCTTGGATGGAAAAACAGCGAGCATCGCGTCGTGCTGGATCAAGCTATTCTCGGACTAGTCGGCGCGGGCGCCACGACACTGGCTCCCGCCTACGATCTCGACGTGCCGCCGGGCGCGATCTCCGGCGGAAAAATGCTCGTTGCATGGTTGTATCGCGCACATCCAGGGGAGGCACGCACCCTCGTCGAGGCCGCGACCCGAGAAATCTGTTCGTCGAACATGCCTGTCAGCCAATCTGGCGAGGAGATCGCATTCCATCTGGAGCGGCTGCCGGGAATTCTTGAGCTCAATCAGGCCCAACCGGGGCATGCGGCCACCATCAGGAAGCTGGTCGCCACACTCGTGGACGCCGGTCCTACCGGCCTCAAAGCGGCCGCCCATGACCTCGCAACCGCCCATCTTGAGATCTGCCGCTCGACCGGCACACTGGGGTTGAGCGGTCTTGACGAGGGCGCGGCCTCTGCCTTGTTGGAAGCTCTCTTCCGCGGCCTCTTCAAGGCGCGGCAGATTCTTGAAGGCCGGCGTGACGTGCTGAGGGCCTATCTGGAAAGCCACTGCTGGCAGCTTCCAACATCGAAACCGCAGAACGATAGCCGATCGGATCTGGACGACGCCGTTCGTGAGGCCCTCGTCGAACGCTACGCAGCTGTCGGCAAAGGTAGGAACCTCATCGACCGATGCACCGCTTTGTCCCACACGCTGCGCGATGATCTCAGCCAGCTTGTCGCCCGAACAGACGGCCGCGCCCGCAAACTCGCCGCCAAAGCGAGCAAGACCGTCACTGCCGGCGATCCCCTCACGGCGGATGCTGCTTTGGCTGCAATAGAGGACATCAATATCCGCACGGCACTCTCGGACATCGCCAACGTCGGCCGGCATCTCGCACAGGCCGCGCACATCCGGGGCCTGCGCGGCGAGCTGCATGAGACCTTTGGGGATTTCGTGCGCGCGGCAAACCACTACGCCCTGGCCGTTCGCCATCTTCCAAGAACGGATCACGCGGCCCGTTGGCAACTCGCGCAACACCAGGCCCGCGCGCTCGAGCTGGCCGCGCAATATGCAGGCCAGCCCGGCTCGTCGAACCGGGCCGACCAGGTGCGCGAGGCGGCATTGGACATTCTGCCGGCGTGGTTGAGCGAACTGCAGAGGGACCATCGCCCGCAGCGACCGGTAAACGTACCGCTGCCGGCGGCCGAACCGCTCTCTCACCTGCTGGCGCTGATTGAGGGCCCCACCGAAGAGATGGCGCCTGCCAATCCTGGCACGGCGCTCAGCCAGCTCTAATGCCGCGCTGGGGCTGAAAACAACTGAAGATTTGGGAATGGAAGATTTGGAGCGGGCGATGAGATTCGAACTCACGACCCTCACGTTGGCAACGTGATGCTCTACCCCTGAGCTACGCCCGCGTCCTTTTCACACCGCAGCTTGCCACCGCGGAGGAACGGGTTATGTACCAATCAGATCGCGAATGCAAGCGTTGTAGCGCGGCCCTGCTTGGCCCGCATGGCTTCCAGCCGACGTATGCGCCCGAACATGGCCAAGAGGCCGAAAATGGTCTGAATCCAGGCGGACCACAACCGACGCCGATGCCCAACATGAGCCAACCCAAAGCCACGCGAGACAAACTTTTTGCCCGATTAGCCGAGCTTTCGATCGAAACGACAACAGTCGACCATGAGGCGGTATTTACCGTCGAGGAAAGCACCGGACTTGATCAGGATCTGCCGGGCGGACATACCAAGAACCTGATGTTGAAAGACGCGAAGGGCCGCCTGTTCCTCATCATTGCCGAAGCGCATAACAAGGTCGACCTGAAGAAGC
>Ga0210062_1000724_pt1 | contig 10201 bp, 12 predicted proteins | sample Muzzi_CordA_D2_FD_185528 | JGI IMG/M metagenome (GOLD analysis project Ga0210062, IMG submission 185528) | Wetland microbial communities from San Francisco Bay, California, USA, that impact long-term carbon sequestration - Muzzi_CordA_D2 (SPAdes) | ecosystem: Environmental > Aquatic > Marine >...
GTTCATCTGCGGCTTCGTTCTGTGGGGATATCCGTCCTCGATGACCGAGGGATATGCCGCCATCACGCCGTGGGGCCAGTTCATCGGCGCCGTCATCATGTTTGGCGTGCTGGGCTTTATACCGGCTTGGATAATGTCGATGGTGCTCAACGCCATGGGTGTGCTGCGCATTCCGCCGCGCGTCGAACTAGCGGGTCTGGACCTGGCCGAATATCACGGGCGCTATCTCGACGAGGCCGACGTTTACGAGGCCGAAGTCGCAGAAGCCAGGGCCCGCGGCCTGATCAACGGTTAACCGAGGAGGATATGAATCATGTCTACAGGCATTGAAACCTGGAACCAGAGCTTGCTGGATATCGGCGCCATGTATCCCTTCCCGGGGACCGAGATGATCTGGGTGATCATCGGGCTCGTCACCTGGATCGGATGGCATGTAATACAGTTCAAGACCGAAAACACGGTCTATGCGGAGGAGGAGAAATCCTTCGAAAACAAGGACAAGCTGATGGCGGCGATGAAGCTGTCGGCCGCTGAAACGCTCGACGAAGAGATGAAGGCGCACAGCAACAATCTCAAATAAACCAGTCTCGCGCGGGGTCGGGCAACCGGCTCCGCGTCTGCACCCTCATGGTCGCGGCGGGCAACTGCCGCGGCTATTTTCTTTCAGGGTCCGCGCCCACCGGGTTGCGCTTGAACAGTTCATGCCGGTAACGGGCCCAGCGATAGGCATCCATGACCGACATCGCGTAAACGAACAGCCCGCCCGCGTACCGGCCCAGGAAGGAATGTTCGGGGGTCGTCGTCAGGAGGGTGAACGACCCCAGCAGTCCCATGAAAAACAGCATCGTGAGGCCCCGCAGCGGCGTCCCGTTGGCCACCTGTCCCACGCCGGGCAGGAAGATCGCGATCGCCAGCACCAGCCAGGGATGCAGCGGCGGTTTGGTTGGCTTGCCGCTTTCATTTTCCGTCATTGGCTTGACGCTCCCTGTTTCATGGATTGGTCCCGGCAAGATCTTCGTGGACCGAGACCGCCCGGTCGAGCAGGCGCGTCACCAGATCCGGCGAAAGCCGGAAATTCTCGAACACCAGTTGCCGCAGCACCATGTAATAGGCGCGTTCGGCCTGATCCGCCTGATAAGTAATTCTCACCCCTTTCGGCGTAACCAGCAGTTCCTTGACCTTCTCGTCATCGAACAGAACGCCGTGGGGCTGCAATTTGTCCAGCGGCGGAACGTCATCGGGATCGTCGGTGCGGGCAATGGCGAACGCCGGCCAGCCGGGCGGCGTGGCGAGCGACGTTTCCATTTTCCAGGCCGGAGACCAGAATTCCACATTCTGCGGGCGCACCAGGAAATCGAACGCGCCCCGGTTGGGATTTTCGCAATAGACCGTGGCCTGCAGCCACAGCGAAGGAACCTTGCGGAAGGCCAGATAGTCCGCGATGGGCTCCAGCTTGATCCGATAACCGCGGTAGCGGCCGGTCAGGACCGGAAAGTTGACGTCGTCCTGAACCACCCGCAAGTCCTCGAACAGGTGGGCGCAGTCCCCGTACATCGCTGCCCGACTGTCGCGCAGGCGCCGGCGGTCGCGCCGGTACATGTAACCGAGGATCGCTGCAAGCCCCGCGGCCAGGGCGATGATTTCATATCTCATAACCGGACTGAGTATCTGATTAACTGCATCGCGTCACCCGCGGAAAGAAAGGCCGGCGTCCGAATATTCCGGACGCCGGCCGTTTCATGACAAGCCCCGCGGTCAGCGGACCACGGTCACGGGGCAATGCGCCTTCGCCACCACATCGCTCGCCACCGACCCCATCAGTATCCTGGAGATGCCGGTCTTGCCGGTCGAGCCGGTAACGATGTGGTCGAAGCCGTTCTCCTCGGCAAATCCGATGATCCCGGTCGATATGCTGGGACTGTGAACGGCCACACACTTGTATGAGGCCAGCCCGCCCGCCTTCGCCTTGGTCTCGGCGCCCGCGAGTTCGCGGTGGACCTGCTCGTCAATGGCCTTCAGTTCTTCGCTGTTCCAGAACCTGGTGTGGGAGACCGCGTCCTCCGTAACCGTGGCGACGGTGACGAAGGTGAGCTCCACGCCAAGCTGCTTGGCGAACTGCACCGCGAAGTCCACCGCCTTGTCGGAGGCTATGGAGCCGTCTGTTGCGCATAGTAGCTTCTTGATCATGGCTGCAATCCTCCTCAATAGCCCTTGGGTTTCGGCCAGGGCATGGTGAACTGGTCGGCCCGCCGCACATATTTGTAGCGGTGGAAATGGAACCAGAGCGAGGCAACGATATAGAACACCATGATCGCCAGCAGCGATGCGCCATAGCCCAGGAACGTGGCGAAATAGGTCGCCGCGCACAGGATCAGCAACGACAGCGCCGGCAGCGGGTGGAACGGATGGACATAACCGCGCTTGATCGAGTCCAGCGGCCAGCTTTTGCGGAACTTCATCATGTTCAGGGACATGAAGGTATAGCCCAGCAGACCGGAAAGGATCGAGAAGGTGATGACCTGGTCGAGCAGCCCGGTAAAACCGAACGCCACCGCCACCGGGATCAGGAACACGATCGAACGGTACGGTGTGCGATAGCGCGGATGCACCGCCGCGAACCAGATCGGCAGGTAACGGTCGCGTCCCATCGAGAACCATGACCGCGACGCGTCGTTGATACAGCCGTTGGCCGAGGCGATCGCCGAGAAGATGGTGCCGATGAATAGCAGGACCATCAGGAACGGGCTGCCGGTCATTTGCGCCGCGTCATACATCGGCACGCCGGCCTGCCCGAGATATTCCCACGGCAAAAGGCCCGCGGCCATATACCAGGTGATGGTGGCCGCGATCAGCAGCGTGATCATCCCGCTCATCGTGCCCAGCGGGATCGAGCGGCCCGCGGAGCGGACTTCCTCGGCCGCCTGGCATGTTCCCTCGATACCCAGATAGTACCACATGCCGAACTGCAGCGACGCGATGACGCCGATCCAGCCGTAGGGCAGGTCGGTCAGCAGTTTTTCGTGCAACAGCACCGCGCCCGGATTCCAGGGCTGGACCCAGAAGAACATGATGACCAGCGCCAGAAAGGCGATTGCGGTGATGACGAAATTGACCGTCAGCGTCATGAACACGCCGCGATAGTTCAGCCAGGCCAGAAACGCGATGGTCAACACCACGAAGGGCTTGGGATCGAGGTCGGGATGGCCGAACTGGTCGGCGACGATAGCCAGCAGGTCGCCTGCCACCAGGGCGTCGGCGGCCTCCAGCATCGTATATGCCAGCACCAGGTAAAGCCCGACATTGAAGGCCATCAGCGGCCCGACGATATGTTTGGCCTGGGCATATTGCCCGCCGGCGGCGGCGACCGTCGAGGTAACCTCGGAATCGATCATGGCGACGCAGGTATAGAGCAGGCCGATGAACCAGCAGGCGATCAGCGACCCGTAGGCGCCGCCCTTGCCCACCGAAAAGTTCCAGCCCATATATTCGCCGACCAGAACGATGCCAACGCCCAGCGCCCACACATGGACAGGGCCCAGGACCTTGAGAAGATTGATGCGTTCGGCGGAGGCCGTTGCGGTCTGTTCGCTCATGACCCGCCTCCCTTTTCATCGGCTTCCAGCAGTTCGTCCGCGCCTTCGCGCGAGCTGATCAGCAGGTCTTCGTCGTACTCACGATTGATCCTGATAGCGTCCATCAGCATCCACAAAAGCAACCCGGCGGAAACGATCCATGCCGCGTAGCTGAAGATATCCCAGAAATCCATTTTGTTTGCCTCCCGAGCAAAGCCGGCCGCCGGACTGGTCGTTATGTCGCCAGCAGTCGGCCCCCCCTGCCTGTCAGTTGTCGAATTTTTCCCGCAGGACCTCGCGGTATTCCTTGTCCGATGCGCGGAACAGGAAGACGAAGTACCCGATAATGACGATAGCCGTGACGATCAGGGCAACCGGGTCGATCGTGTAATCGAACCTGTCGTTGATCAGGGCGGCGGCTTCCTCTACGCCGTAGCCCAGCTTTTCCCATTGCGCCTGCATGACCTCGTTCTGGCCAAGGCTTTCCCAGGTCACTTCGCCGGCGGCTGCCGCGGCGTCGCCCGCATCCTCGCCGAAGCCCAGAAAGTCGAGGATCTTCTCGTAAAACAGCGAGAGCATCAGGCTTCCGAACACGAATACCATCAGCAGAACGCTGTCGACCAACTGTCCCATGCCCGACTGTTTGGGCGGTTCATATCTTTGCGCCATCGTTCCCTCCCTTAACTCTCGCCGCTCTTGGCACGTTCGCGCATTTCATCCAGATGGCGGATGTCGATGCTGTAGATGGCCTCCTTGTCCTCCCCGTAATGTTTGATCATCGAGGCGATCGAGGCGGTGTTGTAGAGCAACACCAGACCGCCGCCGATCAGCAGGGCAAGCCAGATTCCGCCGTCGTCATTGACCCAGTCGACGGCGAAAAAAACGAAGATGTAGGTAATCCAGAGAAAGATGACGAAGGCCCAGGCCCAGAGCCTGTCCTGATTGAACATCGCCTCTATTCTGCGAGTTAGGTCTTCCGACATGATTATTTACTCCTCCCGTTGATTCGACCGACCGGCAATGAATCCTGCGTCCGGAAACCGCTTGCGTTCCGCAGGAGGGCGGCGGCCTTTCCCCGCCGAATTTCATGGCGGGAAACCTTTTTATCTTGCAGTAGAGTGTCGCTCCGTGGAGGAATTAGGACAAGAGACCACAAGGGGGATGTCTCTCCTCCTATTTTGCCATTAATGGCTCAGGAGCGGGCCTTCTCCATCCTGCGGGGATGCATGTGGCTATAGGGGATGGTAGTTGTAGGGGAGTTGGAGGACATGCCGGCTGAAGCCAAAAACCACCATGGCCGGACATTTTTGGAGGCAAAAGATAATGGCGGAGAAACAGGAAGAAAATTACAGGCTTGAGTACCGGGTCTCACGCACGCGGATGCAGCAAAGTTATTTTCTGGGCGGCCTCCTGGTGGCGATCGGGTTTATCGTGTTCCTGATCGGCCGGCAAATCATCCCGGACGCAACCCTTATCGCCATCGGCCATGTCGTAGCCGGCATCGGCGTGGTCGCGTGGACCATCCGTCAGTCCCGTGATCCGCGACCGCGGCTGGTGATGGACGCCGATGGCATCTGGTACCGCGACTGGAACACAAGGCCGATCCCCTGGGAGCAAATCCGCGGCGTGAGTACCTCCGGCTCGCGGATGAGCAGTTTCGTCTGTATCGAGGTACGCGACGAACAGACCCTTTTGCATATTATCCCGCCGGGGGACCGCCAGAAGTTCAAGGCCAACCGCCTGGTCCGGCTGCCCAAGCTGTTCATCCCGAACAACAGCGTCGACGCCCCTTTCAACGAACTGGTCGGCGCGATAAAGGCCGGGCTGGCGCATTTCACGCGTTGACGCCACAAAAAAGGGCGCCGCTTTTTTACGACGCCCTTCTTCGTTCGATTGATCCCTATCAGCAGTCCAGTGTGTTGTCCCGTTCCCACTGGCTGGAATGGCTCATAAAGGCGTTCCAGTCCTGCATGCGCAGTTTCAGGTAGCTCTGGATCACGTCCTTGCCGAAGGCCTCGTTCAACACCTTGCTCTTTTCCATCAGGCGCAGCGCGTCCAGCAGGTTCAGCGGCAGACGCTTGACCCGTTTCAGCTTGTGGCCGTCCTCGTACATGTTGATGTCCAGGCGCTCGCCGGGATCGCGGTCGTTCTCCACCCCGTCAAGGCCCGCCGCGGCGATGCCGGCCTGCATCAGGTAGGGATTGGCGGCGCCATCCATCAGGCGAAGTTCGAACCGGCCCTCGTCGGGGATGCGGATCATATGGGTGCGGTTGTTGCCGGAATAGGTCACCGTGTTGGGCGACCAGGTCGCGCCCGAGGCGGTGACCGGGGCGTTGATGCGCTTGTAGCTGTTGACAGTCGGGTTGAACCAGGCGGTCAGAGAATCCGCCGAATGCATGATGCCGCCAAGGAACTTGTACCCCATCTTCGAGATACCCAGCTCACCCTTCGAATCGTGGAACAGGTTCTTGCTTCCAGCCTTGTCCCAGACCGAAACATGGGCATGGCAGCCATTGCCGGTCAGGTGGTTGAAGGGTTTGGGCATGAAGGTCGCCCGGCAGCCATGCTGTTCGGCCAGGGTCTTGGTCATGAATTTGAAAAAGACATGCCGGTCGGCGGTTTTCATCGCGTCGTCATAATCCCAGTTCATTTCGAACTGGCCGTTGCCGTCCTCATGGTCGTTCTGGTAGTTGCCGAAATCCAGCGACTGCATGCCGTCGGAAATGGCGCCGATCAGGTCCATCTGGCGCATCAGCGCGCCCTGGTCATAACAAGGCTTGGACTGGATATCCATTCCGTCGGACAATTCCGTGCCATCCGGGTTCAACAGGAAGAACTCGCATTCCACGCCGGTCTTGATGCGATAGCCCTTCTTCTCGGCCCTGGCGAGCTGGCGCTTCAGCATGACACGCGGCGAGGCCTCGACCTCCTTGCCGTCCATCACCAGATCGCAGGCGACCCAGCCGATATCAGGGCGCCAGGGAAGCTGCATGAAGCTGTCCGGATCGGCCATGCCCAGCAGGTCGGGAAAAGCGGGGGTCATATCAAGCCAGGCCGCGAAGCCGGCGAAACCCGCGCCATCCTTCTGGATCCGGCCAACTGCCTTGGCGGGGACCATCTTGGCGCGCAGCACGCCGAACATATCGACGAAACTGAACATGACATATTTGATTTTTTTGTCGCTGACGATCTTGGCAAGATCCTTGGCCATGCAACTAAACTCCCTGATCGCAGACCCGCGCTGCGGGCCGTAATAATGATGCCCTGCCCCCACAGTGCAAGCATCCCCGGGGGCGCTGAAAAACGGTGATTTCGCGGACAGAACCTTATCAGGGAAAAATCCGCCGATCAACTTGCACGAAAACCTTTTTCCTGAGAGGAACGGTTCCGCCGCCTCACTCACCCCCCTGCGGGTTCGGATAGACGATGATCGACAGGAACCGTATCGGCAATTTGTGCAGTTCCTCCGGTCCGTGCGGTGCATCGGCGTCGAAGAACAGCGAGTCGCCCGGTTGCATAAGATATGTCTTGCTGCCGTGGCGATAGCTTACCTCGCCTTCCAGCATGTACAGGAACTCGACCCCGGTATGCTGGAAAATCGGGAAAACATCGGATTTGTCGGTCAGGATAATGAGATAGGGCTCCATCCCGATCGACTTGCCGACCGTATGGCCAAGCAACTGGTACTGGTGGCCCGCGCGGGTGCCGCGCCGTTCGATTTTCAGCCCTTCGCCGGCCTTGACGAAACTCGCATCGCGTTCCTCCTCGAAACGGCGGAACAGCGCGGTGACCGGCACATGCAGGGCCTTTGCCAGACTCTGCATCGTGCTTAGCGAGGGCGAGGTCAGCCCATGCTCGATCTTCGACAGCATCCCGGCCGACAGTCCGGCCACCTTGGCCAGTTCGACCACGGTCATGTCCAGCTTCTGGCGGAATTCTCGCACCTGGGTGCCGATCGCGGCCTCCAGGCTGTTGCCGTCGCTTTCCGCCGGGGCATGAGGGTTCTGGAAGTCCGCCGCCACCGGTGTCGCGTCGCCCCGATTGTTTTCCTTAGCCGACATTTATTCTCGCTGGGTGAAATTTCCGAAAGTCGCCGCCGGAGCTTATTCGCACTGCGGTCGCAGCACAAGCAGGCATGCCGCGCGGACGGATTTACCAACCTTGCCGTAAATTGGCAATACCACCAGACCGGGCACGGCCGCCTGCATTAAAGCTCGGGTGAAAGTAGGAATATCGCTGGCCGTAACACGAAGGGAGCAAGTTATTTTTCGTTATGCAACCGCAGCCCAATCATAAATCCCTATTGTGTACAATGGATTACGGACAGTCTCTAAAATATTGCCGACTGTTGAATCAAAAGCGCGGCGATATTGCTGTCCTGCTACACCCGACAGGCGTATTATATCCTTAATAACGCCTTAACGACTATCGATCCGTGTGGCGCAAGCCACCGACCGAATCAAATAAATCTCCGGCGGGGTGGAATTTTAATTCTCTACGAGGGGAAGTCGCGACCATGTCAGCCAGGGTTCTTGCGAACAACGCCTACAAGGCCGCGCGCGACGCGATGGCCCAGGGCGATTACGACATGGCCCGCGCCGCCTTGCGCTGGGCGCGGCGCGCGGACAGCGGCAATCCCCTCTACATCCATGCAGAGGCCGTCCTGGCCCAGAAGACTGGCCGTCCCTTCGAGGCGGACCGGCTTTACCGCCGCGTCGCCGACCTGGCCGAGCGGACCTTCGGCGAAGGACATATCAGGAATGTCGCGATTTCTGCGAAAATGATCGCCCTCTACGAGGAAATGCGCAACACCTACGCAGCCGAAACACTCCGCGACCGGGTCATCGACGGCCTGGACCGCCGATCGGCCGCCGAGGCCAGCATCCACGCGCTCGACCGGGTCGCGGAAATCTGCCTCCAGGCCGGGCGCTCGGCCGACGCGCTGGCGATATACGAGGCGGCGCTCGCCCGCCGCCGGCAGGTCTTCGGCGATATCCATCACCGGGTCAGCGAATGCCTTGTCGCGCTGACAAGGCTCCGCGCCCGCATTCGCAGACAGGCCGAAGCCGCCGCCGTGCGCGAAATCCCGGCGCCCTTCCAGCCCGAAATCGTCTGGCGCCGCGAGGAAGAGGTCAACACGGCATTGTCCGCGTAACCAGCCGCTGCCTTACCCCCGCAACGCCTCGTTCTTCGGATCGAAAGCCGGCTCGGCCAGCACCGTTGCGCCGCGGCGGTCGCCGATTATTTCGACATCGAAACGGCTACCGGGTTTTGCGTATCCCGGCTCCACATAGGCAAAGCAAAGGCTCTTGCCTACGCTATGCCCGTATCCACCCGATGTGGTGACGCCGATTACCTTATCCCCGTCCAGCACCGGTTCGCCGCCATGCACGTCGGCCTCGCCGGCATCGACCTCGCAATAGACGATATCGATCCACGGGCCCTTCGCCTTCGCGGCTTCCACCTCCGCCTTGCCTGTGAAATTCTTGTCCAGCTTCACGAAACGCATGATATCGGCCTCGACCGGCGTGATTTCGTTGGTCAATTCCGCGCCCAGCCCCTTGTAGGCCTTTTCCATGCGCAGGGAATTCACCGCATAGACCCCGAAATCGGCGATCCCATGCTCCGCTCCCGCCTTCCAGATCGCGTCATAGAGATCTTTCAGCCGGTCCATCGGGCAATGCAATTCCCAGCCGAGCGAGCCCACGTAATTGACCCGCAGCGCCCGCAATTCGATCCCCGCGATGGCGACCTCCTGGCCCGATAGCCAGCGGAAATCCTCGTTGGAAAGGCTGGCGTTGGTAAGCCCGGCCAGCGTGTCGCGCGACTTTGGCCCGGCCACCACCAGCACGCCCCAATCGTCGGTGACATTGGCGATCTCGGCCTTTTCGTCATCCCTTTTCGCCATGGTCAGCGCATCGTAATCGCGGATTTCCCAGGCTGCGCCGGACAGGATGTAGAAGCGGTCTTCGGCAAGGCGCGTGATCGTCGACTCACCCCGGATACGCCCGGTCGGCCCCAGGATATGGGCCAGCGCCACGCCGCCCACCTTCTTGGGCATGGAGTTGGCATAAACACGGTTCAGAAGGGCTTCCGCATCCGGCCCGGTGACATCGAACTTGGAGAAACTGGAAAGATCCAGTACGCCGACCCGCTCGCGCACCGCCTTGCATTCGGCGGCCACGACCTCGTGGGTGTTGTTGCGGCGGAAACCGGGCTGTTCCTCGCGCCCGTCCAGGGAAAACCATTTCGGCCGCTCCCAGCCGAAGGCGACGGTATGTTTGGCGCCCTTGGCCACCAGCGTCTCATACAGCGTCGAAGTCCGCACCGGCCGCCCGGCCGGCCTTTCCTCGCCCGGCAGATGCAGCACATACATATGCGCGTAGTCCTGGAACGACATGTCGCGGACATAGCCTTCGCTGGTCCAGGTGCCGTAGCGGCGTGGATCGACACCCGACATGTTGATCTCGGCGTCGCCATGCACCATCCATTGCGCCAGATACTTGCCGCAGCCAGCGCCCTGGGCGATGCCGATGGCCGAGCCGCAGCACATCCAGAAATTGGTCAGGCCGGCGGCCGGGCCCAGCAGCGGGTTGTTGTCCGGGGTATGCGGGATGGCGCCGTTGACG
>Ga0210062_1000725_pt1 | contig 10187 bp, 6 predicted proteins | sample Muzzi_CordA_D2_FD_185528 | JGI IMG/M metagenome (GOLD analysis project Ga0210062, IMG submission 185528) | Wetland microbial communities from San Francisco Bay, California, USA, that impact long-term carbon sequestration - Muzzi_CordA_D2 (SPAdes) | ecosystem: Environmental > Aquatic > Marine >...
CGCGCCGTTGCCATAAATCAACGCGACCTTCGGCCCTTCGCTGTTGGGACGGTCGATGCCGGCCAGGTAGTCGTCGAGAAAGACTTCCTCGACCTCTTCGCCCGCGGCCTTCATGTTTTCGTCTATGAATTCGTCCCAGTATCCGATCCTGTCGATCAGCCTGGCGTCCAGCGCCCCTTGCGCCAGGTAGGGGCCGTTATCAACCAGTTGACGCACTTCCGCCTCATTGAATCCGCGCGATTCCGCGATTCCCGCGATCAACTGTCCATAGAGGGAGTCGAGGAGCATTTGCATGTTTTCGCGGGCCGGATCGCTCATTCCATAGCCGGTCATGGACTCTACCGCCGATTTGTATTCGTGGCGCTGTCCGAAGCGCGACCCCACCTCCAGCTTGTCCAGGGCTCCACCGGCATAGGGAATTTCCATGGATATGCCGATCAGCCCGACCCCGCCGGAAGGCTGAACCCAAATCTCGTCGAAAGCGCTGGCCAGATAGTAGGCCGCCGATCCGCCGCCAAGGCCGCCGATATCCTCGCTGAAAAGCCGCGCGGTTTTCCCGGCCGCGCGCAGTTCCGCAATTGCGGCACGCAGTTCCTGGGCCTCGGAAAGTTTGATCCCGATTCCGCCCATATAGGCGGCAATTCCCGAAACGCGCTCGTCCGTGGCGGCCGCCCGCAACCCCATGATGACCTCGCGCAGCACCAGATCCTGATCTTCGAACAGGAAGGCTTCGGATTTGCGCCGGTCCTGAATTTTGCCCTCGAAATTGACCCGCAACACCATCCGGTCGGGCAAAGATTCCACGCCACCGGGGCCAAAAATGGAAATCGCCAGAATCGCAAGCGCAATCAGGACAACCATCGCGCCGATGGCAGCGAGAGACCCTACTATAAATCGCCAGATTCGTTTCATCGAATACCCATCCTACAGCGCAAGCCCCGCTATCAGGTCACGGGCCTTTCGCCAGGCGGCCACGGCCCCGCGCTCGTCATCCAGGGTGGCCAGAATGCGGGCGTAAGTGCGCCAGTTCCATACGCTGCTGGGCCGATCCGCGCTGCGCTCCGACATCATGGAACGGGCGATATCCAGCCGGCCCGCGCGAACCGCCGCCGATACCAGCAGGCGGTGGAAAATATCCTGCTGCGCCACGCTGCCACCGAGATAGCGCAGATCGTACCGCATCGGATGCAGCAGTTCGACCGTGCGCTCGAATTCGCCGCAGGAATAGGCAAGCAGCGCAGCGCAAAGCGGCGCGGCGATCTCGCCATAGATCGTGGCAGTCATGCCTTCCGATTTTTCGGCATGAATTGACATGGAATCGATCATTGCCCTGGCCACGTCCTGGCGGCCATCCGCGGCCAGGGCCATCATGTAATGGGCATCGGCAAAGGCCAGTTTGTGGTCATGTGCGTGCGCCTCGGCCTTGTCGGCCAGTTCGATCCAGCGATTACCGACATCGACGCCAGTCTCTTCCAGCCGCCACAGCAGCGAAGTCGCATTGACGATATCCAGGTAGTCTTCTGTCTGTTCGGCGCGAATACGGTGGTCATAGCCGTCCAGGACAGCGTGGTAACGCTCCAGGTCCATCAGCAACAATGCACCATGCCACCACAGATGATTGGCGAAATTGTTGCAGTTGACCCAGATCTTCTCTGAGGTCTTCAGCCAGTCCGTCCCTTCGCGGTGGCGTCCCTGCATCTCCAGCACATGAATCACGGCGTGGATCGCCCATACATCCGCCGGATTGATCTCGACCGCATGATGGCCAACGGCCTCCGCGTTCGCATAGTCGCCACATTCCTCCAGCCCGAAGGCATACATGCCCAGCACGAAGCCGTGGCCGGGCGTTTCCTCGCTCCAGGCATAGAGAACGCGGGCGATGGAATCGCGAACATTGCGATTATCGCCGAGATAAAAATATGTGTGGTTGGCAAGCTTCAGCGCCAGAATGTCGAGCGGATCAGCCAGCAGGATATTTTCCCACAACTCCAGCGCACCCTGCCAGTCGTCGCCATGCCAGGCAGCCAGCGCGGATATATGGTCGCGTTCGCGTTGGGTGGCGCCACGTTCCAGCGCCGCTTTCCTGGCCGCCGCCAATTCCGCATTAATCTGTTTGTCCAGCGAGCCGACTGCGAAAAGCTTCATGAAACAGCCGCGGGCGACATGCCCCATCAGGAAATCCGGGTCTGCCCGCAGGGCCAAATCCAGGTGGTCACCCGTGTCGCGGCGAAATCCCAACCATGATGAAACGGCGTCGTCGAAATGGCGAACGGCCGCCGCGCTGGATGTAGTGTATGCCACATCCCGCCGGTCGTTCTGTATCGCTATCGTTCGTTCCGACAAACTCTGGTCACCCGCACTGGGCCCTGTGCCGCAATAAGTGATCGGCCAGAACACACGCCATCATAGCTTCGCCAACCGGAACCGCGCGGATCCCGACGCACGGATCGTGACGCCCTTTCGTTAAGATATCACTATCTTTCCCGTCCAAAGTGACTGTTTTTCGCGGGGTGAGGATGGAACTTGTGGGTTTCACGGCGAACCGCACCACAATATCCTGACCGCTGCTGATACCGCCGAGGATACCACCGGCATTATTGGACGTAAAAACCGGCTCTCCATCGGGGCCCATGCGCATTTCGTCGGCATTCTCCTCGCCGGTCAGGGACGCCGCCGCCAGGCCGGCCCCGATCTCGACACTCTTGACTGCGTTGATGCTCATCATCGCCTTGGCGAGGTCGGCGTCCAGCTTGTCATAGACCGGCGCGCCAAGGCCGGCCGGCACGCCTTCGGCCACCAGTTCGACGACGGCGCCGATGGAGGAGCCGGATTTCCGGATATCGTCCAGATAACCCTCCCAGCTTTGCGCCGCCTTGCGATCGGGGCACCAGAAGGGGTTATCCTCAACCGCATCCCAGTCCCAGGCATCGCGGTCGATATGATGGGGGCCGACCTGCACCAGCGCGCCGCGGATACGCACCGAGTCGCCAAGCACCTTGCGTGCAATTGCACCGGCGGCGACCCGCATTGCGGTTTCGCGCGCCGATGAACGCCCGCCGCCGCGGTAATCGCGAATGCCGTATTTCTTCCAGTAGGTATAGTCGGCATGGCCGGGGCGAAACTTTTCGGCAATATCGCCGTAATCCTTCGACCGCTGGTCCATATTCTCTACCAGCAGGCCGATCGGCGTGCCGGTGGTTTGCCCCTCGAACACGCCGGACAGGACCTTCACCTCGTCCGGCTCCTTGCGCTGGGTAGTGAAACGCGACTGGCCCGGCCGCCGCCGGTCGAGCCAGTACTGGATATCGGATTCGCTGAGCGAAATCCGCGGCGGCGTGCCGTCGACTACACAGCCGATGGCAGGCCCATGGCTTTCACCGAACGTGGTGAATCGGAACAGTTGGCCGAAGCCGTTCCCGCTCATGCCTTCCCGTTGAGGCTGGCGAGGAGCGCGGAAACCTCTTCCGCCGCATCGACCGCGACCATGCCGACCGTGTGATAGCCGGCATCGACGTGATGCACCTCGCCGGTTACGCCGGCGCCGAGGTCGCTGAGCAGATAAACGCCGGCGCCGCCAACCTCATCGATGGTGACGTTGCGCTTCAACGGCGAGTTCAACTCGTTCCATTTCAGGATATAGCGGAAGTCGCCGATGCCGGAGGCCGCCAGGGTCTTGATCGGTCCGGCGGAGATAGCATTCACGCGAATGTTCTGCCCGCCAAGATCGACCGCCAGATAACGCACGCTGGCTTCCAGAGCGGCCTTTGCGACGCCCATGACGTTGTAGTGCGGCATGACGCGCTCGGCCCCGTAATAGGTGAGCGTCACCAGACTGCCGCCATTGGGCATCATGGTCATCGCCCGGGCCGCGACCGAGGTGAAGGAATAGCAGGAGATGTCCATGGTGCGCAGGAAATTGTCCCGGCTGGTCGCGACATATTTGCCCTTGAGCTCGTCCTTGTCCGAGAATGCCACGGCATGGACCACGAAATCGATGCTGCCCCATTTGTCGCGCAGCGCATCGAAGGTTGCGTCGATAGAGCCTTCGTCGGTCACGTCGCATGGCAGCAAGATATCGGAACCGACGGATTCGGCCAGGGGCCGCACACGTTTTTCCAGCGCCTCGCCCTGATAGGTAAAGGCCAGTTCGGCGCCATGTGCGGCGGCGGCGCGCGCGATGCCCCAGGCAATCGAGCGGTCGTTGGCGACACCCATGACAAGGCCGCGTTTGCCGGCCATCAGCGGTTGGGGACTGGTCATCTAATCCTCATAAATGGAAACATTTCTTAACGGTTTGAGCGCATCCTACACAGAAAGTCCGTGCGGTCAAAGCAGTGCTATAGCGAGTTTCCATAAGCCCGCAACATGTTTATGATCCTTTCCAAGGTGGGACGGATGGCAGAAACCGAAAACAGCCGGCAACAGGATAATGGCATCGTCGCCCGCGTAACGGCGGCGCTGGGCTATCTGCGCCATGTGCTGAACCGCTTCGCCGCCGACCAGTGCCCGCAGCGCGCGGCGGGCCTGACCTACACCTCGCTGCTTGCCATGGTGCCACTGCTGGCGATCAGCTTCGCCGTATTCTCGGCCTTCGAGGCCTTCGGCGAGATGCAGAATCAGGTCCAGACGTTCATCTTCGAGAATTTCGTGCCGCAGGTCGGTTCCGTCGTTCAAGAGCATTTGGAACAGTTCGCCAGCAAAACCAGGGGGCTTTCGATTATCGGCGCGCTTTTCCTGGCGGTAACCTCGGTAATGCTGCTGTCGTCGATCAGTTCCGCCTTCAATCATATCTGGCGGGTAAACCAGACCAAGGGGCTGGTAGCGCGGTTACCGGTCTACTGGATGATCCTGACGCTGATGCCGTTGTTGCTGGGGGCCAGCGTGGCGCTGTCCACCTATCTGTTCGCACTGGCGCAGGCCACGGGGGTCGAGCAATATACCGGCCCCCTGACCCGGCTGGCGGTGATCGTGCCTCTGCTGGTGCAGATCGCCGGATTGTTCGTGCTGTACCGTTTCGCGCCGAACTATCCCGTGCGCTGGAGTGACGCCATGGCCGGCGCGGTGACCGCCGGGATCGTGCTGGAAATACTGAAGAAGGGCTTCGGCCTGTACGTGGCGACATTCCCTACCTACCAGACGATATATGGCGCGCTGGCCACCATCCCGATCTTCCTGATCTGGATATATGTGATGTGGAACGTGGTGCTGTACGGTGCGGAAATGGCGGCGGCCCTGCCGGAATGGCGGTCGGGCGTCAGCCGCCGGGAAAGCGAACAACGCACACCATCGGCCATGCTGGCGGCGGCCGCCGCGATCCTGGCCCTGCTGCTGGCGGCCCATCGCGGCGGCGGGGGCTTGCGCTGGCGCCATCTGCTGCGCCGGACCGGCCAGCCCGCCGAACTGCTGACAACAGCCTCGGAAGCGCTGCGCAAGGCGCATTACATCCAGAAGAACGAACGCGATGTCTGGTTCCTGACCCGCGACCTGGACCGCGCGACCCTAGCCGACCTGCACCGCGACCTGGGCCTTTCCACGGCTGCCGCGGCGACCCAGGTGGCCCATACAGACTGGGGCGCCAAACTGGCCGAAGCCCTGCTCGGCGCGGAACAGGCGGGCCACGCCGCGATGGACATGCCTCTTGAATCCCTGCTGGCGGCGGACGAAAGCAATGTCTCCCACCTGGCAATCGACCCCGATTCTGACGAAGACGAGGATGAGGACGGCGAACCCAGCGACTACAAGAACCGCCTGCTGGCATTGCTCGGCCTGGCCTGGCTGGTGGGCCGTTAGAGTTCCCGCGCGAAGGGGACGACGTAGGGGCCCTCGGGGATGACGGCGACGTCCGGGTCGCCGCTGCTTGCCACCGCTGCGGCGATGGCGCCCTCCAGCGAATCCACCATCTCGACGCCGGTGATCCGCCGGTCTTCCGCCGGCATATTCGGCGCGTAGAGCTGGATATTGCCGACGCGCATGGGCTTCAATTGCATCTCGGTCTGCCACTCGTCGACATCCGCATGGCTCTTGGCCAGCAGCGTATCGAGGAAGGCGTCGGGGCCCAGCGCCACCAGCCGTTCCTGGGCGGCACGGAATTCCGGCGAGCCGAAGCCTTCGGAGATTTCCGAGGCGACGATGATGGTGCCCCCGGGCTCCAGGATATCCATCGGCACCACCATGGCCTTGACCGTCTGGTAATAGGTCTTGTCCAGCGGATAGCCGGCCGACGAGGTGACGATGGTCTTGAACCTGCGCCCCACCGGCAGTTCGGTGGAGGCGCGCACGAAGTCGACCGCCGCCAGATGGCTTTCGATGATTTCGCCGAAATTGACGAAGACGAGGTTGCGATCCTCGTCGATCACCGTGTTCAAGGCGTGGACCTCGCCCAGCATGCGCACGATCGCCAATTGTTCCTCGTGCAGCGGGTTGCCCTCCAGATTGCACTGCACCGCCGCCGGGTCTTCCATGAACTTCGCATTGTGGAACGTGCGGATGGTTTCGTGATGCGCCACGCCGGGCGCCACCACCTTGCGGCCACCGGAATAGCCGGCCATGAAATGCGGCTCCACCAGCCCGGTGGCGATTTTCAGGTCGGCTTCAACCAGGCGACGGTCCAGTTTCACCACTACGCCTCGGCCCGGCGTCACGCCGAGATCCACATGGTCTTCTTCATTGCGGGCGAAATGGTTGACGACACTGACATTTTCCAGCACCCAGGGATCGCCGACCAGTTCCGCCAACTCCTCGCCCTCGTTGGGCCGGTGCAGGCCGGTGGCGACCAGCACGGTAATGCGGTCGGCCGGGATGCCGGCATCCATCAGGTCGCGGATCATGGGCTGCAGGAACAAGTGGTTGGGCACCGGTCGCGTGATGTCGCAGATCAGGATGCAGGCGCTGGATTCCCCCCTGGCAAGCTCGCCCAGCGGCGGCGTCCCGACTGGCTTGTCCAGTGCCTCGCGCACGGCGGCCACCGGATCGGCCATGACCGGCAGCGGTGTCTTGCGGATCACCGTGGGGTTGACACCCGCCGGCAGGTCGAGTTTCAGGATGGATTTCCCGTAGGCCAGCTCGACTATCATGTCTTCGTTCCTATCCCAGCTTGACCAGCGTGCGGCCGTGGATCTGGCCTTTCAGAATCTTGCCGCCGGCGTCCATTACACCGTCCAGGCCGATCTCTTCGATCATGTCTTCCAGCTTGTCCATCGGCAGGTCGTGGCCGATGCGCTCCCACACGCGCAGCCGGTCCTCAAAAGGCACCATGACGGAGTCCACGCCAAGCAGTTTCACCGCGCGCAGGATAAAGGGTAGCACGTTGGTCTCGATCTTGATGCCGCCGGCATTGCCGCACGCCGCTATCGGCGCGCCATAGGCCATCTGGCCGATCAGCCGAGACAGCGTCGCGCCGCCGACCGTATCGACGGCACCGGCCCAGACCGCGCTTTCCATCGGCTTCTTCACCGGCTCCGACAGCGCCTCGCGCTCGACGATCTCGGTGGCGCCCAGCGATTTCAGGTAGTCGTGGGTGTCCGCCCGGCCGGTCACCGCGGTAACCTCGTAGCCCAGCTTGGCCAGGATCGCGACGGCCACCGAGCCAACGCCGCCGGCCGCACCGGTCACGATCACCTTGCCGCTGTCCGGCGTCACCCCATGGTCCTGCAGCGCCAGCACGCAGAGCATGGAAGTGAAGCCCGCCGTGCCCACCGCCATTGCCTGGCGGGTATCAACCCGCTTGGGCAGCGGCACCAGCCAGTCGCCCTTGACCCGCGCCTTGCCGGCGAAACCGCCCCAATGCACCTCGCCGACACGCCAGCCGGTCGACACGACCTTGTCGCCGGCCTTATAGCGCGCGTGGTTTGACGTCTCGACCGTGCCGGAAAAATCGACGCCTGGCACATGCGGGTAGTTGCGCACCAGTCCGCCAAGCCCGTTGAGTATCAGTCCGTCCTTGTAGTTGATATCGGAATAGTCGATGCGGACGGTGACGTCGCCCTCAGGCAGGTCGGCATCGGAAAGCGACTTGATTTCGCCGGAAACCTTGCCGTCGGCTTCACTCAGGACGAGGGCGGAAAATATATCGTCGGCCATGATATGTGCCTCCTGGAAAGCGAGCTTCAGTTATAGTGGCGGTATAGACGCTCGCGGTATCGCCTGCAAGGGCGGGACCGGCTATGGTCGCGGCGATAGTAACAAGGCGGGCATGAAGGGGGCAACGACCGGTATGCTACCGCTCTACGCACTGACTCTGGGTCTCAGCGCCCTTCTGATGTTCTGGGTGCAGCCGCTCTATACGCGCCTCGCACTGCCGCTGTTGGGCGGGGCGCCGGCGGTGTGGATCACGGCGATGCTGTTCTTCCAGGCGGCGCTGCTGGCGGGATATCTCTACGCCCATCTGTCGGTGCGCTGGCTGGGGCTGAAGCGGCAGTCGCTACTGCATGGAGTATTGCTGCTGTTGGCCTTCGTGGCACTTCCCATCGCGCTGCCGGAAGGCTGGTCGCCGCCAGCGGGAACGATGCCGGCAGGCTGGCAGCTCGGGTTGATGGCGGTGGGCGTCGGGCTGCCCTTCTTCGCGGTTTCGGCGACCGCGCCCCTGCTGCAGCGCTGGTTCGCCCATGCGGGCCACGCGCGTTCCGCCGACCCGTACTTCCTTTATAGCGCCAGCAATATCGGCAGTATCGCCGCACTGGTCGGTTATCCGCTGCTGTTCGAACCGTTGATGCGGCTGGGCGAACAGGGCTGGGCCTGGACTGGGGGCTACGCGCTGCTGGTGCTGTCGATCGGCCTTTGCGGGCTGGTCCTGTGGAAGCGCTTCGTTGCCGACCCGCCGGGCGCCGAGGGCGAGGAACTGGCGCTGTCATCCGATATCTCCTGGCGGCGCCGGGGCATGTGGATCCTGCTGACCTTCGCGCCGTCCAGCCTGATGCTGGGCGTGACGCTTCATATCTCGACCGACATCGCCGCCGTGCCCCTGCTCTGGGTCATCCCGCTGGCGCTTTATCTGCTCAGCTTCGTCATCGTGTTCGCCCGCCGCCCGATCCTGCACCACCGCTGGATGCTGGTCTTCCAGATCCCGGCTCTTGTGCTGCTGGCCGCGACAATGTCGTGGAGCCACAATCTTCTCTGGGTCGAGCTGGTGATCCATCTCGAGGCATTCTTTATCGCTGCCATGGTCTGCCATGGCGAACTGGCGAGGCGGCGGCCGGCGGCACACCACCTGACCGAATTTTATCTTTGGATGTCGGTGGGCGGCGTGCTGGGCGGGCTGTTCAACGCCCTGCTGGCGCCGGTGTTGTTCGACAGCGTGATGGAATATCCGATGATGGTGGTGCTGGTGGCGCTGCTGCGACCATGGCGCAAGGGCCGGCGTCCGTTGGATTTTGCGCTGGACCTGGGCCTGCCCGGCCTGCTGGCGTTGCTGTTGTGGCTGTCGATCGGAATGGGCGACGGCGGTTATGGCCTGGCGATTTCGCTGGCGGCATTCCTCGCCGCAATTGCCGGCGCGCTACTGCTGCCATGGCGGGGAAGCCCGCTGCGCTTCGCACTGGGGCTGGCGGCCTTGATGTCGCTGGCACCGATGGCGCTGAAGGAACAAGGCCTGGCCGGCCTGGGGGTGGCCGGCACAATCCATAGTGAACGCAGCTATTTCGGCGTGAACCGGGTCACGGAAGTGGAATCGCCATACCGGGCGCATTTTCTGATCCACGGCACGACGGTGCATGGCGCGCAGCGACTGGATGACGGCGCCCGGAAAACGCCCATGACCTACTACCATCCCGACGGGCCGCTGGGGCAGGTCTTCAAGGCATTTCCGTTCTGGCGATTCAACCGGGTCGGGGCGATCGGGCTGGGTACGGGCGCTGCCGCCTGTTATGCGCGCCCGGGCCAGGACTGGACCTTCTACGAGATCGACCCCGCGGTCGAACGGATTGCCCGCGACGAGCGCCTGTTCGCCTATCTGGCCGATTGCGCGCCTGACGCCAGGGTCGTGATCGGCGACGCACGGCTGTCGCTGCAGGCTGCGCCCGACGGGTTCTTCGACCTTTTGATCCTGGACGCCTTTTCGTCAGACGCCATCCCGGTGCATCTGCTGACAGCCGAGGCCTTCGCGATGTACCGGCGCAAACTGTCGCCGGGCGGCGTGATCATGGTTCATATCTCCAACCGCTATCTGGACCTGGAGACGGTTCTGGGGCGCA
>Ga0210062_1000726_pt1 | contig 10184 bp, 5 predicted proteins | sample Muzzi_CordA_D2_FD_185528 | JGI IMG/M metagenome (GOLD analysis project Ga0210062, IMG submission 185528) | Wetland microbial communities from San Francisco Bay, California, USA, that impact long-term carbon sequestration - Muzzi_CordA_D2 (SPAdes) | ecosystem: Environmental > Aquatic > Marine >...
GTTGATTCGCAAGCCCGGCTTCAAGGGCCTGCTGCGGGTTGATGCGGGTGCTGAACAGAATCATGTCCAGGGCTTTGGCTTTGCCCACTATACGTGTTAAACGCTGGGTACCACCCCAGCCGGGGATGATGCCGACGTTTAATTCGGTCAGCCCGATATTTAAGTTCGGATCATCGACAATAATCCTGAAATGGCAGCTTAAAGCCAGCTCCAGTCCTCCGGCCAGGACATGGCCGTTGATGGCGGCAATTACGGGTTTTGAAAAGCGATCGAGCCGGGTCCACAGTTCCCGGCCTTTGGGTGAGGTTTTATGCCCGCCGGCCGAATCACTTAAATCAAATCCGGCCGAAAACGCTTTTTCCCCGCCGCCGGTGATAATCAGCACCCGAACTTGCTGGTCGTTTTCAACTGCATCAATTGCCTTCTCAAAGTCGGCCATCATGCCCCAGTTCCAGGCATTGACCGGGGGATGGTTGAGGGTGATTATGCAGATGTGGCCAGTCTTCTCGACGATAAGGTTGTCGTAGCTCATGCTGTATTCTCCTTTTGAAATAATTGAAACCTTTTATCCCATCTATACATAGTGTCCGATAGCAACTCTAAAGAATTATCAACTAATCGGCACCATTGACTCAATAAACGCCTCCAGCCTCGTCTCCACCTGGGCGTCGGAATAGGCCCGGGGATCGTTTTGATCGGCTTCGATAACCACTCCCGGTTTACCGGTCATTTGGGCCAGTTCATCCTGCATGCGGTACATGCCCACCGAATACGGCTTGCAGGAACGGTTGGAGTGCATGATAAAGCCGGTCAGGGAGTACTCATCGATCAAGCCTGCCAGGTAGCTAATCCGGTTTTCAAAACCGGTGTTGATATAGACGTTCAGATAACTTTTGGCGACAGCCTCATAGGGATCGGCGTTTTGATCCACGGGATAGTTGCTGTACTGGCCCCAGCTGTTGGCATAAGTGGTGACGACCAGGGTGCATTTTTGCGCTTCGAAAAATTTCTCCAATCGCCGCATTTTAAACCAGACCGGCAGGTTGTCCCAGAGCACGCGGTATTGCTCTTCAGGCAGAGATCCAATTTTTTTGGCAGCCCGCGCGGCAACTTCTTCATACAGCAGCTTGTTGTAATCCACGCACTCCTGCGTGCCGCGCAGGGTAACAATGGGTCCTAAGTGGATAAAGGTATCCAGGCTGTTAAACGGTGAGGGTCTTGTCTTTCCGAGTTGGAGCATCTTTTGCCAGTAAGTTGCCGCTTCCCGGCTCAACATCAGGACTTCCCGCAATCGATCACGATCAAAGGGTTTGCCGGTGAAATCGGCCAGAAATTTCTCGAGGTCCTTAAACTGCGAAACCGTATAATCGATCAAATCCCGGCTCAATCCGTCATGCAGAAAGGGGGTGTCGACGATAAACAGCGGAACATCGTATTTACGGGCGATGACTTCATACCACTTGATTACCGTCTTGCAGATGTTGGTGGAGCACAACAGAAAGTGGGGTGCCGGCAGGCCGGCCGCCGGACCGCCCTGGGTGATGTCGGCGCCGAAATCCGTGCGGGCATAGGCGCAAATATCCTGGGAAAAACCTTCGGCCTCAGCGGATTCCATCAGGTCAATAGATTGATGGTTGGCGGCACACATGGCGGCATAATTTTCAGGATATATCGGCAGGATGTCCATTGCGTACAGAAACTCCACGGGAGCACCACTGGTAATCCAGGCAATCGGTTTTTCCCTGGTGGTTTTCGCTTCAACGTAATAGTTCGTCAGAAGCTCTTTCATTTTGTGGTATGCGTCGAATTTAGTCATGTCGGGACTTCTCCCAAAATTTATCTTATTTTAATTGGACACGGATTTTTACGGATTAACACCGATATTGAAATAGCTGATAAGCTTATAAGCTGATAAGTTCTTGAGAAAAAAAACTCTGCGTTCTCTGCGAGCTCTGCGGTGAAAAAAATATTATGATTGTAGCCAACCATGATTTATCATTTTCCCAGCATTTCACAAAAAGCGCCAATCCTAGTCTTGACTGCATCAAAGTTGGTCCCGGTCAGTTCCAGGTCAATGAAGGCAACCGGAATACCAGCATCCTTGAGATGTTTCATCAACTGGGGACGGTCAAAGGCATCCGGTTCGCAAAATTTGATGTACCAGAACAAAACGCCGTCGGCGCCGGATTGCTTGACTTTATCCAGCAGATAGGGATGCCGGTCATTATCCGGATTGTAAATACAGCAGCACGGTGCCGGTTTAAACAGGAAATCGGTGATTCCTTCCACCAGATTCTCGGTATTCAATTCCCCTTTCGATACGGTTCGCCATCCATTGGCAAAGTCGTCATCAACGACAACAGCATCCAGTTCGTCAAAAATGGTATAAATCGCCAGCGGATCGAAAACCATACCGGAAATAAGCAACTTCGGGCGATGACCTTTATCTCCCGCCAGTCCTGCCAAATTCTGCAGTAAATCTTCCAGCATGCGGTTGTAAACATCAGCCGGCAAAAAGAACCCGGTTTTGATAGCGGTGTAGAAGTCATGGTTTTTGATAATTCCGGGCTTCTCACGCCGCAACCGGTAAAGGCGGCGTTGAAGTTCCCGTGTGCGGCCATGCAACTTCGCCGCATGGGTCAAAGATTCAGCGGTAATTTTATTTCCGGTGATTGCTTCCAATCCATCGGTTACGGATTTTACGACACTTGTCAGATAATTGTGCCGCGCTTCCGCAGTCCGCGTTATCGGTATTGAAAGCTCCAGGGTGGGTTTGGTGAAAACCCGGCGATATATTTCTCTCAGGTTGATTAACGTGTCGCAAAGGGATGTAAACGCGTAAGCCTTAACCATGTGTGCGGCTTCCCTCAGCTCGAGTTCCATCACCGAACGCGCCACCGAACAGCAATAGGATTGAAGATGTGCATCCGCCTTCTCAATCGGCAAATTGTTGCCCCACAGCTGGACCGGATATGCCCCGGCCGCTTCGATCAACTCCAGCGGGAAATAAGCCGGCATGACCCCGATGATCGGGCGATTCAGTTCCGTTTCAAACTTCAGAATCGTTTGGGATACATTGTTGACAACTTTATGAAATTCTTCAAACATATTTTCTTCCGATAAGATTTTTAAAATATTGAACCCTGTCTGATTTTAAGTCCAAAGTAAACTGGACGAAACCTTGGTGAAAATCCAGGTCTGACCAAACAAATGCGCGGGCGTGGATAAACCACGCCCCTACATGTTTGGAAAGATTTCGTCTGTAGGGGTGGGGTTTATCCCCACCTCCCAAGGGCCAAATGTCGGAACAATCGATCAATTTGGGCAATACACCAAATAAATTCTCTAAGAGCGGCTTATAATCTAGGCACTAACACCCCTGCTTGAATGCCGCTCTCCTTATCTTTAAACAAAAAAAACTCGCATATTTTCTGCTTATATAATTTCAAGGTTTCAAATTACCAAAAACTTTTGGTCAAGTCATCCGTGCTCTATTAACCGATAATCAGAAAATATTTCAGAAAATATTAATATTACCAGTCGTAATTTTCCCGCTCGATGATGGTCGCCACGCCCTGACCGCCGCCGACACAGGCGTTGGAACAGCCATAGCGTCCACCCTTTGCTTCCAGAATACGGGCCAGGGTTCCGGTCAGGCGGATACCGGTCGCTCCCAGGGGATGGCCGATAGCCGTGCCGCCGCCCATCACGTTGACGGTCTCCGGATCGAGCCCCAGTTCCGCAATGCAGTTGAGTGCAACGATCGCAAAGGCCTCGTTAATCTCCCAGAAGTCGATATCAGAAGCTTTTAGCCCAGCCCGTTCAAGGGCCTTCCGGCTGGCCGGAACCGGACCGTGCCCCATGATGGTGGGGTCCACACCGGCAAACCCGATGGAACGGATGGTTGCCAGCGGTTTAATGCCCTTCTTTTTGGCAGTGTCTTTGGACATCAACACCATGGAGGTCGCACCGGCGTTCAACGGCGATGAGATGCCGGCGGTGATGACACCGTCTTTTTTGAAGGCCGGTCTCAGTGAAGCGAGGCCTTCCAGCGTGGTGTCCGCTCGTACGGCCTGGTCTTTGTCCACTACCATCTTCGAGCCATCCGCCTGCTCGGCCTCGATGGGCATTAACTCTTCGTCGAAAAAGCCATCTGCCTGGGCTTTGGCTGCCCGCTGGTGAGATCGCAGCGCCCATTTGTCCATATCTTCCTTGGAATAGTCGGTCTGGGCAAAAAGCTTTTCAGCTGTCAGCCCCATGTTCATGGCCGTCATCATGTCCCAGTGCTGGTACTTCGGATCCATAAACAAAGTCATATTGGGGACGATGGCGCCCCTGTCAATCAGCGGCCCCCCCATGGGCACCCGGGTCATGTGCTCCATGCCGCCAACCAGCACGACATCGGCAAATTCCTGGGCGATTTCCATGAATCCGATATGGATCCCGGCCATGGCCGAACCGCATTGCTGATCGACGAATTTAGCGGCGATCGTATTGGGGAGATTGGCTAAAAATATCGGATTACGCCCGCCGTAGGACCATTGCTCGCTGACGCCGGTGGCGCAGCCCACCAGAAAATCATCGATTTCCTCGGGCTCAATACCGCTTTTTTTAATGACTTCCGGCAGTATCTTGGCCAGCAGTTCATCGGCTCTCATCTTACAAAACCAATCCCGAGCCGGGTCATTGGGGCGGGAACGAGATTGGGCAGTTCTTAAATATCCGGCGATGACAACGTCTCTCATGATGATACCTCCATATGTTTGGTTGAATGGTTGATTTGTTGATTCGTTGTTTTACTTGATTGGTTGAATAAGTTTATTAAGTTGATTGGGTTGATTGATTATTAGGTTGAATCGATGAATAGTCGATTAAGGTGATTGGTTGAATTGCTCGAATATGTATAAAATTAGTAGACTCCCATCCGATTTAACCTAATCAACCTGTCAACCAGTCAACTATTCAACTAAATTTTATTCCTGGTAAAATGTTTTATCTGACTCTGCCATTTCTTTAATCAAATCCGCCGGCTTAAAGCGAATTCCGTACTGCTTCTCGAGTGCCAGCAGCTTCCCATAGACGTTTTTCAGGCCCCACTTGTCGGCGAACCGCAGAATGCCGCCGCGATAGGGGGGAAAGCCCGTGCCGTAAATCATGGCCAGGTCCATATCCTGCGGACGGTCGCAGATGCCCTCTTCTATCATCAGGGCCGCCTCATTGATACCGAGAGCCAGCATGGTGTCGGTAATATCCTCTGTGGACATTTCTTTGGGTTTTACCCCATTGTCTTTTAGGTATTTCTGAACCACTTCCGTCACTTTGGGATTGGGAACTGGTTGAGGGCCGCTGTAGTCAAAATACCCGGCCCCGGTTTTGCGGCCGTAACAGCCGGTTTGATAGATCAGCTCGGTCAGCGGGTGCACGCTGTAACGCTCACCCAGTCTTTTCTCAAAGGTCTTGTTCACATGATAATTGATATCGATACCGGTCAGATCTGCCAGCGTAGCGGGTCCCATGGGCATGCCAAAATCCAGCATAGCCTTTTCGATGGCCGCCCCATCCACGCCATCGGCCGTGAGATACACGGCTCCGCCCAGTAGACCTCCCAGCTGTCTGGAAACATAAAATCCCGGCCCGTCATTGACGACAATCGGTATTTTTTTAATCGCCCGGGCAAAGGCAACACTGGACGCCAGGGTCTGGTCGGATGTCTTGGCGGCACAGATTATTTCCAACAGCATCATCCGGTGGGCCGGATTAAAAAAATGCAGCCCGAGCATGCGGCCGGGATCTTTCAGGATTGAAGCCATTTCGGTGATCGGCAGGGCCGAAGTGTTGGTGGCAAATATGACATCGGATCTGCAAATTCCTTCGAGCTTTTTCCAGATACCTTGCTTGACATCCATGTCCTCCAACACGGCTTCGATAATCAGATCGACATCCTTTAAGTCCTCCACCGACGAGGTGGTCGTCAGCTGCTTTTCGAGCATGTTTTCCAGATCAGCCGGCTTCATTTTGCGTTTCTTGATGGGATAATCAAACGTTTTGCGCACCGCACCGACACCCTTTTCCAAAGCCGCATCATTGACATCCCACAGCATGGTCTCGAATCCGCCTTGGAGCAGCAAATTGACGATACCGGATCCCATGACGCCACCGCCCAGCATGGCCACTTTTTTAATCTTAGCCGGCTTGAGGCCTTCGATGCGCGGCAGCCGGCCGGCGGCACGGGTATTCAGAAAGATGCCGATCAGGTTTTTAGCCACATCCGACACGGCACAATCGGCAAACAATTCCGCCTCTCGTTTAAGATCGGCGTCGATATCATAGCTGAGCCCCTTGTCAATCGCTTCAACCGCCTTGAAAGGCGCAATATATCCCTTGGCCTGGGCCGCCGTCATGGCCTTGGTGAAATCCATCATGGCCTTCTTCTCGGCCGCGCTCGGAATCCAGTAATGACGGTTGCGGGTAGCCCGGGCTTTGACGTTCAGCTCACCGGAGATAAAACGTCCGGCCGCTTTAACGGCTGCATCGACCAACGTCTCCGGATCAGTCACCTCATCCACCAATCCCCGCTGATAGGCGACTTCAGTTTTAATGGGCTTGCCGATGGTAATCATTTCCAGGGCATAGCGCAGGCCGACCAGGCGTGGTAAGCGTTGGGTCCCGCCGGCGCCCGGAATAAGGCCGATCTGAACTTCGGGCTGTCCCAGATTAATTCCCTTAACCGCGATTCGATACTGGCAGCACATCGCAATTTCAAGACCGCCGCCTAGGCAGTTGCCGTTGATGGCCGCCACCACAGCTTTGGGTCCGGTTTCGATGTGGCTCATAAACTTCATGCCTTCCATCATCCCGGAGACCAGCTCTTCTTTGTTCCGGATATGCTGAATTTCGGTGATATCCGCGCCGGCGATAAAATTTTTGCCGGTTCCGGTTAATACAATGGCGCGAACCGCGTCATCCCCATAGGCCTCGCCGAAAGCTTGCGCCAGATCCGCTCGAAACTGGGTCGACAGCTGATTGACCGGTGGATTGTTCATCGTGAACACGGCCACACCATCTTTAATTTCCACCTGAATGGTTTTGTAATCGGTTTTCATGCGTCTATAACCCCCTCCCCTGAGTTCGTTATAAGTTAATTGTTATTAGTTATCTGTTCATGGATGTAAGCTATATTCTTTTAGAAATTATTGACTATCAGCTTTGTGTGTTTGTTGAATGATCGAAATTCAATGCTTTTTAAAAAAGCAAGCCACGGATTTTCGCAAATATGGAACCGTAGAAAATTATATGTGCCAATATGAAAAAAATCCCCCTAAATCCCCCTTTAGCAAAGGGGGACTTGAGAAAAGCATACCACAAACACCAATAACTAATAACCAATAGTTATTAACTATTTTTTTTTGTTTCCTCCTCCCGCAACACCTTCCGCAGAATCTTGCCGACGGCAGATTTAGGCAGTTCTTCTCGAAATTCAACTATTTTGGGTGCTTTGTAGGCGGCAAGTTTCTCTCTGCAAAAGTTGATAACGTCTTCCTCCGTCAGGGCTTGACCTGCTTTGGGGACCACAAAGGCTTTAACCGTTTCGCCCCGGTATTCATCCGCAATCCCGACCGAGACGGCGTCGGCTATCATTGGATGCTGATAGAGCACCTCGTCGATTTCCCGGGGATAAACATTATACCCGCCCGCAATAATCATGTCCTTTTTGCGGTCCACGATGGCAAAATAATCATCCTCATCCTGCACGACGATATCGCCGGTGTACAGCCAGCCGTCTTTCAACTGTCCGGCGGTTTCTGCCGGGTTGTTCCAGTACTCTTTCATCGTCAGCGGGCTGCGAATGATCAATTCTCCCGGTTGACCTCGAGGGATATCCTCCTCACCGGCTTCCAGGTCAACGACCCTGACATCTGTATCCGGAAAGGGAATACCGATGCTGCCCGCTTTTTTCATCCCGAAAAGCGGATTCGCAATTCCAAGGGCGGTGGTTTCGCTCATCCCCCAGCCTTCACCGTAGTTGATGCCCATATCCTGGGTCTGCTCGATTAACTCCAGTGGCAACGGACCGCCGCCGCTGTTAAACAGGCCTAATTTTTTGCCCAATTCGAGCTCTGTGGCTTTGGGATGCCTGATAACGGCATTGATCATGGTTGGAACAGCCGGAAAAAAGGTAATCCTTTCAAAATTCGCCAGCAGTCCCATAAATTCTTCGAGATCAAAACGCGGTACCAGAATTTGAGTGGCACTGTTAAACATACCCCAGTTTAATACCACAATAGTTCCATATACATGAAAGAAAGGCAAGACCGCCATAACATTTCGCTTTTCGTGAGGCGTCAAATCGGTAAGGGCAGATCCCCACAGGGCGCACTGCATCGTCGCCGCTACTATATTCCCGTGAGTGAGAACGGCACCTTTTGGTAAGCCGGTGGTACCACCGGTGAATTGGATCAGGGCCGGGTCGTCCTGCAATATTTCAATTCGAGGTAATGTGGTGCGGGTTGAATTATCCAGTACGAGCGAAAAATGATGCCAGCCTTCCTCCAGTTCCAATTCATCGGTTGTGCTCTGCCCGAATCCTTCGATGTAATCCGTAACCCGCGTCACGATAACCCGGTCAATTTCCACCTCCCGGCAAAGCGGACGGATATTCGGCAGGACCATGTCAAAAGTAAAAAGCGTGGTGACCCCGGTATCGGAAGTGAGGGCCTTCAATTCATCAACCGTATACATGGGGTTCAGGTTGACAACGACGGCACCCAGATTCAATGCGGCATAATAGGCAATGATATACTGGGGACAATTCGGCAGGTGGACCCCGATGCGGTCACCCTTTTTAACCCCCATCTCCCCCAGAGCGTTAGCCATTCGCAGAATCTGCTGCTTGAGTTCCCAGAAGGTCATTTCGGTGCCGTAAAAATTAGTAGCCGGTTTATTGGGAAAATTGGCGGCGGGAATATTTAAAAAATAATGGGCTGGAACACGTGGATAACGGATGCTTAAAGGAACATTGTAGTCATAATGACGCTGCCAGGGTCTGTTGTCCATTTTTCACCTCCTGCTGTTATAGCTCATAGCTGATGGCTCGTAGTCGATAGGAGTATTGGTTGAATAGTTGACTGAGGAATAAGTTGAATAGTTGATTGGTTGATTAGTCGATTGGTAAATGGAATAAGAACGATCTTAATCCACAGTTGTTCACTAACTTAAGAACTTATCAACTTATCAGCTTGATCAGTCCGTCTTTGCGACCATTCTCCTTTATCCTTTCACATCACAACTTCCCAACTTCATTTTTTTATTTTCCGCATTCCGCATTCCGAATTCAATTAGATTCCTCCAAATCCCTCATCCGAGATTTCTATCGCGGCGGCACAACCACCTCTGATGGCCTCCATTTTACCGGCTGTCAGCGGGAGCTCCGTTTTGATAAAAAACTCGGCGGTTTTGATCTGGCCTTCGTAAAAAGCGATATCTTTTGCCTTGGTTTTGCCGGCGAGTTTTTCGCTGGCCACGACGGCCCGCCACAGCAGCATCCAGGCCATGATCGTATCCCCCATGGTGTATAGGAACGGCAGGGCGTGGGCAAAGGCCACTTTAAAGTTTTCCGACATCGCTATTTTCCCGATATGCATGGCAATTTCACCGAGGCGCTTGGTGGTGTTTTCGACTTGCCCGGCAATATCATTTAAACTGTCGAACTCTTTGGCCCGGACGATTACTTTTTGAATTTCTTCCAGGAAAGTCAGAAATACCAATCCTTTTTTCATCCCGATTTTGCGCGCCAACAGATCCATGGCCTGGATTCCGCTGGTGCCTTCATAAATCGATGTGATTTTACAGTCCCGCGCGTATTGTTCAACCAGGTAATCTTTTGTGTATCCGGCCCCGCCGAACACCTGAATGGCCTGAACGCAAACTTGGTGCCCTTTGACAGCCATATAATCCTTAACGATGGGCGTCAGCATCGAGAATAGATCTTCGAAGCGTTCCTGCTCTTGTGCGGAATCGGTGATGAGCGCCTGGGAGCCGCTGCGGGTCATGAAGTAAAAAAAGCTGCGCATGCCGTCGACGTATGATTTCATCCACAATAAATTGCGGCGAACATCCGGATGCCGGATAATGGCCACCGACGGGGCGCCGTGGTCTGCAAAATTCTCAAGATCGCGGCCCTGGAT
>Ga0210062_1000730_pt1 | contig 10160 bp, 9 predicted proteins | sample Muzzi_CordA_D2_FD_185528 | JGI IMG/M metagenome (GOLD analysis project Ga0210062, IMG submission 185528) | Wetland microbial communities from San Francisco Bay, California, USA, that impact long-term carbon sequestration - Muzzi_CordA_D2 (SPAdes) | ecosystem: Environmental > Aquatic > Marine >...
GATATTGGTGGTGGAGAAGAACGGCTGGTCCATGCCGGCCGCCGGCCCGATATCGAAGATTGGAATGTTGCAGGCGACGTAGAAGCCCCAGAACCCGGTATAGATCAGGAACAGCCCGATCGTCACCAGCCAGGGATTGTGCGGCACGATATCGCGCGGGGAGCCGTCGGCGCGGAACTTGCCGATGCGCGGGCCTATCACGATCAGAACGCCCAGCGCGAATCCGCCGGCGATGGCGTGAATAACGCCCGACGCATAGGCATCGTGATAGCCGAGAAGCTGGACCATCCAGCCATCCGGCGACCAGCCCCAGGCCGCATCGATGATCCAGGTAAAGGACCCGATCAGCACGGCAAGGATCCAGAAGGCGCCCGAGCGGATCCGCTCGATCACCGCACCGGAAACGATCGACGCCGCGGTCCAGGAAAACAGCAGAAACGCCGCCCAGAACACGCCGTTGATGCGCGCCCACCCCATGGTGTCGTCGCTTGTCAGGCCGGAGCCATTAGCCGGCTTGCCGCCCATATGGGTGCCCATCAGTTCGGACCATGGCGTGGCCCATGGCGCGTCATTGACGCCACCGGTGATGAACGGACCGTTCGACCAGCCGAAATAGATCCACCAGCCGAAATAGAAGAAGGTGACGGTGACCAGCGGGATCACCATCGTGTTTTTCATAAGCGTGTGCATCATGTTCTTCTTGCGCGATGCACCCACCTCATACATGCAAAAGCCTACATGGATGAGGAACATGAAGACCACGGTGACCCAGTAGTAGAATTCCGTGAATATAACCGTTAAAGCTCCGATATCGCTATCCATTGTGTATCCCCCCAGCGTTGTCCACTGTTCAGGTTCTGGTTTACGCCTTCCGCGATAGAGCGATCGCGGTGGCGCGGTTTGTATCCGGTGTTGTTTTTCTCTACCCCTCCTTTTGCCTGTTGACGGCCTGCCGGCGACACGCACCGGGGCCTTTCATTTACTCACACCCGTCCGGCGCCACCGCGGCGCGCGACCTGGGTCGACGGCAATGGCGGGCATAATTTCCGCGCCGCGCCATGGAATGGTTCGGTTTTGTCTGAATTGGTGGAAGTCGGGCCAAAAATTTGCGGCGCCTGGTTCCCTATACCGCCCTTGGCGGTGACGTCTCCCATTAGACTGGTCCTTCCCTTTCGGGCATGCCCCGGTCTTTTTATTTTTTATTCGCCTGTAAAAGAGTCTTCTACGGAGAGGGTGTCCCGGCGAACAGAAGGGGCTTTATTTTGCGTCTGGTTAAGCCTGTATTTTCCCTGCAGTCATTTTTCGTTACTCAGACGATAACCCAAACGAATCTCGCCGCCAACTACAATCATCCCCCATGCGGAGGATTTTTATCGGCCACGTACCCCCAAAAGATCCTCGCGGGCCTCCCCCAAATGGCTTTCCATGATAGCAACGGCCGCATCCATGTCGCGGCTGAGCACCGCCTCGAACAGCTTTCGATGCTGCTGGTTATATTCGCCGATTCGCGCCTCGGTCAGGATTTTGCCCTTCATCGAATTCCATTGCGCATGGCCGCGGACGTCATTGATCTTGTCGTAAAGCCATATCATCAGCGGGTTTCGCGTAGCCTTGGACAGTGCATGGTGAAATCGTTCGTCGGCTTGTGAAAAGGCCTCCCTGTCGCCGCCCGCGGACTCGCATTCGACGAGCGCGGCCTCCAGACGTTCGAGGTCGCGTGCCGTGGCGTTGGCCACCGCCATGCGCACGATTTCAGGTTCGATGGCCAGCCGCACGTCGATCAGTTCGATCGGGCTGGTAAGTTCGGCGATGTCGTCGTCCCCCGGGGCCGCCCGGTGATTTACGAAGGTGCCGCTGCCCATGCGGCGGACCACCAGCCCCATTTCCTCAAGCCGCCGCAGTGCCTCGCGAACCGTGCCGCGCGCCGCGCTGAAATGTTCGGTCAGTTCACGCTCGGCCGGCAAGCGTTCGCCATGCGCGTAACGACCGCCGAGTATGGCCTCGCGCAGACGCGTGGCGATCGCCGCGGCGCCGGCGCCGGAGGCTGTCGGAAGTTCATCCCGACCAGCTTTGGCGGCTGTTTGGGAGGAATTCCTTTTCGTTCCAGTTTGGGCCAATTTCACACCAATCAAAAAAAGTGGTTTGCTTTTTGGTCCAATTATGGTGAACTATCGCCCATCATTCGTCAAGATGCACGGCTATCTTGGTTCTGTGACGAATACTGGGAAACGAATGCTGGCCGGCGCGTCTCTCGTGGCAGTGCGGACCAGGTCACCGGTTCCCCGCGACATGCGCGGTATCCGAAAATTTCCACGAACAAGGGAGAGAAAAACCAATGGCAACGACAGATCTGGAAGCCCATGTGGGCGCGCCTGGGCGCGACAAGCTGGTCAAGGAAGTTCGCAAGAAAATCAATGAGCTGGGAATCACCTATATTTACTACCAGTTCATTTCGGTAACGGGTCGCATCGTCGGCAAGGGCATCCCCGCCGACCACTGGGAGCAGACCGCAGAGCGGGGGTTCCAGCTGGTCTATGGCTCGACGGCCAACCTGTATACCGACCGTCACGGCCAGTATATCGGCTATGGACCGGAGGCTTCGGAACTGGTCGGCATCCCCGATCCGGAGACTTTCGTTCAACTTCCCTGGGACAAGCGCGTAGCCCGCGTATTCTGCACCTGCTTCCGGAACCGCGAGGAGCCCGAGAATCCGGGCGGCCACCTGACCTCGGACTGCCGCGGCAATCTGCGGATCATGCACAATGAATTCCAGAAGAAATACAACGGCCTGCATTTGCGCGCCGGTACCGAGCCGGAAATGATGTGGCTGAAAAAGGGCGAGGATGGACTGCCCGACGGCGGCTTCTCGAAGCCGAACTGCTATCACATCGACCAGTTCGAGAGCCTGCGCCCGGTTTTTATGAAAGTGCTTGAATATTCCCGCGCCATGGGGCTGGACATGATCCAGGGCGACCATGAAGACGCGCCCGGGCAGCTTGAACTGAACTGGATGTTCGACGATGTGCTGCGCAACAGCGACCGGCTGGCCACCTATCGGCAGATCTGTGCCCAGGTGGCCCGCGAGAACAACCTGATCGCCTGCTTCATGTCCAAGCCCTTCATGGGTGTGTCGGCCTCGGGCTGTCACCACAATATTTCTCTGTGGCGCGGCGGCGAGGAAAAGGTCAATGCGCTGGGCCACGACACCCTGCCGGGCATGTCGGGCACCTTCACCTACGTCAAGGGCGGCGAAAACCTGTTCATGCCGGACCCGAAGATCGACAAGCGCAAGCCGGGCCCGATCGGCCTGCAATGCGTCGGCGGCGTGATCGAGCATCTCGGCGCGCTGACCTCGATCGGATCGTCGACGGTGAATTCCTACCGGCGTCTGTGGGACACCGGATTCTGGGCGCCGGTCTTCGCCGACTGGGGCTATCAGAACCGCACCTGCGCGCTGCGTATTTCGGCGCCGGGCCGTTTCGAATACCGCTCGGTCGATTCCATGGTGAACCCCTATCTGATGGGGTCCGCGCTGCTGAAGGCGTTCGAGGACGGCATGGACCGCAATCTCGATCCCGGCGAGCCCGAGGAGCGCAACATCTACCAGGCCATGGAAGACGGCAAGCTAGTCAAGAAGCTGCCGATGTCGCTGGGCGAGGCGTTGGACCGGCTGTCCAAAGACGAGGTCATCAAGTCTGCAATGCCCGACGAGATGTACCGGGTCTACATGCACTACAAGGGCAACGAATGGGAAAGCTTCAACCAGACCGTCACCAACTGGGATCTCGAAAAATATTGGGATTGCCTGCCGTAAGGCGAAGCGTTCCAATTTTAGTGTCGAGCGGATTCACGCAGTCGATCGTAAGAACGATCAATCGCAACCCGATCTAGCGAGAAGGAGACAACGAATATGTGCGGCATTGCCGGACTCATACACAGGGGCAAGACCGCGAATATCGGGAAGGAGATGACCTCGATGCTTCAATCGCTGAAGCATCGGGGGCCCGACTCCACCGGTTTCGCCCTTTATGGCGACGCCAGCAAGGCGGGCGCCACCGATTTCGTCATGCGCTTCAAGGTGGCCGAGCAGGCCGAAGCCCTGCACGGTTTCACCATCCACAAGCAGATGAAGGAACGCCGTACCGCGGTCGACGAGCGTATGTCGGAAATGGGCGCACGTGTCGTCGAGGAGGACATGGTCACCGACTATGCCTTCCGCTATCGCTTTACCTTCGACGGCGACCTACGTCGGCTGGTCAATTTCATCGAGGACCTCGACGGAGTGGAAATCCTGTCGGTGGGCAAGGCGCTGGAACTGGTCAAGGATCTGGGCGATGCCACACGGGTGTCGGATCAGTATGCACTTGGCGGCTTCAACGGCACGCACGGCATCGGCCACACCCGGATGGCGACCGAATCGGATGTCGATATTCGCTCGGCCCATCCGTACTGGGCCTATCCGTTCAGCGACGTGTCGGTGGTCCATAACGGGCAGCTGACCAACTACTGGAACGGCCGGCGGGCGCTGGAACGTCGCGGCCATCGTTTCATGTCGAACTGCGATTCCGAACTCATCGCGGTCTATCTCGCCGACCGCATGGACCGGGGCGAGGAACTGGAGCAAGCGCTGGAGCGTTCGATCAACGAGCTGGACGGCGTGTTCACCTATCTCGTCGCGACTTCGGACAAGCTGGGCATGGCCAAGGACACCATGGCCGCCAAGCCGATGGTTCTCTACGAAAGCGACGACTTCGTGGGGCTGGCCTCGGAAGAGGTCGCGATCCGCGCGATTTTTCCGCATGAAATAGACACGTTCGATCCTTATGAAGGGGAGGTACGGGTATGGCAGGCTTAGACAAAGAGCATCGCTCCCATGAAATGGGGATGCATACAGAGCAGTTGGCCGGACGCACCCAGCAGGTTTTCTTCTCTCCCGAAGAAGAAGAAAACTTCACCTATCCCGGTGCGTTCGAGGTTGATTACAACAAGCGCGCTGAGCTGGACGTCGCCGATATGAGCGCCCGCGAAGTCAACCTGAAGATTCGCGACCTGATGGGCGAGGGCCATGGCTCGATCGTAATCAAGAATCCCGGAGCCAAGCACTCGCTGGGGGTCGGCATCCTGAACCGGCTTAATTTGCGGTTCGAGGGTAGCCTGGGCTATTTCGGTTGCGGCCTGATCGACGGCCCGAATGTCAGGGTCACCGGCCGGGTCGGCTGGTCGTTTGCCGAGAACATGATGGCCGGTACGGTCGTCGTAGAGAAGAATGCCGGCTCCACCTTCGGCGCGGCGATTCGCGGCGGCGACCTGGTTTGCCGGGGCGATGTAGGTTCGAGAACCGGCATCGACCAGAAGGGCGGCACTATCATCGTCGGCGGCAGGACCGGGGCCTTCAGCGGCTTCATGATGCAGCGCGGGCGCATGGTCGTGCTCGGCGACGCCGGCATCAATCTCGGCGACTCCATGTATGACGGGACGATCTATATCGGCGGCGAAATCGCCGGCCTCGGTGTCGACGCGGTCGATGGCGAGATGACCGACCTGGACGTCCAGTGGCTTACCGCCAAACTGAAACTGTACGACATGGAGGCGCCCAGGGGCGTCGAGAACATGCGCAAGATCGTGGCTGGCAAGCAGCTTTGGAACTACGACAATCTGGAGCCCACCGAGAAGAAGCTAATTCTCTAGGCCCAATATCTGGTGAGGACGAAAAATCATGTCTGCTAAGAAAAAAGTTGCCGAAGATGCCGCACCCGAGAAGGGCAAACGCAACCGCTACAATCTCGGCAAGAGCAAGATCTTTACGCCCGAGGTCATCGACGACATCCATATCAAGTCGGAACTCGGCCGTTACCGCATGCGCGGGTTTTCGCTGTTCAAGAAAATCCCGACCTGGGACGACCTGACCTTCCTTCCCGGCACGCTGACGCGTTTCGTGATCGAGGGCTATCGCGAGAAGTGCGAAACCAAAACCGTGCTCGGCCCGATGGCCAAGCGACCATTGGTGCTCGATATTCCCGTCTATATCACGGGCATGAGCTTCGGTGCGCTGTCCTATGAGGCCAAGACCGCACTTGCTCGCGGCGCCACAATGGCGGGAACGGCGACCTGCTCCGGCGAGGGCGGAATGATCCCCGACGAGCGGCGTTATTCCGAGAAGTGGCTGTATCAGTGCATTCAGTCGCGCTACGGCTTTAACCCGCACCATCTGCAACTCGCCGATGCCTGCGAATTCTTCATCGGCCAGGGCTGCAAGGTTGGCCTGGGGGGCCATCTGATGGGGCAGAAGGTCACCGACCAGGTGGCAGAGATGCGCTCGCTACCGGCCGGAATCGACCAGCGGTCGCCGGCACGCCATCCAGACTGGCTGGGGCCGGACGATCTGGCGCTGAAGATCGAGGAAATCCGCGAGGCCACCAACGGCGAAATACCGATCCAGCTCAAGCTCGGCGCGGCGCGCGTCTACGACGATGTCCGCATGGCGGCAAAGACCAACCCGGACAGCATCTATATCGACGGCATGGAAGGCAGCACCGGCGCGGGGCCGCACCTGGCCACCGAGGAAACCGGCGTGCCGGGCATCGCGGCGATCCGACAGGCCCGCAAGGCGCTGGACGATGTTGGCAAGAGCGGCGAGATCACGCTGGTCTATGCCGGCGGCATCCGCAATGGCGGCGACGTCGCCAAGGCCCTGGCGCTGGGCGCGGACGCCATCGCCATCGGCCATTCCGCGATGATGGCATTGAACTGCAACAAGGACGTCCCCGGGGCTGATTACGAGGGCGAGATCGGCGTCGAGCCCGGTTACTGTTACCACTGCCATACGGGCCGCTGCCCGGTCGGCGTGGCGACGCAGGATCCCGAACTGCGCAAGCGTCTGGATCCGGATGAGGCCTCCGAGCGCGTGTACAATTTCCTGCATACGCTGACCATCGAAGCCCAGATGATGGCCCGCGCCTGCGGCAAGACAAACGTTCACAGCCTGGAGCCGGAAGACCTGGCGGCGCTTACCATGGAGGCCTCGGCCATGGCCATGGTCCCGCTGGCCGGCACCCAACACACTGTCGGCCGGCCCGACATGACCCGCTACTGAGGAGGGCGAGATGGCCAAGGATAAAGACATCGATAAATTCCTGACCTCAACGGGTCTGGACAGCGAGCGCGAGAAGGAAATCGGCCAGCATATCGGCTACCGTTACGACGTTAACCTGGTGCCCGATTACAGCAGACTGACGCCATTCCTGAAAAAATATATGGAAGTTATGGGATGGGACGACCTGAACTGGCTGGAAGACGTCCATATGGGCTACGAGGAAGGCCGCCCGGCGGTGTTCGACCGCAATATCAACGGCTGGGTCAGCGTGCCAACCGACATGAAGCTGCCGGACAATCAGCAGGACCGCGACATGATCGCCCGTGAATTGCTGATCAAGTTCCAGATGTCCAAGCGGCATCCGATGGTCGATTTGAACGGCGCCTACCGAAAATTCTGAACCGCGTTGCCGTGGTTTCCCTCGCCCCGTCCGGTTCGCCGGGCGGGGTTTTTCTTACGCCGCGGGCGGGTCGGCCTGGGCCTCGGCCCAATCGGGTGTGAAGGCCAGGACTTGCGCGCCGCCGGGTATGTTGGGATTGAACAAGCTGTTGTGCCAGAAAGTAGCCTGCCAAGCAGGGTCTTCCTCGGCCAGCAGGTCGACATGGCAGGGGATTGCATATTTTTGCGAATACTGGTCGAAATGCAACACGCAGCGGCCAGCTTCAACCAGCCCGGCGGCGATACCGGAAGCCGGCGCGAACAGGGCCGTCATGACGTCGGAAAATTCTTCCGGGTACTGGAAATAGGCGGCGGACAACTCCCTGATCGCGTTCTCCAGCCGTTCCTTCGGGTCGTGGGTCTTGCGCACCATATGGCGGAATTTGGCGGTGTGGTCGGCCGGATCCCCGTGGCTGATCAAGACAACGATTTCTGCCAGCGCACGGTCCGCATCGGCGAGCCTGACCGACGGGCACATCCCGGTCGAGGGACGGCCGCCATTCTTGCGCACCGAATGTTGCCGGATCCGGCATTGCCAACCGAGAAAATGACGCATCAGCGCCTTTTGGGCGCTGCTTAGGCGGATCACGTTTTCACCGTCGTCGGCAGCCGGCATAAAAAGTTGCTCCCTTGCAAGCCCCTTATCGTAAGCTCTAATAAGGCTCAGGGCAAGCAGAGGGCAGGCGAGGACTTCGGCGAAAATGGAACCAGCGTTGTGGGGCGTCGTCACGGCAACGGGATGGGGCACGGCGGATTTCATCGCGCGCTATACCAGCCGTGCGATGGGGACGGCGGTGGCGCTTGCCGGCATGCTGCTGATCAGCGGGTTGGGCCTGACCCTGCTGGCCTGGGACGAACTCGCCGCGCTGGCATGGCATCCACAGGGCGGCCCCCTGGCGATCGCCGGCGGCGTCGGCATCACCTTCGCCACCCTCCTGCTATATTGGGGGCTGGCGCGCGGCCCGGTAACCGTGGTCGCCCCCATCAGCGCCTGCTATCCGGCATACGCAATGCTGATTGCCGTGGCGCGTGGAGCACAGCCTGGTGCGGCCCAATGGCTGGCCGGGGCGGTAGTCCTGGCCGGCGCTGTCGTGGTCGCGCGCTTCGCGGCGGAAAATGTGGGCGAAAACAGCTACGGTCATGAGCATGTGCGCAAGTCAGCCCTGATCGGGCTGGCCGCCGGCGTCGGTTTCGCGGTTGCGGTGCTGGTGGCTCAGGAAGCGGCTACCTATTACGGAGAGATGCCGAATCTGTGGATCGCGCGCTGGACCGGGCTGGCCTGCCTGTTGCTGGTGCTGGCCGTTCGGCGACAGCGTCCGCATATGCCCGCCCGCTGGCTGCCGTTCCTCGCCTTGCAGGGATTGCTGGACAGCGCCGCTTATGTCGCCCTGTTCGCGCCGGCCGGGCAGCCGGGCGCCGAAATCGCGGTGGTCGTATCCTCGGGCTTCAGCGCGGTGACCGTGCTGCTGGCCCGGTTCGTTCTGCGCGAGGCGATGACCGCGGCGCAGTGGGCCGGCATCGTTGCCATCGTCATCGGTATCGCGGCCCTGTCCTATTTCTCCTGACGACGGATGTCCAGGGTGGCGGCGGTCAGGCACCCGCGATCGTCATGCCTTCGACGCGGATGGTGGGAGCGTTCACACCGTACCGGAATTCCAGGTCGCTGGCAGGCGTCATATGCATGAACATGTCCTTCAGATTCCCAGCGATGGTGATCTCGTTGACCGGATAGGTCACCTCGCCGTTTTCGATCCAGAATCCGGCAGCGCCGCGGCTGTAATCGCCACTCACCATATTCACCCCCATGCCGATCAACTCGACGACATAAAAGCCATCCTGGATGTCGGCGATCAGATCGGCCGCCTTCACCTTGCCGGGCCGCATGTAAAGATTGGTGGCCGAGGGACCCGGCGGCGAAGAGGTTCCGCGCGCCGCACGGCCGGTGGATTTAAGGCCCAACTGGCGCGCCGAGCGAAGGTCGAGGATCCAGTTGCGCAGCCTGCCGTCCTCGACCAGCGTCATTTCCGGGTTGGACATGCCTTCCGCGTCGAACGGCTTGGACCGCAACCCGCGACGGCGCTGCGGGTCGTCGATGACGGCGATGCCATCGGCGAAGATCTGTTCGCCCATGCGATCCTTCAGGAAGCTTGTCCCGCGCGCGACCGAGTTTCCGTTCACGGCCGAGGCGAAATGGTTGAGCAATGAGTTGGCTACGCGCGGGTCGTAGACAATCGGAACCCTGGTTGTCTCGACTTTCCTGGCGCCCAGCCGGCTGGTCGCGCGTACGCCGGCATTGACCCCGACTTCCGCGGGCTCGTCGAGGTCTTCCAGATACACGCTGGTGCAGAAATCATAATCCCGCTCCATCTCGTCATCCCTGCCTGCCAGTACGGCGGCGCCGATGGAATGACGGGACGTTGCGTAGCTGCCGGCAAAACCGTTGGACGCGAGGATGGACATCTCGCTGAGACCCCAGCCAGCTTCGGCGCCTTCGGAATTGGTTACCCCGGAGACCGAACGGGCGGCATCCTCGCATTGCTTGGCGCGCGCGCCAAGCTGGGCCGTGCTGGGTTCGGAATCGTCACAGATATCCGGGTCGATCAGCGGGCCGACGAAGACTTCATTCTCG
>Ga0210062_1000732_pt1 | contig 10144 bp, 7 predicted proteins | sample Muzzi_CordA_D2_FD_185528 | JGI IMG/M metagenome (GOLD analysis project Ga0210062, IMG submission 185528) | Wetland microbial communities from San Francisco Bay, California, USA, that impact long-term carbon sequestration - Muzzi_CordA_D2 (SPAdes) | ecosystem: Environmental > Aquatic > Marine >...
TCGTTCAGCCCCTCGGGCAGATCTTCCTCCGCCATCTCGTCGATGGCGCGCTTCAGACATACCTGCTGGCCTTCCAGCCGGTACTTGTCCTTGACAAATTCCTCCTCGCCGATTTCGCCTTCCTGCACGGCGCGCTGGGCCATCAGCCAGGCCATGACCTGGGTCAGCCGCGAGGTCAGCCGCAGGGTCTCCTGCGTCATCGTAACTGGATCCGGCGGATTGTCGGCATACTTGAAAGCTGCGACGTCGTTTCTGACATAATTGCGAGCCTCGACCAGCAGGTCGAACGCTTCGTCATAGGTGCCCCTGAAAAACATCGGCGCTTCTGTGGCGCCTTCCGCCTTCGGTTCGATATCGTCGGTCATGCCCAGTTCCTCCGGCCGATCAATTTTCCACCCTTCAGCCTATCTGTAAGTCATTAATATAACTGTTTTTTCAGGATTTCGCAAATTCAAGACAAATTAACCATATCACCCCTTGAAACCTATGGATCATTGCCTAAGTGCAACATGTTTCCGATGCCGAATTTCGGGTCGGGACTCGACGAAGCCGGATGATCCGGCAGGTCCGGCCTTTTGGCGGACCGATGAACCAGTCTCGCTTTTGAAAAGGAGAATGAAGCTATGCGTACGTCTTTGGATTTTTCCCCCTTTGCCCGCTCGACCGTCGGTTTCGACCGCATGCTGCGACTGCTTGACAGCGTCGCCACCGCCGGCGAGACGCCCTCCTACCCACCCTACGACATCCTCAAGACGGGCGATGACCAGTATGAGATCGCCGTCGCGGTTGCCGGATTCGGCGAGGACGAACTAGAGGTCAAGGTGCATGATGGCCAGTTGAGCATCAAGAGCGCGCCCGCAACGGAGTCGAGGGAAGAAACCGCTTACCTTCACCGCGGCATCGCACGGCGTGCATTTGAACTGCGCTTCAGCCTCGCCGATTATATCGAGGTGAGCGGCGCGCATATGGAGAACGGCATGTTGCATGTCGAACTGGTGCGCAATGTACCCGAGGCCAAAAAGCCACGCACCATCGCGATCGGTGGGGCCGACTCGAAAAAGGCGCTGCCTGGCAAGCAAGCCGCCTGACCGCCATACAGGATTGTCTAACGAACGGGGCGCGCCAGTAACGGTGCGCCCCTTGTTTTTTCACGCCTCCGCGACCAGTGGCTCCAGAGCCCGCCGGATCTTGTCGGGAATCTCAACCGGACGGCGGGTTTCGCGATCGACCCACACATGGACAAACCGGCCCAGCGCGGCGAGCAGGTCGGAGTCGCGGCGGAACAGCCCGATCTCATAGGTCACGCTACTGTTGCCGAGCCGGACGACACGCAGGCCGGCATCGATGATGTCGGGGAATGCAAGTTCGCTGAAGAAACGGCAGCCGGTCTCGGCGACAACGCCAAATGCGTCGTCGTTATTCATGTCCAGGCCCCCGGCCTCGATCAGGTGGTGGTTCACCGCCGTGTCGAAATACGAGTAGTAGGTTACGTTGTTGACATGGCCGTACACGTCATTATCCATCCACCGCGTGGGAATGGCCATGAAGTGACGGAAGTCGCCGCGACCAGGGGCTGGTCTTTCATTCATACCGATATCCTTGAAACACCCGCCGGTCCCGGCGGCCCAAAATTATCGGGCCGCCCCCGAAGGAGCGGCCCTGATTGTTTTTATGTAGCAGTTTCAGCAGCCACAAACCGGAACCCGCTAACGGACTATACGGCTCCCTGTATTTTGCCGGGAGGCGCCGGTCGTGCGTGGTGCCGCTGTTCTGCCTGCCTGTCCAACTTGCCCACGACCGATACGTTAGCGCCATATTTCCGACACGTCAAAAAAAAATGAGCCGCGCGAAGCGGCTCAAGTTGGACAGGGAGGCATAAACGGGGGATCGAATTCCCAGAGTATGCTAACTAGGGGCCTCATAGGGCACCCCCAATATGCATCAGGGCCCACTAACAAAAGGTTAACAGTGAAAAGATATTCCCGAAAAAAGATCGCATTGTATCTTTTTTCTTTGTTCCCGGGCCGAAAGTCGCAGACTTCGGCACTTTTCCGGCGGGGCGGAACTGGCTGGGCGCCAGCATTTTATTTGCGGAATATGGATTCTGCGGCCAACTGAGCTGATTTCTTCCGCTTTATTTCTTCGCGGGTCCGCTCGATCTCTGCTTCCAGTTCGCCGATATATTCCTCAAGCGCGTCCAGGGAGAGTACTTCAAGATTCTTAACATCCGGTTTCCGTTTTTGGGGTTCCAGATCGTTCTCATCCATGATTTCCGTCTCCTTCCATACGATTTTGACCAATTCAGCGACCGCAATCAAGCCGCAAAACAGCTATCGTGGCGCATTCATTCACCGCGGCGATTGCGCGGGAGCGTTCCTGCGTTATATAAGGCGTCGAGAATTTGTACATTTACGCCTCGGCCATGTGCCGGGCGGCAATCCCGGAGATGGAATTGGCCACACCCCTTCTGCCCAAGGCGACCGCCATATGGCTGGTCGACAACACGACGCTTTCTTTCTCGCAAATCGCGGATTTCTGTGGCTTGCACGCCCTGGAAGTCCAGGCCATCGCCGATGGCGAGGTCATGGGCGGCATGGCTGGCGTGGATCCGATCGTGAATGCCCAGCTTACCCGCGAGGAAATCGCCAAGGCAGAGGCAGACGAGAACTACCGCATGAAACTGGCCGAGACGGATATTCCAAAGCCGCTCGCCCGGCAGAAAGGCCCGCGCTATACGCCGGTCTCCAAACGGCAGGACAAGCCGGACGCCATTGCCTGGATCCTGCGGCACCACCCCGAACTCAGCGATGCCCAGGTAGGGCAGTTGATAGGCACTACCAAGCCGACGATCAATTCGGTGCGCGACCGCAGCCACTGGAATGTCTCCAACCTGCGGCCTCGCAGCCCGGTGGAGCTGGGTCTGTGTACCCATATGGAGCTGACAGAGGCGGTGGAAAAGGCGCGCAAAACCCGTCGCGGCGCCCAAGCCGTGCCGATGAAGGCCTCGGATATGCCGGAAGAGCCCGAACTGCCGCCCGAGCCCCCGCGCTACGACTGACGGCCCTGCCCTACTCGCTGACCGGCACTGTATAGTTCAACGCCAGGCGGCCGCCGTCGACATAGACGATCTCGCCGGTCATGTAACTGGAATCGTCGGATGCCAGGAAAACCGCGACCTTGCCGATTTCCTCCGGCTCACCAGCGCGGCCCATCGGGGTTCGCGCCAGAACCTTGTGCATCGCCGCCTTGTCGTTGGCAACGGATTTCAGCATCTCGGTCATGATCGAACCCGGGCCGATGCCGTTGACCCGAATTCCCTTGTCGGCCAGGGACAACGCCATGGCCTTGGTCAACTGGTTCACCCCGCCCTTGGCGGTGACATAGGGCAGGATATTGGAAATCGCGACAACCGCATTGATCGACGACATGGTGATGATGGTCCCGCCGCCGCCCTGTTTCACCATCTGGCGCGCGGCGGCCTGGCCGGTCAGGAAAACACCCTTGAGGTTCACACGCAGGACCGCGTCGAAATCCTCCTCCGGCAAATCGAGAAAATCGCCGAACTTCACGATGCCGGCATTGGCCACCGCGCTGTCGACCCGTCCATAGGCCGCGACCGCGCCGTCGATCAACGCCTCGACCTGCGCCTTGTCGCCAACGTCGCAGGCGATGAAGCAGGCCTCGCCGCCGGCATCGCGGATCGCCGCGGCCACCGATTCTCCGCCCTCGGCGTTCATGTCGGAGACAACGATTTTAGCGCCTTCCGCCGCCATGCATTCCGCACAGGCGCGGCCCAGCCCTTGCGCCGCCCCCGTAACCACCGCCACCTTGTCCTTGAGCCGCATCGCCCGATCCTCCATTGTTGGAAATCAAGCCGCAGGATTGCCACGAAGCCAGGTGGGCGGCAAGGGGTACAGCCATGGATTTCGCTCGCAAGGCCCTGCGGGCCGATCCCCTCCCCTACTTCGCGTAGCCCACGCCGTGCAGCGCATCCCTGATCTCGTTCAGTATCGCCGGGTCGTCGATTGTCGCCGGGGTCTTGTAGTCCTCCGAGTCCGCGATCTTCTTCATGGTGCCGCGCAGGATTTTTCCCGACCGGGTCTTCGGCAGGCGGGGGACCACGGTTGCCGTCTTGAAGGCGGCGACCGGGCCGATCTTTTCGCGCACCATGGCGACTACGTCCTTGATGATTTCATCCGACGTTTTCCCGGCGCCCGATTTCAACACCAGGAAGCCAAGCGGCAGCTCGCCTTTCAACTGGTCGGCGACGCCGATCACCGCGCATTCGGCAACGTCCGGGTGATGCGCCAGCACCTCCTCCATGCCGCCGGTCGACAGGCGATGGCCGGCCACGTTGATGATGTCGTCGGTGCGGGCCATGATGAAGATATAGCCGTCCTCATCCATATAGCCGGCGTCGCCGGTAGCGTAGTAGCCGGGGAATTCGGCCAGGTATGAGTCGATATAGCGCTGGTCGGCTTTCCACAGAGTCGGCAGGCAACTCGGCGGCATCGGCAGCTTGATCGCGATCGCCCCCATCTCGCCGCGCGGCACCGGATGGCCCGCTGTATCCAGTATCTGCACGTCGTAGCCCGGCACGGCGCGCGACGACGAGCCCGCCTTGATCGGCAATTGCTCGATACCCCAGCAATTGGCGCCGATCGCCCAGCCGGTCTCGGTCTGCCACCAGTGGTCGATCACCGGCACGCCCAGTTTGTCCTCCGCCCAGTGCAGGGTGTCGGGATCGGTGCGCTCACCCGCAAGGAACAGAGTGCGGAAATGGCTCATATCATACTGTTTCAAGAGTTCCGCATTCGGATCGTCGCGCTTGATCGCGCGAAATGCTGTCGGTGCGGTGAACATGGTCCCGACCTTGTGCTCGGAAATCACCCGCCAGAATGCGCCGGCGTCGGGCGTGCCCACCGGCTTGCCCTCGTAGACGATGGTGGTGCAGCCATGCAGCAACGGCGCGTAGCATATGTAGGAATGGCCGACCACCCAGCCAACATCGGAGGCCGCCCAATAGACCTCGCCCGGATCGACATCGTAGATGTTCTTCATCGACCATTTCAGCGCCACCATATGCCCGCCATTGTCGCGCACGATGCCCTTGGGCTGGCCGGTGGTGCCCGACGTATACAGGATATAGAGCGGGTCCGTCGCGGCCACGGGAACGCACTCGGCCGGCGCGGCCGTTTTCATGGCCTCTTCCCAGTCGACGTCGCGGCCGGGCTCCAGGTCGCAGGTCTGCTGTTCGCGCTGAAGGATAACGCAATGACTGACCGTGTTGCCGGCAAGCTGCATCGCCTCGTCCAGCATCGGCTTGTAGGCGATGACGCGGCCGGGCTCGATGCCGCAGGAGGCACTGACGATTACCTTTGGCGTGGCGTCCTTGATGCGGGTGGCCAGTTCGTTCGGGGCGAAGCCGCCGAACACCACCGAATGCACCGCCCCGATGCGCGCGCAGGCCAGCATCGCGATAACAGCCTGGGGCACCATCGGCATATAGAGGATGACGCGGTCGCCCTTCTCCACGCCCAGCCCCCGCAGCACGCCGCCGAAACGGGAGACCTCGTCCTTCAGTTCCGCATAGGTGATGGTACGCTTGTTGCCGGTGATCGGACTGTCATAGATGATCGCGGCCTGGTCGGCCCGGCCGCGCTCCACATGGCGGTCGACGGCATTGTAACAGGTATTGACCTGCCCGCCCGCAAACCAGCGGTAGAACGGCTTGTTCGAATCGTCGAGGACCCTGTCCCACTTTTTTATCCAGTCAATGTCCTCGGCGGCTTCGGCCCAGAACCCCTCTGGGTCGGCGAGCGATCGGTTATAGATTTCATCGAATCGGCTGGTCATCTTCATGCCTCCTGGATCGTCCGGCGGATCATGCCGCAGCTTCCCTGTAACGCTGCTTTTATCCGGTGATTATAGTGACGGCGGCGGCGAACGGAAGGACAAACGCGGCTACAGGCTGCCGCGGCCGAATTGCGGCAGCGACAGGTCTCGGGTAGACTTGGCCAACCCCACATCCAACTGAAGGCCTGAATCAAGGGGCCAAGGGAAAGAGAGAGTGTGTCATGGAACCGCAAACGGAAAACGGCGGCGGCAATCCGCCTGCGAAGAAAAACCCTGTCAAGACAGTCGTTATCGTAATCGTCGCGGCGCTTGGTGTCGCGGGAGCGCTTGCGGCCGGCGTAAAGCTGGGCGTTATCCCGGCAAGCTGGTTTGCGGCCTGTTTCCCATGCCGGCCGAGCAACCCATGTGCGGCGGCAAATCCCTGCAATCCATGCGCGGCGAGCAACCCCTGCAATCCATGCGCCGCGACAAATCCGTGCAATCCATGCGCCGCCGCCACCCCCTGCAATCCCTGCGCGGCCCAGTAATACCGGCGGCCATGGCCGGGTCCAGAGGATAAATTTGTTGAACAGGCGCTATCGGGCGCTTGCCGTAAGCCCGTGCCTGCGGCCATTATACGCCAACCGGCACCATTCGATTCAAGGCAGGGAACGATTGCGACATGGGCACCAGCGCATACAACGAAAATCTGGACCGTAACGACGCCAACTTCACACCGCTTACCCCGCTGAGCCTGATCCGGCGGGCGGCATTCGTCTACCCTGACCGCATGGCGGTGATCCATGGCAGCCGGTATTTCACCTGGGCCGAAACATATACGCGCTGCAGGCGGCTGGCGAGTGCCCTGTCACAGCGCGGCGTGGGCAAGGACGATACGGTTGCGGTGATGGCGGCCAATGTTCCGGCGCTCTATGAGGCCCATTTCGGCGTACCGATGACCGGCGCGGTGCTGAACGCCATCAACACGCGGCTGGACGCGGCGACGGTCGCCTTCATCCTCGATCATGGCGAGGCGAAAGTGCTGCTGACTGACCGTGAGTTCGCCCCGGTCATTACCGAGGCCTTGTCGCTTTGCAAGGCACGGCCGCTGGTCATCGACATCGACGACGAAGCGGTGGAGGAGGGCGAATTCCTGGGCGAGATGGAATACGAGGCCTTCATCGCGGCCGGCGACCCGGAATTCGCCTGGTCGCCGCCGGCCGACGAATGGGATTCGATCTCGCTGAATTACACCTCGGGCACGACCGGAAACCCGAAGGGTGTGGTCTATCATCACCGCGGGGCCTACATGCTGGCCATCGGCAATATCCTGACCTGGAGCCTGCCGCCGCATCCGGTTTACCTCTGGACGCTGCCGATGTTCCATTGCAACGGCTGGTGCTTCCCCTGGACGCTGGCGGCCGTGGCCGGAACCAGCGTCTGTCTGCGCAAGGTTACGGCGGGCAATATATTTTCGGCGATACACCGGAATGGCGTCACCCGCTTTTGCGGCGCGCCGATCGTGCTCAACATGGTGATCAACGCCACCGAAGAGGAACGCGGCGCCCCCCTGCCCCACAAGGTGGAGGTGATGACCGCCGCGGCCCCGCCGCCGGCCGCCGTGCTGCAGCGCATGGAGGAACAGGGCTTTCACATCACACATGTCTATGGGCTGACTGAAACCTACGGCCCGGCGACCGTCTGCGCCTGGCACGAGGAATGGAGCCTGCTGCCGATCGAGCAGCAGGCCGCGCTGAAATCGCGCCAGGGCGTCGGCTATGCGGCATTGGAGGGGTTGATGGTGGCCGACCCGGATACGCTGGAGCCGGTGCCGCGCGACGGCCAGACCATGGGAGAGGTCTTTCTGCGCGGCAATATCGTGATGAAGGGGTACCTGAAAAACCCGGGGGCGACCGAGGAAGCCTTCCGCGGCGGCTGGTTCCACAGCGGCGATCTGGGCGTCATGCATGAAGACGGTTACATCGAACTGCGCGACCGCGCCAAGGACATCATCATTTCAGGCGGGGAGAACATTTCCACCATCGAGGTCGAGGGGGTGCTGTACCGGCATCCGGCCATTCTGGAGGTTGCCGTGGTGGCGCGCCCGGATGAAAAATGGGGCGAAACGCCTTGTGCTTTCGTAACATTGAAAGAAAACGCGGAGGTGACGCAGGAGGAAGTTATAACCTTCTGCAGGGAAAATATGGCCCATTTTAAATGTCCGAAGACTGTCGTTTTCGGTTTATTGCCAAAGACTTCGACCGGCAAAGTACAAAAATATTTATTGCGCGAGAAAGCCCGGGATATATAGAGCAAGAATTCGTTAAGACTTATGGTTAATTTTTTGTTTGTGCCGTACTACGAGTTATGGCATATTTTGGCTGCGGCGCTTTGGCGCCGTGACGCCTGCAGGTGTCATGGTGCCGAGTGTAACCAAGAATAATACCGCTTCCCCACAATTCGGTCCGGCCCCCCAAGGCCGGACCGTTTTATTTTTCAGATGAAATTGCCGGGCTGTTTTTTCGCCCGCAGAGGACGGCGAATTCAGGATCCGCCGGCGGTAAGCATCAACGCGCCGTCCCATTGCGCGTCGCCTTGCGGCGGGTTGATCCGCTTGCGGGTCAACGCCGGTATCGTGCGGGCCACCACATCGCGCGGCGAGTCCGCATCCTTCTCTGTCACGGCCAGACTCACAATGCCCAGCGGCTGCTCCAAATCCTCGCGGGTTACCGTGGCGAGCCACAGGGGTGGCGAACCCTTGTTGGATTTCAGCCGAAAACCGGAATCCCAGAGCCGCAATACAAGGCGGGTTCGGCCACCTTCCTCGACCAGATTCAGCATCAGCCGGGGCGTTCGTCCCTCATGCAGCTTCGGCAGCACCGGCAGCGCTTCCATGCCGCTTCCCATGGCCAGCCAGGCGATGGCGCCAATGGCATTCCAGGGCGCCGGCTGCCGCCAGCCCGCCCGTTGCAGTGTCTCCACCAGATAGTCGGGCGAGCCCACCAGCTGCAATATGAAGGGTTCCTCGTACTCGCCACCCAGATCGACGCGGTGCGACGGCAAACTTTCCCAGCCTCCCCCGATCCATTCCGATGCGGTCATGGTGGGCGTCCGGGGAACGGGCTGGTAGCGGGAAAGGTCGCGCGCATGGAAATAGGCTATGTTGACGATGCCGGCGACGATCAGCATGCCGGTAACCGCCGGCAGCAGGCCCCGCGACAGCCCTCCGGCGGGGCGGTGACGGACATAGGCGATGCCCAGCAGTCCTACCCAGGCAATGCCGAACCCCAGCCCTCCCGCCACGTCGGTGAACCAGTGCGCGCCGAGATAAAGCCGCGACAGGGCGATCAGCCCGACCAGCAGCGTGCAGGATGCCGCGATAGCCGAGCGCAGGATCGGGCCGTTGCCGCGCATCGTCATGACGGCGAGAAAGCCGTAGACCACGGCATTGACGGTGGCATGGCCGCTGGGGAAGGAGAAGGCGCTCCATCCTTCATAGAGCTCGGGTATCGGCCGTGGCGTATGCAGGGCAATCTTGATGGCCCCGGCGACCGCCTGCGCGACGAGGACCGCGGTCCCCAGATAGGCCGCGTCAATCCAGGCGCGGCGCCACAGCAGCCAGCCAATGCCGGCGAACACCACAGGCACGGTAACCCGCGCGTCCCCGAGTTCGGTAATCGCCACCATCGCCATGTCGCCCCAGGGCGTGCGCAGCGCCTGCAGCGCGTTGAAGATCGAACCGTCGGCGCGAACCAGCGTCGCGCCGGCAACCACATCTTCGAGTATGGCGAAGAAGCCCCATCCACCCAGCACCAGCAGGATCGCCAGCGGCGCCAGCGCCCTCGCCTCCCGGTGTTTGGGGTCCAGCAGCGCCACGATCTCGCGCCCGACGATATTGTCATGGGCGCGCGCCCAGACCAGCAGTCGGCGCATCGCCTCCGCCCCGGCAGGAACTCCCCAGAACAGCAGCACCCGAACCGACAGCACCAGCAGATAACCGAAGATCAGCAACAACACAAAAAACATGCCCAGTCGCGCGGTGACCGCGCCGGCAACCTGCAGACTGGCGCCGATGAAGGCCCCCGGCAGGACATGAAGCAATGCCCATCCGACGGCCGCGAAAACAGCGGCCGGCAGAAAGCCCGACCAGCCGAGGCCCGTCATTCCGCCAATGGCGGGAACAATTCCGCGGATGGGCGCGGTGAAACGACCCAGAACGATACCCTTCCCCCCGTGCTTGCGAAAAAAGGCCTCGGCGCGCGCCACCATATCCGGGCGGCGCGCCAGCGGGCCCCAGGACAACAGGGAT
>Ga0210062_1000733_pt1 | contig 10143 bp, 8 predicted proteins | sample Muzzi_CordA_D2_FD_185528 | JGI IMG/M metagenome (GOLD analysis project Ga0210062, IMG submission 185528) | Wetland microbial communities from San Francisco Bay, California, USA, that impact long-term carbon sequestration - Muzzi_CordA_D2 (SPAdes) | ecosystem: Environmental > Aquatic > Marine >...
GGCGGACTCGCTCGGCGCGAGGCAGGTCGGCCGACTGATGTTCCCGTTGGCGCAGGCCTTCGTCGAGGATGTCGTTTTGGTCGAGGACGACGACATCCAACGCGCCCAGCATCTGTTGTGGGAGCGGTTGCGGCTTCTTACGGAGCCCGGAGGGGCGACGGCGCTGGCGGCCTTGATTTCAGGCGCCTACGCTCCGGCTGCCGACGAACCGATTTGCGTGATCGTCTGCGGTGGTAACGCGGATGCGGTTGATTTTTCCCGCCCGGATTGATCGGTCAGGCTGCGACGGCGGCACGGGCGCGATTGAGCCAGGCCGTGATCTTCTCAAGATCAGGCGGTGTGCCGTCACGCAGGATGCGCTGGCCTTCCTTGGTTCCAACGAACCGCAGAATTGCCGCCTGGGTGGTTGCCGGATCGGCTTCGGCGACATCCTGGCTGGTACGCAGGCCGGCGCCGACCAGCAATTGAGCATGCGTTCCGCGCAACTCGGGGATCTCCATCACTAACTGGCTCTGCGCCTGCCAATCCGAGATCGCATCCGATGTGATGTGCCGGACATCGAGCTGCTCCGCGATCCTGGTCGCGTCGGCCGCCATCAGATCCTTGACGGTTATGATGCCCACTCCCGCGAGACGCCGTGCCGTTTTGGGTCCGATCGAAGGCGCAGCTTCGACGTCGTCGTCCTCCGTCAGGTAGTAGCGCTCCGATACCGCGGCATCGTCTGATCTGTCGTTCGATGCCGCTATCGCGGCCTTGCGTTTCGGAGTGATACGGGGCACCGATGAGACACTGGTGGCCTCGACCTTGAGGCCGGCCAGTTGCGATTGAAGCGAACCGGGTTGCGTCGCGGCGCCAGCTTCGTTCGCAGCGGGACCACCCAGCGCCGTGGCGGCAGGCACGAGCTGAAGCGGGCTGCGCAGGACGTGGCCGTTGCGAACCAGGGGCAGCGTGCCTTGCGGTTGTGTGGCGGTTTCGCGTCGTCGCATCCGGTCCCGCATGCGGCGGTCGGTCTTGAGGGGCGCGACTTCCCGCTCGTAAAGCGCTTTGACCGTGCGGTCGTCTTCCGAGAGCGTTTCGGCAACGCGGCCGGTCGCCTGAAGCTCGTCATACATCTGTTCGACGAGGCGGCGGTCGCCGGCATCCGCCAATTTGCGCGTCACCCATTTGAGCGGAATTTCGAGCCCCGCCAGAACCGTCTGCGCGGTGAGGGAGACGTCGGGCGGAGTTGCATCCGCCTCAAGTATGGCCCGATCGAGAATTCGGCCGAAGCCGGCTGCTGCATAGACCAGAAGCCGGCCGATGAACGTGCGGCAGACATCGTCGAGGCCTTCCGGTGGCTCGACCACTCCGCGATGGAAATCATAGCGCGCGACCAGTGTCTCGTAGTGCACGCTCGATGTCTCGGCGCCGGCGATCACCGCGTCTTTGATCCAGTGGTCGTCGCTGCCCAGATCGGGCAATGGCAGCGGCTGTTCAAGCCCTCGCTTGCGCAACTCCGCGTAGGATTTGGAGATGCTCCACTCGCACGCACGATGGATGTTGTTTTCCGCTTCCGATTGCGCGGTGTGCAGCGGCTGGATCGGATCAGTGTAATAGTGGCTCAGGATGCCGGCGCACCACACCGCCTCGCTCCAATTCTGCTCGGCTAGCGAACGCACGAGGAGATTGTACCAACTCTCCGCCTTTTCCGGCGCGCCGCCCCAATAATTGTCGGCGACATGCAGGACATGGTTCTTGAAATCCTTGAACTCCGTGTCCGGCGCCTTCGAACCATCCAGATATTGGGCGACATGCCTGAGAAACAGCCGTCGCCATTTTTCGGCGTTTTCGTTCTCCAAGGTCCCCAACGCATCGAGCGCGAGCTTGTGGTGCGTGCCGTTCGCGTGTGCGGCATAGACGATCTTGAACAGCAAGGTCATGGCAAGAGTATCCGCGGTTGGTGCGATTGCGGTCGACAGGTTATGTGAGTCGCGCCGATCCAGCGAACTTTGAGCGCCGCTGGCACGGATCCCCCACAATCCCCAATCAGATGATTTCCGGCGCACGCGTCGCCCGGCTGGCTTCGCACCGGCGAATTGGTGCATGTTGCGCCGCCGGAAACTTATGGGGAACAGGGATGGACTTTTTGTGGATCGTAATCGCGGTATTCGCGGCGCTGATGCAGGCAGTGCGGACGGCGGCGCAGAAAACCCTCAATCAGACCATGTCCAATCTCGGCACCACCTACGTGCGTTCGCTCGTCGGCCTCCCGATCATGGCCGTCTATCTCGTTGTGGTCCTGGTTGCGACCGGCCGCGGTGTGCCCCCGTTGTCGGGGGCCTATTTCGGGCTGACGCTGGCCGGCGCGATCAGTCAGGTCGTGGCAACGATGCTGCTCATCTACATGTTCAAACTGCGCAATTTCGCCGTCGGCACGATGCTGACCAAGGTCGATATCCTGATGACGGCGGTGATCGGCGCGCTGTTCTTTTCCGAGACGCTGTCCGCAGCGGGTGTTGCAGCGCTGCTGGTCGTGGTCTCGGGCGTGTTGCTGATGTCGGTGGGGCGGATGGGCCTGAGTGCGCTTCGCACTGGCCATACCGGCCTGCTCGGCATCGTGTTCGAGCGCTCGACCCTGGTGGCGCTCTCCTGCGCGCTGATGTTCACCTTTTCCTATCTGCTCTTCCGCGAAGCGACGCTGGTCATAAAAACGGCGCCGGGCGATTTCGTATGGGCGGCGGCCTGGACGGTGGCGATCGCCACGCTAATGCAGGTTCTCGTCATGGGCCCATGGCTGGCCGCGACCGAGCCGGGTTTCTACGGCGCGCTATGGTCGGCACGCAGGATTGCCGCCTTCATCGGGGTGACGAGCTCGATCGGCTCGATCGGCTGGTTCACGGCGTTCGCGCTGCAGAACGCATCGTACGTGCGCGCCGTTGGCCAGATCGAGGTCGTGTTTACGATGTTGATCGCCTGGTTCTATTTCCGCGAACGGATTGCGGCGCTGGAATTGGTCGGAATTGTACTTGTGGTGTCCGGCGTTCTGAGTTTCCGGCTGATGCAACTCTGATTCCCCGCCAATGGTGCCGGTCGGAGTGAGATGGTCCTTCCTGGCGACATCACGTATTGAATCGGAAGTGCATGACGTCGCCGTCCTTGACGACGTATTCCTTGCCCTCGAGGCGCATCTTACCCGCCTCCTTGGCGCCGGTTTCGCCGCCGAGCGACACGTAGTCGTCGTAGTTGATCGTCTCCGCGCGGATGAAGCCCTTCTCGAAATCGGTGTGGATCACGCCGGCGGCCTGTGGCGCCTTTGTGCCCGCCGTGATCGTCCACGCGCGCGCCTCCTTCGGGCCGACGGTGAAATACGTGACGAGGTGCAACAGCGAATAGCCGGCGCGGATCAGCCGGTTGAGGCCCGGCTCTTCAAGTCCCAGACTTTCGAGATATTCCGCCCGCTCGACGTCGGCCAAGCCCGCCACTTCAGCCTCGATCTTTGCCGAGATGACGACGCATCCAGCGCCCTCTGCGTCGGCCCGCTGCTTCACCGCCTCGGAATAGGCGTTGCCGTCCGCCGCGCTGTCTTCGTCGACGTTGCACACATAGAGCACCGGCTTGGCCGTTAAAAGCTGCAGCATGTCCCAGGCTTTCCGGTCTTCGTCCGCGACCTTGGCCAGCCGCGCCGGCTTGCCCTCGCGCAGCAATTCCAGCGCCGTGTCGATCAGCACGATCGTCGCCTTGGCTTCCTTGTCATTGCCCTTGGCGCGCTTTTCGAGCGTCGCGCGGCGGCGTTCGAGGCTATCGAGGTCCGCAAGCATCAACTCGGTCTCGACGGTGTCGGCATCCGCCGCCGGATCGATGCGCCCCTCGACGTGCGTGATGTCGTCGTCCTCGAAACATCGCAGCACATAGGCGACCGCATCGACCTCACGGATGTGCGCGAGGAACTGGTTGCCGAGCCCTTCGCCCTTGGACGCGCCGCTCACCAGTCCCGCAATATCGACGAATGTCAGCCGTGTCGGCAGGATCTGTCCCGACTTGGCAATGCTGGCCAGTTTCTCGAGCCGCGCATCGGGCACGGCGACCTCACCCACATTCGGCTCGATCGTGCAGAACGGGTAGTTCGCGGCTTCAGCCGCCGCCGTCTGCGTCAGCGCATTGAACAGCGTGGACTTGCCGACGTTCGGCAGTCCGACGATCCCGCACTTGAAGCCCATACCCATCAACCTTTGTTTGTTCGCGATGCACGACGGCCGTGCGACGGCAATTCGCGGCTCATTCGTCTCGGGGGCTGATCAGCTCTCCGACCCGCGCCCGGCAAGCCAGCGTTTGAGCCGGTCGGCCAATGCGGTTGGCGTAGGCGCTTCCTCGCCGTCCTCTTTCCCCGACGTGCCTGGATCGGGTGCCGAAGCCGGCCGAACCGGTTTCGATTTTGGTTGCGGTCCGCGGGCGGATTTGCGCGCCAGCGCCTGCTGGCTCGGCGGCCCGGCCTTCGCCTTCGCGGCGCCGCTCGACGCCGGTCGTTTGCCACCAGCGCTCGGTTTTCCCGATGGCCGACGGGGCGGGCCCTCAGGCGCTTGTCGCGTCTCGCTGTCCTTGTCGGATTTGGCTAGGTCGCTGAGGCGCTGGGCGACGTCGGTTTGAAAGCGCTCCGTATCGCCTGATGCAAGACGCGCAGACGCCGCCGCGATGCCGTCCAGCATTGTTTCGAGCCACGGCGCGTCGGCGCGTGGGAAGTCGCGCAACACATAACCCGCCACCTTGTCCTTGTCGCCCGGATGACCGACACCGATACGGACGCGCGCGAAGTCCGCCGACAGATGCGAAATGATCGACCTCAGACCGTTGTTGCCGGCATGCCCACCGCCGGTTTTAACCCGCAGCTTTCCTGGAGCCAGATCGATTTCATCATGAAATACGACAAGTTCGCCGACACCGAGCTTGAGGAATCGCACGGCTTCGCCAACGGACTGGCCTGCTTCGTTATAGTAGGTCTGAGGCTTCAGGAGCAGGACCTTCTCGCCATCCAGAACACCATCGGCAGCCAACCCGTGAAACCGGTTGCGCCACGGACCAAAGCCTTGGTGCGCTGCGATCCGTTCGACCGCCATGAAGCCGACGTTGTGCCGGTTGCCCGCATATTTTGAGCCGGGATTTCCAAGTCCGACGAAAAGCTTCATGTCGTGATGCCTTCCGTTGCCGCGGCCGCGGTTGTCAACGCGCCGACGCGCGGGCAGGGAAGTAGATGGGCGGCGCGCGAAGCAGGTGCGCGCCGTCCTCTTCGGCTGATTGAGCCGGGCGGCGGCAAGCCATGGCCAAAGCGCCGTCCCGGTCTCTCGAATTAGTTTTCGTTGTCGTCTTCGTTTTCCGGTTCCGGCGCCTCTTCGGTTTCCACGGCGTCGGCTTCATCCTCTTCGCCGTCGGCGTCCGACTTTGCAGCGGCCGACCCGGCCAACGTGACGATGGTGAAATCGCGGTCCGTAATCGTCGGCTCGACAGCATCCGGCAGCTTCACAGACGAAATGTGGATCGAGGTTCCGATGTCAGCCCCATCGAGGTCGATCTGGATGCTGTCAGGAATCTGCTCCGCTGGACAGAAGATCTCGACGTCGTGGCGGACGATATTGAGCACACCACCGCGCCGCATGCCCGGCGACTTGTCCTCGTTGATCAGTTCGATCGGCACCGACACGCGAATCCGTCCGTCGCCGCCAACCCGCTGGAAATCGACGTGGAGCGGTGTGTCCTTGACTGGATGGAACTGGATGTCCCTCGGCAGTGCGCGGATCGACTGACCGTCGAGCTTGATATCAAACACGCTTGACATGAACTGTCCGTGCCGGATCAGCCGGAGGAGATCATTAAAATTCAGGGCGATGGGTTCGGGGGTCTTCTTGTCCCCATAGATGACGGCAGGCACGCTGCCTTCTCGGCGCGTTGCACGGGCGGCCCCCTTACCGACCCGCGGGCGTGCCGTGGCCAGGAGTTCCTGGATCTGACTATCTGCCATGGCGTTCTCCAACGAAAAAACGGGCCACAACGGGCCCGGCCTGCCCCGACCAGCCTCCAAGGGTGCCTGCGACGGGACCTTCCGATGTCTGGAAGAGAGCGCTTTATAGCGGCGGTTTTGGCCTGCGGCAATGCCAGAATGCCGATAATATACCGGTCGCCAGGCTAGCCGCGACACAACAGAGCAATTTGGCGGCGAAGGAGGATGCACAATGACCGAGCACACCTACAAATACCCTAATGCCATCGTAACAACCGATTGGCTTGCGGAAAATCTCGAAGCCCCGAATCTCAGGATCTACGATTGCACGACCTATCTACGTTATACGCCCGGCACCGATAAGCCTTACAACGTCGAAAGCGGTCGTGCGGACTATGACATCGCACACATCCCGAACTCAGCATTCCTCGACCTGCAGGCCGACCTCTCCGACAACGCAAGCCCCTTCCGCTTCACAATCCTGCCGCCAGACGAACTGGCCCGGAAGTTTGCTGCGCAAGGCATCGGCGATCAGACCCGCGTGGTCCTTTACAGCCGCGCCAACATGCAATGGGCGACGCGCGTGTGGTGGATGCTGCGCTATGTCGGTTTCGACAACGCGGCCGTCCTTGATGGCGGATGGGAGGCCTGGACGGCCGAGGACCGGGCTCAGTCCACAGAAACCGTCAGCTATCCGGCCGCCACGCTCACGCCATCTCCCCGTCCCGGGCTGTTTGTCGGCAGTGAAGAAACGAAGGCGGCCATTGGTGCGGCCGATGTCTCCACGATCAATGCCCTCGCACCCGATCTTCACAGTGGCGCCAATGATCGTTATGGCCGTCCCGGCCGTGTCCCCGGCAGCGTTAACGTTCCTGCTGCCGATTTGCAGTCGGGACCTGACAAACGGTTCGCCGCGCCGGACCGCGCAGCGGCAACATTCGCCGCCGTCGGCGCCGACCCCGCGAAAAACATCATCGTCTATTGCGGAGGCGGCATTGCCGCAACGCTCGACGCATTCCTGCTCCATCAGCTCGGCTACGAGAACCTGGCCGTCTACGATGCATCCATGAGCGAGTGGGCCACGCGTGGCGACCTGCCGATCGAGACCGACTGACGCTGTTACGGCCTAGTTGTAAAACAGGCTCGAAACGCTTTCTTCCCGGCTCGTACGCTTGATCGCCTCGGCCAGCAGCGGCGCGATCGAGAGTATGCGGATATTATCAGCCGCTTCGACGGCCTCGGTCGGCTTGATCGAGTCGGTCACAACCATCTCCGCCAGATCCGATTTGGCGATCCGCTCGACCGCCTTGCCGGATAAGACCCCGTGCGTGATGTAGGCGCGCACGTCGGCCGCGCCCTGTTTCTTCAGCGCATTGGCGGCGTTCACGAGCGTGCCCCCAGAGTCGACAATGTCGTCGATCAGGATGCAGTTCTTGCCCTCGACGTCGCCGACCACGTTCATCACTTCGCTTTCGCCAGGACGCTCACGCCGCTTGTCGCAGATCGCAATTGGAGCGTCGATCCGCTTGGCCAGCGCGCGCGCGCGCACCACGCCGCCGACGTCCGGCGAAACCACGCACGGATCGGCGAGTTTGAGCCGTTCCTTTATATCGCGCACCATCACCGGCGCGGCGTAGAGGTTGTCAGTCGGGATGTCGAAGAAGCCCTGGATTTGCCCGGCATGCAGATCGAGCGTCAGCACGCGGTCAGCGCCGGCCCGCTCGATCAGGTTGGCAACCAGCTTGGCCGTGATTGGCGTGCGTGGGCCGGGTTTGCGATCCTGCCTCGCGTAGCCGTAATAGGGCATCACCGCCGTGATCCGCCGCGCTGACGCGCGCTTGAGCGCATCGATCAGGATCAGCAGTTCCATCAGGTTGTCGTTGGCCGGATACGAGGTCGACTGTACGACGAACACGTCCTCGCCGCGCACATTTTCCAGAATTTCGACGAACACTTCGAGGTCGGCGAACCGCCGGCAGACGCTTTTGGTGAGCGGCAACTCGAGATGTTTGCTGATTGCTTCCGCGAGACTGCGGTTGCCGTTTCCAGCCACCAATTTGATACGCAGAAACCTATCATCGAGCGTACCCGAAGCGGAAACGATCATGGCAGTGCGGCCTCGTCGCGGACTGGACACGCGCGGCTATTAACAAGATGACCCGGGCGTGTAAACGGCCCGGGTCAGAAATCGTGTCAGTTTTATGTCGAGGTGCGGCGTCAATTCGATTGTAGCGCCAGCCGGCACGCGGTTTTAACCTTCTCGCTTGGTGGTTGGCAGCAGCCGCAGAATACCCTGGGTCGCTGCCGCCGCGGCGGCATCCGCCGTTGGCCCCCAACGCCCGTTGAGTGAACCGGCCGGGATCTCGTTTTTCTGCGACACGGTGCCGAGGTGACGACCGGCTGGGTCTTTGACCACCCAGTCGATCTTGATCGGTTGCTTGCCGCCACTGCCTGGACCGATTTCGACTTTGCCCTCAACCCGGTATGCGACCGCCGATCCCTTTGAGGCTTGAGCGATGCCGTTGCGCTGAAGCTCGCGTTGCAAAGCCTTCGACAGCGATACGGAACCATCCCCGGGCGCGCCTGAAACGTGCGGCACCACGGCCTGGACGGCGGTCACGGGTGGCACGCTGGCCACCGAGCGAGAGCCCGGCGATGTCGGGTGCTCCGGCAGTCGTGTCGGCTGGCGCGGAACCGCGGCCGTGCTGACCGGCGAGGCGGGCGATGCGCTTGCGATCGCAGGCGTCGACGGCGCGCGCGGCGTCGGTGTTTTTGGCAGCCAGGCGGCAAGGGTGGTCGCCGTCTTGTTGGTGAGCGTCTGCACGATCCGACCCGAGACTGAAGCCCACGGATCGCCAGCACCGGCGCCGGCGATGAACTCCTCGCCGGTGATCCGGTTCACGCGATGATCCTTGGGTGTGTAAACATCCCAGATGTAGGAGACTTTTGTCCCCCCGGCCTCGCGCGCCGCGACCACATACCCGCGCAGCGTGTAGTCCAACTTTTCGGTGGCCGATTGCGCAACCGAAATATTCTTTGTTTGTAACGCCTTGGTCAGACTGGCGGTGACTTCGCGCTCGATATTCTCGGGCGCCCCGACCACTTGCGCGATCAGGATCCGGCTTCGTCCTTCGGCAGTCTTGATCGGCTGGACCGGCGCCGCCGGTTTCGCAGCCGACGTCTGCGTCGTAAACAAGTCAGGCGCGGATGTGCTGCAACCGGCGAGCCCAACAGCCATTGCAATGGCCAGTGCTGCGCGTGCGAACCGCGATCTATCGTTCCACGCCGCAGCGGCATCGTTGGTCGTCACGATGACGTCCCCCTCTTTATAACCCGCTGTAATCCGGCGACCGACCTACCAACCTTGCGGCCCTGAACTGCCCGGTACCCTCGATTTGCTGTAACCGGTCGATATGTAGGCGTCCAGATCGAATCCACGCTTTTGCTCAATCTCTCAGGCGGCATCGGCATTTTGGCCCCTGATTCTGTGGATGAAATGCTAGGCGAGGACGATGGCGGAGATTTGGCGACCGTAATCCGGCTCCGAAAAATGCGTTTTCCGGCGGTAGCTGTAGAGCAGCGATTCGTTGGCGTAGGTACACCGGCCGGCATTCTCGACCTGGCCGATGCCGGCTGCTTCGAGCTGCGCGAGACAATAACCCGGTAAATCGAAGTGCGGCCGACCCTCGGTCGTCGTACGATGAAAAAAGCGCTGGTTTTCGGGGGCCTGAGCGACGAATTGGGCTTCGAATTCCGGTCCCACTTCATAAGCGGGCTGATGAATGGTCGGCCCGACCGCGGCGCGGATCTCGCCGCGTCTGGCGCCGAGCTTTTCCATTGCCGCGAGCGTTTCCGCCAGCACGCCGGCGACAGCGCCGCGCCAGCCGGCGTGCGCGGCCGCCACTACACCGGCCTCGGGAGCGGCAAACAGAACCGGCGTACAATCGGCGGCCAGGGCTCCGACCGCGAGGCCGTGCGTGGTGGTCACCAGCGCATCGGCCTTGGGCACAGCGCCCGGCGTGAAGGGGCGGTCCACGACGACCACGTTGGCGCTGTGGACCTGGTAGACGGTCACGATGTCGTCGTGCGCGGCATCGAGGTGGCTGGCCACGCGACGCCTGTTTTCGGCAACTCTCTCGTGCAGGTCGTTGGAGCCGTAGCCGCAGTTGAGCGTC
>Ga0210062_1000736_pt1 | contig 10112 bp, 8 predicted proteins | sample Muzzi_CordA_D2_FD_185528 | JGI IMG/M metagenome (GOLD analysis project Ga0210062, IMG submission 185528) | Wetland microbial communities from San Francisco Bay, California, USA, that impact long-term carbon sequestration - Muzzi_CordA_D2 (SPAdes) | ecosystem: Environmental > Aquatic > Marine >...
GGGCGGCGCCACAATCACGGGCTTCGGCTCCGGCAGCTCGACGGTGAGTTCCGGCTTCTCCGGCGGCAGGCTCACGTCGCTCTCCGGCGTGCTGCGCGCGGCGTTCTCTTGCGGCTGTTCCGGCGCGGCCGGCGGAACGGTAACAGGCTGTGGATTCGCAATCACCGGCGGCTTGTCCGGTACGGGCGGTACCGGATCGCCGGGTTTGATCTCGGTACCGCGGCCGCCGATCTGGCGCTCATAGGCGAGCACCAGGCTCATATAGGGATTGACCCACACCCAGCCGACCTTGGTGAAAACCTGAATGTTGAAGTGGAGGTGGTAGGAAGTGCCGTTCTCGAAGTCGCCCCAGGTGGCGACCTTGCCGATGATTTCGCCCTCGCTAACCTCGCGGCCGCTCACCAGGCCGTCACGATCCATGAAATTCGGATTCATGTGCATGTAACGGAAGCGGACGAAACTGTTCCTGGTATTGACCACGATATAGGCGGCGAGGTTGCCAGCGGTCCGCCAGATCAGGCCGTCGTGTACGGCGGCGACCGAATGCTTGTACGGTAGGCAGCGGTCGGCACCTTCATTGAACAGCGTGCAGCCGCCCGGGCGGATGTCCTGTCCCTGATGCCCGCGGCCGCCCGGACACTGGCCGACGAGAAAGTCACGTTGTTCGCAGAAATTGTCGCGCCACGGATAGCTGAAATTCACCGCCGCCGATTCATCGAACACAAGCGGAATGCCGTTCCTCTTGCAGGAATAGTGCGCGCCCTTCTTGCCCATCCGGCCGGTGTGCCCGGTGCGGTAACAGTTGCCCCAAGGCATGAAGGATTGCGATTTGACGTAACCTGGCGGGTCGGCGATCGGAAAGCGCATGCGCGCATAGACGTGGTAGTCAACGCGCCCCGGAAATTTCCGGTAGCCGGACTCCGGGATGAGATAGCCGGGGCTGAAATAGGTGAAGTCGGACTCGGCCTGCGGCCGGCTGAGATCGAGTTGCGGTTCGGCGATCGCTTGCGGCGTGCCGCCCACCGTCGCCAACATGCGGAGAAATTTCAGCGCGACCGGATCGGCCTCCCTGCAGGACAGATAGCGGGAGGACGGGCGCCGGTCATAGCACTGGATAGCGACGACGTAAGGGACGCCGAAACGCTCAAACACGTAGCGCACATGCGCCTCGCGCAGGATGCGCTTGATGCCGGGATACAGATCTTCCAGGTCCTTCTCCTTGACCCGGAAAACCTCCTGATGGTCAGGCCCGTCAAGATTGACGACGTAGGCGGCACCCGTGACGCTGATCTCGACCGGCTTCTTATAGCTGACGTCGAGTCCGCCGGCGCCATTGTTGAGATAGAAGGTCGCCATGTAACCGGCCGGTCCCGGCAGGAAAAAGTTCGACAGCCGGAACGGTCCGAAATATTTGTCCGAGCTTAGGGCGTCGCCGTTGCCGGCAGCGACATCGGCGCGGAACGCTTCGAGGTCGATTGGCAGCAGCACCGGTACGCTGCTCCTGGCGATGCCGGGAAATCGCTTTTCCGTCTGCGCGTTGATCTGGACGAATTCTTGTTCCGGCCTGCCGGTAATGTCCCTGGGCAGCGACAGCGCCGCTTCCGCCCAGTTGACCTGGCTGAGGGTGACCCGGGGCGCTTGCATAGCGTCGGCGTCGGCGGCGGACACGGCAACCAACGCAACGACGCCGATCAGAACCGGAAGTCTCAAAAGCACGCCTCTCGACTGACCCTCGACCGAACGGCAACCAATCCTGCTCAACAAGACCGGCCGCGATCGAGACTAGCGGCAGAGCACGCCGGCGGACAAGGGCCGCCGCACGATTGATGATCGCGGTCAGTTTGCGGGCGACAAAGAGACGCACAAGAGCGGAAGCTGTACTCAGTCCTTCGCGCGCTCGACATAGGAGCCGTCGGCGGTGTTGACCACCACGCGGGTGCCGACGGTGATGTGGGTGGGCACCATGGTGCGCACACCGTTCGACAGCATGGCCGGCTTGAACGAGCCCGACGCGGTCTGGCCCTTGACCACCGGCTCGGTGTCGGTGATCTCCAGGGTCACTTTGGCCGGGATTTCCATCGAAACCGGAACCCCTTCGTGGATGGCAAGGCTGACCACCATGCCCTCCTGCAGATATTTCTCGTAGTCGCCGACCACGTCGGCGGGCACCTGCACCTGGTCGTAGGTCTCCTGGTTCATGAAGTGGAAGCCGTCGGCGTCCTGGTAGAGAAAACTGAAGTCATGGTCCTCGACATGGGCGCGCTCGACCTGGTCGGTGGTCTTGTAGCGCTGCGAGGTCTTCACGCCGTCGGAAATCCGGCGCATATCGACCTGGGTGGTAGGCGTGCCCTTGCCGGGATGAAAATTTTCCGCGGTGAGGACGACATAGAGCCTGCCGTCGATATCGACGATATTGCCCTTGCGGAGCTGGCTGGCGATGACCTTCACGTTGACGCACCTTGTATGGCTGGCGGCCCGGGGCCGCGGATTCGCGCTGCAACATACCCATCTGCTCGGGGGATGCCAGCTTTTCCGGTTCCCGGTCCGGCCGAGGTAATCGTGCGTGAAAACCCGCCTTTCTGGCTTCCCGGCCGCCATGCAGCTCGCCGGCCGTTCTTGGCCGCGCGCGGGATCATCGCGGCGGCGCTCCGGGCCTGGTTCGCCGCGCGAGATTTCGTCGAGGTGGAAACCGCCGCCTTGCAGGTCTCGCCCGGCAACGAAACCCATCTGCACGCCTTCGCAACCGAGCTGATCGGGCCGGGTGGCGAGCGCCGGCAGCTCTACCTGCGCACCTCGCCCGAATTCGCCTGCAAGAAGCTGCTGGCGGCGGGCGAAAGGCGGATCTTCGATTTCGCGCGCGTGTTCCGCAACCGCGAGCGCAGCGCGCTGCATCACCCCGAATTCACCTTGCTGGAATGGTATCGCGCCGGCGAGCCCTACGAGGCGCTGATGGACGACTGCGCCGCAGTGCTGGCGGAAGCCGCGCGCGCGGTGGGGACGACAGCAATCCGTTTCCGCGGCAAAAGCGTTGATCCATTCGCCGAGCCGGAGCGCCTGACGGTGGCGGATGCCTTCGCACGCCATGCCAGCGTCGATCTGCTGGCGACCGTGCGGGGCGGGCAGGGCGATCGCGCCGCGCTGGCTGCGGCGGCGCACGCGGCCGGTGTCGCGACCGCGCCCGATGACAGCTGGACCGATATTTTCAGCCGCATTTTGGCTGAGCGCGTCGATCCGTATCTTGGAACCGATCGCGCCACTATCTTATATGAGTATCCGCTGCCGCTGGCGGCGCTGGCGCGGCCCAAGCCCGGCAGCGAACAGGTGGCGGAGCGGTTCGAGCTGTATGCCTGCGGGGTGGAGTTCGCCAACGCTTTCGCCGAATTGACCGACCCGGCCGAACAGCGCGCGCGCTTCGAGGCAGCCATGGCCGAGAAGGAACGCGTCCACGGCGAGCGTTACCCTGTCGATGAGGATTTCCTCGCCGCGCTCGGAACCATGCCGCAGGCTTCCGGCATCGCGCTGGGCTTCGATCGGCTGCTCATGCTGGCGACGGGCGCCGAGCACATCGAGCAGGTGATCTGGACGCCGGTCGCCGAATCCTGAGCGACGAAAGACGAGAAGGACAAGCCATGCCGACCCTTCGCACGCCCAAGCAACTCTGCAAGCAGGGGCTGACCGCGCCGACGGATTGCGCTGCGCTCGACGACGTCACCCGCCGCTACGCGGTAGCAGTGACGCCGTCGCTGGCAGCGCTGATTGACCGTGACGACCCGTCCGATCCGATCGCCCGGCAATTTGTGCCCGACGTGGCGGAGCTCGATCAGGCACCGGAAGAGGACGTCGATCCGATCGGCGACGACGCGCATAGCCCGGTGGACGGCATCGTGCACCGTTATCCCGACCGCGTGCTGCTGAAGCTGACGCATGTCTGCGCGGTCTATTGCCGTTTCTGTTTCCGTCGCGAGCGTGTCGGACCGGGCAAGCCGAACGCGCTGTCGCCGGCGGCGCTCGCCCGCGCGCTCGATTACATCCGTTCGCACCCGGAGATCTGGGAGGTGATCCTCACCGGCGGCGATCCGCTGGTGCTGTCGCCGCGGCGCCTGCGCGCGGTGATGAAGGAATTGGCCGCCGTCGACCACGTCAAGGTGGTGCGCCTCCATACCCGTGTGCCGGTCGCCGAACCGGAGCGGGTCACGCCGGACCTGGTGCGGGCCATGAAGGCAAGGGGAAAGGCGGTCTATGTCGCCGTGCATGTCAATCACGCGCGCGAACTGACCATACGCGTGCGCGCGGCGCTGGCGCGCATGGCGGACAGCGGCCTCGTGCTGCTCGGCCAGTCGGTGTTACTTGCCGGCGTCAACGACGACGCGGAAACGCTTGGCACGCTAATGCGCGCGCTGGTCGAATGCCGGGTCAAACCCTACTACCTGCACCACGGCGACCTCGCGCCCGGCACCGCGCACCTGCGCACCGATCTTGAAACCGGACAGGCATTGATGCGGCGGTTGCGCGGCCGTTGGTCGGGGCTGTGCCAGCCGACCTACGTGCTCGATATCCCCGGTGGGTTCGGCAAATCGCCGGCCGGGCCGAACTTCATCACGCGCACCGGCGACAATGGCAGCGCGCGTTTTATCGTGGAAGATTTCAATGGGCGCCGCCACGCCTATCCGCCGGCGGCGCGATCAGCGCAGCGGCAACAGGTCGAGCAGGGTCGCCGCCACCGCGAGGCTGGCAAAGCCGATAAACACGACCGCGATCACGGCATGCCAGACGAAGGTCGCGTCGCGGCGCAGCGCCGCCACCACATTCTTGCTGTTCATCATGGGCCTGATGCTCCCAAGGAGCTGTCCGGAGGCCGCCAGGAATCCGGCCCGGCCGGAATCACTTGATCCACTCATTGAATTATCTTCAGGGTTGAGAGGGCTTGAAAATGCGGCACATCTTCGCATGGCCGCCATATGGCGCCTGTCGCGCCGTGGATGGTCGCCCATGGCGGGGCTGGCGTGCCGCGCGACACAATGGCGCGCCCTACGGGACTCGAACCCGTGTTTCCGCCGTGAAAGGGCGGCGTCCTAGACCGCTAGACGAAGGGCGCAAGGGGTGCGCGGCCGGCCCTGCCGCGGTTGCGGGGCACGTATAATAAGCTTCGCCGCTAGCGGCAAGCTCACCAATGCCCGGTATTCGGCATGGATTTCCAGGGTTCCTGCGGCGGCTTGGCCTCGCCCTTCTGCAGAAGCTCAATCGACTGCCGGTCGGGCGAGCGCACGAAGGCCATCATGCCGTCGCGCGGCGGACGGTTGATCGTGACGCCCGCCTCCATGAGCTTCTCGCAAGCGGCGTAGATGTCGTCGACCTCGTAGGCGAGGTGGCCGAAATAGCGCGCCTCGCCATAGTCCTCATTCCCGTCCCAGTTGTAAGTCAATTCCACCTCCGGGCCAGGCCGGCCGTTCTTGCGGCTCTCCGCCACCAGCGTCTCGTCTTGCGGGGCGGCCAGGAACACCAGTGTGTAGCGCCCCTTTTCGTCCACCCGGCGGCGGGTCTCCTTGAGGCCCAGCTTGTTGCAATAGAAGTCGATCGCGTCGTCAAGATTGCGCACGCGCAGCATGGTGTGCAGATATCGCATTGGTAACCTCTGAGGACTTCGTCAACCTGGGGCGATCGTGCCCGCGCCCTATATAGCAATGACCGGCCATGATTGCTCCTGACCTCGATACGGCTGTTTCCCGACTGCGCGACCTGATCGAAGAGGCGCAGGTGATCGTCCCTTTCACGGGGGCCGGCATCTCCACCGAGTGCGGCATCCCCGATTTTCGCTCACCGGGCGGCTTGTGGACCAAGAACCGCCCGATCCAGTTCGAGGACTTCCTTGCCAGCCGTGAGATGCGCGACGAGTCTTGGCGCCGGCGTTTCGCAATGGAGGAGAGTTTTGCGGTCGCCAGGCCCGGCCGCGGCCACCGCGCCTTGGCCAGCCTCTATGGCGCCGGCAAGATTCCCGGCCTGGTCACCCAGAACATCGACAATCTCCATCAGGTCTCCGGCTTTGACGCCGCGGATGTCGTCGAGTTGCATGGCAATACCACCTACGCGTCATGCCTCGACTGCGGGGAGCGGTACGAACTCACGTGGGTCCGGGAAAAATTCGAAGCCGGCGGCGGCCGTGCGCCTGATTGCGGCTGTGGTGGCTACATCAAGACCGCAACCGTCTCGTTTGGCCAAGCCATGCCCGCCGAGGCCATGCAGCGGGCGGAGGATCTGACCCGCACCTGCGATCTATTTCTCGCCATCGGCTCCTCGCTGGTGGTTTGGCCGGCGGCTGGCTTTCCGCTGATGGCGAAACGCAATGGCGCCGCGCTGGTCATTGTCAATCGCGAACCGACCGAGTTCGATGAGGTGGCCGATCTCGTGGTGCACAATGACATCGGCGACGTGCTCGGCCCCTTCATCGCCCACTGATTCGAAATTGCTGCGCTGTGCACAGCCCTGTGTGCAAGCACATTTTGCACTTTGCCGCAGGAAGGCGAGTGTTATCTTCAATTCACAAGATTCGTTGAAGCGCTCGGCAAGAGGCGCCAAACCAGCGGCGGCGTGCGGCGTCATGGCGTCGGACGGGGTTGAATCAAAAATGTCAGGGACCAATCTCCGACCGGGAACGGTCAGAGACCTTAGCGACGAAACGGCCACCAATCTCATCGAGATGGCGGGCGTCATCAAGTGGTTCGACGTCTCCAAGGGTTTCGGCTTCATTGTCCCCGACAACGGCATGGCCGACGTGCTGCTGCACGTGACCTGCCTGCGCCGCGACGGCTACCAGACCGCCTATGAGGGCGCCCGGGTGGTCTGCGAGGTGCTTGAGCGGCCCAAGGGCCTGCAGGCCTTCCGCATTCTCGCCATGGACGAGTCGACCGCGGTACATCCGGCGCAGATGCCGCCGCCCCGTACCCACGTCACGGTGACGCCGACCAGCGGGCTTGAGCGCGCCCAGGTCAAATGGTTCAACCGGTTGCGCGGTTTCGGTTTCCTGACCCGCGGCGAGGGCACGCCAGACATTTTCGTGCACATGGAGACGCTGCGCCGCTACGGCATCGCCGAATTACGGCCTGGGCAGACCGTGCTGGTCCGCTTCGGCGATGGGCCCAAGGGTCTGATGGCCGCCGAGGTCCGTCCGGATGGCGGTCCGCTCGGGCCCGCCTCGCACTGATCCGGCGGTCTGCCGGCTTTTCCAGCTTTTTTCGTTGCCGCCCCGTGCCGCCGCGCGTAAAGCCGGTCATATGCGCGCCTGGCGTCTGACCGCCGTCCTCGTCCTGGGTCTTGTCGTCGCCGCCGGCCTCGGCCGGGCGGACGACCTGAAGACGCTTGAAATCGCCAGCAAGACTGGCGTGCACGTGTTCGCGGTTGAAGTTGCAGATACCGATGCCGAGCGGGCCAAGGGCCTCATGTTCCGTAATCATCTGGCGGAAGGCCGCGGCATGCTGTTCGACTTCCGCCGCGAGCAGGACGTCGCCATGTGGATGCAGAACACTTACATCCCGCTCGACATGCTGTTTGTCCGCGGGGATGGGCGGATCCTGCGCATCGCGGAGAACACCGAGCCGCTGTCAACCCGGATCATCCCCTCGGGGGGGCCGGTGCGCGCGGTGCTGGAGGTGATCGCCGGCACCGCCCGCAAGCTCGGCATTGCCCCCGGCGACCGGGTCGCGTTCCCGATTTTCAAGGGAAATTAGGCCTTTGCTTGCTGGCCCGAGCCCGAGCGTGTATCGAACGCGAAACTACCGCCGGTTTGCGGGTTTTATCGGGGCATAGCGCAGTCTGGTAGCGCGTCTGCTTTGGGAGCAGAAGGTCGCAGGTTCGAATCCTGCTGCCCCGACCAGCCCAATTTTGGATCGACCGCGTTTAGGCCGCCAGGGCGTGCAGACGATCGCAGCGGGCGACAAAGTCGGCAATGCGGGCGAGGGTGTCGGCCTCCGCCAGTAACGGGGCGTGGCCTTGGTCGGCCACCTCGACCGTCTCCATGGCAGTGCGGCGCTCGCCCATGGCCTTGACCGTGGCCGCCGTGAGGATGTCGGAAAGTGCGCCGCGGATGACCATCAGCGGCACGTTGGCGAGCGCGTCGAATTCCTTCCATAGCGCCGGCAGCGGCCGTTCAAACCCGACCCCTTCCAGGGTTTGCGCCAGGCGCGGGTCATAGGTCGGTACCAGGGCGCCCTTTTCTTCCCTGAAGGTCCGGTGCGCGGCGACGAGCCACTCCGCCTCGGTCTGCTTGGGGAACTGGGCGGAAAACAGCCGGCGCAGGATTTCGGCACCTTCCTCGAAGTTGCGCGGCTGCGGCAGCTTGCCGACATAGCCCTTGATGCGCATCAGGCCCTTGGGCTCGATTACCGGGCCAATGTCGTTGAGCACGACGCCGGCAAGGGCCGTCGGTCGCTGGGCGGCGAGCATCATGGCCAGGATGCCGCCGCGCGAGGTGCCAACGAACAGCGCCGGCGTGGCGTCAAGCGCGGTGACCACGGCGATCACGTCGGCCAGCTCGTTTTGGAAGTTGTAGTTATCGGGGTTGCGGTCGTAGCCGGACTGACCGCGACCGCGATAGTCGATGGCTATCACGCGGCGCGGCCGCTTCGTCTCCGTCGCGAGCGCGGCGGCCAGCGCCTCGAAATCGGCGGCGGTGCGGGCAAGCCCGGGCAGGCAAACGACCGGCAGACGCGGAGTGCTTCGGCGCCCGTAGCAGCGGGCATGCAGGCGCAAGCCGTCGCGCGCGGAGATGAAGTTGCTGGTGGCGTTGACGGCGTCTGACATGGGCGGTGGCTGGAGGAACTGATGACCAGGCGGCATCTTACCGGCAAGCACAGCTGCTCGCTACTTGGCGCTCGCTCCGCGATGCAGGTCGGCCTCGATCAGCAATTTGGTGCTTCCGCCGAAGCGCGCACGGTAGACCTGCAAGTTCTCCATGATCCGCATGACGTAGTTGCGCGTCTCCGAGAAGGGCAGGCGCTCGACCCAATCGACCGGATCGACCTTGGGATCGCGTGGATCGCCGTAGGCGCCTATCCACTGGCGGACGCGACCGAAGCCGGCATTGTAGGCTGCGAAAGTGAGCAGGTAGGAATCGTAATAATGGTAAAGCCAGGATAGTTCGGCCGCACCGAACTGCATATTGTAGACGGGATCCTTCAGCAGGCGGGAGCGGCTGTACTTTACCTTGTAACGCCGCGCGGTGTCCTTGCCGGCTATCGGCGTCACCTGCATCAAACCCATGGCGTGGGCGCTCGAGACCACTTTCTGGTTGAAATGGCTCTCCTGGCGGGCGATCGCATAGGTCATCGCTTTCTCGACCGGCCGAGCAATCGGCTCATAGTCGGGCAGCCCGGCCACCGGATAGGCGTAGTAGTCCATGGGCAATCCACGTCCGTGCGCGAACTGGCCAAGCAGCACCATCGACCGACCGTCGCCCTGCGCGGCGGCGACGTCGCCGAGCATGGCCATGCCGGCAAGGTCGGTGCCGCTATCGCCGATCTCGGCGTAGATCGAGGCCAGCATGTCCCGCTCATCAAGCGCGTAGAGTAGTTTCGCTGCGCGTACGACTTCCAGGTTGCCAAGGATTTCGCGCTCCTGCGGCGTGAACTCTGGCGGACCGATCAATCCGAGATCCTTCAGGCCCAACCGCGCCCGTGCGAGCTGTCCGTAATAGGTTGCGCTGTGCTTGGCAGCCCGCTCGTAGAATTTCTTTGCCTCGGCGCGCCGGCCCAGCGCCTCGGCCGCACGGCCCTGCCAATAGCCGCCACGCGAGATCGCGTGCGGATTGTCGGTGCCCTCGCGGATATGCGCAAACAGCATTGCGGCGGTTTTGGCGTCATGCAGATAGCGCAGTGCGATCCAGCCGGGGAGGAAGTATTTGCCGGCGCGATAGTTGTCGCTTTCCGGTATCGCTGCGTCATTGGCAACCCGGAAGGCGCCCTTGTAGTCACCCTTATCGAGCAGATCGCGCGCGATCAGGCGGCGCTCCCGCCACCACTGATCGGCGTCGACCAGCAATTTTCGGTCTTTCGGCGCGCCCGCCAGAAGCTTGGCCGCCTCTTCGGGGCGGCCCTTGCTCCGTAACCAGGACGCACGTGCAT
>Ga0210062_1000737_pt1 | contig 10103 bp, 9 predicted proteins | sample Muzzi_CordA_D2_FD_185528 | JGI IMG/M metagenome (GOLD analysis project Ga0210062, IMG submission 185528) | Wetland microbial communities from San Francisco Bay, California, USA, that impact long-term carbon sequestration - Muzzi_CordA_D2 (SPAdes) | ecosystem: Environmental > Aquatic > Marine >...
TGCCAATCATGTCCTCGGTATCCGCGTACCAGGCGTAGAGCTCGTCGAGCGCCGAGCCCAGACGCTCGTTCGGATCCTCGATCGCCGCCCACCGCCCAGGGTCGGGCACCGGGTTGAGCCGCGCCCAGTGGGTGGTGCTGGCCTCGATCATCTCCCCCTCGGTGGGGAAGTGGTTGTAGACCGTTTGCCGGCCCACGCCGGCCAGCTCGGCCACCTCGGTGACCTTCGTGTTGGCCGGTCCCACGGTCCGGTGGAGCTCGATCACCGCTTCGGTGATGCGGCGTCGGGTCTCTGCTTCCTGCCGGGCCCGTACCTTCTTGCGATACCGCCGCTTGGGCGCAGCGGGCCGCGCCTGGACACTACTTTGATTAGACTGCATGTTTGCTGAATTATGCCACAAGACGCGCGGCCTGTCGACCCCTCCGACAGGCCGCGCGAGGTCATCGCCTACCGCTCGATCGGCACGCCGATGACGCTGCCGTACTCGGTCCAGCTCCCGTCGTAGTTGCGGACGTCGGCGAGGCCCAGGAGGTACTTGAGCACGAACCAGGTGTGGCTCGAGCGCTCGCCGATCCGGCAGTAGGCGACCGTCGGCCGGGCGGGGTCGACCCCCTGGCCTTCGACGTAGATCTGACGCAGCTCGTCAGCGCTCTTGAACGTGCCGTCAGGGGCGACCGCGGTCGACCAGGGCACGTTCTTGGCGCCCGGGATGTGGCCGGCCCGCTGGGCGGTCTCGCTCATCCCTGGCGGGGCGATCACCTTGCCGGTGAACTCGTCCGGGCTGCGCACGTCGACCAGGTTGTGGCTGTCCTGGCTCCCCTGGTTCGCGTCACCGTCGACGATCGCGAGCACGTCGCGGAGCCGCGCACGGAGCTCGGGGTGCTCTCCCGTGGCGCGATAGGTGGTCGGAGTGACCTCGGGCAGGTCGGGCGTGAGCTCCTTGTCGTCCTCGCCCAGCCACTTGACCCGGCCGCCGTTCATCAGCCGCACGTCCTGGTGGCCGTAGAGCTTCATCAGCCAGAAGCCGTAGGCCGCGAACCAGTTGTTGTTGTCGCCGTAGACGACCACCGTGTGCTCGGGCGTGATGCCGGCCTCGCCCATCAGGCGCTCGAAGTCCGTCCTGGACAAGATGTCCCGGCGCACGCCGTCCTGGAGCTGGGTCTCCCAGTTGAAGCCGGCGGCTCCGGGGATGTGGCCGGCCGCGTAGGCCTGGGTGTCGACGTCGATCTCGACGATCCTCACGCTCGGGTCGGCCAGGTGCTCGGCGACCCAGTCGGTCGAGACCAGGACCTCGGGGTGTGCATAGTCGCTCATCGGTTCTCTCCTGTCAGGGTTGGGTTGGTGCTTCAAGAGGGGGGTTCGGTGCCCTCGGCGAGGGCCGGGATGTGTTTGACCAGGTTCGAGGTGTACTTGAAGACGTTGTCGGGGAAGAGCAGGACGCCCAGGCCGGTGCCGCCACGCTCGACGACGCGGCGGGCGCCCTCGTAGATCAGGCCGGAGCTGGGGCCGGCCAGGAGACCCTCGGTGCGACAGAGCTCGAGCGCCCGTGTGTAGGCGAGCTCGTGGTCGATCTCCAGGATCTCGTCGATCAGGGACGGGTCGAAGAGCTTCGAGACCTCGAGCTGGCGGACGTTGCGCAGGCCGGGCACGTCGTGGCCTTCGGTCGGCTGCACGGCGAAGATCCGCACCTCGGGCTTTCTCTCCTTGAGGTAGCGGGCGAGCCCGGTGACCGTGCCGCAGGTGCCGAGGGACAGGAAGACGTGGGTGACCTCGCCGTCCGTCTGGCGCCAGATCTCGGGCCCGGTGGTTTCGAGGTGCGCCCGCACGTTGGCCTCGTTCTCATACTGGTTGGGCATCACGTAGCGGGCCCGCTGGGCCTTGGCGTAGGTCTTGGCCAGGTTGATCGACCCGTCACCCATGCCGGGGGAGGGGCAGAGCTCGTCGTTGACCACCTCGAGCTCGGCGCCGGCGATCTTGAGCAGCACCTTCTTCTCGAGCGGCACCTTGTTGGGCACCACGGCGAGCATCGGGTAGCCGCGGGCGCTCGCCATGGCGGCGAGACTGATGCCCGTGTTGCCCGAGGTGGGCTCGACGATGCCCCGGCGTGGCTCGTCGCTCTCCGCTCCGTCCTCGGGCGAGAGCTCGCCCCGCTCCTCCAGGTCCCGCAGCAGGAACGATGCGGCCCGGTCCTTGACCGAGCCGAACGGGTTCATCCACTCGAGCTTGGCGAAGAGGGGGAACGTCTCCGGCTCCGGGCTCATCTTCCGGAGCCGGACCATCGGGGAGGGGTTCTCCTCGCTCGGCAGGAGCTCGAGGATGTCGTCGTAGACGCGTCGTCGGTGATCCATCGCGATCCGTCTCCTCACAGGGTCCGTCATCGGCCTCCGAGCGGCACGGGCGCCGCGCGCGGACGCGGAGATCCCTACCTGGCCTCACCGGCCGGTCTTCGAGGGAGCGGATTGTCGAGTGGTGATTCGAGGGCTACCCGCTCCGGAAGGGCCGGTGCGGGTGCTCGTCGAGGGCGTCGGCGCTACGCCGCGGCCACGGCTCCCCGCACGGAGACCTGGGCCTTGCGACAGATACAGGCGCAAGCCTCGGCGGCGAGGGCGTGGGGTTGCGTGAGGCCGAACATGTGCGGGTACTTCTATAGCAGTCCGTCGATGCTGTCAAGCGACGGGGCGGGACGAGCGGCCCAGGAAAGTCGAGTCGCGCGGCATGCTCGCCGCGCGACTCGGGGCGAACGGAGCTCAGTCCACTTCGAGCTCCAATCCGCCGACGAGGCGCGCGGTCAGGTTGTACAGGGCCGCGGTGAGAAGACCGCTCAGGAATCCCAGGACGCCGTAGAGGATCGGAAGAAGGATGATCGCGCCGATGCCAAAGAGTGCGCCGAACAGGGCCTCGGGGCCTCCGGCGTCGTTGAGCGCGGTGCCGAATGCCGCACCCAGCATCGAGAACATCGAGAAGATCAGCCCCAGGATCAGGCCGATCCCGCCATAGAGCACGCCCAGCACCTTCCCCAGCGACAACACTCCCACGCGTCGAATGATCATCGTACGCCTCCCTTCGTCGTTGATTTGGTGAAGCTCCAGGGCAGGATATCGCCTTTGGGGGGTCATTGCCTCTGCGGTCGTTGCCCGGAGGGAAATGAGATACTCGCGCCCATGGGTGGACACAGGCCCCGGCGACGCCGTGGCGTGCAGCAGATTCGGCTTCGTCCCGGTGCGGACCGCGACCGGGGTCTCGGGCGAGATTTCGAACAGCCCGGGGGCCGGTCCGAACCGACACCTGCGGACCTTGTCGCTCGAGGTGTGCGGGCGTGAGCGGTCCGACGGTCGTCCGTTGCCCGGGCTGTGAACGGCGGGTCCGCTACGAGCCGCGGGGTGAGGCGGCCGAGAAGGTCAAGGTCCGGTGCCCGCTCTGCGGCACGCGATTCGTGATTCGCCTCCGGTCGGGCGGCGCGCCGCCGACTCCGGTTCCGCCCGGTGATCGGACGGTGGCCGAGCAGGCGGGCACACCGCCCTCGGTTCAATCCCCGGCGCCGGCCCACACGGCAACCCAGCAGACCCAGAGGGCCCCCGTGACCCCGGGCAGGCGGCCCTGGGGGCTCGCGCAGGGCGCGGTGCTCGCGGGGCGCTTCCGCCTGGTCAGGCCGCTCGGCCGAGGGGGCATGGGCGAGGTGTTCGAGGCGGAGGACCTGGAGCTCGGCGAGCGGGTCGCGCTCAAGACGATCCGGCCGGACCTCGCCGGTGAGGCGATCTCCCTCCAGCGGTTTCGGCGCGAGGTGCAGATGGCGCGGCGGGTGACCCACCGCAACGTGTGCCGGATCTTCGACGTCTTCCACCATGGCGGAGACGAGGCTGGAGAGGCGGGCGAGGTGGTCTTCCTCACCATGGAGCTCCTCGAGGGCGAGGCCCTCGACCGCCGTCTCGTTCGGGAGGGGCCGCTGGGGCTTCCGGACGCGTTCGAGATCGCCCGTCAGCTCGCGTCGGCCCTCGACGCGGCCCATGAGGCGGGGATCATCCACCGCGACCTCAAGAGCGCCAACGTCATGCTGGTCGACGAGGCGGACGGCCAGACGCGCGTGGTGGTGACCGATTTCGGCCTCGCCCGGCCGCAGATGGGCGATGCCCTGACGGCGGCCCTGACCGTCGACGGCTCCGCCCTGGGCACGCCCGACTACATGGCCCCCGAGCAGGTGGAGCGGGGCGAGGTCACCGCGGCGGCCGACCTCTACGCCTTCGGCATCACCCTCTACGAGATGGTCACCGGGCGCCGGCCGTTCATCGGGGACTCGCCCCTGACCACGGCGGTCAAGCGGTTGCGCGAGCCGCCGCCTCCGCCCACCACCTTCCGGCCGGATCTCGAGCCCGTGTGGGAAGGGGTGATCCTCCGCTGCCTGGCGCTTGCTCCCGAAGACCGCTTCCCGAGCGCGGGAGACGCGGTGCGGGCGATCGAGTCCGGCGAGCCGGGAGCGGGCGCCGTGGCCCCCACCGCCGAGCAGAGCGCCGGCGAGCCGGAGAACGTCACGTCGCCGGTCGCGCCGGCGAAGCGGACCCGCTCTCGCCGAGAGTGGCTGGCGATCGCCGCGCTGAGTGTCGTGATCGCCGCCGCCGTCGGTGTCGCCTGGTACCGGTCGCTCCATTGGGAGCCCTCCGGCGAGTCGGTGCGCCAGCTCGTGGGGCTGCCGTCGGGCGAGACCGTGGCACGGAGCTCGGTGGCGGTGCTCGACCTCGCGGACCTGACCGGCGGCGCGGACACCGCCTGGCTCGCCACCGCCATCGCCGAGATGCTTCGGGCGGAGCTCCGGGCGGGCGAGGAGCTCCGCGTTCTCGAAGGGGAGACGGTGGCCCGCCTGGCGCCGGACGTGGCCCCCACGTCGAGCGGTCGGGGCCTGGACCCGGAGAGCCTCCAGCGGCTTCGGCGGGGCCTCGGCAGCGAGTACGTGGTGGCCGGTTCCTACCTCACCCTCGGTGAGCAGCAGGACCGCCGGGTGCGGGTCGACCTCAGGGTTTACGACGCGACGTCGGGGGAGATGCTCGCTTCGGTGAGCGAGACGGCGCCCGAGAACGAGCTGTTCGACCTGGTGGCGAAGGCCGGGGGGACGCTTCGCCAGGCCCTCGGCGTGGCCGCCGGTGCCGTGGCCGAGCGCGACCCCCAACGGGCGCTGCCAGCGACTCCCGAGGCGGCGAAGCTCTACGCGGAGAGCCTGGCCCGGTTCCAGCGCTTCGAGCCGCTGGAGGCGAAGGATCTGCTGGAGCGGGCCGCCGAGATCGAGCCCTTGAACCCGCTCATCCACTCCGGCCTCTCGCTCGCCTGGAACGAGCTCGGCTACCAGGAGCGGGCCCGGCAGGCGGCGCGGCGGGCGATGGAGCTTTCGGAGCAGCTTCCCCGGGAGGCGCGGCTGTCGATCGAAGCGCGGTTCTACCAGGTCCACGGCAGTTGGGGCCGCGCTGCCGAGACCTATCGCAACCTGTGGGCCCTCTACCCGGACGAGGTCGAGTATGGACTGCGGCTCGCCGACTGCCAGCTCCGCGCCGGCGGAATCGACCAGGCACTGACCGCGGTCGCGGCCCTGAGGACGCTCGGCCCACCGGCGGCGGAGGATCCGCGGATCGACCTCGTGGAAGCCCGGGCCGCCGGCGTCTCCGGGGCGTTCGACCGCCAGCTCGATGCGGCCCAGCGGGCGGAGACCCGCGCCGCCGCGCAGGAGACCGAGGTGCTGGTGGCGCAGGCTCGCTTGCTGTCGTGCCAGGCGCTGCGCAATCTCGGGCACCCGAACCAGGCCCACACGGCGTGCCAGGGAGCCTTCGAGCTGTTCGCCGATCGGGGAGACAGGGTGGGAGAGTCGGCGTCCCTGGTCGGCATCGCCGGAGTGCTGTACGAGCAGGGAGACCTGGCCGGTGCTCGCTCGCGGTTCGAGGAGGCCCTGGCGCTCAACCGCGAAACCGGCAACCAGGGTGGGGTGGCGGCGGTGCTCAACAACCTGGCGGTCGTGCTGCGCAACCAGGGTGACCCCGACAGGGCGCGGGCGCTCTACGAGGAGGCCCTGGGCATCACGCGGGAGATCGGCAACCGGGCCGGCGAGGCCCACGCCTCGGCCAACCTGTGCTCGCTCTTTCTCCAGCAGGGCAAGCTCGCCCGCTCGAAAGAGCTCGCCAACGGAGCGCTGGAGATCTTCCGCTCGATCGGGGACCGGGGCGGAGAGGCGACGGTCATCGACCTCCTGGGCGTCGTCGCGCGGCTCCAGGGCGACCTGGACGAGGCGGTCCGCTTACACACCAAAGCGCTCGCCATGCGCCGGGGCAGCGGCCAGCGGCGGGGCGAGGCGACCGCGCTCAAGAACCTGGGCCGCGCCGCTCTCGACCGTGGAGACCTGGCCGCGGCCCGGATACGGTTCGAGGAGGCCCTCGAGGTCGCGCGGCAGGGCGGCCAGCCGGACCTCGAGGCGGCGGCTCTGGCCGGCCTGGGAGAGGTCCTCTTGGCGCGTGACGAGCTCGAGGAGGCCGAAACGCGGCAGCGGCAGGCTCTCGAGCTCCGCGAGGAGATGGGGCAGCCAGGAGCCGCCGCCGAGAGTCGTGTCGCCCTCGCCAGGATCGCTCTCGAGTCCGGACGCTCCGCGGAGGCCTCGGAGCTCGCCCGCGAGGCGGTCGCGGAGCTCGCCGCCCAGGGGCTCGAGGACGACCGGGCGATGGCTCTGGCGACCGAGGCCGCGGCGCTCCGGACCCTGGGCCGGCTCGGCGAGGCGCGCACGGTGATCGACCAAGCGCGCGCGGTGGTCGACGAAGGGGAGAGCCGGGGCGTCAAGCTGCGGGTGAAGATCGAGGAGGCCCGCATCGGGCTCGCCGCCGGGGATGCCGCGAACGCCGCGGGCATCCTCGACGAGGCACGCCTCGACGCGGAGTCGGCAGGGCTGGGCGGCCTGACGCTCGAGGCGCGTCTGGCGCGGGCGGAGGCGCTGGCGGCGACCGGGGCCGAGGGTGCGGGTGCGGCGTTCGAGGCCGTCGCGCGGGACGCCGAGGCGGCGGGGCACCACCGGGTCACCCGCCGGGCCAGGGCGCTCGCCGGGGCGCGGGGTGAGCCCAGGGCCGCGGACGGGCTGGGGCGCTGATCGGCGTCCTGGCGCAATGTGCGGACGCCCTTACCAGACACGGGAAAGGGCCGCCCGATTCCTCGGAGCGGCCCTTTCGGGAGTAAGCTGTCGGTTGCGCTCAGCCGATCTTGCGGACGTTCTCGGCGGCGGGGCCCTTCTGGCCCTCGACCACGTCGAACTCGACCTTGTCACCCTCGCTCAGGCTCTTGAAGCCGCTGCCCTCGATGGCGGAGTGGTGCACGAAGCAGTCCTTCCCACCGTCGTCACGGGTGATGAAGCCGAAGCCCTTGTCGTCATTGAACCACTTCACGGTGCCGGTGGTAGCCATTTCTTTTGTTCCTCGGGGGTTCTGCAGGTCGGTGTCGGGGTCGTGAAATGCGTACCATCCGACTCGCTGCGCTGGCCGCGACATCTGGGCCGCGTGCCATTCTCTTCTCGTGGCCCGGGCACGGTGCCTGGACCTGGACGTTGGGACATTTTAGCAGGCGGCGGGCCAGCCGGTCCATCATGGGCGAGGTCCTGCCCCAGAAGGTGTTGCCTGATCGGCGGGAGACGCGTAGCCTTCGGAGTCATGAAAGAGATCCGAAACACGACCCACGAGCCGCTCCGTGTGCCGCTGCCTCAGGGGAAGGTGCTTCACCTCGGGCCTCTCCATACCGGGCAGGTTCCGGCCACCGCCCTCGATCATCTGCCGTTCAAGCAGATGGTGGAGTCGGGCCGCCTCGAGATCGTAGGCGACGGCAGTCCCGAGACTCATCATCCGTTCAAAAAGGACAAGGACCCGGGGGACTGATCGGAATCTTGCTCGAATCGGGCCGTGACGGAGGAATGACCACCCGTTTGGGTGTTGTCGGGCGTCTGTTCTTGCAGTAAGCAGAGGTAGGTCCCGAGAAAGGCACGGCCGGCGCCAGCGGGCCTCGCAAAGCCACGGGTCCCCACCCCTCCTCCCATCATCGCGGCAGGGATCGCCGAGCTACCGAAGGACCCGGAGAGGTTCTTTGGACGGCGGATTCTGCCAGGAGGAGGTGGAGACCATGAACCGCAGAGCCATTCTCGTGCTCGCCGCCACGGTGCTGTTCGTGCCGGGGCTCGAGGCGACCGTCGAACAACCCGACCTGACCTTCCTGATCCCCTGGTACGAGGCGAGCCCGGATCCGGGGGGGCCGACCACCCTGTTCTCGATCCGCAACGCTTCGACCGCCCAGTCGGCCCGCGTCAACATCGCCTACTTCAACCAGCGCGGCCTGTTCCGGTGGAACGAGATTGTGGTCCTCGATCCAGAGGAGGTCTACACCAGGAACGTCCGGGACGTCGTCCAGCACCTGGACACCGATCCGGACGGCTTCAGCCGCGGCTTGATCACGATCGCTCCCCAGTTGGGGATGAACTTCACGAGCGACTTCTTCTTCATCGACAACTCGAACGCCTTCGCCTCCGGCTCGCGGTCGGTCCACCGGGGAACGGCGGGGGAGCTCTGTGAGCTGGCTGAGATCCGGTTCGTCGAGGGAGGGCCGTTCACCGGCGGCACGGATCTCTTCATCACCCACTACCCGGACCGGGTACCGGCGGGGCAGCCCGCGTTCTGGATCGAGGTCTACGGCGAGGACGGCGGCGTCAGGACGGTGCTGCCGCGCTTCGAGGCGAACCTGTTCACCTTGAAGATCAACACCGCCGACCTGGCCTACCCCAACCACCCGGTCGCCGGGTTCATCAAGGTGCGCTTCAACAACCCGCTGGGTGGGCACGTGTCGGGGAAGCTGAGCGCCGAAGGGATCTACTCGATCACCATGAAGGGCGTGTGCCTGGTGGAGGCAACACCGCCCTGATGCCAAAGAAGAAGACCCCGTCGGCGGGCCAACGGTCCACCGGCGGGGTCTCGGTCTGACTGAGTCTGGTGACGACGCCGGCTACTTCACGTGGCAGTCGTTACAGACCTTCGGCCCCTTCCCTTCTGCCTTGTGGCAGTCGATGCAGATCATGTGGAAGGGGTTCTTCTTGAGGCTCATCTCGCGCATGCCGGGCATGTCGGCGCTCTCGGGGTCGAGGTGGCAGGTGGAGCAGGGCCGCACCTCCATGTCCGCCTCGAGGGAGAGGCCCTCGTCCTTGTGGTGGCACGCCGTGCAACTGTCGACCAGCTCCTTGGCATGCTTGGCGTGCGGGAAGGTGACGGGGGTCTTCTTGTTCGCGGCCTCGTCGATCGTCACCGTCTCCGGCGGCTCCACGGCGTGGACCACTGCAACCGCGGCCACCAGCACCAGGGCGAGGAGGCCCAGCATCGTCAGAGTCTTCTTCATCAGTTCGTTTCTCCCTATGTCATCCGTTGGAGAGGAATGGCCCTCACCGCACCTCCCGCCCGTTTCCATACCTCTCTGTCTGCATTGATTTGGCGGTTCCTTGTCGATGGGAACGGCCCGCATCCTGTGCGGGCCGGAAGGCTGAGGGCTGATGTTTCAACTCTAACGCACCTTGGCGAGCTCGTCTCGCCCCGGATCGAGGGGTAATCCAAATCGGTAGGGTGTGCTTCAGCGCACCGGACCGTGGCCTGGTGCGCTGAAGCGCACCCTACTCACTCGTCACGAAGTCGGACCGTGTAGACGACTAGAATCTGACCCATGGCCGTCGACGAGGTGGTGCGCATCCTGGCCATCGCCCTTGGGCTGGGGCTCCTGGTGGGGCTGGAGCGGGAGCGCTCGGAGTCGCCCCTGGCCGGGTTCCGGACGTTCCCGCTGGTGACCGTGCTGGGCTCGGTCTGCGCGCTCTTGGCCCTTGACTTCGGCGGCTGGGTGGTGGCCGCCGGTCTGGTGGGGGTGGCGGCGGCGACGGTGGTGGGGAATCTGGGCCGGTACCGTAGCGGCGATATCGACCCCGGGCAGACGACCGAGATGGCGTTGCTGCTGATGTTCGTCCTCGGTGCCTATCTGGTGGTCGGGGAGGCGCGGGTGGCGGTGGCGCTGGGCGGTGCGGTGATGGTGCTGCTCTACATGAAGGAGCGGCTTCACGGCCTGGCGCAGCG
>Ga0210062_1000740_pt1 | contig 10085 bp, 8 predicted proteins | sample Muzzi_CordA_D2_FD_185528 | JGI IMG/M metagenome (GOLD analysis project Ga0210062, IMG submission 185528) | Wetland microbial communities from San Francisco Bay, California, USA, that impact long-term carbon sequestration - Muzzi_CordA_D2 (SPAdes) | ecosystem: Environmental > Aquatic > Marine >...
CGGGTCAATCCGGGCATGTCCGAGACCAATGCGGCGCGTCGGCCGACAAGGCGGTTGAATAGTGTCGATTTGCCAACGTTCGGACGCCCGACGATCGCGATCGCCGGGGTGTCAGATGAGGGTGAGGTTTTGGACTGGGCGGACATCATTGGAACTGCATCACCGCGGCGCTGACAGCGCGCGTTCGGGATTGGTTGGTGTTCGGCATAGCGCCAAACGCCTTGGCTGCCCACTGTCTATTTGGGGCGCGATGTCGCGAATTGCACGTTGTCGCGGGACGAATGTGCGTTTTGATGCCGACTTTGTTCTGCCTGTTCGCTAGCGGAACGCGACCAGTTGGGCCTTGTCAGTCAGCACGAACAGGCGGCCTTGGGCGACAATCGGGGCAATGTAGACGGGGGCCCCGACCTTGAGTTTCTGGGCGATGCGGCCGGTGGCCGCATCAACGCCGATCAGGTGGCCTTGATGAGAGGTCAGCCACAGGATCGAGCCGGCCAGTGTCGGCCCCGACCACGTCGTCGCGTTGGGGAGTTTGACGGCCCATTGCAACAGGCCCGAGCTACTTTCGATAGCCGACAGCTTGCCGGTGGTGTCGACGACAAAAATGGTCTTGCCGGCGACCCATGGCGGTTGTGCGCCAGGTATATCGAGCGACCAGATCCGCTCGCCAGTATCTTTGCGCGCCGCAATCATGCGCCCGGCATGGCCGATAGCGAACACGATTCCACCTGACACCGCCGGGCGGGCCGCATCCGTCATCGCGGCAAATGAGGTGGCGGTTAGCGCGCGCGCCAGGCTTTCGGACCAGATTGCACTGCCGTCGGCGACGTTCAGCGCGACGACATCGCCGTTGGGATAGGGAACGACGACGACATTGCCATCAACAGCCGGGCTCGGATTCGAAATGATGCTCTTTTGCTCGGGCAGCCCGCGGAACTGCCACTGCGTCGAGCCGTCCGATGCGCTGAGGCAGAAGAACCGGCCGTCGGAGGCGATCACGAAGATTCGGCCGTCCGCCGCCGTCGGCGATGCGCGGACCGGGGTCTTGAGGTTGGTTTCCCAAAGTTTCTTGCCGTTTTGCGGGTTGATCGCGGAAACCGTGCCGAAACCTGTGGCGGCGAATAGAACGCCACCATCGAAAGCGAGGCCGCCGCCATAGCCTTCAAGGGCGCGCTCGCCCTGTGGCGCCAGAAACGCCTTCCAGGCGACCGATCCGGTGCTCGCGTTGAATGCCGTGACGCGGGTTGCGGCGTCGAGCGTGAAGACGCGGCCGTCGGCAACCACGGGGCTGGCGGTGATCCGTCCGGTCGAACTCGAACCGGTGCCCGCGCTCGACGTCCAGCCGCGCCGCAGTTTGGCGCCGAGGGCGAGATTGCCGGGCGCATTGTTGGCGGTGCCGCCAGGCTGGGTCCAGGAAACATTGGTCACGGGTGGCGGCAGTGCGATCGGCGTTGTCGCGGCTGCAAGGTTGCTGCCTCCGACTTTGTCTTTTTCCGGCAGCACGGAAATTCGCTTGCCCTTCAAGGGCGGCGGCGGTGGCTTGGCGAACGGATTGAGTTTACTGATCGAGGAGACGGACGGCAGGCCAGATGTGCAGCCCCCCAGGAAGCCGAATGCGCCCAAAACGGCGAGCGCCACGACGGCTCTACCGTTTGCGGCGCTCGGTCTAAGCGCGTTCGCCAAACAGGAGGCCCGGTATCGATTACTGGGTTTTCGCATTTGAGGGCGTTGCGGCTCCGTCCTTGGTCGCCGGTTTTTCAGCCTTTGCCGGCGGCGTCTCGTTCGCATTAGAGGCTTTGTTGGGCGATTTCGTGCCGTTCGTCTTGCCCGGTTGCTTGGCCTCCAGCTCGGCGCGGGTCACCATTGCCATTGCCATGTGCGCACGCTGACCAATCGTCTTCGGTGTTTTTGGGTCGATCAGCAGCGCTTGAAAGCTTTCTCTTGCTTCGGTCAACTTGCCTGCCTTGAGGGCTGCGAGACCCAGGATTTCGCGAGCACTGAAGCGCCAGGGGCTGTCTACCTTCAGCAGATCGTTGAGCTGATTCTTCACGTCGGTAAAGCTGCCAGCATCAAGTTTCAACGATGCAATTTGTAGCTTGGCGAACGAACGTAGCGTGGAATCCGCGGAGCCGTTGGCCGCGACCGCCTCGTAGCGCTTGATCGCCTCGTCTGTTTTGCCTGCGTCCCGCGCGCGGGCAGCCAGCTTGAAATCCGCCAGGATCGCATAGCCGGTCGGCCCCGACTTGGCGATGGTCTCGAGCGCGCGCAAAGCATCCGCTTTCTTGTCCTTGGATAGTTTGGCGTCGGCGATGATCTGGCTGGCCTCGGCGAACTGAGCTCCCGCGCGCCTGGCCGCCTTGGTTGCTTCGCTCTGGTAGAGGCGCCAGCCGCCAAACACCAGCAAGATGGTCGCGATGACGCCGAGTGCCAGCACGCCGTATTTGTCCCATAGCTTGGCCAGCCGTTCGCGGCGAACTTCTTCTTCGATTTGTCTGAGGAGGGAGTCTTGTTCGTCGGCCATGCGCGGTCGGGTCCTGGTCGTTCAAGCTGGGACCGGCGATGCGGGGACTTTCGCCCGGCGCCGGTTCGTGGAGGCCTTTCATAAACGAGACGCGACGGGACGCAAGCAATTGGCTGTGCTGAGCGCGCCTCGGTGGCCCCACTTTGAGGCAATTTTGGGGCCCACAGGCGGTTGCGCAACGGGTCGCGACCGCTGGCGTGGTCGTCAGAGCGACAGGCTCGGTAGAGGTGCGACGCCCGTGAGCCATTGGTGGGCGACCAACAAGAGCGCAACGTAGGCTGCGAGGCCGACGACGACGGCCAGCACATCCCCGGCCATGGTGCCCTGGCGATTACCCAACGGGCCCGGCGCGTGGCGTTTTTTCAATGAAATCCGGTCGACGATCGCATAGGCGAGGAAACTGCCGAACAGCAATACGGACCCCGCATCGCCGTTGGCCAGCAGATGCGCGACGGCCCAGAGTTTGATGGCGGCCAGCATCGGATGCTTTGTCGCGGTACGGATGTTGGAGGGGATATAGGCCGCTGCCAGCAGGATCAGCGCCGGAATCATCAACACAAGCGCCAGGTGCCGGGTCCAGATCGGCGGGATCCACAGCTCGGGGTTCTTGGAGGGAAACACCTGCAGCTTGCCATAGCCGATGACGATCAGCACTAAACCGATCAGTGAGAGCAGCGAAAAGAGCCCCTTGTAGGCCGGCTCGCCAAACCGTCCGATGAGGCCCGTGCGTAGCTCGGTGTTGAGTGGCACGAGGTGGATCGCGAAAAAAATCAAAAGTCCGAGAATGAGCAATAGCATAGCTGGATTTCCTGATGGCGCGCATGAATTTCGACATGATCATGGAAGATTGACTGGGCCTTATGTCGCTGATCCATTTGGCTTTTCCGGCTTAATTGGCCTGTCCATGCGGGGAGTTCCATTATATGCTTTCGGTGGCACTGCGATTTGCCGGCGCAACGGTTCAAGTGTTTTGCCGAGCTTGCGCCTGTCGTTTGCCACAACTTCGTCAGACCTGTCGATAATGGTCGAGCTGGCTGTCGGCGTGGAGGGTCGGCAGAGGGGAGGTTCCGCAACATTGTGCCTGGGGAAGTTCGGCGCCGTTGCGAAGCCCAAAAGCGTTGAGTTGAGAGTTTGGAGAGTGGGCTGGCGGATACCGATTTCGTGGTAATCTGCGTCGGGCCGACAGGGTGGGACTAGGTTGAACAGGCCTACTGGTGGAGAACGGGCGCTGATGCGCTTGTGCAGACCGGGACGGCAGTTTGGACGAGTTTCGCTGGCTTTGTCTGGCTGACCAGGGGGCTGCAATCGGGCTTACCGACCAGTGCGTTGTGTAGGGGGTATGGCCTTGGCCGATTTTCGAGATACGACGTCTTCGCGATCCGTGTCGATACGGGGCGGCGTTGCTGCGTTGGATTCGAACCAGCTTCGTTCGCCAGAGCAGTTGATCGACGATCTATCAAGCTTACTTTCAAACGCCGGCGGCGGTTCAAAGGGCGGCGGCCCGCGTAAGGAAAACCTGCCGCCGCACGCCCGCGCCTACACGATCGACGATGACGAATTCGACGAACCGATGCCGATCCCGTCGACATGGCGGGAGAATCCGAAAGAGGAAGCCGAAAAGGGATGGTTTGTCGAGCAGACTTGGGCCGTGGTGCTCGGGTTTGCGGTCGGACTGGTCATCATTGTGCCGGCGATCCTGTTCGCCACAGCGCGGTTCGGCGCGCTCGACGACCCGGCGAAGGCGATTGCGGCAGGCGGCAACGTTGCGCTCGTCCAGCTTGGTACGGCAAGTGGCATAACTTCACCGTCGCCGACTGTCGAAACCACTGAAAATGTACCACAGGCACCTGAGGTTCTGGAGGCCGAACGCACCGTTGCCGTTGTCCGGTCGGAGCCGGTGCTGCGTACCGGACCTGCTCCGGTCGAACAGCCAACTGCTTCGGCCGCTTCGCCGGATGCTCAAGTGACGGAAGTGCCTGAAATCCGCGTCGTTGCAAGACCGACAACGCGCGTGCAGGTGGCCGATTCTAGCGCGGTCGCGAGCAAGCCTTCGGACCCGTCATCGAGTGAAGCGGTTGTGCCGACTGAGCCGGCGACGCTGGAAAGCAAGCTGCCGACGCTCGAAGAAGCGCATCGTCGGATCGCGCTCGGCGAAGTGCTTGAAGCGCGCAAGCTCTTGGCGCAGTTGGCCAGCGGTGGCGACGCGGAAGCAGTGTTCGCGCTCGCCGAGACCTACGACCCGAATGTTCTTGCTGCGTGGGCGATCCAGGGTGTGCCGGCGGATGTGGGTAAGGCGCGGCTGTTTTATTCGATGGCCTTGTCGCGCGGGCTTCAGAAGGCACGGCAGCGCCTAACCGCTCTGAATTGAGGAATTCGTTCGAAGGACGTGTCGCGCCGGATCGCGCAAACAGGACGTCTGTCGGTGCGGGAGGGGCGAGCGGCTGACTCCGAGCGATGTTCAGCGGCGCGTTTTGCACATGCTTGAGCGCGTCGTTTCTGTCGCCATGGCAACGGTCAAGTGCCCACTTGGCCGGGTTTTTCTCCTGATGTCCAATTTCTGTGCATAGCTCGCGTTCATCATGCGGCGACTCGCTGTAGACTTATGGCGAATCGGGAGACTCGCCATGAGAACTGCTTTTGCACTATCGATCGTCGTTTTCGCGGGGTGGGCATTGGGCGCTTGCACCACGGGCCAGGCGCCGCTTTTGACGACCGGGGCGATCAATTCGCCGGGCGCGATCAACCAGGCTGCACCCGAACACCCCACGCGGAGCACGCCGGCGGTCGCCGGGCGTCCGGCGCGCGTGTTCGTCATGGTCGGGTTCATGCAGAAAGACTGCTCAGCGATCGTGCCCGACATCAAGGTGTTGCGGGCACCAACCAAGGGCAGCGTCAGTTTCCAGCCCAACCAGATGACGACGGTGCAGTTCAGCCAAACTGGCAAATGCACCGGCACCCGATTGCCCGGAACAGGTATTTATTATACGGCGCGGGCCGGCGCGACGGGCGGCGACAGCTTCACGGTCGAGGCGACGACGCCGGGTGGCGAGGTGGCGACGCGAACCTTCCATGTGCGGGTGACCGACTAGATTTTCGGCGTCTTTGGTTCGTTGGATTGCTCATAAAACCTGGAAATTTTCGGACTTGTTCCCTGGGGAACAGTTCGCTGGCGTTGCGGCGGCTAGGTTCGATTTATCGGCGGTGTGAAGCTCGGATCTAGAACGAGCGCATCCGACGATGGGGTCGGAGTTGCCCCCTCCTCTCCGGTCCCTGACCTCGGACTGAGCCTCCCTGCCTCGGTTTGCGAGACCTCGATGCCCCAGTTCTCCCCCTGATCCTCGCTTGCGGCATCGGGTACGCTGGTCCCCTGGAAGTTTACCTTCCGGGGGACTGTTTTTCTTTGCAGCACCAATATCCGACGGTCTGGCGCTTCATTAGCGCGAGGCGGCCGGGTTGGCGGGTGTCTTGTTGCGGTCTGGTGCCGTGCCAATGACGATGGTTGTGATGATCCGGGACCGGCGCAGGTCATAGATCGAAAGTTCGGTTATTCCATCCCGATCGTAGCGCAGCAGCAGTCGGTCACCGTCCACGCTGGCCTGGTCGAGGCGCGATCCGGCGGGCAAGGAAACCGTTTGGCGCGGTTTGAGCTCCTGTATGATGGCTGTTTCGGCGTTGTCCGGCTTGGTGGTCGACGCCAGATAGATTATTCGGCCGATCACCAGGGCGACGCCGAGGACGATCATGATGGCCATGACAACGACCGCGATCTTGAGCACTTTTACGCCGCCGGGGGATAATGGCCCCTGATCGATGGCGGCGGTACTGGGCGAGGGGGCGTGCCGTGGCGGCGCAGACATGGTCAAACTCCGGCTGAAGGCGGTGCATGGGTGACGACGGATAGCGAAAATGCGCATTGGCGGCTAGTCGTCGGCGAAGACGACGTGGGCCTGCGGCTCGATCGCTTCGTTGCCGGCGCGATTGCGTCATTGAGCCGGCAACGCGTGCAGGCCCTGATCAGGGAAGGCCAGATTTTGCTCGATGGTACTCCGGCGCCAAGCTCCAGCGCCAAGCTCAAGGCCGGCCAGGAGATCAACGTCCAGGTGCCAGCCGCTGTCGCGCACGGTCCCGAACCCGAGGATATCCCGCTCAATATCATTTATGAAGACCTGCATCTCGTCGTCGTCGACAAGCCGGCCGGGCTGGTCGTCCACCCGGCGCCCGGAAGCGAGCACGGTACGTTGGTGAATGCTCTTCTGGCCCACTTCGGCGGGGCTTTGTCAGGCATCGGCGGCGTCAAGCGACCGGGGATCGTTCACCGCCTGGATAAGGACACTTCCGGGCTGATGGTGGTCGCCAAGACCGATGCGGCGCATCACGGTCTTGCGGACCAGTTCTCGGCGCACGGTGCGGATGGGCGGCTCGTGCGGTCGTACCAGGCGCTGGTGTGGGGCGTTCCGGAGCGCCGGGTCGGCCGGATCGAAGGTTTTCTTGGGCGCAGCCCGGTCAATCGCCGCAAGATGGCAGTCGTCCCCGACGGCGTGGGGCGGTTTGCCGCCACTCACTATGAGGTGTTGCGCCAGTTCGGGACCATCGAGCAGCCGCTTGGCGCGTTGATGCAACTACAGCTCGAAACCGGGCGGACGCATCAGATCCGCGTCCACATGACTTCGATCGGGCATCCGCTGCTCGGCGACGGCACGTATGGGGCAGGCTACAAGGCAAGCGCGCGCAAACTGACATGTTCGGCGCGGCAGGCGCTTACGAAGCTCGGCCGTCAGGCGCTTCATGCGAGCGTGCTTGGTTTCGAGCATCCGGTCGACGCCACGCCGATGCGATTCGAGAGTGAGCTTCCTCCAGACATGGCCAGTTTGATTGACGCGCTTAGCTGGCTGTCGTAAAATACATACCTTACGAGGATTAATTGTCTTGGACTATAGCTTGGCTTGAAATCAGTGACGTGCCGGCACGGTTCGTCACTTTCGGCGTCATTGAGGACAGCACTTTTTTTGACTAGTCGCGACGGAAAAGTGGACTGCCAAGCGTTAACATCTTGAAAACGGGTGCTTTGAGCCCCAATCCCTACAGATGAGCGGTGTTCGTGCCGCTTGATCCGAGTTGGGATGGGGATCGTACCAGTATTCGGGAACGTATCGGATGTGACGGGTGTTGGGAGTCATGAAGGCTCGTTCAAACCACCTGGTCACGCTGGTTCAACGAGAACGTGCATTGATCGCGCTCGATCAGTACTTCAAGACCGAAGTTGGGAAGCCGATCCACGCTAGGGCCGGCGCCGCGCGAACAACGATCATGAAAGGGGCTTGAGGCTATGAAGCCCGATGGAGATGAGATGACCACGAAGACATTGCCCAGCATCGCTGCGGGCTCGGGTGGGCTTACGCGCTATCTCGAAGAGATCCGTCGGTTCCCAATGCTGGAGCCGGACGAGGAATACATGCTCGCAAAGCGCTGGCAGGAGCACGAGGATTCGGAGGCCGCTCAAAAGCTCGTGACGTCGCACCTGAGGTTGGTTGCGCGGATCGCGATGGGCTACCGCGGATACGGTCTGCCGATCGGCGAAGTCGTCTCAGAAGGCAACGTCGGGCTGATGCAGGCGGTCAAGCGGTTTGATCCGGAAAAGGGCTTTCGCCTGGCGACGTACGCGATGTGGTGGATCCGGGCCTCGATTCAGGAGTACATCCTGCGCTCGTGGAGCCTCGTCAAAATGGGGACCACCGCCGCCCAGAAGAAGCTGTTCTTCAATCTGCGCCGGCTGAAAGGTCAGTTGCAGGCGCTTGAAGAGGGTGACCTCAAGCCAGAGCAGGTCAAGCAGATCGCAACCAAGCTCGGCGTGTCCGAAGCCGACGTGGTGTCAATGAACCGCCGGCTTGGTGGGGATTCATCTCTGAACGCACCGCTTCGGGCCGATGCGGAAAACGGCGGCGAGTGGCAGGACTGGCTTGTCGACGACACGCCTGATCAGGAAGAGCTGTTCGCGCAGTCCGAGGAGCTGGAACGGCGCCGATCCTATCTGGTCGATGCTATGGACGACCTCAACGATCGTGAGCGGCGTATCTTCGAGGCGCGTCGGCTCAGTGAGGATCCGATCACGCTTGAGGAGTTGTCGACCGAGTTTGGCGTCAGCCGCGAACGTATCCGTCAGATCGAGGTGCGGGCATTCGAAAAGGTCCAGAGGGCGGTCCAGTCCTCGGCCAAGAGTGACGGATTGGCGACAGCGTCGTGAGCGAACGGGCGTAGCGGCTCGCAACAGCCAGGACACTGGCGCGAGAATCAATTATCCACAGGGTCGGTGGGCTGTAGGGCCTGCCGACCGACAACGTCAGAACTTCTGTCTTATCGGTCTTCGTGCGCGTCAGAGCTTACGGCGGATTGCCTTGAAGCATCTGATCTTTGAGCGGAACCTGCCCGGGCCAAAAACCGGGCGACGCGAGGCGGCCAAGGATGGAACCGCCGCAATCAGCGTCAACATCTCAATGAGATGGTTGGAACCGCTTTTTCATCCTCGACCGCGCCGCAACCCTCTCCAACAATCGCGACTCGACGACCGATCCAACGGTCAGGTCATTGCTGGCCGATCATGGCTGGTGCTCAGTCGCGTGCGATCCATCCTCGTGGATGGTGCGTGGGGGTTGGGGCGTTTGAACGGCTATGGAGTGGCTCATGATGAAGTGCCGACATCCACGGTTCGTCCGCGTTCGTTTTCTGTCTGAACGGCTTCGCTCTAGAGAACGGAAGCTCGAGACCGACTGGAGGCTCGTCCTCCTCTGGCGCCACAAACCACCGCATCCTCCAAGTAGCACCTGACAATCGACCCCGCCGCCTAGGATGGCCTTCCATTTTCTCGGAAGGCCCGCGGCCAGAACGACGAAGCCGGCCTCGAATGGCCGGCTTTTTCGTTTCCGATGGTATCTGTTGGAGACAAGTGGCGTGGACCCCACGGCCTTGCCCGCCGATCGTCCCGATCTCTCGTCTCGCGGTATTTACATGGGCACGCGCGAAATCGAGCGGCTGAAATAGTTGTCGACGGCCCGTGCGATGGAGCCCGAAACCTTGTCACGCCACGTTTCCGAGGTCAGTTTCCGCGCATCGCGGCGGTTGGAAATGTAGGCCAGCTCGATCAGTACCGAAGGCATCTTGGCCGTTTTGATGACGTGGAACCCGGCAGACTTATGGGGTTGCGCCCGCAAAGTTGTGGTCCGGCCCATCTGGCGGATCACGGCTTGGGTGAACAGATCGGTCCGACGCTTGGTCACTTCCACCTCGCGCTCGGCAAGGTCGGTCAGGATCGAACGCACAATATTTGCGCCGGGCGCGGACGCCAGAAACGCCTTATTTTCGCGTTTGCCGAAAGCGTTCTCCGCGACCTCCCTCTTCGCCTTTTTCTTGAGGCGCTCAGCAACCCGCTCGCGCAGGGAGTAGATCGTTGCCCCACGGGCACCGGTGTTGGCGTAGTCAGCGTGGACCGCGATGAAGAGTGCCGCCTTGTGCTGGTCCGCGAACCGGCGGCGGCCCTGCAGCGAAATGAATTTGTCAGCGCTTCGCGTCA
>Ga0210062_1000743_pt1 | contig 10074 bp, 6 predicted proteins | sample Muzzi_CordA_D2_FD_185528 | JGI IMG/M metagenome (GOLD analysis project Ga0210062, IMG submission 185528) | Wetland microbial communities from San Francisco Bay, California, USA, that impact long-term carbon sequestration - Muzzi_CordA_D2 (SPAdes) | ecosystem: Environmental > Aquatic > Marine >...
AGGATCATAGCGCAGGATATTGTATTTAGCTTTATCCAGCGCTTCGTAAACCTGCTCACCGCTGTGCAGCGAGACTTCCCGCTCGGATGAGATACCGCCTGCCAGAAGCGCGACATTGAGTTTTTGCATGGGAATTTCCTTTTTAATCTTTAAATGGGACACGGATAAACACAGGCAAACACCGACATATATTGGTTTTGTGGTTTTGTGTAACTTATTTTATTTTGCAATTTAGGGTGTTATATTAAAATCGAATCCATTTATTAAAACCAAAACCAGTGCCAGATACCGAATACCCATCAATTGAGTTTCACTCAATTGAGGTTATAGCTTTCGTGATTAATCCTTTGGGGTGCGACTTTTTCTCCCGCCTTCAAAGCGTTCAACGAGCCTGGCCGAATATTGCTGGGGCACTTCAAAATCTATCGACCCATTGCGCATGGTATTTAATTTCATAATGAGAAGATTTAATTTTTTTAATGTGCGATATTTTTCAGCCGTTTCTTCCATGCCGCGCAATAGATCTTCTGTCTGCGCGATTTCTTTTTTAAGCTCCACTTCCGGAGGCAGACAATCTGCATTTTTCAAGATTTTGTAGGACAGTCGAAGCTCCTCAGCGATATGGCGGTCCTCTTCCAATTTGAGCGGTTGGCCCGATCCCGCCAGGTTTTCAAACTCGCCTTGGCGCTGAGCTTTGCGAATACGCTCTTCTACAATTTTGCTAAATCCTGGAAACATAGTATTAGAATGTGGAATTCGGAATGCGGAATTCGGAAATAAGGAAGCCCTCCGAATTAGGATTCCTGCCATCCAATCCCACCGCGGCGGCAATGCAAGTTCAACGTATAAAGCACTGACGTGCTTATTCCTTTTCGGCCGATGACCGAAAATTCAGGCCTCTCGTCACGCGGGAGGTCGCGGAGTTCACAATGTCAAATTCCATAATTATCCTTTCATTTTATAAGACTATTTATACCATACTTGATGATCATTTAAAATTATAAATTTGGGGGCCGGGTCTTAATTCTCGGTTTTTATATTCCGGAAACCGGTTGGTCGAACCATGATTATTGGGTGATATTGGACATTCCCTCGTGTTTGCCAAAGTTATGTTTGACCCCTACGGTAACTATTTGGTAAGTAAATGGACCATTGTCAATTTATGATGTGGTTAGCTAAATGCGTGAAAGGAATAGTTGAATGAAAAAAATAGCCTTTGCCGGAACCGATGGTAGAACCCTGTTAAGCGCGCTGGTAACAGCCACTGCCAAGAGCGACATTTTTCAGGATGCGTTTGAGGGAGTCGTCATCCGGGGAACGCCCGCGATGCCGGTATTTTGCGAAATCATGAACTGGCCGGTGGAGTTTGTGGATACCGCCAGCAATTCTGTTGAAGATTATACGGCGGCAGTCATTTCAGCCTTAAAGGAAAAGAAAATTGATTATGTGGTGCCCATGCCGGAAGCACTCCTTTTTGAAGGTTTGGTGGATGCCGTCGAGCAGGCCGGCTTTGGCGATCAGATTATCGGTTTGACCAGAGCCGGAGCCTTCATCGAAGGTGATAAAATAGCTTGCAAAAAACTTTGCCGGGATGCAGGTATTCCGGTTGCCGCATCCTGGACCGAGGTGGATGCCAAAGACTATCAGAGCATATTGGCGGCATGTTTGAGTTATATTCACAGCTATGGCGGCGCCGTGCTGAAATATCCTTACAGCGCCGGCGGCAAAGGGGCGCGGATTATTTTAAATACATGGGAAATAAGGCAGGTGTATGATGCCCTGATCAAAGACTACAAGGACAGCTATAAAAAAATGCATGGCGGCAAGGGAAAATGGCCGCTTCTGATCGAGTCTCTGATGTCGGGTGTCGAGATCAGCTTTACGATTTTAGTCGATATGATTGGCCATTTCCAAATATTACCGACTGCCATGGATTATCCCGAACGGTTCGAAGGTCCGGCCGGCAAAAGTAATCCCATTACCGGTGGAATGGGCGCTGTTTCGCCCCATCCGCTGGAAACACCGCAAATGATCGCCATGGCCGGAGAAGTCATTGCCAGGCCCTTAATCGAAGTAATGAAGACAAGGGGGATTTTACGGCCTTGCGTTTTATATCCCGGCTGTTTCGTATCCTTGGATGGTGCCGGGCATCCATCAACCATCCGGGTGTCTGAGATAAACATCCGTCCCGGCGAGCCCGAGGCACAGCCTGTTATTCGTCGGTTGCGAAATTTGGGTGCCCTCATCCAGGCGACATTGCAAGGCAATTTAAATGAGGTTGAACCGGAAGTCAGAACCGATCAACTGGCCATGTGCTCAGCTCTGGTTACCGGCCCAGGCGGGCCGGACGGTCAGAAAGGATACCCCTGGTCGTGCACCCGGGGCGAGTATGTTGAAATCGATTTTAAATATATGAAGCGCAAAGGGATTCAAGTGATTCCGTCCGCCATGATGTGCTCAGCGGAGGGCGGCAGCTTTAAATCCGACGGCACGCGGGTGGCCTATATGAATGCCAACGTAACCGTAAAACCCGCTGAAAACCTGGGAGAGGTCGCCGAACGTTTCAGGCAGAAGCTGCTGGCGGCCTTTGATCATGGCAAGATCAGGGTAATCCCCCGTGAAGACCCGAACGGCAATCGGTTGGACCTAAGGCGGGATATCGGTTTCCATTATCTCCAAGCCGATAAAATATTCCCGGATTAAGCAGATGAATGAAGCTGGTAACGCAAAGGGGAGCTATCGGTTTAACCAGTAGTTGAATTTTGAACTTATTGCCGGTCGGTTATAGGACCTGATTTTATGTTGGTGGCGATGCAGGGATTTGAACCCCGGACACTGCGGATATGAGCCGCATGCTCTGACCACCTGAGCTACATCGCCACATATTTTATCAGAGCTATAAATTTTTCGTAAGCTGGCTATCTACCAATTCCTCCAGCCTAAGTCAAGCCGAAAATCTAATGTGTTTATCCCTATCTTGTGATGGAGAAAAAAGCCCCGCTGAAATCAAAACTGATTTCGCGGGGCCTTGTAATGGTTGTAACCTTTGAACGCTGAACCTTGAACCGGGAACCTTATTTCAATCCAACCTTATATCGAAGATCCCTCCACTTCAACCGTGTATTCATCCAGGTTACCGGGCAGTTTATCGAACACGATCATAAACGGGACCATTTTTCCAGTATTCACCTTGAAATTGGATTGCTTATCACCGGTTCGGGTATGCAACTTTTTATTGATCGCCGTGATATCCATTGCCCTAAGATCTGAATCGGATAATATATTACCGCAATATACGGTGGCTACTTTTGCGATCTTCTTGCCTTTTTGATACAGTTTCCCGGTAACTTTGATGTAGCTGCGCGGATGATCATAATCATTTTGGATCTGGCCTCGAATCACAAAGAGCTGACCGGATCTGGCATTATCAACAAACTTACCGTCAATGGTATTTCCCAGAGGGATGATTTTCAAGTTACCGGCAACATCCTGGGGTTCGGGATTCAACCAATCGCTCAGATAAGGAATCTTAACATCCAGGTCACTGAGATAAGGAATTTTTATATCACTGACATACGGTATTTTTATGCCTAGCATATTGGGGATAATAATGACGCCAATGGCCAGAATAATTAGCAGCACCACGACCAGCACCGGCTTTTTCGACCGGGTCTTTGGGGGCTTATGTGCCACCGGCGCTTGATCCAGGGCGTCCGAAAGCGGCAGCTGGTCATCGGAGCCCGGCAGCACGTGGGTGGCCCCGTAAGCGCCATCTGTTTCGGTTAACTCATCCGAGGTAAAATCGTCGGTGCCGACAACGCTTGTTTCGGATACATTTTGAAATTCCGTTTCCTCAATGCCGGCTTCATCCAGAAAATCCACCTCATCGGAAATCAGCAGGTTCGACTCCAGCTCCTGATCGTCCGATTCATTGGTGTCAAAAAGATCCTCTTTAGCCTGGAGCTCACTTTCCAGATCGAAATCAAGTTCGAGTTCGGCGTCAGCCCCTTTCGAGGCGTCATCAAGCGCAGCCTCCATCTCCAGTGGCAGATCCGTAGCATCACCGTCCAACTCGGTGCCTGCCGCCGGACCGCCATCTTCACCATCTTCCAGCAATTGTTCAATATCCAGAAAGTCGTTATCTTCTTCTTCTGCGCCGACATCCGCGCCTGCGACATCCGCACTGGCGCCAGTTGGTTCATCAAGATTGAATTGCAGGTCAAGCTCTTCATCATCGATGCTGTCCGTGGCTTCAACCGACGGTGTTTCATCGGATTCGAGCATTTGTTCCAGATCTGAAAAATCCAGCTCGTCGTTACCTTGATCCGCCAACGCTTCGTTTGTTTGCGCGTCATCGTCAATTTGCAGATCAAAATCCTTTTCAAGGTCCAGGGCCGAATCATCGGCAGCTGCCTGGGCAGCAGGACCTTCTTCGGTTTGCATCATGTCCTCAAGATCCGATAAATCCAGCGTGTCGATTTCCTCTGAATCTGCAACTGCTGCCGGTTCATCGCCGGTTGTCGTATCGTCGCTTTCGATATCCAGTTCAATGTTCAGATCCTCCGATTGCGCTTCGACTTCCGGAGCGGCTTCCTCCTCCATAATATCTGTGAGATCTGACAGGTCAAGCTCATCGGCTGAAATATCATCGCTGCCGCCAAGCGTTTCGCCTTCCAGGTCTAAATCCAGATCAAGATCCAAATCCTCGGATTCCGTGGCGGAGACTTCCTCGGGAACCGAGGCGTCCTCCATGTCAAGATCCAAATCCGATAAATCCAGTTCGTCGGCCGTTTCGAGCGACAAATCTTCCCCGGCAATTTCTTCAGCAAGTGGTTCTTCAGTCTCCAGATCCAGGTTTAATTTTTCCGAGACGGACCCGGCGGAATCTCCGGTTACCGTCCCTTCATCGATGGCTATCTCCAAATCCGACAGGTCCAGCTCATCGGAGTCCTCAACATTCAAAGCTTCTGCTTCTTCAGCGGATGGTTCTTCCAGCGCTGATATGTTTTCCGGTTCGAGTTCCAGATCCGTCAGGTCAGGTTCATCATCGCCTTCCAGTTCAAGCTCTGCATCAGTTTCTGATTCCAACTCAAGATCGAGATCTTCAAGTTCGGTATCGTCCTCGTCCGTGGTTAATTCTTCTTCGTCCAAATCTGCCAAATCCTCAAAACCATCCAAATCCGGCAAATCATCGCCGGCGATTGACTCTTCCTCCAGCGCTAGATTGCTGTCGTCGTCCTGATCAAAATCCAGGTCAAGTTCCAGGTCCCCTTCAGTTTCCTCCATTACATCATCCGACGCCAGCCCTGTCTTCGAATCCAACGTGTCATCGAAGTCAGCCAGGTCCAGTTCGGATTCCTCTGCATCCGTTGCCATGGCCAGGGCTTCATCCTCTTCCTCATCACTTAGAAAATCACCGAGATCGGAATCAAGGTCATCCAACCCCAAATCTTCATCTTCTCCCAACATTTGATCATCGGAATCCAGCATCAAATCATCTTTGGCTGTTTCCATCTCTGCGATATCATCAGCCGGTTGCGGATATGCCACAAATACACTATCGCATTTTGAGCATCTAACTTTAGAACCCGTATCTTTTATCAGGCTGTCGTTAACGCTGAAGCTCGAACTGCACTCTTCGCAGGTAATAATCATACGTTACCCCATTACTTAGAATTTCAAGCAAAATTATGTTTAAATGGAATTCTGATGTACAGAAAAAAATTGTCAAGTTTTGTCTATAAGGTTACCTCGAATGAGCGTTCTTGTCAATAATTTTGATTCCTTACAGCCCTGTGGCCGCCAGATCTTCAACCAATTTCTTTTGTCTGGCATCGAGTTGTTTCGGAACTTTGATTTGAATTCGGACAAAAAGGTCGCCTTTTTTATTGCCTTTCATGGCCGGCAAACCGTGGCCGGACAAGCGCATCTTGGTCCCGGGTTTGGTGCCGGGCGGAATTTTCAGGCTCAATTGTTTGTCATCAATGGTTGGGACGGCAATAGTCGTTCCCAAAATTGCCTCACTCAGTTTCAACTCCTGATTTAAGTAAAGATCTTGATTTTCCGAACTGAACACAGGATCATTGAGCACCTGGGATTTGATGTAAAGATCGCCGGCCGGGCCGCCATAAGGACTGGGACTACCCTTGCCGGCAAGTCGCAATTTTTTACCGCTTGTCATTCCCGGTGGAATTTTTACCGTCAAATTCTCAGATCCGCCCTGATGCTGAAATGTAATGATTTTGCTGGTTCCAGTGGCAAAATCATAAACCAGATCGGATCCTTTTACGTGGGCCTGCTGCCGGCCGCCTCCAAAATTAAGGCCTGAGCCACCCCCGAAAGAAAATCGCGTTCCGCCCGCCCGGCCGCCGGAAAAGTTACCTCCGCCAAATCCGAACTCCTTGAAAATATCGCCAAAATCAAATCCACGGAAAATATCCTCCTGGCTGAAACGCTGGTGAAAGCCTTCGGAGCCGAAGGTGTCATACTCCTTGCGTTTTTCTTTGTTGCTTAACACAGCGTAAGCTTCACTAATTTTCTTGAATTTATCTTCGGCGGACTTGTCCCCTTTGGTATGGTCGGGGTGGTATTTCATTGCCAGTTTGCGGTAAGCTTTCTTAATTTCTCCCTCACTGGCATCTTTTTTAACACCTAAAATTTTATAATAATCTTCAGACATCTTCGAAACCCCATCAGTGCATTTTAGATTGTATTGTGATCAACCTTCTGCTCATTAATTTGTCTTGATTTTTTGCCATCTAAGATAAGGTGCAAGACATAAGGTGTCAAGAATACTGACATTTAGTTGCGCCAGACTTTGATATCTCATTGTTCGTAGATTAAAATCATAAATTTATTCGCCAAAATAGAAGGTTTCAGGTTTCAGGTGTCAGTAAAAATCGATCCTGAATTCTGAACACTGATTGGGTTTCAACTGAAGGCCAACACCGGTGAAAGATAGTCCATATCATGAGCGACTCCGACCCAGTAGGTCGACTTCGCTTGCTGACACCTGACACCCGAAACCTGAAACCTAAACTTAGCCTATGTTTCTTTCTCGCGATGCAGTCGTTTATGATCCGCCTTCAGTGCCACCATCAATACCGAAATCGCCGCCGGTGTGATGCCCTCGATGCGGGAAACCTGTCCGAGCGAGGTGGGTTTTATATTCGTCAGCTTTTCCTTCAATTCGTTCGACAGCCCGTGGACTCCTGCAAAATTAAAATCGGCCGGTACGGTTACCATTTCCAAATTTTTAAAGCGTTCAATTTCACGCAGCTGTTTTTTTATATACCCTTCGTATTTGATCTCTATTTCGACCTGACGGGCGGCTGCCTGGCTAATGTCGGCCGAACTTTTGGCCAGAGCCTCCACCATGCGGTAATCCAGTTCGGCCCTTTTCAGCAACTGGGCAAGGTGGATGCCGTTGTCGATGGGTTGTGAGTTCCGGTTTTGCAAATATTCATTAACCGCTGCCGTCGGTTTTACAACGGTTTGTTTGACGCGCATAATCTCATGATCAATCTGCTCTTTGCGCGCCTGTAGATCTTTGAAGGTATGGTCATTAATCAGGCCGAGTTCATGACCGGTTTTCATCAGCCTCAAATCAGCATTATCCTCCCGCAGCATGAGTCGATATTCCGCCCGGCTGGTAAACATCCGGTAGGGTTCACGCGTACCCCGGGTCACCAGGTCATCGATCATGACTCCCATATAGGCCTGGGACCGGTCCAGAATAAAGGCTGGCTTTTTCTGGATCCGGCAGGCCGCATTGATGCCGGCCCACATGCCCTGGGCTGCGGCCTCTTCATAGCCTGAAGTTCCGTTAATCTGGCCCGCCAGATAGAGTCCTGTGATCCGTTTTGTTTCCAGGGTTGGTTTAAGCTGAATGGGGTTGACGTAATCGTATTCGATGGCATAAGCCGGGCGCATGATTTCAGCATTTTCAAGGCCTGCAACGGAACGGACCAGCTCGATCTGAACTTCCAGCGGCAGTGAGTTACCCAAACCACTGGCATAGATCTCCTCGGTATCAATTCCTTCAGGCTCCAGAATGATCTGGTGGCGATCTTTGTTTGGAAATTTGACGATTTTGTCTTCAAAGGATGGACAATATCGGGCTGAGATTCCCTTGACGACACCCCCGTAAAGGGCCGAACGTTCGAGGTTTTTGCGCGCAATTGCATGGGTGGTAAGACCGGTATAACCGATATAACTGGGCATTTGCGGCATTTTTATCCTGTCCGTAAAATAAGAAAACGGCACGGGTTCGTCTTCAGGCTCCTGTACTTTAAATTGGCTAAAATCGATGCTTGATTTTTTAAGCCGGGGCGGTGTGCCGGTTTTGAGACGCCCGAGCTGGAAACCCAATTGATTCAGATTGGCCGCCAGTCCATAGGATGCAAACTCACCGGCCCGCCCTGCTTTCATTGAACTAAAGCCGATATGGATCAGACCGCTTAAAAAAGTACCGGTGGCCAATATTACCACCGGCGCCCGGTAGCCAAATCCGGTAAAGTCCTGGACGCCGGCAATCCGGTTATCTTCGACGATCAACCTTTCGATCAGCGCCTGTTTAAGGTCCAGACCCGTCTGCGTTTCAATCGCCTTTTTCATGGCGATATGGTAACGAACCTTGTCGTTCTGAGTGCGGGATGATTGAACCGCAGGACCTTTCTTGGTGTTCAGGGTGCGGTATTGAATCGCCGTCTGGTCCGTAACTTTGGCCATCTCGCCGCCGAGGGCGTCGATTTCTTTTACCAGCTGCCCTTTGGCCATGCCCCCGATCGACGGGCTGCAAGGCATTGCCGCCAGCTTGTCCAGATCAATTGCCAGCATCAGCACTCGGCAACCCATGCGTGATGCTGCCAGAGCGGCTTCGCACCCGGCGTGACCGGCACCGATAACGATAATGTCAAATTTTTGAGAGTAAACGGTCATATCTGACTGTCAGTTGTTTGTTGTTCGGTGGAAGTTTTCCGCAAGTTGTCAATAGATACAATATCTGGTAGAGACAGTGTTTATGATTATACTGCCGACCAATGGTTCGGTCAAGGTTTGGTAATGAACAATAGATACAACGATTTCAACACCTATTTGCGATCCATATATGGTTGCCGGGTGCAGAAGATAACGATCGATGCCGGACTTTCCTGCCCCAATCGGGATGGCACCGTATCCAGCGGGGGGTGTATTTACTGTAATGCCCGCGGGTCCGGCACCGGCGCCCTGGCCCGGGGGCTATCGGTAACGGGGCAACTTCTTCAGGGCAAGCAAGCGCTATTCCGGCGCTATAAGGCCAAAAAATTTTTGGCTTATTTTCAATCTTTTTCCAATACATACGCGCCGGTGGAAAAGCTCAAGCTGCTGTACGACGAGGCCCTGGCGGTGGAAGATATCGTTGGACTGGCCATCGGCACCCGTCCGGATTGCGTGGGACAAGCTGTGTTGGAGTTATTGCAGAACTATGCGCGAAGATACCTGGTTTGGGTTGAATACGGTTTGCAGTCCGCCAATGATGCAACGCTGGCCCTGATCAATCGGGGTCACGATGTTCGCTGCTTTCAGGATGCGGTCCGCGCCACCGCCAATCGCGGGATCCGGATTTGTGCCCATGTTATTCTGGGACTGCCCCATGAAACCCGGGAAGACATGTTCAACACGGCCCGGACCATCGCAGAACTGGGGATCGACGGTGTCAAACTGCACCTGCTCTACGTGATTAAAGGCACCCGATTGGAAACCCTTTACCGGCAGGGCGAAATAAGATGCCTGGAGCAGCAGGAATATGTTGATCTGGTCTGCGATTTTCTCGAACATCTTCCGCGCGATATGATCATTCAGCGACTGACCGGCGACCCGCACCCTGGAGAGCTTGCGGCACCGCAATGGGCCCTTAAAAAATCAGATACCCTGGGCGAGATCAATAATACGCTGGAAAAAAGGGATTCCTGGCAGGGGAAATTTTATGAAGTCGGAAGTGGGAATGACCGGAAGTGGGAATGACCGGAGGTGGGAAGTCGGAATGATCGGAAGTGGGATGTCGGAATGCGGAAGTCGGAAAAAAGAAGGTGG
>Ga0210062_1000744_pt1 | contig 10069 bp, 6 predicted proteins | sample Muzzi_CordA_D2_FD_185528 | JGI IMG/M metagenome (GOLD analysis project Ga0210062, IMG submission 185528) | Wetland microbial communities from San Francisco Bay, California, USA, that impact long-term carbon sequestration - Muzzi_CordA_D2 (SPAdes) | ecosystem: Environmental > Aquatic > Marine >...
TAACGGTGGTTATCCGGTTAACGGGATGTATACGGGCTGGATGGACAGCACAGAACCCAATGACTATAACGGCAACGAAGATCATCTTCAGATGGTGCGCAGTGGGCGGTACGGTGACGACGGGTGGAACGATATGGTGGGAGCCAACGTACTTGCGTTTATTTGTGAATTTGACAGCAGCATTTATTACACCATCACGGTCACGGCCGTTGCCAACGGCAGCATCGATCCGGCCGGTGATGCCCTGGGAAAGGTCAACCTGGAGGCCGGCATTGACCAGACCTTTACGCTCACGCCGGATGCCGGTTACAAAGTGGAAACAGTGCTGGTGGACGGCGGATTGGTGCTTCCGGTCAACAACCAGTATACGCTTGAAGACGTCTCCGCCGACCACACCATCGAGGCCACCTTTGTTCTCAACACCCACACCCTGGCCGCATCCGCCGGCGCCAACGGCAGCATCTCGCCCGCAGGGGATGTAACCGTGCAGGACGGCGCCGACAAGACGTTTACCGTCTCGGCCGACAGCGGATACCAGGTCAAGGAATTGCTGGTGGACGGCGCAGCGGCGGAGCTGCTTGCCGGGCAATATACCTTTGCCAACGTTAAAGCGGACCATACCATCGCGGTCTCTTTTGAGGCGGTCGGGCCGGACGAGGACCTGATTTTCGATGGGCTCATTCCCGGCTGTACGGCCAATACCACCATCGATTATAACGGCACCTTTGATGCCGCTGATTTAAACCTTCTCAACACGCAGGTCGAAGACGGCCAGCTCGTCTTGAAAACAGGCATTCAGGCCATCGATCCGGAAAACATCGTCATTCCGTTTGCCCAGGAAGTCGCTGTCACATTTCTATATGAAGGGGCGGGATTTGACCTGACCAATTTCGGCTGGATGCTGGCCGCAGATGGAGTTAGCGCCACCAAACACGAAATTTATCATGAAGTCAACGACGACAACAACAACGGTGTGTTGGATGTTTCCAAAACTGACGAGAGCGACCGATTCGGCGACACCAACGGGGACGGTGTCGTCAATGCATTCGACAACCGGGTAGTACTGGGAACCTTCGACGCCGGCACCGAACTGGTGTTTTACATCCAGTGCCCGAATCAAAACAAAACCTATTATACCAAGACCGCCTGGAACGAGGATGTTTATGATTCTAAAAGCGGCGAATGCGACGCGGACGATTTCAGCAAAACCTATTACCTCGGGCGGCCCCTGGATACGGAAGGCGGCTGCACCTATACAAGCAACTGGATGGATGCTCCGGCCTTAGAGCGCGTTGAAAGCCTGCTGGGATTGAATTTTGCCACGGATGACACCGCCACCCTGGATATCAAGCGGAATGAGAAATTTGCCCACGTGATCGTCGGCGCCCCGACCCAAAAGCCCAATGAATGGATCCTGGGCTGGGAGGATTTAAAAGGCGGGGGCGATATGGACCACAACGATCTGGTGTTTAAAATCGAGCGTCAAACCGGCGGCACGGCCCAGTTGACGGCGGATAAGGCCATTACGCCCGCCCTGGAAGAAGCTTACTTCACCGGCGTGACCTTACAGGTGTATGACAGCATGCCCTGCCCGGGCAAGACCGACATCACCTACTATCTGTCGATTGATTACGGCCTCAACTGGACTGAGATCACAGCCTGGGATGAAATCTATACCTTTTCAGTCAATGCCGAAGGGGGCCGGGACCTGGGCGCTAAAGTGAATAACTGGTCTCCGGGCAATCCGGTCGACACCTATCGGACCATCCGGGTTGATTTTGCCAGCATGGGCATTGCCGGCAGGGGGCTGGTCTGGAAGGCCGAGCTGAAGAGTCAGGACGAGAGTTGCCAGCCCAAAATCGTTGATCTGGGGCTGGACACCAGTGTTGCCTCCCACGGCTCTTTCTCGCGCAGTTCACCGGTGGTCAAGGGCAACGTGATTTTCTCGGGTAGTTATGAGACCCCGGCCTTGAGCTGGACGGACAAGGTCATGCGGGGGCATCTGACGGCCACCCGGTTATACGATCCCAACGACCCCGGGGCAACAGACGAGCTGGAACTCTGGGATGCCGGCGAGGTTTTAAGCGCCCGCCCGCCCGGCTCCCGGTTCATTTATTTTCCGGAGATTGCAACCGGTGCAGTAGCCGCTGAAACCATCGGCACCGGTGACGGCACCACCCGAACCTTCAGCGGAACCCTGGTCCATCATCCGATTTCGGCCACCACCCTGACCATCACCGACCAGCGCGAATCATTTCAGGACAAGCATACGGATGTTCTGGTTGGTGGCCTGGGCGGCAGCGGCACCATCAACCGCTTCACCGGCGAATTTCAAATTACCTTTAACACGGCGCCCGGCAACAATGTCGTGATCAAGGCCGCTTACGAATATTATGCCGCGTCGAGCACCTTGAAGCTGTTTACAAGCGTCAATGTCACGAATTCGATGCTGGGTATCGATGCCAGCGAGCTGGTACCGGCCGGCTACGTGTATGATTTCAATGAAGACAACCAGATCGACGAGGACGACGGTGACTGGCTGGTGAATTGGGTCCGGGGCTACAAGGACGGAGCGGGGATACCCAAGGAATGGCTGCTGGGGCCCGTTGACCACTCGGTTCCGGCCGTGGCGTCGCCCCCCGGGCTGCCGGCCTGGTACTTCGGGTCGGCCACTGCCGGGGAAGAGCGTGAAAGTTACATGGCCTTCAAGGGCCAGAATGCCGATCGGCCGGCAGCAATCTACGTGGGATCCCGCGACGGCATGCTGCACGCCTTTGATGCCGGAAAATTCAGCCACGGTGACAACCCGGAGACCACCACGGTGAAAGAAGAAAGGGGCTATTTCGAATGGGAAGACAGCTCGGGGGACTGTCCGGATTATTGCAGCGATGATTGTTCGAACTGCCCCGACTACGGGACCGGTTCAGAACTGTGGGCCGTTATCCCGGCCAATCTCATGTCCCGGTTAAAAAACAACCGCCTGGAACTCGACGATCAGTCTTACGTCGATGCCTCCCCGGCGCTGGCCGACGTTAGAATCAACGGTACCTGGAAAACCGTGCTGCTTTCAGCGGAAGGCAACGGCGGAGACACCATTTTCTGCCTGGATGTCACCGATCCGGCCGCCCCGTCATTTATGTGGGAATTTGCCGACCCGGATCTGTTCCGCAGCCGGTCGTCCCCGTCGGTGGCTAAAATAGGCCGCATTCTGGTGAACGGTTCCGCCCAGTGGGTCGCCTTCTTTGTTTCGGGCAAGACTTACGACGCGAGCCTTTATCCATCCATTTACATCATTGCGATCGCCGACGGCAGTGTGGTGCAGCGCATCTTTTTGGATGCCGAGGCCAACGGCGTGGGCGGCGTGCCCAGCGGGCAGCCTACGGTGATCGATTCGGACGGCAACGGGTATATCGACCGGTTATACATCGGCACGGATAAGGGATACCTTTACAAAATCAATATTCCCGATGATCCCGAGACGGTCAAATACTCCATCAGTCACTGTGTCATCAACCGGGATTATATCGACGACGGCGACAATGTTCTGGCGGCGGATCGTCGAACCCAACCGATATACGGGTCGCCCGTGGCCGTGGTCGACAACGGCGTTACCACATCCGGTGAGCTGAAATACAACATCATGATTTTTTACGGCACCGGAGACAGCCCGTATTTCGATGAGGACATCAACACGGCTTCGACCCGCTATAACTTTTTCGCCTATCGCGACGAGACGCCCAAAGGGCAGTGCGATGACAGTTCCGTGGTTCTCGATTGGTTTTTCGAGCTTCCCGAGGGGCACCGGGTCTTTGCATCCGCCTTTGCCGCAGCCGGCAATATCTATTTCGGCACCTCGACCTCGGAAACCGAAGACCCGTGCGAAGGGGGCGGCAGCGTGGACGGCAACCAGGGAAAAATCTATGCTTTTACGCTCAAAGGCGCGCCGGTTGTTGAAAAAACCGTCGGCAACATCGTGGTCTCGCCCCTGGTCGAAGATGAGCACCTTTACGTCAAAACCCAGAAATCCGGTCTGCGATCCTTTGGTAATGGCCAATACAACAACGAGAGCCTGATTGGGGGCCTGCCCGAAATTCAGCGAGAGTGGTGGCGGGAATTGAATTAATACGCTAGTTTCGATTTCAACAATTTGAGCTTTTTGTTTTTGCTGCCGGTCCGGCCCTGCGCTACGATGTCACCGGTTTAGGATGCGCACGGGCCGGGCAGACGTGACAGGCAGGCCGCAGCGGCGTGAAACTTACTCCCGGAAACCTCCGGGCAAAAGCTGATACCCAAATTGCGAAAGTCGGGGTCGCAGATCAGCCTCGGGAGGAGTGCCCCAGCTTCAAGGCGTCCAATACCTGCTAATTGGACCTTGCTCAATTAGGGTCTTAATTGTGCAATCTTTGCATTTAATGCAAAAACTTTTTATTCAATAGACGGAACACCTTAATTTTAGGCATTTTAGGCATTTGTTGGAAATCCCAAGCAGCTAATTCGATGCAAAATGGTTATTTCAACCTGTTTGGTTCCGGCTTGTCCGGGTTAGGGTTTAACTATCTATTCAATCTTTGACCCTCTACCGCTTTAAATACTGTCAGACTTGTAACGGTATTTCAATACGGCCATTGGGGATAATTATGAAACTAAGCTGCTCATCGATGCTCTTGACATCAAAGCGTCTAATATTATTTTATTTCATATAGCTCTTAATTTGATAGAATGTTTCTTTTTATCGACATTTCGAATCTCTCCGGACATTGATAATCGGGTATGCTTTATTGAGCGCACTTACACGGGTTTTGTAACGATGATTATCGATCTGGACGCCTCCTTTTCCTTCACCAGCTAGCTCTCGACTCGCGCAGCAGAATTGACACTGTTAAATCGCCATGAATTCTATTTAGTCCCTGTCCTGCTCCGTCAGGTTGGCTTTATACCGTACCCTGATGGCTCCGAATGCAGAAAGCAGATTCGAAATGTTTAAATCGTACCTTTTTTATGATGAACAAAAAACGATACGTATCAGCCCAAGAGCTTTTGAACGACTCCTTTGAACTGGGCATACGCATTTTCAAAAGTGGCTTCAAACCTAGTTTTATCATCGGGGTGTGGCGAGGCGGCACGCCCGTGGCGATAGCGGTTCAGGAAATATTGGACCATTTTGGTCTTAAAACCGATCATATCGCCATTCGGACATCATTATATTGCAATATCAATAAAAAAAATAAACGCGTCCGGGTCCATGGCTTGGAGTATGTCCTGCGGCATGCAAATTGGAAAGACGGGCTGCTTATTGTGGACGATGTCTGGGACAGCGGCAAGAGCATTAAAACGATCATCAAGACCCTTCGAGCAAAGATGCGCCGCAATTTGCCCGAAAATATCCGGATTGCAACACCATGGTATAAGCCGAATCATAATGCAACGGACATTATGCCGGACTACTATATCCATGAGACTGACCGGTGGCTGGTTTTTCCCCATGAACTGGAAGGCCTCACGCTGAATGAAATGTTCACCCATAAACCGGGGATGAAAAAGATGTTCGAGGAAGCCGGATTAGCCTGACATGGATAGATTATTCAACGCAAACCGAAAGCCAAAGGAGGTGTGCGATGACCGCAACGAATCGGCGCGGTTTTCCTCGGCAGGATGTGGAAGCCACCATTCAGGTTTTAATTACCCTGCAATATTCCAAAGGCCGGAAAGAGGGTTGCGATTTAATTCCAGTTAAAATGTGCAATCAAAGCACGGAAGGTCTCTGTATTGAAATAGATCGTGCCCTTCACCCCGGATCAAATGTCAGCCTTAAGATGGTCTCACCGGGAGGAGACCATCCTGAAGACGCGCATTACATCTGTGATGGACGGGTTATATGGTGTAAAAAAGTCAATGGGGAAACTTCACGTTTCGGGGTAGGCATCAAAGTACTCCGACGGGTCGTCCGGGCTGATGTTCTGACTTCGCGTTTTAAATAAACACGAATATGTTCAATGAGTTATAACCATTTCTGCTGGTTTTTGAAAACATGAAAGCATTTATTCACGGCATTCCTAAAGCGGAATTGCATATTCACATCGAAGGTGCCCTCGAACCGGAGCTGATGTTTCAAATTGCGGAGAAAAACGGTATTAGTCTGCCCTTTAAAACGGTTGCCGATATCCGCCGGGCCTATGATTTTAAGGATCTGCAGTCCTTTCTGGATATCTACTATCAAGGTGCGCAGGTACTGTTGCATGAAGATGATTTTTATCAGTTAACCTGGAGCTACCTGCAAAAAGCCGCTGAACAGAATGTTCGCCATACTGAAATTTTTTTTGACCCCCAGGTCCACACGGCACGAGGAATCGAATTTGAAACGGTCCTGCAGGGGATTCATCGGGCCTTGGTGGATGCCCGGCTGCATCTGGACGTATCATCAAAATTGATCATGTGTTTTTTAAGGCATTTGAGTGTCTCAGACGCAATGGAGACCCTAAAAAAGGCGCTGCCGTTTGAAGAATGGATTACTGCCGTGGGGCTGGATTCTTCTGAATGGGGGTTTCCGCCTGAAAATTTTAAACCGGTATTCGATCAGGCACGCCGAAGGGGGTTTAAGGCTGTGGCCCATGCCGGTGAAGAAGGCCCTGCGGAGTATATCTGGCAAGCTTTGAAGCTTCTAAAAGTTGAACGCATAGATCACGGGGTTCGGTGTGTCGAAGATGCCGGCCTGGTTGATTTTCTGGTAAAGCATCAAGTACCTTTAACCGTTTGCCCGTTGTCAAACGTCAAACTCGGTGTTTTTGCCGACATGCATCAGCATAATCTCAAGCAAATGCTGAGTTCAGGTCTCTTCGTAACGGTAAATTCTGACGACCCGGCTTATTTTGGAGGCTATATCGAGGAGAATTTTCGAGCGCTGCACGAAGCGTCCGGTTTAGATTATCAAGATATCTATAAGCTTGCCCGTAACAGCTTCCAGGCTTCATTTCTTAACCCGCCGGAGAAAAAAAAATACGTGGACGAGCTGAATGAATTTTTGAGTTCTTTTAGCGACAAATGAAATAATCAAACGTGATGAACGTTACGTATCAGCGGGCCGGCGGTGATGACTTTCCATCTGAAACCGATCCGGCAGCCGGCTTCGTTGCATGCGATTTTTCGCTATTCGGTTGTCTTCGTGACAGACGATCCACTGCCTTGAGCAGTGTGGGAATGCGAAACTCACCGGCCATCGAGGCGACATGTTCCGCCGCCGACTCATAGTCGGCACCGATTGCGGTGACAAAAAGTGGACGTGCACTTTGCGCACGCAGCAATTCAATTGCATGGTTCGTGTTCCCATAACGGTTTTTGGCAACGCCGACAATCAAGGCATCATGATCAAGCGATTCTTTGAAGTAGGCACCCAGACCGGGCGCCTGATCGGGTGACAAATGGCAGTATCCGTCGATTATGCAGACATCGACTGGCTGGACAATCCTCTGGATAGAAATACAGCGGATTCAATGCCTGGCCGCCCCGGGAGAATATTCGACCGCGAAGCGGCCTCACCGACAGTCTCGCTGCCCAGAATATAGGGCGATATGATTTAAAAACATCATTCCACTTTCTACCTCGTGAGTATTGAGTGGAGCCAAAACCAATTCATCGGCAATAGGATAGCCCCAATATCCGTCTGGTTTTTTAATTTTTTCCTCCATCTGCCGAGTTATAATATGCCCCCCTCTAACCGAAACGATTGCGCCTTTACGAATTGGTTTCTTAGCAAACAAACCGCGTCCTTCAGTATCGCTTATTCTTATTTCGGTCTTCATAGAACGATATGACGAGGCATTGCTTTTGGTGATTTTTGGATCGTTCATTGTTTGTGTATTTTCTTAATCTGGCTACGTTGATCACCAATCAAGATGAGGCAACCCTTTCTATTGAGACAGACCTTGTCAGGTTCGACTCTATCCCTGCAGGCTGGAAGGCAGATGCGCGCTTGCAACCGCACAGGCGCCAGAACACACCGATTTATTCAACCAGCGCCTGATAGGCGAGAACTTGGAAAGCCTTTTCCGGGCGGTCAAAATCAAGCATATATTGCGCCATCAGGATACCGATTAACTCCTCCTTCGGGCGAGACGCTCAGAACTACATCCCACGGCCTCGGGTGATTCGATGGAATTGTTCATATGATATCTCCATATCTCCAGCTTAAAGCCTGGCAATAGATTGCATTGAGATTATTGCGAAAAACTCAATATAACCCTAATTGAGCGAAGGCCAATTAGCAGGTATTGGGTATTGGCTATCAGGTATTAATTTTCTGTAATTATGGTATCATCGATATGGGAACCAAGATTTTCAGCTAATCGTTGCGTGATCTTTATCATAGTGGCTTCCGGTCGATCGTACCCATAGACTGTTAACGGAAAATTTAGTGGTTCCTGAATTTTCCATATCTCGTCGTGCTTATCAGGCGAAAATAACCTCGCTGGATTGCCAACGGCTACCCATCCTATCGGCACCACGACTCCGGGTTCGAGGTGAGATTTTAGATGAACAACTGCATTGATACGAATCTGAGAACCTTTGCCCAAACGGGCGCTATGAAATATCGCGGCACCGGTTGCAATAAAGACTTCATCTTCGACAGTGCATCCAACCACATGCGCATTAGGACCAATTAAACAATAGTTTCCAATGGACGCCGAATGATCAGGATTGCTCCTTACCACCGCATTTTCGAAAATAATGCATTGCTTACCAATACCTATTTTACCGCCCTCTGCAATAATCGAAGCTCCATGCAATATCCTACAACTCGGACCAACGGTAACATCACCACAAAGAGTTGCAGTCGGTGCAACATAGGCTGATGGATGAACCTTCGGCTGTTTCCCATTATGTGAAAGATACACTCCTACCTCCTATTTTGGCCGAACGTCTCGAGATGAGATGCGGGTTACCACACTATGAGGGCCTATGAATTTTACGTAAAACCGTCTATCTTTTCCGGTCAGCTCCATCTCCCTTTTCGAACTTAACCCTTACATCTTTTTGGGACTGATTAGTTTGACTGTTGGGAAATATGTTTTGTATCTTGACTCATCGCGTGTGATTAAGTCCATTTCCAAAATAGCGGCCTGTGCACCGATATAGAAATCAGGTAGTGGTGAAATCTTGGTGCCTCTATTCTTTCGATACTTTAAAAAAGCTTTTCCAGCTAAAAACAATGCCTCTTTGGGTATTTCCAGCATCTGGAAACCGCCACGGTTTAATGCTGACTCCAAATCTTCTATTTTTTTAAAACCGATCGATACTTCAGAGTATACGACTGGGTTTATAAATAATTTTGTAATTGAGCTAAATTTTTCCAATCTAGATTCTGACCATTCAGCCCAGTTGGGATCATCGAGAAAAACGTCCAGAATAATGTTCGAATCAACCAGAATACCCCTCATTAATCTTTCCTCGTTAAGGCCATTATCTCATCGGTTGTCATTCTAACTGTTGCAACGCCTCTCAATTTTCTAAATCTTTTATTTCGGTTTCCTGGCTCTTCACTTTTTACAATATAGACCCGATCTTTTTCCTCAACAAATTCAATATCAGTGGCGGGAACGATTCCTAATTTTTCACGAATATGTTGAGGGATCGTTACTTGCCCTTTTGTTGTAACTCGCATAATCTACCTCCGGTGTGTTGTAATACCGGTAATAATATTACTGAGTTCAGGCATTGTCAAACTATAAATAGATGCAATCGAACGCCCAGCTTGAGAAGCGCCGGTTGATGACCATCAATATCGGAATGTTTACTATTTTACGCATGCAATCTTTTTTTAACCTCCTTAGATATTCTGGAGTAGAACGTCCGCCGGTGAGCAGCGGTCTCAATTAATATCATGCTTGAACAGCCTCTACGATAAACCGCAATTTTCACGTCGTTTGCTCCAGTGGCAGGATACTTATCATGGCCTTCTTCGAAAACAAGGAAGGCGAGTACCATTTTTATCAAAGTATAATTACCAGTTACCCGCAGCTAAGTTGCCTGTGCTCCGACGAGCTACGCAAGGGCCCGTTCTCGCACAGGCAACTTA
>Ga0210062_1000745_pt1 | contig 10062 bp, 8 predicted proteins | sample Muzzi_CordA_D2_FD_185528 | JGI IMG/M metagenome (GOLD analysis project Ga0210062, IMG submission 185528) | Wetland microbial communities from San Francisco Bay, California, USA, that impact long-term carbon sequestration - Muzzi_CordA_D2 (SPAdes) | ecosystem: Environmental > Aquatic > Marine >...
CCAAGATCGGCTTCAGGCCTGCACTATTGCATTATTCGCGGCCCTGGCGCGCGTCGCGCCAAAGCTTTCGGGCGGGAAATATCGCATGTTCCTGCTACCGAGAGATTAACGCACGCCTCCCCACCGGCAAGATACAAATACTCGCGCCCCCATCCTGGAGACCTTTGCGCGAGACCCGAATTCGTCATTGCGAGGCGCGAAGCGCCGCGGCAATCCAGGCGGCCGGCGAGACTGGATTGCTTCGCCAAAGGCTCGCAATGACGACCTTGCGCTTCGCGCAAAGGTCTCCATCCTGGGTCCGACGAAGGACGAAGGATGAAGCCACTCGGCCGCCCTCCAGCGGGCGAGACGAAGCCGGCCGACCCGGACAGGCTCCAGGCGGGATTTTCGGGATCAGGTCAGCCAGATCCGCGTCAGCAATATCCCCAGCCCCACCGCCGCGTTCACGGCGCAAGCCCAGACATACAGCCTCAGGCCCCGCCGGATTCCGCCCGGCCCGTATTTGCGTTTGCCGTCGCCGCCGATCCAGTGTTCCTTGCTGCCCTCGCCCGGATAGACCCGCGGGCCGCCCAGCGCCAGGCCCAGGGCGCCGGCGAAGGCGGCTTCGGGCCAGCCGGCGTTGGGCGAGGCATGGGTGCGGGCATCGCGCCACATGACCTTGAGCGCACCGGCCCAGCTATTGCCGGTCAGCGCGGCGGCCAGCGCCGTTATCAGCCCGGCCAGGCGCGCGGGGATCCAGTTGGCCGCGTCGTCGGCCCGCGCCGCCGCCTTGCCGAAGGCGCGGTATTTGTCGCTGCGATAGCCGATCATGCTGTCGGCGGTATTGACCGCCTTGTAGGCCAGCATCCCCGGCAGCCCGGCGACGGCATACCAGAACACCGGCGCCACCACCCCGTCGGCGAAATTCTCAGACAGCGATTCAAGCCCGGCGCGGGCGATGCCGTGCTCGTCCAGGGCCGCCGGGTCGCGGCTGACGATATGGCGAATCGCGCGCCGCCCGCCGGCCAGCCCCTCGTTGCGCAGGGCCCAGCCCACCGCCGCCACATGGTCATGAAGGCTGCGCTGCGCCAGCAGAGTGGCGACCAGGAAGGCCTCGATCATCCAGCCCCCCGGAATGCCGCGCGCCAGTGTCGCGATCAGCCATCCCGCCGCCGCGGCGGCCGCGACCACGACAATCAGCGTAAAGGCCCCGCGAATCAGGCGCGCGGTCTCGCCGCGCTCCGGCCGGTTGAGCTTGCGGTCCAGCGCCCCGATCAGCCGTCCGATCGCCTCCACCGGATGCGCCAGGAGGCGGAACAGCATCCCCATCTCGCCGAACAGCGCGTCGAGCGCCAGCGCAGCGGCAAGGATGGTCAGCGGCTCCCATTGGCTCCAGAATTCCCACATGGCCGCGACAATGCTTCGCCACTTGCGGTCCGTCAATCGGCAAGAACGGGAAGGTGGACCACAGAGACACAGAGACACAGAGGGAGCGCTGATTCCCCGCCGTCTCGCCTGGATTATGCCGTCCCGAAGACTGCTGGAAGGGAGATATGGGGATGATGGAGATATGGAGATGTCGATATTGAGGCCGTAGGCCGCGTCAGACTGCTGACAAACCTCCGGAGCCGTCATTGCGAGGAGGCCGAAGGCCGACGCGGCAATCCAGAGACCGGCGGGAAGCCCAAACATTTCTGGATCGCCGCGGCGCGTTGCGCCTCGCGATGACGATTCCGTATTTTATCAAGAATCTGGCATTCTTTACCTTATCTCCATATCCCCCCAATCCCCTTATCCCCCTTCATGCGGAACTTATGAAGGCACAGTATCGGGGACGATACTCTGTTCCTCTGTGTCTCTGTGGTAATTCTTCTTCGCGCCGTCTCCGCGCCAACTTTCGTCGCCGGGGCAATATTGACCTGACCCGGCGGCGCGCTACTGCTAAAAGGCAGGCGTCGAGCGATCACAGGGGGCGACAGCGATGAACAACGATATCGGAATCATGGTCTGCGGCCATGGCAGCCGCGACGACAACGCGGTCACGGAATTTGCGTCCGTGGCGGCGGGAATCCGCGACCGGCTGCCGCAATATCCGGTGGAGAGCGGCTTCCTGGAATTCGCAAACCCGGTGATCCGCGAGGGGCTGGACAAGCTGCGCGACCGCGGGGTGAAACGAATCCTCGCCCTGCCCGGCATGCTGTTCGCCGCCGGCCACGCCAAGAACGATATCCCCTCGGTGCTGAATACCTGGGCGGCGCAGAATCCCGGCGTGCAGGTGGATTATGCCCGCGAACTGGGCATCGATACGAAAATGATGCGTGCCGCCGGCGACCGCGTGGCAGAAGCACTGAAATCCGCCGGCGATTCGGTCCCGGCCAGCGAAACGCTGCTGGCGGTGGTCGGGCGCGGGGCCTCGGATCCGGACGCCAACTCCAACGTCGCCAAGGTGACCCGCATGCTGTGGGAAGGCATGGGCTTCGGCTGGGCCGAGACGGTCTATTCCGGGGTAACCTTCCCGCTGGTCGAGCCGGGGCTGGAACATGCGGTGAAGCTGGGCTTCAAACGCATAATCGTGTTCCCCTATTTCCTGTTCACCGGCCGGCTGGTGAAGCGCATCCGCGAACATACCGAGATCGTCGCGGCCCGCCATCCTGGCGTTGAATTCATCCATGCGCCCTACCTGAACGACCATCCGCTGGTGCTCGACTGTTTCGTCGACCGGGTGAACGAAATCCTCGACGGGCAGAACCTGATGAACTGCGCGCTGTGCAAATACCGCGAGCAGGTTCTGGGCTTCGAGGCCGAGGTCGGCCTGCCCCAGGAAAGCCACCACCACCATGTCGAAGGCATCGGTACCGACGCGGGACATGCCCACGGACATGCCCACGGACATACCCACGGGCATGACCATGAGCACGACCACGAGCATCATCACGACCACGATCACAAGCACGGCCATGACCACCATCATCACCCCTACCCTCATGCGGATCACCCGTTGGGCCCGGTGACGATGGAAAAACTGAAAACAAAAGAAGGGGGCGGCGCGTGACCGACCGGCGCTACGACTATATCCGCGACCCGGCCGCGATTTATGCGGAATCCTTCGCGGCGATCCGGCGCGAAACCGACCTTTCGCGGATTCCCGAGGATCTGCGGCCACTGGCGCTGCGCATCGTCCATGCCTGTGGCGACCCGGCGGCGGTCAAGCGCCTGACATGGTCGGCCGGCGCGGGCCGGGCCGGGCGCGAGGCGCTGGAACTGGGCGCGACGATCCTGTGCGACAGCCGGATGGTCGCGGCCGGCATTATCCGAAAGAAACTGCCGGGCGCGAACGAGGTGCTTTGCACGCTGGGCGATGTGGAGGTGCCGGATATCGCCAGGCGCCTGGAGACAACCCGCTCGGCCGCCGCGGTGGAGCTGTGGCAAGACGAGTTGGGCGGCGCGGTGGTGGCAATCGGCAACGCGCCGACCGCCCTGTTCCATCTTCTGGAAGGGATTGCCGAGGGCTGGCCGAAACCGGCCCTGATACTCGGTTTTCCCGTGGGCTTCGTTGGCGCGGCGGAATCCAAGGAGGCGCTGGCCCAGGACGCGGGCGGCATTCCCTATGTCACCTTGCTGGGTCGCGCCGGCGGCAGCGCCATTGCCGCGGCGGCCGTGAACGCGCTTGCCGGAGGCAATGAGTGAACGGCTGGCTGAACATCGTCGGCATCGGCGAGGACGGGCTGGAAGGCCTGTCGCCGGCGGCGCGTGCCCTGATCGACACCGCGGAAGTGCTGGTCGGCGGCGAGCGGCATCTGGCGATGGTTCCGGGCGACCACCCGGCCGAGCGCGTGGGCTGGGGCAAGCCGTTCGAGGACTCCTATGCCGCGATCGAGGCGCGCGCGGGCAAGCGCGTCACCGTGCTGACCACTGGCGATCCGATGTATTACGGGGCGGGCGCGGTACTGTCGCGGCGCATGAGAGACGCCATCGCTGCCGTGATCCCCGCGCCGGGGGCCTTCTCGCTGGCGGCGGCGCGGATGCGCTGGCCGCTGCAGCATGCAACCTGCCTGTCGGTGCATGGGCGCGCCGCGGAATCGCTGTACCTGCATATATATCCCGGTGCGCGGCTGCTGATCCTGGCGAACGACGGCAATACGCCGGCGCAAATCGCCGGCATGCTGACCGCGCGCGGCTTTGGCGCCAGCCGGGTGACGGCGCTTGAACATATGGGCGGCCCACGCGAGGCCCGGCATGAGGCGTTGGCGAAGGACTGGGGCGACGGGCCGGTGGCCGATCTGAACACCGTAGCGGTCGAATGCGCCGCTGCCCCGGGGGCGCGGGTATTGTCGCGTGTCGCGGGCCTGCCCGACGACGCCTTCGAACATGACGGCAAGATGACCAAACGCGAGGTCCGCGCCGCCACCCTGGCCGCGCTGGCGCCCCTGCCCCGGCAGTTGCTGTGGGACGTGGGCGCGGGATGCGGATCGGTCGCCATCGAATGGATGCGCGCTGGCGGCCGTGCCTTCGGCATCGAAAACAATCCCGCCCGCATGGCCATGGCGGCGCGCAACGCAGCCCTGCTGGGTGTGCCGGACCTGGAGTTGATTGCTGGCGAGGCCCCGGCGGCCCTGGAAGGACTGGATGCGCCGGATGCCGTGTTCGTCGGCGGCGGAATCGGAACGGCGCGTTTGTTTGATGCATGCTGGGATGCGTTGAAACCCGGCGGGAAACTGGTGGCCAACACCGTCACGATCGAGGGTGAATCAACCTTGGCCCGGCTGCATCGCGACCATGGCGGCGAGCTCGTTAGATTTTCTGTTTCCCGTCTCTCGCCAGTAGGAAAACTCCATGGCTGGAAACCCCTGATGACAGTTACCCAATGGCAGGCCGTGAAATAGCAATTAGCAATTAGCGATTAGCTTTTAAGAAAGGCGAAGCGTGTCGCAGGGATGAGAGATTTTCGTAAACTAAAGGCTTGGGAAAAAGCGCATGAACTGTGTTTGGCCATTTATGTAGCCACGCGCCCTTTTCCCGCAGAAGAGCGGTATGGCCTCACAAGCCAGACAAGACGTGCAGCTTCTGCAATATCAGCGAATCTTGCCGAGGGATGCGGCCACAGCAGTGAACGCGAGCTGGCGCGATACTGCGATATAGCTGCCGCGTCGTCGAGCGAACTGGAATATCATCTGCTGCTAGCGCGCGATTTGGGCATGCTAGCAGAGTCCGACTATCGTAAATTGAACGAAAAAACGAATGAAGTGAAACGAATGTTAAATGCCTTCATCGCCACACTACGTAAAGGGCGTAAGGATGCCTCCAGTGATAAAGCCAACAGCTAATGGCTAACAGCTCCCTTGGAACCCTCTATGGCGTCGGTGTCGGGCCTGGCGATCCGGAGCTTATTACGCTGAAGGCTTGTCGCTTGCTGCAGGAGGTGCCGGTGATCGCCTGGCCGGCGCCGCTGGAGGGCGAGAGCATGGCGCACCGGATCGCGGCGCCGCATTTGCCCGAGGGGCGAATCGAGATTCCGATCCGCATGCCGATCAGCACCGACCGCTTTCCGGTCGAAGGCGTTTACGACCAGGCGGCGGTGGATCTCGGCGAGCATCTTTCCGCCGGGCGCGATGTTGCCGTGCTCTGCGAGGGCGATCCCTTCGTCTATGGCTCGTTCATGTATCTGTTCGGGCGGATGGCCGATCGCTTCCCGGTCCGCGTTATCCCCGGCATATCGTCGCTGACCGCGGGTGCGGCGGCGCTGGGTGCGCCACTGGCGGCCCTGAACGACGTGCTGTCAGTGATCCCCGCGCCGCTGGCCGAGGATGAACTGGAACGCCAGATTGCCCGCGCCGACGCCGCGGTCATCATCAAGGTGGGCCGCCATATGGACAAGCTGCGCCGCGTGCTCGACCGGCTGGGCCTGTCGGATTCCGCCCGCTATATCGAATACGCAACGATGGAGAACCAGATCGTCATGCCCTTCGCCGAGGCCGCGCAGGGCAAGGCGCCCTATTTCTCGCTGGTACTGGTTCATAGCCGCAAGGACGCATGGCGATGAAGATTGCGATCGTGGCGCTGAGCCGACGCGGGCTGGAACTGGCCCGCCGCCTGCAGCCCCAACTCGACGGCGCGGTGGTGCACGGGCTGGCCGGGCGCGCCGACGGGGCGGACGTTCCCTTTACCGACGTAATGGGCCATCTGCGAGGGCTGTTCGCCGAAGGAACAGCAATTGTCGGCGTCTTCGCCGCCGGCATCGCGATCCGCGCGCTGGCCACCAATCTGGCCAACAAGAAAACAGAGGCCCCGGTCATCGCCCTGGCCGAGGACGGGTCGGTTGCCGTGCCGCTGCTGGGCGGCCATCGCGGCGCCAACCGGCTGGCCCGGCGAATTGCGGATATCCTTGAAGGCCAGGCAGCCGTCACCACGGCGGGCGACCTGGGGCTGGGGCTGGCGCTGGACGAACCGCCGCGCGGCTGGACCGTCGCCAATCCCGAAGTCGCAAAAACCCTGGCCGCGGCCATGCTGGCAGGCCACCCGGTACGGCTGGTTGCCGAGGCCGGCGACGGGTCCTGGCCCGAACACGCGCTGTTTTCCGGGGCGGGAGACCTGACCCTGTTGATCACCGACCGTGCCGGCCGCGAGGACCAGAAAACGCTCGTTGTCCATCCGCCCGTTCTGGCGCTGGGCGTAGGCTGCGAGCGCGGTGCCGCGGCCGATGAATTGCAGGCCCTTGTCGAGGAAACCCTCGCCGGGGCGGGTCTGGCCGCCGGCGCGGTTGCCGCCGTCGTCTCGCTGGATTTGAAATCCGACGAGGAAGCCGTGCTGGCCTGCGCCGAAAATCTTGGCCTGCCCGCATGTTTCTTTACGGCGGCCGAACTGGAAGCGGAAACCCCGCGTCTTGCCACACCGTCGGAAACCGTGTTCCGCGAGGTTGGATGCCATGGTGTTTCGGAAGGCGCGGCGTTGGCGCTGGCCGGTCCGGACGGCGAACTGATCGTGCCGAAACATAAATCCGCCCGCGCCACCTGCGCCATCGCCCGCAGCCCGAGGCCAATCGACGCGAGCGCTGCCGGACGCGCACGGGGACGGCTGGCGGTTGTCGGCATAGGTCCCGGCGCCGATGGCTGGCGCACGCCCGAAGCCACCATGGCGCTGGCCCAAGCGGACGAGGTGGTGGGCTACGGCCTCTATCTCGATCTCGTCGCCGGGCTGATCGCCGGCAAGCCGCATCATGGGTCCGAACTCGGCGAGGAAGAGGCCCGCGCCCGCATCGCCATCGAACTGGCGGCGGAAGGCAAATCGGTCGCGCTGGTCTGCTCCGGGGATCCCGGCATCTATGCGCTGGCGACCCTGGTCTTCGAATTGCTGGATCGCGAAAATCGCCCGGACTGGAACCGCGTGGAGGTCACGGTCATGCCCGGCATCTCAGCCCTGCAGGCCGCCGCGGCGCGCGTCGGCGCCCCGCTGGGCCACGACTTCTGCGCCATCTCGCTGTCCGACCTGCTGACCCCCCGCGAAACGATCATTGCGCGCCTGAAGGCCGCGGCGAAGGCCGATTTCGTCGTTGCAGTGTACAACCCGCAAAGCAAGACCCGCCGCGAACTCCTGCCCATGGCGAAACAGATCCTCACCGCCGCCCGCCCCCCTGAAACTCCGGTAATCCTGGCCCGAAACCTGGGCCGCGCCGACGAGGCCGTCACCATCACCACCCTCGCCGATTTTGATACGGAAACCGTCGACATGCTGACCCTGGTAATGTTCGGCAACAGCCAGACAAGAACAACCAAAAGCGGCCGCGCCTACACCCCGCGTGGCTACGAGAAAAAGGCGTTAAAACGGACAGATCAGAGCCAGCAATGATATCGTATGAAGGGGGATATGGGGATAAGGGGGATATGGGGATGCACCGAGATAAACGCGGGGACTCGCCAAGCGGGCCGGCCATTGAATGTATTATTGAACTCAAGACGGTCGATGTCCCGGCCTTCAAGGCTGATTACCGAAAGATAACATTGCAGTGACTATCTCCCTATCCCCCGTATCCCCATATTCCCCTTCCTGCGGTTTTTCGTGCAGCGCTCCGGCAACGGAGAGAACCGAATGACCGTCCATTTTATTGGTGCGGGGCCTGGGGCTCCGGATTTGATAACCGTTCGGGGGCTGAAGATTATCCAGCGCTGTCCCGTGGTGCTTTATGCCGGGTCGCTGGTGCCGGCCGAGGTGGTGGCCGAGGCGACGGCCGGCGCGCGGGTGGTCGATACCGCGCCGATGCATCTCGATGAAATCATCGCCGAAATGCAGGCAGCCCACGAGAAGGGCCATGACGTCGCGCGCGTCCATTCCGGCGATCCGTCGCTCTATGGCGCCATCGCCGAGCAGATGCGCCGGCTCGACGGGCTGAAAATTCCCTATGACGTGACGCCCGGCGTGCCCGCCTTCGCCGCCGCGGCTGCTGAGCTGGCGGCCGAGCTGACGCTGCCGGAAATCAGCCAGACGGTGATACTGACCCGCACCGCGGTGCGTTCGTCATCGATGCCCGAGGGCGAGGACCTGGAGACGCTGGGCCGCAGCGGCGCGACATTGGCGGTTCATCTTTCGGTCAACAACCTCGCCCGCGTGGTGCGAGAGCTGACCCCTCATTATGGCGCGGATTGCCCGGTGGTTGTGGCCTATCGCGTTACATGGCCGGATCAGCAATTCATCCATGGAACGCTGTCCGATATCCGCGAGAAGGTAAAGGCCGCCGGTATCACCCGCACCGCCCTGATCCTGGTCGGCCATGTGCTCGGCGAGGCCAATTTCGACGAAAGCCGTCTCTATGCCGCCGACCACCATCATGTGCTGAGGCCGCGCAAGGAATAGCTCAATCCCGCGCGCCGGCATCCTCCAGGGCCATTTCGATGCGGCGGTCGCGGCCGCCGCGGGCCCAGCCCAGGGCGCCGCGGCCGGTATAGTCCTGGATGTTGACGTCGGCGCCGGCCCGGATCAGCATCTGGACGATCTCGAAATGTCCCTTCGATGCCGCCAGCATCAGCGGCGTCAGACCCTGCTTGTTTTGATGATTCAGGTCGCTGCCCGCGCTAACCAGCAAGTCGGCGATATCGAAATCGCCCTGGCTCGAAGCCCAGTTCAGCGCCGTATTGCCCAGCTTGTCGGCTATATCGGTGCGCGCGCCCGCAACCAGCAGCATATCGATGATATTGACCCTTCCGGCGATCGTGCCGGTAATCAGCGCAGATCGACCCTTGCTGTCCTGCTTGTCGAGGAAGTCGCGTTGCTGGATCAGTGTCTTCATCCGGTCGATATTGCCTTCGCCGGCAACCACGGTGATCTCGGGCTCCTGGAACAGCGTCGTCTGCGCCGTAGCGGGCAGCGGGACCGTCAGGACCATAAATGCCATGGCGGTGGCAACTGCCCCCAATCGTCCCATCAGTCCAGTTTTCGGGTAATCCACTGCAATACCTCCTTCAAATCCGAACATTGTTCGCCCGGCTCGGGCGTGGGGCGTTCCAGCATGATAACCGGAATGCCGCGCCGGCGCGCCGCGATAATTTTCCCCACCGTCGCCTCGCCGCCGCTGTTGCGGCTGACCAGCACGTCGATATCGCGTTCTTCCATCAGGCGCAACTCGTCATCGGCGTCGAACGGCCCGCGGCCAACCACCACGAAACCCGGCGGCGCGCTATGGGGCTGAGGCGTTTCGGCCACCCGCGACATCAGCCAAACGCCCCTGACGCCGGCGAATTGCCACAGCTGTCCCGACCCCAGCGCCAGGAAGGCCCGCTTGCCGACCCGTGGAAGCAACTCGGCGGCCTCGGCCGCGCCGGCCACTTTTATCCAGTTGTCGCCGGGCTGCGCTATCCAGGGCGGCCGCCACAGGACGATTCTGGCGACCCCGGAAGCCTCGCAGGCGGCCCGGGCGTTGGCGGAAATCCGCGTGGCGTAGGGGTGTGTCGCATCGACGACCATGTCGATCCCCTCATCGTGCAGCCAGCGCGCCAGCCCTTCGGCGCCGCCGAATCCGCCGGTCCGCACCACGCCGGGCAGCGAGCGTGGCTCGAACGTTCGCCCGGCCAGCGAACTGACGATATCGAGGTCGTC
>Ga0210062_1000746_pt1 | contig 10038 bp, 5 predicted proteins | sample Muzzi_CordA_D2_FD_185528 | JGI IMG/M metagenome (GOLD analysis project Ga0210062, IMG submission 185528) | Wetland microbial communities from San Francisco Bay, California, USA, that impact long-term carbon sequestration - Muzzi_CordA_D2 (SPAdes) | ecosystem: Environmental > Aquatic > Marine >...
CAACTGTTCGGGCTTTCTTGGTTATTTGACCTGGCGATCAGAGCTCTGAGACGGTCTCGTGACCGAATGACAATCGATCTGCCAGGTCCGGTACCTATTAGAAATTATATCGATTAGAAATCAACAAAAAGATGGAGTTGGATGGGTTTGTAAGTCCAAGGCCGAAAATTTAACCTGAAATTATGGAGGCCGCAACAAGTTTCAAAAACAGCATCCTTAAAGCCAGGTTTCCAACATCTAATCTTATCTTTAACAATGCGATAACGCTTGACCCCAGCGATGGCATGTTCGATCCGAACCCGTAAAGAAGAAAGCCACTGGTTAATATGTTTGTCTAGGTCAGATAGAGATTTGCCTTTGGGTTTCTTTTTTGGCTGAAGAATGGCCACATTTTCCAGGGTAAAGCCTTGAAAACCGGTATCTTGGATTAAGATACTGCCTTCAGGGAGACAATAGTCACTTTCATCAGCCAATTTTTTGTCGCTTTTCTTACTTTCAACCGTGTCACTGAGAAACCGTATCTTACATAACAGATTGATCAGCACATTATTTTTGAGCCCGTGTCGTTTTTTTACCACTGTAATACAATCGCTGGTCAGCAGGGTCACCGGGCCGCTGAATAGGTCGCTCGGTGCCATCGTGAAAATAGATCTGCTCTTCAGTTTCATCCAGGGTCAGCTGTTCCATTTGCCGGGCTGGCAATTCACCTAACTCGGCTAAGGTTTGGTTCAAGATCGGATGCAGACAATGGATCCACACATTTGCTTTGGGTTGGCTGATCCTAAACATGGCTCCCTGCACTTGTTGCAGGTTATTTGTTTTCAAATAATGCAGGATGAAAAACATCTTATCTTCCATCGTTGCTAACGGACTATTCTTATAGGTGCTATATTTCCGTTTCCCACGTGCTTTTCCATCTAAGCGATGAGTTTTCATCCATTCATAATAATTCTTTTCAAAATGAGGTAGTAGGGTATCGAATTCTTCGCGGGTATATCCCGTTAGGGCTAAAAACTCGTTTGGTTTCTCAGCATATTCCTGATATTTACTCATTGGGCATTCCCTATTTTCTAAAGTTTGCCCTTAGTTTATCTATTTTTTCTTTTTTGTCTCATTTAATCGATATAATGTCTATTTGAGAAAAGCGAGGTAATTTGAGGAGGTTAACCTAACCGATGCAAGCTGACAAAGTTGTCCGTTCGACCTGTCCTTACTGCGGGGTGGGTTGTCAGGTTTTACTCAATATCAAAGATGAGCAGATTATCCGTATTGACGCACCGTTTGAAGCGGCGCCCAACTACGGGCGATTATGCGTCAAGGGCCGGTTTGGCGCGGATTACGTTCATCATAAGGGGCGACTGACCAGGCCCCTGATTCGTCAGGAGCCGCAAAAACCCGGTCATCGCACCGCAGCCAACTATCCCGACGACTGGCGCGAGGCCTCCTGGGATGAAGCTCTGGATTATGCGGCCAAAGCGTTGGCCCGTATTGTCCAGACCTACGGTCCCGATGCCATCACTTCAAACGCTTGCGCCAAGGCCACCAACGAAGATAACTACCTGCACCAGAAGCTGATGCGAGGCGTCATTGGTACCAACAACGTCGACCACTGCGCCCGGCTGTGCCATGCCGGCAGCGTGACCGGCCTGCAACTGGCCATCGGCTCCAGCGCTATGAGCAACTCTATCGCCGAAATGAAAGATCTGGAGTGCTTTATCGTCACCGGTAGCAATACCAGCGAGACGCACCCGGTTATCAGTACTTTTCTCAAGCAGGCCGTTCGCCAAAATGGGGCCAAGCTAATTGTCATCGATCCTCGCGAGACCGAGATGGCTCGCTTTGCCGACCTGTGGCTGCGCCAGAAGCCGGGTACCGATACGGCCCTCTACAACGCCATGGCTCACGTCATTGTCAAGGAAAAGCTGTACGATGAGGCGTTCATCGGCCAGCGGACCGAAGGGTTCAGCGATTACATCGAAAGCCTGGAAGAAAAAACGCCCGGGTGGGCTGAGCAAATCAGCGGCGTGCCTGCTGATGATATCCGCCGGGCCGCCCGAATCTATGCCTCGGCTAACCGGGCCGCGTTCTATTGGGGTATGGGCATCAGCCAGAGTACCCACGGCACCGACAACACCTTAACTCTGACTAACCTGGCCCTGATGACCGGCCATGTGGGCAAACCCGGTACCGGTCTGAACCCGTTACGCGGCCAGAACAATGTTCAGGGCTGTTCCGATTCCGGCGGTTTGCCCAATGTTTACACCGCCTACCAGCCGCTTGTCGATGACGAAGTACGGACCAAGTTCGAGCAGTTTTGGTATGGGCCGGACTCAAGCTTGCGGTTACCTGACCAGCTCGGTCTAACTGTCACCGAAATGGTCGACGGCATCCTAACCGGCCAGGTCAAAGGTTGGTACGTGATGGGTGAGAACCCGCTGATGAGCGAACCCAACCTGCGCCATGCCCAGGAAGCCATCGAGCATCTGGAATTCTTTGTGGCCCAGGATATTTTCTTCAATGAAACTAACGTCTACGCCGATGTCATCCTGCCGGCAGCCAGCTTTGCCGAAAAGGAGGGCACCTTTACCAATTCTGATCGCCGGGTGCAGCGAGTCCGCAAGGCCATCGAGCCGGTGGGAAAGGCCCGGGCCGATTGGGCGATCATCTGTGATCTGGCCAAGCGGCTGGAGAAAGAGTTGGACCGAGAGCAGTCGGCCGGCTGGGACTACCGCCACCCCTCCGAAATCTGGGAAGAGATGCGCCAGTTGACCCCCGATTTTGGCGGGATCGATTACGAGCGGCTGGAACGTGAAGGCGGCGTACACTGGCCTTGCCCCAGCTTTGACCATCCCGGCACGCCTTATCTTTTTGAAGACGATTTCCCCAGCGGTCGCGGTAAATTCTACGCCGTTGATTATGGCACCGAAAGCGAGTTGCCGGATGATGATTATCCTTTCATCCTCAGCACGGGCCGGGTGCTCTACCACTGGCACGGCGGTACGATGACCCGCGTTTCAGTTCTGGACGAAATCTGGCCGGAATGTACCGTCGAGGTCCATCCCCACGACGCGGCCCGGCTGGCCCTCAAAACCGGGGACTGGGTGGACGTGTCCAGCCGGCGGGGCAAGATCACGGCCCGGCTGCTGGCGACCGGTCGCTCCCCGGAAGGAACGGTCTTTATCCCCTTCCACTTTGCCGAAGCCGCGGCTAACGTGTTGACCGATAACCGCCTTGATAAACGGGCCAAAATTCCGGATTATAAAGTTTGTGGCGTCAAAATCGAGCAGGCTGCCGAACGACCGGCTCGACCTGGCGCGGATATTCCGCTGGAAGACCGGGGCACCATCAAGGAAACGGTGACAGCCGGACCAACGTTAAGGTAACTTGAACAAAAAGTTTATTACCCTGTCCAACTTCACTTCAAATAGCCTGTCCGCTCACCTGACCCTCATGGTCAGCCTGAGCGGACTTATTTATGCGGCGCTTTTTACCCTGCGCTTTCCTTTGGCTCGCCTCCACACCACCATTCCCCCCGTTGATTATACCAAGCTGACCAACTACTCGGGGAGGGGACTGGTGGCTTATGGGGCGGGTATTGTGACCCTATTCTGGCTCTACTTTTGGGCTATGCGTTTGACCAGGCCAGACATAGCCAGCGCTGATCGGCCTCCGGCCGTCAGCGGCCGTTTCATTTTTCTCAGCAGCGCTATTCTGGCCCTGGTATCGATTCTGTCCTACCCACTCACCGCTATTGATCTCTTTATCTACGCTATCCGCACCCGGGGGTGGGCCCTGTACGATCTCAATCCGCTGAGTGCTGCGCCGGAACAACTGCCGACTACCGATCCCTGGTTGGGACTGGCTGGGGAGTGGGTCGGCGCCCCCTCCCCTTATGGACCGGTCTGGGAGTGGCTGTCATTAGGCGCATATTATCTCGGCCGTGGTGAGTTTCTGGGCCACTTGTTGCTCCTTAAATTTCTGGCTGCGCTAGCTTATCTGGGCTGTATCTGGTTGATCTATAGAATTTTGCAGCGGCTCCAGCCTGAGTGGGCTATTGCCGGGACCGTTGCCTTTGCCTGGAATCCGCTGGTATTACTGGAGAGTGTCCAAAACGGCCATAATGATATTCTGATGACCTTCTTCCTGCTGGCCGCGGTCTGGTTTTTGGTTAATATGGTCATGGTTAATGGCAGCAATGGGACCGGTTTGACTCTCTTGCTGTTACTTCTGGTCAGTTTGTTTCTGACCATGTCTATTCTGGTCAAATTCGTGACGGTGATGGTCGTCCCCTTTTTTTTGATCGCTCTGGCTGCGACCCGTCGATCCTGGCCAGGCCGACTTGTGGTCTTGAGCTTGTCCGGTCTCCTTATCGCCGCCCTGGTCATGGCGGCGATGTTACCCCTTTGGCCGGGCTGGGAAGATTGGGCCGTATTGCAGGCCGGCAGACAGGCCGGACGGTCTCTACTGGCGTTGCTGATCTTGATTCTTAAAGACTCGGTGGGCGTCAACACCGCCTTTGATCTGTCGCGCAACCTCATCTTGCTACTCTTTGCCGCCATTTATCTGTACTTTTTCTGGCAGATGCTCTCTTCCTTGGCCTCCCGGTCCCTTCCCGTTTCTACTCTCCGCCTTTCGATGACTGCCTCATATTTTGTTCTATTCTGGTATGTCCTTTTGGCTGCGCCGGTCTTCCATGCCTGGTATTTGCTCTGGTTTTTGTCGTTGGCTCCGATGCTACTGCCCCGGCAACGCCCGCTTATTGGGGGCGTCGTCTTTTCGATGACCGCTTTGCTGATTATTCCCTATTTTGAGACAATCCGGGTCTGGTATCCGGTTTTGTTGGAGAATCAACTGTGGGGACATCTTATCGGCATACCGCTGCTGGTCGGCCCTCCGGCATTGGCCCTACTCTGGCCGATTAGACCCTCAGTCGATTCTGAGGTATGATGCGTGATGTAATAGCGTAAGGTGTAGAACAAATGGAACACGCGACCCGAAAGACAGTTTAGCACACTCAAACTCAAAAAATCTTCATTTTGGAGGTAACTATTTGCAATGAGCAATACAATCGCGGTGCTGGGGGGTACTGGCAATGAAGGTCCCGGTCTGGCCTTGCGTTGGGCCAAATCAGGTCAGTACAAGGTAATCATTGGCTCCCGCCAGGCCGAAAAAGGCCAGCGAGTCGCGGCAGAGTTGAACGAGAAGCTGGGCCAGGATGTTATCCAAGGTATGGCCAACGAAGACGCGGCCAGAGCCGCGGATCTATGCGTGTTGACCGTACCCTACAACGCCCAGGGACCGACTCTCACGGCTCTGCAGGGGCTTCTGCAGGGCAAGATTCTGGTGGACGTGACGGTACCGCTCAAGCCGCCCAAGGTCAGCCACGTCAATGTTCCGCCCGGCGGTTCGGCCGGGCTTGAGGCTCAGGCCATCCTGGGTGAAGACGTCCGGGTGGTGTCGGCTTTTCAAAATGTGGGCGCGGCCCACTTGGCCGAGGATGACAACCACATTGATTGTGACGTCCTGATCTGTGGCGATGATAAAGAGGCCAAAGCCGAGGTCATCGCGCTGGCTGAGGCTGCTGGCTTGCGCGGGATCGATGCCGGCCCGCTGAAGAATAGCGTGGTGGTGGAAGGCTTGACCGCAGTCCTGATCGGTATCAATATCCGTCACAAGGTTAAAGGATCAGGGATAAAAATAACCGGAATTTAAGTTCGCGAGGCGGAGGTGATCCGGTTATGCAAACGCGGGAATTTGCCGGTGCTCTGAAGAGTCCTACGGCTGGGGTTCATAAAGCGCTTGCTTTATAGTTCTGGCCAGATCGGCCAGGGTGAGGGGTTTTTGTAGCCAGCCTGCTATACCGGCGGGCATCTGTTCGGTCTTTTCACCGAGCGGGTAGCCCGACATAATGACCACTCTGATTTGTGGCCATTGAGCTTTTAGCGCTTGGCACAGGGCGAATCCATCCATCTCCGGCATTACCATATCTGTCAGGACCAGTGCAATCTTATCACGGTGAGTCTCACATTTGGTCAGGGCCGTTTTTGCGTTGTCAACTGCCAGGACCCGGTAGCCCAGCTTTTCCAGCATCATTTTGCCGACTTCCAGCACCGCTGATTCATCTTCAACCAGAAGGATCGTTTCACTGTCGCCCAGCGGCAATGGCTCAGAGGGAGTTGGTTTTTCTTGCTTGTTGCCCACCGCCGCCGGTAGGTAGATTACAAAACTGGTTCCCTCCCCCGGTTGACTATGGACCTCGACGCACCCTTCGTGTTGCTTGACGATGCCGTATACTTGAGCCAGCCCCAGCCCGGTACCGTTATGTCCTTTAGTGCTAAAGAACGGTTCAAAAAGATGGTGCTGTACTTCCGGCGGCATCCCCGTGCCGGTATCAGAAATAGTCACTACGACCCAATCCCCCGGTTTCATCTCCATGCAGGAGACAGTCATGCCCGGCGTCAGGGTGAATTTGGATAACCCAAACTTGAGGGTGCCACCCTCAGGCATTGCGTCTCGAGCATTGACCGCCAAATTGGTGATCATCTGCTGAATCTGGGTCGGATCGGCGTATATTTGATAATCAAGGGAGTCGCTTTCTAATACGATCCCAATATGTTCCGGAATGGTACGTTTTAAGAATTTGATGGTTTCATTGATAAACGGTTCCAGGTCTAGAAGTTGGGGTTGACGAATAGTTTTTCGGCTGAAATCCAAAATTTGGTGGACCAGATGGGCGGCCCGTTGCCCCTGCTCGATGATGTGGCCCATATTCTTTTTAGTAGTCTCTGATATATTTTTGTACATCAAGGTCAGTTCGGCAAAGCCGGTCATGCTGGTCAACAGGTTATTGAAGTCATGGGCAATACCGGCCGCAAGTTGGCCGATGGCTTCCATCTTTTGAGCCTGCCGGTACTGTTCCTCCAGTTCCAGCTCCCGGGTCACATCCCGTTGCGTACTAACATAGTTGATAATCTTCCCATTTTCTCCAAACACCGGTGTAATAGTAGCCTCTTCGGTATAAAGCCTGCCATCTTTTCTTTTGTTAATGAACCGCCCATACCATACGTTTCCGGCTTGAATTGTAGCCCATAACTCTTCGAACTGCACCGGGTTTTGTTGGTTGTTGTCGAGTATCTTGGTGCTTTGGCCGATGATTTCATTTCGGGTGTAGCCGGTAATTTGCTCAAAGGCCGGGTTAACGTACAGGATCGTACCGGTAGTATCCGTTATGATCACGCTTTCCGCGGCCTGTTCAATGGCTGCGCTCAACAGGCGACGTTCAGCATTGAGCCAGGTTCGAGCCAAGGCGCCGGCTACTTGCTCAGTCGCATTCCAGGCCAGGTTAACCTCTTCCTCAGTGAAAAGGCGTGTCTCAGTTGCCTCAAGGGTAAGACTGCCGACTACCTGGCCTTCGATGATGAGAGGCAGCAGCAAAATAGATACGGCACCCCGTTCTCTGATCAGGTTTTGGATCGGGACCAGGCGTGGATCATTGGGGGCATCTGCGACCACTAGCGGTGCTTTTTGCTCTAATAGCTGTTCAAGAGATGGTCTACCTCTAACTTGAATGATCCGGTTGAGGAGAGAGGAATGATTCTGGGCAACATACTCCGCCATAATCGTTGCTTCAGTTTTCTGAGGATCTAGCAGGAGTGCTGCGACCTGGGGAACATCAAACGTTCGGGCCAGTTGGCGGCAGGCAATCTCCAGGATAGAACCTGGCTCCATATCAGCGGCCGAAGCTTCTATGATTCGATTGAGTAAATCCAGTTCACGGTTGCGTCGCCTGATTTCTGCTTCCGCCCTGGTCCGTTGGATGGCAATGGCATACAGCGAGGCCAGCCGTTCAACCAGAAATAAGTCCTGCTTCGTATATTCACGCTCAGAATTAGCCAGGGCTACTATGCCAACCTGAGTTTCATGGATTAAAGCCGGAGCTGCTAAAAATCGTTCAACAGGTAGATGGCCGGCCGGGATACCGGTCGATCTTTCATCCTCGGCTGGGGTGTTACTGAGCAGCGACTCACGATGGTTTAGAACCCATCCCCATAATCCTTTGAATTCCTTGAAGACGATGTCCTCCTCATTTACCTGGCAATTATCCCAGATTTCACGCGACATAGTTGGGCAAACTAAATGACCTGTCTGGAGGTCAACATATCCGATAAAGCCAAATGGACTCATGCTAAGATCTTTCGCATAATCCAAGACCAAAAATGATACATCCTCGATGCTGGCCGGTGTTAAAAGAATTCGGGACAACTCGGCGATGGCAGCATTGACCTGTGCTTCCCAGGACAAAGCTGCCTCGGTTCGCTTTCGCTCGCTAACATCGTCGCAGATGATTAAGTGGGCCTCATCATCGCCAAATGGCACGGTCATCGCTGACATTTCCAAATCGACGACCTGTTGGTCCAAACGGATTATTTTTAGTTCTCCTTGCCTGATTTGATTTGAACTTTCCCGGGCCTCTGTGAGATATTGTCTGAAAGCGACTTTGAAATCGGAATGCACAAAATCTATCAGGGCCCGGCCGATAAGCTTGGCCGTGTTGTTGGTCCCAAAGAGCTTGGCGGCAGCCGGGTTTACATAGACAAACTGCCCGTCTTGGTGTACAAATATTGGCAAAGGCGAAAATTCAACCAGACTGCGATAGCGCGCTTCGCTTTGGCTCAAATCTTGTCTGGTCTTTTGGAAATAAATCAGAATGATTCCCAGGGCTACGACAAATTCCAGCACGGCCGCCAATAAATAACCCCAGGGGGCAAACCATAAGACTGGCTGCAGAAAGGGGAAGTTTAATTTATGAATACCCCAAACAATAAATGCCCAGCCTGTTACCTGGTGGCTCAGCCCCTCAATATTTTTCAAACGAAGAAAGATAACTCCCGTCCAGACATAGATCGCGGCCAAAAAAATAAACACTGGCAGGGTCTGCCACATAAAAGAGATATCTGCCAGCGTGGCGAACACAATCCAGAAGAGGCCAATAGCTGCCCCAATCAGCCAGCCCAGGGGCAGGGGGTTTTGCAGAAGAATAAAGATACCCCACATTAGAAATACGCCGCTAATCAAGCTGACCGCCTGATTAGCGATGTTTAATATGGTCGGTGGTCCCACGCCCAGTTGGATACCCAATTGAAAAATGAAGCGCAAGGCGTAAATCCCCCAGCCCCAGGCCCAAATGCCAAGATATTTTTCACGATCTTGAGCATAGAGATAAAAATAAACAAAAGTGAGGACGAGAGTGCCAGATAAGGTTGCAATGAGAGATGGAATTAACCAAGCCATATTCTTAATCCGGTGAGAATAACCTTATTTCGCTTTGTTCGATATTTGGCGTAGCTATAATTTAGTGTTAGGATTGGTCGCTTTGGTAAGCGTAATGCCCGATCAAGCTGGTTCATTGTTCGGTAATAGCCAGAGCTAAACACGTTTTATTATACATCATTAAAATAGGCTAACCAACCCCAATTTTCGGTAGAAGTCATCACTTAGCACCATTCATGAATAGTGTACAATTTATTGCTCTCTCAAATATTCCGCTGGTTCAACCTGGGGACAACCTGGCTCGACAAATTTTTGAGGCGATCCAGCATCAAGGTCTCAACCTGACTGACCAGGATATATTGGTGGTTGCTCAAAAAATTGTTTCCAAGGCCGAAGGGCAGTTCGTGCATTTGGCAGAAGTGACGCCCTCCCCTGAGGCACTGGAGTTGGCCGAGCTTACCGGCAAACCTGCGGCGCTGGTAGAGGTGATTCTGTGGGACACCGCCGAAATTATTCGAGCCCGCAAAGACTTGCTGATTGTGGAACACAAGTTGGGGTTTATCAGCGCCAATGCCGGCGTGGATCACTCAAACGTGAGTCCTGAAGCCGGTACGCTGCTCCGCCTGCCTCAGGATCCTGATGCTTCGGCCCGGCAGATACGTCAGCGGCTGGCGGCGTTGACCGGATCGCGGCCGCCGGTGCTGATTATCGACAGCCATGGCCGGCCCTGGCGTTGGGGCACGGTGGGCGTCACGATTGGTCTGAGTG
>Ga0210062_1000748_pt1 | contig 10008 bp, 8 predicted proteins | sample Muzzi_CordA_D2_FD_185528 | JGI IMG/M metagenome (GOLD analysis project Ga0210062, IMG submission 185528) | Wetland microbial communities from San Francisco Bay, California, USA, that impact long-term carbon sequestration - Muzzi_CordA_D2 (SPAdes) | ecosystem: Environmental > Aquatic > Marine >...
TTCGTCTTCAATACCATCCACAACGTCCAGCCCAAGAGTCCCATCGAGAACGTACTGGCCATGTATGAAACGGTGCGCGAACACGGCCATTATCCCCTGACTTAGCAGTGACGGCATATTCATAACGGATACTGGCCAGGCTCCAAAGATTATTTGATATGAGGAGCAAGCCAAACTATAAGTCTGTAAACCTTTTATAAAGAGGTTGATTATGAACTCAAAAGAGAGGGTATTCACCGTATTGGATCACAAACCAGCGGACCGGGTGCCGGTTACCAACAGGTACACGCCCGAGATCGCGGCCAGGCTGGCCCGCATTGTGGGCGTCGATTCACAGGACAAGTTCGACTTAGAGGTTGCCCTGGGCCACGATATGCTCTGCACCAAAGAGATGGGGATCGTCAATGCCTATGACATCACATTCAGCGAGAAAGTAGGCGACGACGAGTATATCGATGATTTTGGGATGGTCACGAAAGTCATCCGCTATGATGGTGGCTCGTACACGGAGATCGTGAAGCGCCCCTTGGCGGATTTGGATGTCTGGTCTTCGTATCAATTTCCAGACCCGGATCAGCAGCCCACAATCCAGCAACAGTTTGCCGATTACGAAAAGAGCATCGCCAAGTATGGCGATACGCATGCCATTGTGGGAGGTGTCACCTGCACCGTCTTTGAAGGCGCCCAAATGTTGCGCGGCATAAGCCAGCTTATGATGGATCTCTACGACAACGAGGATTTCGTCAACGAGTTGATGGACAAGCTGGTGCAATACCATTTCAAGGTGGGCAAGAAGCTAATCGAGCTTGGCGTAGACATCCTATACATCGGCGACGACGTTGGGGGGCAACAAAATATGCTCATTTCCCCCGATCTCTTCCGTAAATATCTCAAACCCAGATATGACTATCTCTTCCGTGAGTGGCGCAAGATTCGCCGCGACATCATCTTTGCCTTCCACACGGATGGCCACGTCGAGCCAATTATCCCCGATTTGATTGACGTGGGTCTGGACATTCTCAATCCGATCCAGCCTGAAACTATGGATGATCGACGCCTGAAGAGAGAGTTCGGCGACAAACTGTCCTTCTGGGGCGGCATCAATGTGCAGCAGACGATCCCCTTCGGCACCCCGGCGGACGTGGTGGCGGAGGTTCGGGAGAAACTCAATATCTATGGCAGGGACGGCGGATTCATCATCAGTTCTTCCCACAATGTGCAACCCAATCCCCGATCCGTAGATAACACGATGATCTTCTACTGGGCATGCCGCCGATACGGCGAGTATCGAGATGGAAACCTGGAAGTGTAAATTACTTGACATCCGAAACTGAGTGACACAATGACCAAAAAGACAGTATCCGTTGGGTTAGCCAATACAAGCTGGTGGTCAGCATTATCGAGGAGGTGCTGGCTATGTACGAGACGGTGCGGGAGTACGGCCGTTATCCCCTCAATTAGCTACGGAGGTACAACATGGATTCTCGCGAGCGTGTCACATTAGCCCTGGATCACCAAGAAGCTGACCGTGTCCCGCTGGACATCGCCGGGACCGGGGTGTCACAAATCCACGCCACGGCCTACACAAATTTGCGCCAATACTTGAATTTGCCAACTCGCGAACCGAACATAATTTTTGTGGCCGAGCAGCTAGCCGAATTCGAAACCGATATCGCCGAGCGTCTGGACACAGATTTCGTCTTTGTCCTGCCACAAACACCCTCCACTTATGAACTGGTGTTTCGTGATAAAGGGGCATACGAGGCGTATACCGATGAGTGGGGCATCGGCTGGAAAAAACCCAGAAAGGGCGGTTTTTATTACGATATGTACTACCACCCCCTGGCCAACGCCGAAACCCTGACCGACTTCAAAGCCTACAAAATGCCTGACCCTTTAGATGATCGACGTTACCAGAACTTGCGTCCTGAGGCCGAAGCCGCGGTTGAACGGGGCAAGGCGGTTGTGCTGGCCGGGCCGGGCGCCGGCATTCTTGAAACGTACACCTGGCTGCGAGGCTTTGAGCAATTCTACATCGATATGGCCCTTAACCACGAGTTTGTGGCCTATATGCTTGACCGGTTGGTGGAGTTCAAACAAGCCTATTGGGAACGGGTGCTGGCCGATTTCGGTGATTTGGTTGTTGTGGCCTGTGAACACGACGATCTGGCCGGCCAGAAGGCGTTATTATTCTCGCCCGACACCTACCGGTCCCTGGTTAAACCGCGGCACAAAAAGCTGTTTCAGTTCATCAAAGCGCAGGCGCCGGTCAAACTTTTCTACCATACCGACGGGGCGGTGCGGCCGCTCATCTGGGATTTGATCGAAGCGGGGATTGACATCCTCAATCCGGTTCAATTCACCGCGGCGGATATGGACCTGAAAGAACTGAAACAGGAGTTTGGCCAGGATTTGGTCTTCTGGGGAGCCGGCGTGGACACTCAAGGGGTGTTGGGCAGCGGCACCCCGGCAGAAGTGAAGGCGGATGTCAAACGCAATGTCGAGGCGTTAGCCGCCGGAGGTGGCTTCATCTTTGCCACGGTACACGATATTCAGGCCAATGTGCCCCCCGAAAACATCATGGCCATGTGGGACGCCTGGAAAACATATGGCCTGTACTAAGAATGGCTGAACCGGATGTAACCGAACCGTTCATTCACAATTAATAACACCTGCACCCCTGGCACTGCCCGCCAGGGCAAATGCGCGTGCAGGCGCAAGTATTCACAATTCACAATAATTGAGGAGTGTATAAACGATGAGTCTCGAAACTATCTATGAAGCTGTTCTCAAAGGCGACGCCAAAACTGCCGCTGCCGAAACCCAAGCCGCACTGGATGAAGGGATCTCTGCCCCGGATATCCTGCACCAGGCCTGCATCCCGGCTATGGCCGAAGTAGGCCGGCTCTTTGAAATCGGTGAGAAATTTGTGCCGGAAATGCTCATTGCCGCCCGGGCCATGCAGCAGTCGCTGGTCATTCTCAAGCCGCTGCTGGTTGAGGCTGACGTCAAAACGGTAGGCAAGGTCGTCGTCGGCACCGTGGCCGGAGACCTGCACGACATCGGCAAGAACCTGGTAGCGATGATGTTAGAAGGGGCCGGTTTTGAGATCGTCGACCTGGGCACCGACGTGTCTCCGGAGAAATTTGTCGCTGCGGTCCAGGAACACGAGCCTGACCTGGTCGGTATGTCGGCCCTGTTAACTACCACGATGGTCTCGATTGGCAAGACGCTTGAGGCTCTGACGGAAGCCGGGCTGCGGGAGAAGGTCAAGGTGATGGTTGGCGGCGCGCCGATTACCCAGGATTTCGCCGACAAAGTTGGCGCGGATGGCTTTGCCCCCGATGCCGGCAGCGCCTCTCGGATGGCCAAGGCTATGTTGGGGGTGGGGTAACAAGGAACTATTTGTATCAATGATATTGACTCTCTTGACGGTCCAAATCTTTTCGGAGGCCCTCCTTTATGATGGAATTGAATTTGAAAAAATAACTACGCTCTGGCCGGACTCCAGACCGAGCCAGTCTGGGTGGCACGACGGGGCGCCGGCCACAGCCTAAGGTCTTTGTTAATGTACGCTATCCGTCGCTCTCGGAATTGACTCAAGCTATTGAGATCGAATGACAGCGGCGGAATGAAAAAAAATTATGTTGAACGATTCCTATTCTAAAAATAGGAACCTTAAACGACTCATGGGGGGAAATTTCAAAATGGAAAAAATAGAATATGCACCACTGGCAGAAGTACGGAAAGAAAAGAAAGTGAGATGGTTGCGCCCAAAGATTGAACAAGCAAAGTTGCGGGCACTCAACAAACGCAGTGATTTGCAGGGGTGGATTCAGTCCGCGGGTCATCTAGGCATTTGGCTGGTGACGGGAGCACTCGTTTACTATTTTTGGGCGCAGGAAATTTGGCTTGCTTTCATTGTGGCCCTATTCTTTCACGGCACAGTTGCCAGCTTCTTTGTCGGCATTGCACCGCATGAACTGGGGCATGGAACCGTTTTCAAGACCAAGATTTTCAACAAAATCTTCCTGTATATCTACAGTTGTTTAGCCTGGTGGGATCCATTCGACTATGCGGCCAGCCACACTTATCATCACCGCTACACGCTTCACCCAGATGGGGATCGTGAAAACCTGCTGCCGATATCCCCGATGGTTGGGCGATTCTTTTTAGTGCAGTTGCTCACGATAAACTTGTTCACACAGCCGGGGCGTACCTTTAGCAAAGGAGGGCTGCTTTCAACCATTTATGTCACGATTTTAGGTGCTTTTGGGCGTGTTGGGTCGCTGGATATTCCAATCCATGAGTGGCTAAAGGCACTGCATGAGGATCAGCCTGAACAGCATAAGAACTCAATTTGGTGGGCTCGTTTTCTCTTGTTGTTCCACGGTACAGTCATCCTTGCTTCAATTTTGAGTGGCTACTGGGTGTTCGTGTTTATCATTTCACTGTCACCGTTCATCGGCAACTGGGGCGTTTATTCGCTAGGTATGACACAACACACCGGACTAAAAGAGAATGACTATGATTTTCGCAAATGCACGCGGTCAGTTAAGGTGAATCCGCTGGCCGAGTTTTTGTACTGGCGCATGAACTGGCATACGGAGCATCATATGTTTGCCGGTGTGCCGTGCTATAACTTGAAAAAACTGTACTATGAGATTGCTGACCAGATGCCAGAGCCACGCACACTTGTCGAGGCCTGGCAAGAGATGCGTGAGACTTGGGCGAAGCAACAGGAAGACCCTGATTATTATTTTGATACGCCGGTTCCGCTAATTGCCAACGTCAAAAGGGGGCGTCGTTCTGATGATAGTTTAGAAAGTTCGATTGGGGATTTGGCACCGAAAGGATTGGAGTAAAAGGATGTATCAATGAATATTTATCACAACCGCCCAACTGTGGCAGATATCCGGGCGATGAAGGCGCGCGGCCAGAAAATCTCCATGCTCTATGTCACCACTTTGGAAGAGGCCGCGGCCGCTGCTGCCGCGGGTATCGACATGCTATCCATCGAAGGCCGCTTCTTTTCCCCCGAAATGCGAGAGGCTGCCGGCAATTGCTTCATTCAGGTCGGCCTACCCTATGGTCCATTCGGCGATCTGGCGACTGCCGAAGATTATTTGCGCGCCGCCTTTCACTTCATGGAGATGGGCGGCGACTGCTTCTATTGCGCGGCCTCGCTTGATATCCAGAAAGCACTATGTGACAACGCCGTGCCGGTTGTTGCCCATGTCGGGCTAATCCCCTCGCAATGCACATGGACCGGTGGTTTTAAAGCGGTGGGAAAAACTGCGGAAAGCGCCAAGGCGGTCTGGGATCACGTCAAACGGCTTGAAGCAATTGGCTGCTTTGGGGCAGAGTTAGAAGTTGTGCCCGATCGCGTCGCTGAATTCATTACGAAAAACACAACCATGATCATGCTGGGTATGGGCGCAGGCCCCGGGGCAGACGCGCAATATCTGTTTGCCGAAGACATTTTGGGTTATACACCAGGGCATAAACCACGCCACGCCAAAACCTACCGAAATTTCAGAGCCGAGTACGATCGACTACAACAAGAGCGTATTGCCGCTTTTAAAGAGTTGATTGCTGATATAGAAGATGGCACCTACCCTGAGCCAAAACATATCGTTCCCATTAAAGATGAGGAGTTTGAGCGTTTTCTGGAGCAGATGGGTTAACAGAGGGAGATTAGAGATTGGAAATGATGCCACTACGATTACAAAATCTCCCAATCTCCTAATCTCCAACGATTGTTTGTCCGCTACCCCTCACAAGGATTTCATTCAGAAACGCAGGCCAGCAGCGTATTTATCTGGGTCTGGATTACCGCCTCGGTACGCGGTCCGTTGAGAGGGAGGCCATTGATGAATAAAGCCGGCGGCAGCTTGATCTTGTGTCGCACGGCCTGTTTGAAATCCTCATTCACCTCATCTTTGAAGCGCCGACGGTCGAGGTCGTCGGTGAATTGATCAACCTTAGCCGAGTTCGCCGGCATATTCCACCAGTTGCTCATACTCCAAGGCGCCTTTGGCTTCCAACAGCCGGTGTGCATCTCCCAAAATTTACCCTGGGCTCCAGCGGCTTCGGCGGCCTCGGCCGCTTGCTGAGCCAACGGGTGCGAGCGAGGCAGCGGTAAATGTCGATGGACCCACAGCACTTTGGCCCCGCAGACGACCGTTTACAGGGTGAACCGGCTGCGTAATTTGACCGAGATCCTGAACTCGTGTTGAGTCACCCCGGCCCGGACCTGTCCGGCTGGCAGTTTGAACAGGTTTTGCCAGCCCTTGTCGAAAGGGCGGTCTCATATATCGCTGACCGTGCCCGCAATCCTAATCCATTCTTTCTCTTTGACGACACCGTAAGAGCCGATCACTCCTTCGGGCCGGTTCAAAGGGAAAAGTGGGATCTGCGGCGTGATAGACTTAATTATGGAGACAGACTGGGCCCTGGGTGAAATTATCGGAGCTCTGCGCAAACAGGGGATTGCTGACGACACATTACCTGTCAACACTCAAACTACCGCGACCTAAGGAGGACGATGCCTAGCGATTGATAAACTTACAAATCTACAAATCCGAAGTATAATTTATGCAATCGGTTGCATTACCTGATTACAACTGTCGCCATATTCGCAGAGTATGGCAGGTTTTTCTAATTTATCAATGCCTCTTGGTCACCAAATTCCCCTTAAATGGCAAAAATTTCCCCGGAAAACCTCATTTTTTCGATCTTTTCCTGTTTTATTGCTTCCATTGACTTGACAAATCAAAAATTTTGTAGTATTATCGATACAATCGATTGCATTACATTGTTATTGTAACGTAGCGACGGAGCAAATACGACAGGCGATGGCTACCTCAATTTACGATATTGCCAAAAAGATCGGCCTTTCTGCATCAACTGTTTCCCGGGCCCTTAATGATGATCCCCGTGTTGCAGCTGCGACAAAGAAGAAAGTTGAGCAAGCTACCAAGGAGTTAGGCTATTATCGTAATGATGTGGCGCGTAGCTTAAGGTCGCACCAAAGTTTGGCGATCGGTTTGATTATTCCAAATGTAAATAACCCGGTATTTGCAGAAATCACTCGCACTATCGAGCAGGTATGCGCCCAGGAGGGGTATCTTTTAACGGTTTGCAATGGTGACCGCGACCCCACCCATGAGAAGCAGTTAGTGCATATGCTGCGGACTAAACAAACCGATGGGGTGATAGTAATGCCGAGTCAGCCGCCGCTGGAATTAATCCAACCTTTGCAGCAAGTAAATATTCCGGTCATTGTGTTGGAACATTGCCTGCCGGAAGTCCACTGCATATTTTCGGATGACTTTCAAGGAGGGCGATTGGCCACTCAGTACCTGTTGAGCCTAGGTCATCAGCGGATTGGCTACCTAAAAAGGGAAACGCCCGTTGACACGAACACAGGTTTACAGCGGTTACTAGGCTACCGTGAGGCGTTAGAATCAGCAGGTATGCCTTTTGATCCATCGTTGGTAATAGAGTGCGGGCCAACTTCAGAGGCAGCCTATCTGGCCACGCAGCAATTGCTTACCTTGACTGAACCTCCAACAGCAATCTTTGCTCATAACGATATCATAGCATTGGGGGCTATCCGGGCCATCAAATATGCCGGCCTATTCATTCCTGATGATATTTCTGTAATCGGCTATGATGATATCGTTATGGCCGCATACTTAGAAACTCCCCTGTCTACAGTAAGATATCCTAAGGTTGAAATGGGCACCCTAGCAGGTCGAATGATCTTGCAGTTGATCAAATCCAAGAATATTTTATCCCCTCAATGCGTGAAATTGCCCATTGAATTAGTGGTACGAGCTTCAACTGGGCCACCACCGCCCGAATCTGGCAGTATAAGTTTCTCCTAGAGGACTAATCTTTTTACAACCTTTAGGATTTTTTTGCCTAGTTATGCACACGTGTTCGTGACACTCAAGATAGGAGATAAGATCAATGCTTTCATCGAGAGAAAGGGTCAATCTGATCTTAAATCACCAGGCACCGGATCGAGTGCCGCTGGATCTGGGCGCGGCCCCGGTGACCGGGATGCATGCCAGTTCCGTGTACAAGTTGCGCCAGGCTTTAAAGCTCGATCCGCCTGGTACGCCGGTTAAAGTTATCTGCTCCTATCAGATTTTGGGGGAGATCAAGCCTGATTTGATCGAGGCTTTGGGAGTCGATACAGTGGGGATCCAGCCCCTAAAGGGACATTTTGGCTTCAAGAACGAGGGCTGGAAACCGTGGGAGCTTCCTGACGGCACACCTGTCTTGGTGCCGGAAATGTTCAATACGAAGGCTGAGCCTGACGGCACCTTATTTCAGTATCCTGAAGGAGACCGATCTGTTCCGCCCAGTGGTCGGATGCCCAAAGGTGGTTTCTACTTTGACGCGATTCGTCGACAGCCGCCGCTCGACGAAGACAATCTGAACCCCGAAGATAATATGGAAGAGTTTAAATCGATTACGGATGAAGAGCTGGCCTATTTTGAGCAAGAGGTCAGGTGTCTGTATGAGGAAACCGACAAAGCGATCGTGGCCAATTTTGGCGGGACGGCTTTTGGCGATATTTCGATGGTGCCTGCTCCCTGGCTGAAGCACCCCAAAGGTATTCGTGATGAGGAAGAGTGGTATATTAGCACGATTACGCGCCCGGAGTATATCCATCAGGTTTTCGAGCTCCAGTGTGAGGTTGCTTTGGCCAATCTAGAAAAGATATATGAGGTAGTGGGGGATCGAGTCGCCGTAATGTACCACACCGGTAATGACTTTGGTACGCAAAATGCCCCATTTTTATCGGTGGAGACATACCGGGAGTTGTACTATCCATTTCACAAAAGGATCAACGATTGGGTTCACGAAAACACATCGTGGAAAACTTTTATGCATTCCGATGGCTCAATTATGCCGTTGTTACCCAGCATTTCCGAGGCCGGGATCGATATCCTTAATCCCATTCAATGGACTGCTAAAAATATGGATCCTCAGACGCTAAAAGAGCGTTTTGGTAACAAATTTGTCTTTTGGGGAGGAGGGGTGGACACCCAGAAAACACTCCCGTTTGGAAAACCAGAGGAAGTTCGAGCAGAGGTAAAGAAACACCTTCGGATCTTTGGCCAAGGGGGAGGCTAGGTTTTTACGTCGGTGCATAATGTCCAGCCTGGTGTTCCCGTTGAGAATTTGCTGGCGATGTACGAGACAGTTAGGAAATACCGGGATTATTCGTGAGGAGTTCAAATTATGCGATTAGGTTTTCACGGCGCTACTTCTATGACTTCTGACCTGGAGACAGATATTAAGGCCACCGCGCATGCCGGCTTCAAGGCGCTGGAGTTGTGGGCCAGCAAGATTGATAAATATCTGGAAGATCATTCGATGGAGGATTTCAAGGCTTTGCTGGCTGATAACGGCGTGGCGGCGATGTCCATCAATTCGATTGAGTTTATTACCTTTCAGGGTGATGAGTATCCCCAAATCAAGGCTCGCTGCCGGGAATTATGCCAGATAGCCCAGACCATTGACTGCCCTACCATTATTGTGGTGCCCAGTCCTACCCCCTCGTATCAAACCACGTGGGAAGAGATTGTGGAGGAGCATGTCAACGTCCTGCGCGACTTGAGCGACATTGCTGCCGAGTACGGCGTCAAGCTCTCCTTTGAGCTGCTGGGCTTTGGCTGGTGTTCGGTGCGGACCCCGCGCGGGGCCTGCGAAATTGTGCAGAAAACCGGACGCGATAATGTAGGATTGGTGGTTGACTGCGCCCATCTGTGGGGCGGCGGCGGCCTCTTTGACGAAATCGGGATGGTTGATCCGGCTCATATCTTCACCTTCCACCTGGATGACCTGGAAGACTTGCCCAAAGAAGCCATCACCGATGCCAAACGAATTTTGCCGGGTCAGGGAATCATCCCTTTGGGCGAGATTTGCCAGCGGCTGAAAAATGTGGGGTACGATGGCGACTGTTCGGTCGAACTGTTCCGCCCGGAA
>Ga0210062_1000749_pt1 | contig 9982 bp, 6 predicted proteins | sample Muzzi_CordA_D2_FD_185528 | JGI IMG/M metagenome (GOLD analysis project Ga0210062, IMG submission 185528) | Wetland microbial communities from San Francisco Bay, California, USA, that impact long-term carbon sequestration - Muzzi_CordA_D2 (SPAdes) | ecosystem: Environmental > Aquatic > Marine >...
TAAATGTACACTATTCATCAGACACTCCTTTTTGTGTGATACAGTTTTGGTTTAGACCCACTTACTGTAACACACTTGGGAGTGTCTACCCTATCTTTTCACCCCAAATTGACAGGGGATGAACCGCAATCCCTCTAATCATAGAGTCGACAATTTAAAGAAAAGGATTCGGGTTTGGTGTCCGAATCCCATAATTTTAAGCTTACAAACGTCAGAACTGATCTCTCGCCTAATCCTGAGTCTCCAGGTACTCCAGCGGTTCCTCTTCAAGTTCTACAAGTTCTGGCGGATTGGTCATTGGCAAGGTAAAGCCAAAGGTGCTGCCCCGGCTGAGTTCAGTATCAACCCAGATTTCGCCCTCATGGGCTTCAACAATCGCTTTACTCATATACAATCCCAAACCTGCCCCGCTGACCTCGTAAGTGCTCTCTTCGTGAATGGCTCTGAAGAAGCGGGTAAAAAGAAATCGCCGGTGCTCCTGTGAGATGCCGACCCCCGTGTCCTTGACGGCTACCTCAGCCCGGCCATCCTTCTGCCTCAACACCACTTCTACCTGGCCGCCTGGCAGCGTATAATCATAAGCATTCTTGAGTAGATTTTGCATGACTCGCGCCAGTCTGTTCCAGTCCCCCTCGACCCATATCGTTATAGGGGATAACTGGATGGTCAAAGCTAACTCTTTTTCCAACATCTTTTCTTGCCATAGTTCAGTCTCGGTTTCGACCAGTTCAGACAGGTTGACTCGTTCCTGGTCGATGCCCAACTCACCGGCATCGATCTGCGACAGGTCGAGCATTTCCTGGATCAAGTTGAGTAAGTCACCGACATTTTGGTCGATGGTCTCAACGAACTGCATCTGCTGCTCATCCAGTTTGGCGGCCCCGGTCATCCGCAGCAGATCGTTGTACCCTTTGATGGCCGCCAGCGGGGTTCGCAGTTCGTGGGACACGCTGGTGATAAAATCATCTTTGAGCCTTTCAGACTCGACTTCGCGGGTGATGTCGCGCAGCACGACGACCGAACCGAGCTGCTCACCGGAGGGGGTTATCACCGGGGCAGATAGAGCACTCAAGACCCGACGCCCCGCCTCAAAACGGTGGCTTTCGTGAAACTCCAGCCCGGTCAAAGACCCGAGCCAGCGCGAGGTGATTTCTCCTTCTGCAGACGGTTCTATGTCGGCCTTGCCTTGTTGCAGTTGGGCGTAGGCCAGATCATCGTCCAAAACGGCCAGAATACCTTCAGCCGCAGGGTTCATCACCAGAATTTCTCCGTCTAAATCTTGCACAATCACCCCGTCGGCGATACTGTTTAGAATGGCGTTAAGTTTGCTAGCCTCCTCCTGCTGAATCTTAAGCAAACGCTGCAACTCGCCGGTCATATTATCGAAGGTGCGGGCCAGCGTGCCGATCTCGTCCCCACTCTCGAGGCCGGTTCGGCGACTGAGGTCGCCTTCGGCAATGGCCTCAGAGGTTTGCACCAGTTGAATGATGGGGCGGATAATGCGCCGGGAAACCAAATAGCCCACGCCAAAGACGGCCGCCATCCCCAGGGAAAAGACCAGGGCCAGTCGATTGCGGCTATCATCATTGGTTTGGGTGATAAAATTGGTGGGCAGGGCTACAGCGTACACCCCATACACCCGGCCGCGGAGCAGGAAAGGGCCGTAAGCCAGACGATATGCCTGGCCGCGAGTGCTCACATCCTGGGGACCTTCTATCTCATCAAGCAGGGTCACGTCTCTGGCGGCCACAACTTGTTGGTACCGTTCCGGGGTAAAAATCGCGAAGACTTCTTCAGCTTCGGCTTGATCGAGGGGAAACGTGGTGGCCACCACGCTGGCTGCTTCATCAAACAGGGTGATGTCGGCCAGAGCCTGGCTGTGGAACAAATCCAGCTCTTTTTGTAGATAGGTTCCCACCAACACCGCTCCGACAGTCTCCCCCCCGGTATCGCGGACCGATCCTACCGTGTAAACGATCATTTCGTCTGAAGAGGGGTCGCGGGCAAGCTGAACCTCCTTGGTCTGGCTTCGCGGGTCATTCAAAACTCGTGAGACGGCCAGCCAATCGAAAAAATCTGCGCCGCTGCCCTTATAAGGCTGCACCGGAGCATTGGGCGATTGCGTTTCGCGCTGCAACCGCAGGACCTCTTTGCCCTGAGTGTCGACAATAACGATACTATCGATCCCTTTGGAATTGGTGATAAGGGGAAAAACTAACTCTTCAAGCCGGTCAAAATCACGCTCGGTCAGCGCCTCCGGTACGCCGATGGTATTGGCGACTGCCCGCTGCTGCTCCAGACGAAAACTTTCCCGATTGACAATCTCATCGCTAACGACCCGCCCGGTTTCTAATAGCTGATTCTTAAGACGGTCCTCAAACTTGACGGCCACCAAGCGCGTAACGACAAACGTCCCAAATGCCGCCAGGAGGAGAGTGAGTAAGACATAAGGGATGATGATCTTATTGCTAATGCTGGACGATAGATATTTAACGCCCTTACGCGACCATTCTGCCGGGGTTTTCATAAGGTTACCCGTTACTTGGCCGGCAAGTTAATGATCTATCACAACAAAATGTGATTTTATTGAACTGCTCAAAAGTCTGGTTTTGAACCATCTACTTTCCGGAAAATATTTCAAACCGTGGTGATACTTGTGCTATAATAACTTTTTGGTAAAGGAAGATACGGTTTATGTACACATTAGATGATACCATAGCTGCTATTGCTACGTCAATAGGCCAAAGCGGTGTAGGAATTGTCAAACTGAGCGGTCCAGAGGCCCATCAGGTGACTCATCGGCTTTTTCGCTCAGCCAAAGGTCTCGATGACTTTCGACCCTATCACCTTCACTACGGCCATATTGTCGATCCTGCCACAGAAGAGCCTGTCGATGAAGCGATGGTGGTCTATATGCCCAGACCGCGAAGTTACACCCGGCAAGATGTCGTCGAAATTCAGGCGCACGGCGGGATCGTGCCTCTGCGCCGGATTCTGCAACTTACCCTGAGTTTGGGGGCGCGGCTGGCCGAACCCGGCGAGATGACGCTGCGCGCTTTCCTCAACGGCCGGATCGATCTGGCCCAGGCCGAAGCGGTGCTGGATGTGATCGAGGCCAAAACTGAGGCCGCCCTGCGGGTCGCCACCGGGCAGTTGAGCGGAACGCTCTCGGCCCAGGTATCCGAGGTCCGGGGCCGGCTGGTCGACACCCTGGCCTTTCTGGAAGCCAGTATCGATTTTGTGGAGGACGAGATCCCGCCCCAGGATGTAAGCGGTCCCTTGACCGGGGTTTGCGAACAGTTGGCAACCCTCTTGCAAAGCGCGGACCACGGCCTGATCTATCGCCAGGGTGTGCGGGCCGCCATTGTGGGCCGGCCCAACGTGGGCAAGAGCAGCCTGCTCAACGCTCTGCTGCGGGGCAATCGAGCTATTGTAACCAACATTCCCGGTACCACCCGCGACACGCTGGAAGAGACGGCCAATATTGGCGGGATTCCGCTGGTTCTGGTCGACACGGCCGGTATTCGGGCTCATGTGGCCGATGAAGTCGAACGAATCGGCGTGGACCGCAGCCGGTCAGCGCTGGAGCGAGCCGACATCGCCTTAATGGTCATCGATAGCAGCGCTCCCTTAGAAGACAGTGACAGGCAAATTCAGGCCGTGGTGGAAAGAAAACCGGCCTTGCTGATTGTCAATAAAACCGACCTGCCGGCTCAACTCGACCCGGATACCCTGGCCGAGTTTTTGCCGGCCGCACCGCGGGTTTCACTTTCTGCCTTAACCAATCAGGGCGTCGAGCGCCTGGAACAGGCGCTGGTAGATTTGGTCCTGGGAGGCGGAGTGACCGTCGCTGAAACGCCGCTGGTCAGCAATCCGCGGCACAAAGCCTTGCTTCAGCAAGCCCTGGAGCATACTCAGGCCGCTATTACGGCCCAGGAGGCCGGCCTGTCGGCGGATTTGGTATCAATCGATGTTCGGGAAGCTGCGGAGGCGTTGGGGCAAATTACCGGAGAGACGGTCGCCGAAGATCTGCTGGAAACCATTTTTAGCAAGTTCTGTATTGGTAAATAGCCGGTCAAAGTCTGGCCAGGCTGCTCAGCGCCAGCCGCACTTTTTCTTCGACGCTCTCTGCTCTGGCTTCCTTGGGGAGTTGTTGCAAGGCCGCCTGGGCCTCGACCACGCTGTAGCCCAGGGTGGTCAATGCGGCGATGACTTCGCCATCGCTGTCGGCAATGGGGGCGGCCGAGACAAAGATATCCTCCAGGCCCACCTTGTCTTTAAGTTGAAAGACGATCTGCTTGGCCTTTTTGGGACCAATGCCGGGGACCCGGGATAATAAAGCAGCTTCCTCCCGGGCAATAGCCTGCCGGAGGGTTTCGGCGGGCAGGTGAGACAGAATAGCCAGCGCTACTTTGGGACCAATACCCTGCACCTTAAGCAGCGTGCGGAACAGGTCCAGCTCCTCTTTATCGGAGAAGCCGAATAGAGTCAACTCCTGCTCCCGCACGTGCAAATGGGTGTAGAGTTGCGTTTTGACCCCCACTTCCAGCATATCCAGCAGCGTGGTGGGCGCCAGCACCAAAAACCCCACCCCACCTACTTCGATCAGCAGGCTGTCTTCTCCCTTATCGATTATTTCACCGCGTAAGGAACCGATCATCATGACTCCAACATTCGCAAACGGGCCGAGTGCAGGTGACAGATGGCGACCGCCAGAGCGTCGGCCGCATCATCCGGGCGGGGAATGTCGTCCAGTTTTAGCAACAGCTTGACCATATGCTGCATTTGCAGCTTGTCGGCCCCGCCGTGGCCGGTGATAGCTTGTTTGACTTCCAGAGGCTTGTATTCCGAAATCGGCAGATCGGCATTGGCCAGGGCCAGCATAGCGGCCCCGCGACCGTGCCCCACGGCCAGGGCAGTTTTGGCATTTTTGCTAAAAAAAAGCTCCTCGATGGCCGAGGTGGTGGGCTGCCACTGCTGGACGATGGCGCTTAGATCACGATAGATGGTCTGCAGTCGTTGGGGGAGAGGTGTGCCGGCCGCGGTGGTGATGGCGCCATGGGCGATGAGCACCAGGTCATCCCCCTCCCCTTCGACCACACCCCAACCGGTGATGGCCGTCCCGGGATCAATACCAATAACGCGCACGATGGAGGTTAAGCCGCTTCGAGTTCGGCCATAGCCTCATCACTGAGGTGGAGGCCGGAGTAGACCTGCTGCACGTCATCGAGATCGTCCAGTGCCTCGATAATGTTCATAACCTGGACGGTTTCCTTCTGGCCTAGCTCGATCTCATTAATGGGGATAGGAGCCAGCTCCGCGTCATCAACCTTTAGCCCGCCATCGACCAGAGTTTTGCTGACCACGTGCAGCGCGTCGGGTTCCGTATAAATCTCGATCACGTCATCGCTGATCTCAACGTCGTCGGCCCCGGCATCGACCGCCAGCATAAAGACCTCATCCGGGTCCAGGTCAGTGTCCTCGATGGTGATATAGCCTTTGGTTTCGAACATCCAACTGACCGCACCGGCCTCGGCCAGATTGCCTCCCTGCCGGTTGAAAATGCGCCGGATATCGGCCAGGGTGCGGTTGCGATTGTCGGTCACGCATTTGATCAGGATCGGAATACCGTGCGGCCCATAGGCCTCATAGGTCACTTCTTCCAGATTTCCGCCCGCTAATTCACCCGTACCTTTTTTTATCGCCCGTTCGATGTTGTCTTTGGGCATATTGGCGGCGCGGGCTTTGTCAACAGCCGTCCGCAGGGTGGGATTAGTATCGGAATCGCCCCCCCCTTCCCGCGCCGCGACCATGATGTCGCGGGCCAGGCGGGTAAACAGTTTGCCCCGTCTGGCGTCTTCGGCGCCCTTCTTACGTTTAATCGTACTCCATTTGCTGTGTCCAGACATATTCACACCTCTCTTGCGTTGGGTGACCTACAATATTTTCTCATTGTCCCGGTTTGTTTGGAGGACCACATGAGTTACCCAATAATTCTTTTGTCAGCCTGAGTCTGGCTGGTTAAATGACAATAATGGGTTGCGGCCTGGCCGGGGCAAACATCAAGGTGATGGACATTATATCACCAAGGTTCGAATCTTGCCAGAGTATTTAGTAAAATAAAGGGGAATTGATTGTATGAAGTACGGGACGTGAACGGGAACGGGGATTAGCCTCTTACGTCATCCTCAAACTTGTCGTACTCGGCTTCATCCCGATCCTCCTGCCAAAAGACCTGGCGCGGTTTGCTGCCGTCGGCGGGACCGATGACTCCCTCCTCCTCGAGTTGATCCATCAAGCGGGAGGCGCGCGGATAGCCGATGCCCAGCCGTCGCTGGAGCATAGAGGTCGAGGCCCGGCCCGAGTCCACCACCAGTTTGACGGCCTCTTCCAGCAGGTCGTCTTTATCCGCCTCGGCCATAATACCGGCCCAGGGTAGCTCGTCGTCCGGCACCTCGTCTGTCACTGCGCCGGATCCAGCGCCCATCGACTGGGAGGCTTTCCAGAAGTTGACCAGATTTTGGATTTCGGCATCGGACAGGAAGCAACCTTGCAACCGGGCCAGTTTGGGCGAATCGGTGGCCATGTAAAGCATATCGCCCCGGCCCAGCAGCCGCTCCGCGCCGGGAGTGTCCAGAATAACCCGCGAGTCGATCTGGCTGGTGACGGCAAAGGCGATCCGGGTGGGGAAGTTGGCCTTGATCAGACCGGTCACTACGTCTACCGAGGGCCGTTGGGTGGCTATGACCAGATGGATGCCGGTGGCCCGGGCCATCTGGGCGATACGGCAGATGTAGCGCTCCACCTCGTCGGGAGCCATCATCATCAGGTCGGCCAGCTCGTCGATGACGACGACCAGGAAGGGCAGCCGCTCGCCTCTGGCCCCAATCTTGCGATTGTAGCTGCCGATACTGCGGGCCCCGGCCGCGGCAAACAGCTTGTAGCGGCGATCCATTTCGCGAGTAACCCAGGCCAACGAGCCGACGACGTGCTCAAAGTCGGTCACCACCGGCGCAATCAGGTGGGGGATGCCGTTAAAGTTGGTCAGTTCAACCATCTTGGGGTCGATCATCAAAAAGCGTAATTGCTCCGGGGCGTGGGTAAAGAGCAGGGTGGAGATCAAGGCGTTGATGCAGACCGATTTGCCGGAACCGGTCGCTCCGGCAATTAACAGGTGAGGCATAGCGACCAGGGAGGCAGATACTCCCTGGCCCGATACGTCTTTGCCCAGGGCCACTCGCAAAGCGCCTTTTCCCTTTTTGAAACTGCTATCGTCGATGACGGCCCGCAAGGAGACCAGCGTTTTCTCGGTGTTGGGGACTTCGATGCCTACCAGGGGCCGGCCGGGTACGGGTGCTTCGATCCGGATGGGCGCGGCGGACAAAGCCAGAGCCAGATCATTGGCCAGGGCGACGATCTTGTTGACCCGCACCCGCTGCTGGACGGTGTTGCCGTCGGGTAATTTGCGCTCCAGGGTGCCCAGCTTCAGGCCAAACTGGGTAACCGTGGGACCTTGATTGATTTCGACCACCTCGGTAGGGATGCCGAAACCGTATAACGTCTCTTCGATAATTTGGGCGTGGTAGCGGGCGTTGGCCGCCTGGGCCGGGTCCTTGGCCGGCGGCGAGAGCAAATCCAGGGGGGGCAGGGCTCGTTTACTGGCCGGCAGCGCGGCCACGGCCGCGGCGGCGGTCATCGAGGGCGGGGCCAGAGGCTTTGCTTCTGAACTGGAAGATTGTTTTTTCCTCTGTTTTTTGGCAGGAGTAGCGGCCGACTCTTCGGCCTCCTCGCCAGGCTCTTCTTCTCCCGGCTGCAAGTCGTCCAGGCGACGACGAGACCACTCATTGAGTCGCTCGGCCCAGTGGGCGGCATCGGCCAGACCCAGCCGGAAGGTCAAACCCAGGGCAGCCAGGCCGAGCACAAACAGGAGCAGGCTGGTGGCCGTCAGGCCGATGAGGTCTACCAGTAATTGGCTGATCCCCCAGCCGACAAACCCTCCGCCGGCTCCATCCCGGGCCAGACGCAGGGCCTGCTCAGTGTCTACTGCGACCAGGAGATGAACGGCTGTCAGGGCCACCACAAACAGAAGTTCCAGACCGATCACCACATCGAGGGGCAGGGAACTTTCTTTCCCTTCCGTGATGCTGGTCACCGGTCCGCCAGTCTCCCTGGAGGATAGCGGCCAGAATCGATTCAGCCCCAACCCCGCGCCCAAAATACCAACCAGGGCTGCGGCCGGAATGGCTCCCCAGCCAAAGAGTTGCCGAAAGAGACTGGCCCACCAATCACTTAAACTGCCTTTGGTCAGTCCTAGCAGGCTGAGCAGGGTGATCACGGCAAATAAAAACATGAGCCCGCCAACTATTTCTCGCTGGTAGGGATGCAGCCAAACGCCAATCTCCTCGATAAATGGTTGGCCGGGGAAGATGGGTGAGGTGTCGACTTTTTTCTTACTTGCTGCCATACAATCGTCCGCCCCTTGAGCTTTTTTGACTAATTTATGCGTATCGGGATCCAAAATCACTTACCATAATATTATCTAAGAGTCTACCGTTCTTTTAATACTATGTCAAGCGGCAGGTTGGGGGCGATTGAATTTGAGTCCCACCCGGACCGATGTATAATACCTATCCATCCTCATTGAACAAACCACAAAATTGTGTTGAACGGAATGTAGTAGATAATTCCACGAAGGGGGGAATACAATGACCCGTTTATCCTTTACCGTCAATGGCGAATTAAAAGAGCTGGACGTAGCGCAGTCCCGTTTTTTGGCCGAGGTCCTGCGCTATGATCTGGGGCTGACCGGCACCAAAATTGGCTGCAACGAGGCCGAGTGCGGTATCTGCACGGTGCTGGTCAACGGCACGCCGGTCGACTCGTGCCTCTTCCCGGCCTTTAAGGCCCAGGGCGCAGCCATCGAGACCATCGAAGGGCTGTCTACCGGGGGCCAGTTGCATCCCCTGCAGCAGGCTTTCATCGACCACGGCGCGGTGCAGTGCGGTTTTTGCACGCCCGGGCTGGTGATGACCGCCAAGGCGCTGATCGATCAAAAGGGTGCGGCCGGCGAGCCGGTCACCGAGCACGATATCAAGGTAGCCCTAAAAGATACCTACTGCCGCTGCACCGGCTATAGCAGCGTCATCCGGGCCATCCGCCAGGCCGCCGGTCAGGAGGTTGAGCCCTACCTGCCGCAAGTACAGACTCCCGGGGCGGCGGTGGGCCGGCCGCTGGTCAATCCCGACGTGCTGGGCAAGGTCACCGGTCGGGCCAAATATACCGACGACTATCATTTTCCGGGGATGCTCTACGCCCGCACCAAGCGGGCCGGCCTGCCTCACGCCCGCATCCGGAGCATCGACACCGGGGCAGCCGAGGCCCTGCCCGGCGTGCGAGCGGTGTTGACTCACAAAGACGTCCCCGGTCGCAAGAATCACGGGCTGGTGGAGATCGACTGGCCGGTGTTATGCTCTGACAAAATCCGCTACGCCGGCGATGCCGTGGCCATCGTCGCCGCGGATACGCCGGAGATTGCGGCCGAGGCCCTGGATTTGATCACGGTCAAGTACGAGGAGCTGCCGGTGGTGGATAATCCGGTCTTTGCCCGCCAGCCGGACGCGCCGGCCGTACACGAGGATCGGGCCGAGGGGAATCTACTCAAGCACATCAAGGTGCGCAAGGGAGATTTGGCCGCAGGCTTTGCCCGGGCCGACGTGGTCGTCGAACGGACCTACCGCACCCCCACCACCGAGCACGCCTTCCTGGAGCCGGAGTGCTCCATCGGCGTACCGGCCGGCTACAACCCGGCCGAGTTTGGCGGCCAGCTCGATCCCACCGCCAACCGGGGGATCACCGCCAGCCACGCCAAACCCACCATTTACGTCGGTAGCCAGATCCCCTATGCGGACCGGGACCAGGCTGCGGCCAGCCTGGGGCTGGAGAACGAGCAGGTGCGGGTCGTCGGGACCCTGATGGGCGGCGG
>Ga0210062_1000750_pt1 | contig 9977 bp, 7 predicted proteins | sample Muzzi_CordA_D2_FD_185528 | JGI IMG/M metagenome (GOLD analysis project Ga0210062, IMG submission 185528) | Wetland microbial communities from San Francisco Bay, California, USA, that impact long-term carbon sequestration - Muzzi_CordA_D2 (SPAdes) | ecosystem: Environmental > Aquatic > Marine >...
TGGCGCTGATCTACATGGCGCTGTTCGGCGCCTCGGTTCTGATGCTGCTGGGGTTCATCTACTGGTCCACGGCCGCCTACCTGACGCAGCAGACCGACGAAACCATCGAGGCCGAGATCGCGGATCTTGCGCAGCGTTACCGGACGACGGGGCTCGCCGGACTCACGACGCTGATATCGGCACGGTTGTCGCGCAAACCCGCCGGTTCCTCGATTTACCTGCTGGTGGACAAGTTCATGCTGGAGAGACAACCGCCGATTACGACGACTGCCGAAAAAACAGCCGCAGCTGAGCCTGCAGCCACCGCGCAAACCGTAGCCGAAGCGGCGGCCGAGAAGGTGCCCTCCGTCGCCGTGCTGCCGTTCATCAACATGAGCCAGGACAAGAACAACGAGTACTTCTCCGACGGCCTGACCGAAACGCTGCTGCACATGCTGGCGCAGTTGCCGGACCTGCACGTCGCTGCCAGGACCTCGTCGTTCGCTTTCAAGGGCAAGAACGAGAGCATCACCACGATCGCCAGCGCGCTCGGTGTCGCTCACGTGCTCGAAGGCAGCGTGCAGAAGGCCGGCGACAAGGTGCGCATCACGGCGCAGCTGATCCGCGCCGACGACGGTTTCCACGTCTGGTCGCAGCACTACGACCGCAAGCTGGACGACATCTTCGCGATCCAGGACGAGATCGCGACCGACGTGGCCGAGGCGCTCGGCGCCTCCTTGCTTGGCAAACAGACAGCGAACCTGCACGCCGTGGCCACCAATAACCTGGGCGCTTACGACGATTACCTGAAGGGGCTGGAACAGCAGGCCATTTTTTCCTACGGCAGCCTGGAAATAGCCGAGAGCCAGTTCAAGCAGGCGCTGGCCCATGACCCGGATTTTACCGACGCCCGCCTGGCACTGGTGCGAAACTATCTGCTGAAGAACGACACGGGATTGTTGGACCGGGAACAATTGAAGGCGCTGGTCGAGCCGTTGATCGAGCGGGTCCGAAAGCAGCACCCCGACAGCACGCCAGCGCGGGCTCTCGAACTGGATTTCGAGGTGCGGACTTCCGAATTGCGAAGAGATTCCGGGGAGATGGCGTCACTTATCAACGAGTTGCGTAACCTGCTGCCGCTGGTGCCGACCGAGACCTACCTCAGGGGTCAGGTTGCACAGGCCCTCAACTTCTACCTGAGAAAGCCCCGTGAGGCCATCGAGGTCATCCAGGCGGGCTTGTTGACCGACCCGCTGGCGGACGACCTTTACAGCATACTCGGGAACATATACCGCGACCAGAAGGAGCTGGTCAAGGCGCGCACGGCGCTCGAGAAGGCGCAGCAGCTCGCGCCGCAAAACCCGAATTACTATTCCTTCCTGGCCACCCTCGAAGGAGACAGCAACAATCTGCCGGCCGCGCTCGAGTGGCACCGCAAGGCCACGGAGGTCGACCCCCAGGACCACGAACTCGCCACCGAGCTGGCCGAGAAGCTGTACGACCTCGACCTGCCGGAAGAAGGCGACCGCTGGTACGCCCGGGTCGAGGCGCTGGCGCCAGGCTCGCCGTTACAACGCAAGCTGCAAGTCGAACGCGCAATGGCCAGGAAGGATTACGATCGGGCGATCACGCTGGCGAAGGCGATCATCAGCGACCAGATCGAAGACCGCCGCGGCTCCTTCCTCTATCCACTGTTTACCTACAGCAACCTGATGCTGAACCGAGGCCAGGCCAGGCAAGCCTACGATTTCCTGCTGTCAGTAGATCCGGGAACCAGCGAGTACGCCGTCATGCCCAAGAGATATAAAGGTCTGGCGATGCAATACGCCAGCGTCATTCTGATGACCGGTTTCGCCACCGAGGACACTCGCAAACAGGCCTGGCTCAAGGTCGCGGCCAACCTGGACGCCACCGGTTTCCCATGGCGTGACCCGGAAAACAGTTCCGTCGTCGACGACCTGCTGCTTACCGGCGATGTCAAGGGCGCCATCGACCATTACCTCAAGTACCAGTTGCAGCAGCCGCTGGCCGGCCATCTTTCGCGACATCGGCGTACGGCAAAGACCTTTTACGCGCAAATCTACGCCGACCCCCGCGTGTCCGCGCGGCTGGCGCAACTCGACCGGGAGTACGATGACATGCGCAAACAGGTCTCCGAGATGCTGCTCAAGCCCGAGTGGAATCAGTGAGCTTTTTCCAGGAACTCAAACGCAGGAACGTCTTCCGCGTCGGCATCGGTTACGTGGTGACCGCGTGGCTGCTGTTCCAGGTAAGCGATATCGTGTTCCCCCGCATCGGCTTACCGGATTGGGCAGTCACGCTGGTCATCGCTTTGCTGGCGATCGGCTTTGTACCGGCGTTGATTTTCGCCTGGGCTTTCGAGCTGACCCCGGAAGGCATCAAGCGCGAACAACCTTGTGGTCAGGCGACATGGACAAAGCCCTGGCCGCCGCCTTCGCCGATCAGGTTTCCGCTGAAGGACTGGTAGCACGGCATGGATAACGCCAGCGCACCGCCATTGAAATGTAGTTGACGCAGGTCATTGGATGGCGGCTCACGAGCGGCCAGAATTGACCATGACCAAAAGCACTGTATTCAGCAGCTACACCATCTGATAATGGACTGCTGAAAGGTTGCGGGGACCGTGGTGACTCGGGAACCGCAAAATGGTTTACGAGGTCTTGATTATTAGAGGCTCAAGCCGGATATTCAAAGATACCGATGCGTGTTTTCGACATATATCAACATCCGAAATACGGCTTTGCCGCCGTACGGCGCGGCTTCTCGTGGCTGGCGTTTTTGGCGCCGTCCGTTTGGGCGGTGCGCCGCGGCTTGGGTTACGTCACGCTGCTGTTGGTGGTGACCACCACGCTGATGTTCGATATCGCCCAGCTGGCCAGCACCTTCATACCTCATCCGGTGGCCCAACTTGCGTTACTGCTGGTGCTCGTCGCGGCCTTCGGCGCCAAGCCAGGCTTTGAAGGCTACCGCTGGCACGCGCGCGTGCTCGAGGAAGAGCACTACCATTTCAAATGCACGGTCGCGGCCGAAAGCCGCCGCCAGGCGTTGAAGGCCGCGAACGACGACCGCTACCTGACGGACATCAAGATCGCCGCCGCCTAAGGCGGGTACATCAGTCCACCCCGCACCGCTGAAACGATTGCTCGTCTCCTCCAACGAGTACGCGAAATTCATCGCCCAAGCGCCGAAAGCACTCGTTGGCAGTTCATTTCGGGTGACCTGGGAGCGCCACGCAGGCGTACCGATCAGGGGTGCCATGGGCTGGATGCCCATGACAGGCCGCCCAGGGCAGGACGCCCTGTGAGGCCGGCCCCGTCAGAACGGGGCGCCTGTGCGGGCAGCCCGCAGGGCCGCCAGACTGGGAACACGAACTGAACTGCCAACGTATGAGAGCCGTTGCAAATCACTTTCTGTTAGCAACGTCGGTGAAATTCACAGTTAGACCGCCTCCTTGAACTGCTCCTCTTCGGTCGAGCCCGAAAGCGCCGACAGCGACGAGGTGCCGTGGCTGATGGCCTGCGTCAGCGCATCGAAATAGGACGTGCCGACCTCGCGCTGGTGCTTGGTCGCGGTATAACCGTGGCTCTCGGCCGCGAATTCTGCCTCCTGCAACCTCACGTAGGCACTCATCTGCTCGGCTTGGTAACCCTTGGCCAGTTCGAACATGCTGTAGTTCAGCGCATGGAAGCCCGCCAGCGTGATGAACTGGAACTTGTAGCCCATCGCGCCGAGTTCCCGCTGGAACCTGGCGATGGTTTCGTCGTCGAGATTTTGCTTCCAGTTAAACGACGGCGAGCAATTGTAGGCCAGCAGCTTGTCCGGGAACTGTGCATGGATGGCGTCGGCAAACGCGCGCGCCTGATCGAGGTCCGGCTTGCTGGTTTCGCACCACAGAAGGTCGGCGTACGGAGCATAGGCAAGGCCGCGTGAAATGGCCTGCTCGATACCCGGCCGGGTAACGAAGAAACCTTCGACGGTACGCTCGCCGGTCACGAAATTATGGTCGTATTCATCGATATCGGAAGTCAGAAGGCCGGCCGCCATGGCATCGGTGCGTGCGACCAGGACGGTCGGAACATCGAGTATATCCGCCGCCAGGCGCGCCGCCGTCAGCTTGGAAACCGCCTCGGCAGTCGGCACCAGCACCTTGCCGCCCATGTGCCCGCACTTCTTGGCTGAAGCCAACTGGTCCTCGAAATGCACACCCGCCGCACCGGCCTCGATCATCGCCTTCATCAACTCGAACGCGTTCAGGACACCCCCGAAGCCGGCTTCGGCATCGGCCACGATCGGCGCCATCCAGTCGACCGAATCATCGCCCTCGGCATGGTGCAACTGGTCCGCACGCAGGAGTGCGTTGTTGATCCTTTTCACGACACTCGGCACCGAGTCCGCCGGGTACAGCGACTGGTCGGGGTACATCTGGCCCGCGAGGTTGGCGTCGGCGGCGACCTGCCAACCGGAAAGGTAAATGGCCTTGAGGCCCGCCTTGACCTGCTGCATCGCCTGGTTGCCGGTCAGCGCGCCCAGCGCGTTGACGAATGGCTGCTCCTGCATCTGGCGCCAGAGCTTCTCCGCGCCTTGCCTGGCCAGCGAGTATTCCACCCGTACGGTACCGCGCAAGCGTTCCACGTCCTCGGGGCTGTAATCCCGGCGGATGCCTTTCCAGCGCGGGTGAGACTGCCACTCGTGGCTCATGTCGCTTACTTTAGTCATTGCATTTCTCCTTCGTACGGGTTCGATTCAGTCTTCCAGTAATTCGTAGGCCGGCAGCGTCAGGAAATCGGCCATCTCGGCTTTCTCCGTCATCTCCTGCAACAGGCGGCTGGCTCGATCGACCGCGCGGCCCTCGGCTTCGCCGGCACCGGTCTTGAGCGCATCGCGTTCCTCGCCGAAAATGCCGGCCAGCCAGTCGCGGCCGACGACGCGGCCGTCATCCAGCGCGGCGCCGTGCTCGGCCCACTGCCACAGCTGCGCTCGGCTGATCTCGGCCGTGGCGGCGTCTTCCATCAGGTGGTCGATCGGCACACAACCGTTGCCCATCAGCCAGGCCGCCATGTACTGGGTCGCCACGCGAATATTCTTGCGCACCCCCGCCTCCGTGATTGAGCCGGGGCAGGGTTCTGTCAGTTCCCTGGCGGTGGTGTTGAAATCCCCGAGCAGCCTGTCGAGCTGGTTAGGACCTTTCAGGACCCGGTCGAACTCGGCCCGGGCCACCGCGACCAGCCCCGGGTGCGCGACCCAGGTGCCGTCGTGCCCGTTGGCGGCTTCGAGTTCCTTGTCCGCCCGCACCTTGGCTAGCGCCGCGTCATTCGCCGCATCGTCTCCGCGGATCGGAATCTGCGCCGCCATCCCGCCCATCGCAAAAGCCCCGCGGCGGTGACATGTCTGGATCAGCAACTTCGAATACGCGGCCAGGAAAGGCACCGTCATGCCGACCTGGTCGCGGTCCGGCAGGATTCGGCCGGGGTGGTTTTTGAAGGTTTTGATATAGCTGAATATATAATCCCAGCGGCCACAGTTCAGACCCAGGATCCTGTCCTTGAGCGCATGCAGTATCTCGTGCATCTGGAACACCGCCGGCAGGGTTTCGATCAGGACCGTGACACGCACCGTACCATGCTCCAGACCGAGAACACGCTCCGCCCACGCGATCACGTCCTCCCACCAGGCCGCCTCGGTGTGGTGTTGAAGCTTCGGCAGGTAAAAATAGGGCTGGCTGCCCTCGCGGGCGAGTGCCGCGTGGTTGTGAAACAGGTAGAGACCAAAGTCCACCAGCGCGCCCGGCACCGCCTTGCCTGCGAGACGCAGGTGGCGCTCCGACAGGTGCAGACCCCGGGGCCGCACCATCAGCACCGCGGTCGCCTCGTTCAATGCGTAGTCCTTGCCTTCCGGGGATCGGTAATCAATTTGCCGGCGCACGGCGTCATAAAGATTGTTTTGACCGTCGATGACATTGGCCCACGTCGGCGCGGTCGAATCCTCGAAATCCGCCATGTAAACCTGGGCGCCTGAATTGAGCGCGTTGATGATCATTTTGCGGCTGACCGGCCCGGTGATCTCGGTGCGGCGGTCCCTGACTTCCGCGGGAATCGCGGCGACCTTCCAGTCACCCTCACGCACGCCCGCAGTGGCGCGATCGAAGTCCGGGGACCCGCCAGCATCGAATTCCGCCTGGCGACGTGCGCGCGCTTCCATCAGGGCTTCCAAACCCGGCGTGAAGCGGTGGACGAGCTGCGCCAGAAAATCCAGCGCCTCCGCGCTCAGGATTCTGTCGTACCCATCCGCCAGCGGCCGCTTGAGTTCGAGTTCCGGATGGGGTCCGCGTATCGCAGGCAAAATCATCGGCTATATCCCCAGGCTGATTGAAAGACCAGCCAAGCATATCGGCTACGCTTTATCTTTGACAATATAAATGTTTCAATATCCATTATTAATTTTGTTAAATTTATAAGTAATTGAAATGATTGAACATACCAGTCGGTATTACTATAAGGGCAGTACACTCAAGCAATTGAAGGCATTCTGTGCGGTCGCCCGTACCGGCAAAATGACGGACGCCGCCGATGAATTGTTCCTCAGCCAGTCCGCCGTGAGCCTGCAGGTCAAGGCCCTGGAAGAGGAGCTCGATACAGTGCTCTTCGAGCGCCGCGGACCGCGCATACAGCTGACACCACACGGCCGCAAGTTCCTCGACATGGCGCGGCCGCTGGTCGAGGGCATGGACGGGCTGGCACAACGTTTCGAAACGGAAATCAAGGGCAACATCGAAGCGGGCGAGGTGGTGATCGCCGCCGGTGAGTCGACCATCATCTACATCCTGCCCAAGCTGGTTTCCGCATTTCGGGAACGCTGCCCCAATATCCACGTGCAGCTTCGAAACGTCGCCGGCCGCGACGGTCTGGCGATGATCCGCGAGGACGAAGTGGATTTCGCGGTCGGCTCCATGCTCGACGTCCCCAGTGACATCAGTTACACACCCTACTATTCCTTCGACCCGGCACTGATCATGCCACTCGGTCACCCGCTGGCGGAGACAAGAGATATCCACCTCGAGGACATTACGCCTTACGGCCTGATCCTGCCGCCGCGAAGACTGACGACCTGGCGCATGGTCGATCGCATTTTTCAGCAGCATGGCATTCCTTTCAGCGTGGTGCTGGAGGTCGGCGGCTGGGAAGTCATCAAGCGCTACGTCGAACTGGATTTCGGAATCTCCATCGTCACCAGCATCTGTCTGCGCGAGGAGGACCCGCTCATCGTCAGGGACATGAGCCGATTCTTTCCAAAACGCTCCTACGGTGTCGTCAGCCGCCGGGGCAAACATTTGTCCCTGGCCGCGCGGGCCTTCCTTGAAGGCATCAAGGATGTACCGATGCCGGATTCTCCATGGAGTTCGGGCCACTCCAGCCGCTGAGCGGACTGGCTGATTGCGCGATATCTGCAGCCAGCCCGCACAGGTCATTTACCCAGTCGCTGACCCAATGCGCACTTCGCCTCCGAAGAAGGCGGCGGGCCGGACGGCCCGCCGTAAATACCTGCAGGTATGCAGGATCGGAGCGACAAGTCATGGCTCAACGCAGGTTGTAACCCTGCTCGTCGTGCAGGACCAGGTCCAGACCCATTTCTTCCTCTTCATCGCTCACCCGCAGACCGATTATGGCGTCGATCAGCTTCAGGATGATGAAGCTGACCACACCGCAATACACGATGGTGGCCCCGGCGCCGATGAACTGCGTGACCACCTGGCCCGCGATCGTGACCCCGTCCTCCAGCCCGGCGCCGCCGAAACCGGCGTCGGCAAACACGCCGGTCAGGATGGCACCGACAAAACCGCCGACCCCGTGCACGCCGAAGGCGTCGAGAGAGTCGTCATAACCCAGCGCACCCTTCACCTTGACCACCATCAGGTAGCAGATCAGTCCCGCCGCGAAGCCGATGGCGAGCGCGCCGACAGGACCGACGAAGCCCGAAGCAGGCGTGATGGCGACCAGGCCCGCCACCGCGCCGGAGGCCATACCCAGGGCGCTGGGTTTGCCGTGTTTGATCCACTCGAGGAACATCCAGGTCAGCGCCGCCGTGGCGGTCGCGATCTGGGTGACGGCCATCGCCATGCCAGCGGTTCCGTCTGCAGCCAGTTCGCTGCCCGCGTTGAAGCCGAACCAGCCGACCCACAGCATGCCTGCGCCGACCATGGTCAGCACCATGTTGTTCGGTTTCATGGGCTGCTGCGGGAAACCCCGGCGCTTACCCATCACCAGGGCGGCCACGAGACCCGCGACACCGGCGTTGATGTGCACGACCGTGCCGCCGGCGAAGTCGAGCACACCCTTCTCACTCAACCAGCCGCCGCCCCAGACCCAATGCGCGACAGGCGCATACACCAGGGTCACCCACAGGGCCATGAAAAGCAGCATGGCGGAGAACTTCATGCGCTCGGCGAACGCGCCCACGATCAGCGCGGGCGTGATGATGGCGAATGTCAGCTGGAACATGGAGAACACGGATTCCGGGATCGAGCCCGACAGCGTGTCCACGCCGACTCCGGCCAGGAACGCCTTGCCCAGGTTGCCGACGAGGCCGCCAACGTCGTCACCGAAGGCCATGCTGTAAAGATAAATCGTCCACAGCAGGGTCACCAGGCAGGTGATGGCGAAACATTGCATCATCACCGACAGTGCGTTTTTGGCGCGGACCATGCCCGCGTAGAACAATGACAGACCGGGAATGGTCATGAACAGCACCAGGGCCGTGGATGTCAGCATCCACGCGGTGTCACCGGAACTCAATGAGTCCTCGGCGAGCGCCAGGCCAGGAAGACAGGCGAGCAGGAGCGCGGCCCCGGGGATAAAGATTCGATCGATTGGTTTCATGGTAGCTGGCACTCCTCGCCCTCAGATTGCGTTGACACCGGTTTCACCGGTGCGGATACGGACGACCTCTTCGAGGTTTTGCACGAAGATCTTGCCGTCACCGACCTTGCCTGTGCCCGCGGCCTGCACGATGGCTTCGACGACACGCTCGGCAATTTCCTTGCTGACGGCGGTCTCGATTCGGATTTTGGGCAGAAAGTCGACACTGTATTCGGCGCCGCGGTAAAGCTCGGTATGGCCCTTCTGTCGGCCAAAACCTTTGACCTCGGTCACCGTCAGGCCGCTGACGCCGACCTTGGACAAGGCTTCACGCACGTCATCGAGCTTGAAGGGTTTGATAATGGCTGTAATCAACTGCATGGTCGGCTCCTCGCTTTGCACGGTTCCTTATGTATCGCCGAAGTTTGTATATGCAGGAATCGGGCCAAGCCAGGCCATTCGGGCGGAGCCAGACCGATGGGCACATGCCGGCACCGACCCCGACGCCGCTGACCGCCGGGCTTGCACCATTTTGGTGCATGTTTCCCGCTTCCGGCACGCAAGCTGACCACGCGCTCGGCCTGCCGGGGCTACGAACGGCCCCGAAAGATACACTGGGGCGGGCTGATATCGAGTACACTAACGGCCCTCGACAACGGCCCTGGGCAACCTTCCGCGGTCACATCCGGCCGCATCGGAAAACAGCGTGAAAGCACTATTTTTTCTGCGTCACTACAACGACATCGACCACGTGACCCCGGTGATCGACCGATGGATTCGCCAGGGCCACGAATGCGATGTCGTGCTGATCGGCGAAGGCCACTTCCGCGACGACTATCGCGTCGTCTACCTCGCGTCCCTTCCGCGTCTGCGGCTGGCGCACCTGGACGAGATCCTGGGCCGCGCGGAGCTGACCCGGATGCGTGTGCAAAAGGTCATGCTCAACCGCTACTTCCGCGCCGCGGTACCGGACCTGCTGACACGCGCGCTGGAGCGCGCGCTAAACCCCGCCGAGCGCACCGGCTTCTGGCAGCGCGTCGCCCGGACGCTGCTCGAGCGCAGTTTCAGGGACGGCGAGGCGGGCGTGGTCTGTTTCGACTGGATCAGCAGCAATTCCGTGCTGCC
>Ga0210062_1000751_pt1 | contig 9973 bp, 6 predicted proteins | sample Muzzi_CordA_D2_FD_185528 | JGI IMG/M metagenome (GOLD analysis project Ga0210062, IMG submission 185528) | Wetland microbial communities from San Francisco Bay, California, USA, that impact long-term carbon sequestration - Muzzi_CordA_D2 (SPAdes) | ecosystem: Environmental > Aquatic > Marine >...
GCGATCCAGCCGACCGTGCGCGCCACCGCGAACAGCACGGTGAACATGGTGGTGGGAAAACCCATCGCCTTGAGCGTGATGCCCGAATAGAAGTCAATGTTCGGATAAAGCTTCTTTTCAACAAAATAGCCGTCGTGCAGCGCGACCTTCTCCAGCTCCATGGCGACATCGAGCAGCGGATCGTCCTTGATGCCGAGCTCGGTCAGCACCTCGTGGCAGGTCTTCTGCATGATTTTGGCGCGCGGATCGTAGTTCTTGTAGACGCGGTGGCCGAAGCCCATCAGCCGGAAGGGATCGTCCTTGTCCTTGGCGCGCTTGACGAATTCCGGGATGCGGTCGACCGAGCCGATCTCGGCCAGCATGTTGAGCGCCGCCTCGTTGGCGCCGCCATGCGCCGGCCCCCACAGGCAGGCGCAGCCGGCGGCGATGCAGGCGAACGGATTGGCGCCGGAGGAGCCGGCCAGCCGCACCGTCGAGGTGGAGGCATTCTGCTCGTGGTCGGCGTGCAGGATGAAGATGCGGTCCATGGCGCGCGCCAACACCGGGTTGGGCTGGTATTCCTCGGCCGGCACCGCGAAGCACATGCGCAGGAAATTGGAGGCGTAATCGAGCTCGTTCTTGGGATAAACGAAGGGCTGGCCGATCGAATACTTGTAGGCCATGGCGGCCAGCGTCGGGACCTTGGCGATCATGCGGATCGAGGCGACCATGCGCTGGTGCGGATCGGAGATGTCGGTGGAGTCATGATAGAAGGCCGACATCGCGCCGATCGAGCCGACCAGTACCGCCATCGGATGGGCGTCGCGGCGGAAGCCCTGGAAGAACCGGCTCATCTGCTCGTGCACCATGGTGTGGCGCGTCACCCGGTAATCGAAATCGGTCTTCTGCGAGGGTGTCGGCAATTCGCCGTAAAGCAGCAGGTAGCAGGTTTCCAGGAAATCGCCGTGCTCGGCCAGCTGCTCGATCGGATAACCGCGATAGAGCAGTACACCCTCGTCGCCGTCGATATAGGTGATCTTGGATTCGCAGCTCGCCGTCGAGGTGAAGCCGGGGTCGTAGGTGAACATGCCGCTCTCGCCATAGAGCTTGGCGATGTCGACGACGTCCGGGCCGATGGTTCCGGTGTAAACCGGGAAGTCCCAACTCTTGTTGCCGACCGCGAGTGTTCCGGACTTCTTGTTGGCGTCGGTCTTGGCGTCCATGGGCGAGCCCTCGAATTGGCGGCGAGCGAATTTCCGTAATTTCGGTACGGCCGGATGGCGAAGCGCCGATCGGCAGGCGCGTTGAGGTTCGGCCGCTGATTGCGTAGCCCATCCCAATGTACGCTGCAAGACAGGGAAGGCGGCCGGTTATCCACAACCTGGGCGCCGCCAAGTCATTGGCAAGGGACAGGAAATTGGCCGTCGTCAGCGGCTATCCGCCGCAGTCGCGCAGCCGCGCCAGGCTTTCCACGCGACCGAGCACCGCCAGCACATCGAAGATGGGCGGTGAAGTGGCGCGTCCGGTCAGCGCCGCGCGCAGCGGCTGCGCCACCGCACCGAGTTTGACCCCGGTGCGCTCGGCGAAGCCGCGTACCACTGCCTCGATGGTCTCGGCACGCCAGTCGGCGACGCCATCCAGTTCCGGCAGCAGGTCGCTGATGGCCGCCTTCGCCTGCGGCGTGAGCAGAGCCCTGGCTTTGTCGTCGATTTCGATGGGGCGTGGCGCCCAGACGAAACGGGAGGTCTCGAACAGCTCGACCAGGGTCTTGGCGCGTTCCTTCAGCCCCGGCATGGCCGCGACCAGTTGCTCGCGCAGCGCCGGCGTCATCCGACTCGCCAGCTCCTGACCGCCGGCGATGTGTGGCAGCAGGTGCTCGAGCGCGGCGACCAGATCGGCATCCGCGGTTTGCCGCATGTAGTGGCCGTTGAGACTTTCCAGCTTGGCGAAATCGAAGCGCGCCGGAGAGCGGCCGATGGCGGCCAGGTCGAAGGCGGTGATCATTTCGTCGGTGGTGAAAATTTCCTGGTCGCCATGGGCCCAGCCAAGGCGGACCAGATAGTTGCGCACCGCCGCCGGCAGGTAGCCCATGGCCCGATAGGCGTCGACGCCGAGCGCGCCATGGCGTTTCGACAGTTTGGAGCCGTCGGGACCGTGGATCAGCGGGATATGCGCCATGATCGGCACAGTCCAGCCGAGCGCCTCGTAAATCTGCGTCTGCCGCGCGCCGTTGGTCAAATGGTCGTCGCCGCGGATGACGTGGGTGATGCCCATGTCATGGTCGTCGACCACCACCGCCAGCATGTAGGTCGGCGTGCCGTCGGAGCGCAACAACACCAGATCGTCGAGGTCGGAATTCTGCCAGGTGACGCGGCCCTGCACCTGGTCGTCGACCACGGTTTCGCCGGTAAGCGGCGCCTTCAGCCGGATCACCGGCTTGATGCCGGACGGGGCTTCCGCCGGGTCACGGTCGCGCCAGCGTCCGTCATAGAGCTTGGCGCGGCCCTCGCGGCGGGCGGCTTCGCGCATGGCGGTGAGTTCCTCCGGGCTGGCATAGCAGCGATAGGCCTTGCCGGCGGCGAGCAGCTGTTCGGCCACCTCGCGGTGGCGCGCTGCGCGCGAGAACTGGAACACGGGCTCCCCGTCCCAGCTGAGACCCAGCCAGGTGAGCCCGTCGATGATGGCGTTGATGGCAGCCACGGTGGAGCGCTCGCGGTCAGTGTCCTCGATGCGCAGCAGCATCTTGCCGCCACGCCCGCGCGCGTAGAGCCAGTTGAACAGCGCGGTGCGGGCGCCTCCGATGTGGAGAAAGCCGGTGGGCGAGGGCGCGAAGCGGGTCACGACGGGCTCGGTCATCGCGGCCCGTCTAACATAGTTGCGGTGGCGGGTGTCAGCGCAATTGCCATTGAGCCGCGCGTCCCGTCATGGCATAGGCCGCCCGCGACCTTGGGCCGGCCCGGCGGGCGGGATTCGCCTTACGTCGCCCGAACACCGAGGAAACATGGGCCAGGACGACAAGGCAAGCGGCGGAGCGGCGGCGACCGAAGCGGGTCGCGACTTCATCCGCGATATCGTCCACGCCGACCTCGCGGCCGGGCGCGTCAAAGAGGTGGTCACCCGCTTTCCGCCGGAGCCGAACGGCTACCTGCATATCGGCCACGCCAAGTCGATTTGTCTGAATTTCGGCGTAGCCGGGGAATTCGGCGGCCGCTGTCACCTGCGTTTCGACGACACCAACCCGGCCAGGGAAGAGCAGGAGTACATTGACGCGATCGAGCGCGACGTGCGCTGGCTCGGCTTCGACTGGGGCAAGCATCTCTACCATGCCTCCGATTATTTCGAGCGGCTCTATGGCTGGGCCGAGGACCTGATCCGCGCGGGGCTGGCTTATGTCGACGACCAGAGCCCTGACCAGATCCGCGAGAACCGCGGCACCCTGACAGAGCCCGGCAAGAACAGCCCCTATCGCGAGCGCGGCGTGGAGGAGAACCTCGACCTGTTCCGCCGCATGCGCGCCGGCGAGTTCGAAAACGGCGCGCGGGTGTTGCGCGCCAGGATCGACATGGCCTCGGGCAACATCAACCTGCGCGATCCGGTGCTCTACCGCATCATCAACGCGCCGCATCCGCGCACCGGCGACACCTGGAAGATTTATCCGAGCTACGATTTCGCCCACGGCCAGTCCGACGCCATCGAGGGCATCACCCATTCTATCTGCACGCTCGAGTTCGAGGACCATCGTCCGCTCTACGACTGGCTGATCGAGCACCTCGACGTGCCGTCGCGGCCGCGGCAGTACGAGTTCGCCCGGCTCAATCTCAGCCATACGGTGCTGTCCAAGCGCGTATTGACCCTGCTGGTGCGCGACGGCCACGTCTCCGGCTGGGACGATCCACGCATGCCGACGCTGGCCGGTCTGCGCCGGCGCGGCGTGCCGCCGGCGGCAATCCGCGATTTCGTCAAGCGCATCGGGGTCGCCAAGGCCAACAGTCTGGTCGACGTCGGCATGCTCGAGTTTTCCATCCGCGAGCAGCTCAACCGGACGGCGTTGCGCCGCATGGCGGTGTTGCGGCCGCTCAAGCTGGTGATCGAGAATTACCCGGAGGGGCAAACGGAAGAGCTCGATGCCGTCAATCATCCCGACGATCCGGCCGCCGGCTCGCGCAAGCTCACATTCTCGCGCGAACTCTTCATCGAGCGCGATGATTTCATGGAAGACCCGCCGAAGAAATTCTTTCGGTTGGCTCCTGGCCGCGAGGTGCGGCTGCGCTACGCCTATTTCGTCACCTGCCGCGAGGTGGTGAGGAATGCCGAGGGCGAGGTGACCGAGCTGCGCGGCAGCTACGACCCCGCCACCAAAGGCGGCAACGCCCCCGATGGCCGCAAGGTGAAAGCGACCATTCACTGGCTGTCGGCGGCCGATGCCGTGCCGGCCGAGGTGCGGCTCTACAATCCGCTGTTCGCCAGTCCCGACCCCGCCGGCGGGGAGAGTTTCGCCGCCGATCTCAATCCGGCGTCGGTCGAAGTGCTGAGCGAGGCTCGCGTGGAGCCGGCGCTCGCCGATGCGCGGGAAGGCGAGCCGGTGCAATTCGAGCGCCAAGGCTATTTCTGCCGCGACCGTGATTCCTCGCCCGGCCGGCCCGTGTTCAACCGCACCGTCGGCCTGCGCGACAGCTTCGCCAGGGACCTGGCGAAGGAAAAAGCCAGGGGTTGAATTCTGGAGCGTTCACAACCGTTCCTCTTTCTGCAGCTCCCGGTTGTTGTAGTCTCGGCCATCGCAACTCAAGCGTGAGCGTTTCAGGGGCGCCGCGCCGATGGCCAACCACCATCCCCGCGAGAGACGAGCGCGCGCCCGGGCCCAGGCGGCGGAGATCGACGCCGCACGCCGGCGCGCCGGGCTGATACTGCCGGACGGCGTCAGCGCCGCCGCGAGCCGCCTGCGCCAGCTGCTCTCGCAATGGGCACTGGCGGAAGTGGCTCCCGGCCGGCTCATGCCCTGGCTCCCGGTCGGTTTCGGTTTCGGCAGCGTGATCTACTTCGCTGCCGGGCGCGAGCCGGCAGCCTGGGCGGCATTCGCGCTGGCACTTGCAGCCATCACGATTGCAGTTGTGGCCCGCCGCAGTGGTCCCGGCTTTATGTTGGCGCTCGGCTTTGCCGCCATCGCAACCGGTTTTGCCGTCGCCACCCTGCAGGCAGCGCGCATCGCCCACCCGGTGCTCGCATTCCCGACCTGGAGCGCGCAGGTAGCGGGCTTCGTCGAACAGCGCGAGGAACGCGCGCGCTCTGACCGCGTCGTCATCGACGTCGATCGTATTACTGCGCCGCGCATGCGGGTGAAGCCCGACCGCCTGCGCGTCGCGGTGCGCAAGGGGGCGGCGCCGCCGGTCGGCAGCTTCGTCGCCTTCAAGGCGCATCTCTCGCCGCCACTGCAGCCGTTGCGCCCGGGCGGCTACGACTTCGCCCGCGACATGTACTTCCAGCGCATCGGCGCCTCCGGTTACGTGCTGGGCAAGATCGCGATGAAGCCGCTGCCGCGCGCGCCGGGGCTGTGGCTGCGCTACGCGGCTGCGATCGATGATTTGCGCGAGGCCATCGATGACCGCATCCGCGCTTTTCTGCCCGGCGACCCCGGCGCCATCGCCTCGGCGCTGATCACCGGAAAGCGCGACTCCATCTCGCAGCCGGTCAACGACGCCATGTACATCTCCAGCCTCGGCCACGTGCTGTCGATTTCCGGCTACCACATGGCGGTGGTGGCGGGCATCGTGTTTTTCATCATCCGCGCCGGCCTCGCGCTGATCCCGGCATTGGCTATCGGCCGGCCGATCAAGAAATGGGCTGCCGCTGGCGCGTTTGTCGCCGCGGCATTCTATCTGCTGCTCTCCGGCGCTGAAATTGCCACCCGGCGCTCCTTCATCATGGTCGCCATCGTACTGATCGGCGTCATGCTCGATCGCCCGGCGCTGACCTTTCGCACGCTGGCGGTGGCGGCGTTCGCGGTCCTGCTGCTCAGCCCGCATGCAGTGGTGCATCCGAGTTTCCAGATGTCATTTGCGGCGACGCTGGCGCTGGTCGCGGCCTATCAGCACGGCTTGCCGTGGCGCGCGCGCGCCGACAGCCGGGTCGGCGCGCGCATGGCGCTATGGGGCTGCGCCGAGGTCACCGGGCTGGTGCTCGCCTCGCTGGTGGCGGGCTTCGCCACCACGCCCTATGCGGCCTACCACTTCCACCGGCTGGCGCCTTACGGCGTGCTGGCCAATCTGGCCGCGATGCCGGTGGTTTCCGTCTGGGTGATGCCGATGGGCATTCTGGCGCTTGCCGTCATGCCCTTCGGCTTCGACGCCGTGTTCTGGCATCTCATGGCGCGGGGCATCGACTGGATGGTGGCGGTGGCGTTGTGGGTGGCGCACCTGCCGGGCGCACTCGGCCGTGTCCATGCCTTTGGCACCGGGCCGCTATTGCTGGCCACCAGTGGCCTGCTGCTCGTGTGCCTGCTGCGCACGCCGCTGCGCTGGAGCGGCGCGCTGCTCGGGCTGACGGCGGCCTTGTGGGCGGTGAATGCGCCGCGCCCCGACCTGCTGGTCGCTGCCGATGGCTGGACCGCTGCCATACGCGGCCGCGATGGACGGCTGTCGATCCTGCACAGCGGCCGCGACCGCTTCGCGGTGAAGGACTGGCTGGTCTCTGACGCCGACGCACGTGATCCGCGCGACGCCAGCTTGCAGGAGGGCGTCCGCTGCGACGCCGCCGGTTGCATTGGACATATGACCGACGGACGGCTCGTCGCCTATGCGCTTTCGCCCGCCGCCTTCGCCGAGGATTGCGCGCGCGCTGCCGTTGTCGTCAGCCGTCGCGTGGCGCCGGGCGCCTGCAGGACCACGGTGATCGACCGGACTGTCTGGCGCGCGCGCGGCGCCATCGCGCTGCGCTGGACCGGGCGAGACTTTGCGCAGCATGCCGGACGCCCGCCGGGCTATGAGCGGCCCTGGACACACCCTGAGGACGCGGCCGCAGCGTCGCCAGTTGCGCGCGACGCCACACCAAGCGAGGAGGATCTGGAGGCGGGGGACTAGCGGCTAGTAGCGGCGGAACAGGCCCACCAGTTTGCCCTGGATGCGCACCCGGTTGGGCGGCAGGATGCGCACCTCATAGGCCGTATTGGCCGGCTCCAGCGCGATCGAGGCGCCACGCCGACGAAAGCGCTTCAATGTGGCTTCCTCATCGTCGATCAAAGCCACCACGATGTCGCCGGTGTCGGCGGCTTCCGAGCGGCGGATCAGCGCGATGTCGCCGTCGAGAATGCCGGCCTCGATCATGGAATCGCCGCGCACTTCAAGGGCGAAATGCTCGCCGCTGGAGAGCAGGTCAGGCGGCATATTGATGGTGTGGCTGCGGGTCTGGATCGCCTCGATCGGCGTGCCGGCGGCGATGCGGCCCATCACCGGAACCGCAATGGGGCGCCCGCCGCTGCCGTCGCCGCTCACTACGTCCTCGTCCGATATGGCGCGCACCCGTCCGAGGTCTCCTTCGATCACGCTGGGGGTGAAGCCGCGCGAACGATTGCCGAAGCCGTGGCCGACCGAGTCGGGCAGTTTGATCACCTCGATGGCGCGCGCCCGGTTGGCAAGGCGGCGGATGAAACCACGTTCCTCCAATGCTGTGATCAGCCGGTGGATGCCGGACTTGGAGCGCAGGTCGAGCGCGTCCTTCATCTCGTCAAAGGAAGGCGGAACCCCGGTCTCGGTGAGGCGCTCGTGGATGAAGCGCAGGAGCTCGAACTGCTTGCGGGTCAGCATCGGTCTCTCCCCCTCGCGGCCGCCTCCCATGTCCCAGCGGCGGCCGGTCAGAAACAAATCATGAACGGACACTATCTGTTCGATATGTGTTCCGCAAGGTTTTAATTTGGGGTGAAAGAGTCGAAAAGCCGCTATAGGCCAAGCTTAAGGATGACACAGGGTGAACCGGCACTCGCCGCCGGCGCGTGCGGCTCCCGAATCACCAAACAATCGGCCCGTGCCAGCGGGGCCATCAGGGAACTGTCCTGGGCCGGCACCGGGGTCGCCACCGGGCCGTCCGGGCCGGGATGCAGCGTTGCGCGCAAATAGTCGGCGCGCTCGCCGTTCGTTGGCAGGTCGCGGCCGAGCCGGGCCGGCTCGGGCACGCGCTCGCCGTCGGTGCGGCCCGACAGCCGCCGGATCAGCGGCACCAGGAACAAAAAGGCGCAGACATAGGAGGAGACCGGGTTGCCGGGCACGCCCAGCACCTGCATGGCGCCGAGCTTGCCGTGCATCATCGGCCGTCCGGGGCGCAGCGCCACGCGCCAGAACGACAAGTCGAGCCCTTCGGCGGCCAGCGCCCGCTGCACCAGGTCATGCTCGCCGACGGAGACCCCGCCGCTTGTCACCAGGATATCGGCGGACCAGTCGCGGCCCCGGCGCACGGCGGCGCCGATATCTTCCAGCCGGTCGCGGGCGATGCCGAGGTCGAGTGTCTCGGCGCCTTCCGTCGCGGCCAGCGCCAGCAGGGCGAAGCCGTTGGAATAGACGATTTCGCCCGGGCCCGGCGTGGAACCCGGCGCCACCAGCTCGTCGCCGGTGCCGAGCACCGCCACCCTGGGCTTGCGGTAAACGGGCAAAGTGGGGTGGTTCATGGACGCGGCCAGCATGACGTCGCGGTCGCTCAGGCGGCGGCCCTTGTGCAGCAGTACCGTCCCCTCGGTGAAGTCGATGCCCTGCTTGCGGATGTTGCGCCCGGCAGCGACCGGTTTCTCGATCAGCACCGCCTCGCCCTTGCGCTGGGTCACTTCCTGGATGACGACGCAGTCGGCACCCTCGGGCATGACGCCGCCGGTAAAGATCCGCGCTGCCTCGCCCGGGCCAACGGCGCCCTCGAACGGATGGCCGGCGGCGACCTCGCCAATGACTTTGAGCGTCACCGGCGCCTGTGCCAAGTCCGCCGCGCGCACCGCATAGCCGTCCATGGCCGACACGGCGGCGGGCGGCTGGGTGCGCAGCGCGGCGACGTCTTTGGTGAGGACGCGGCCGAGCGCGTCCTCGAGTGCCACCGTTTCCGCCGGCAGCGGATGCGCGTCGGCCAGCACGCGCTGCATCGCTTCAGCGACAGGCATCAATGCCACAGCGTTACCCTTCCGCACGATAGGTTCCGGATTTGCCGCCGCTCTTCTCCAACAGGCGAATGCCTTCGATGCGCATGCCGCGCTCCGCTGCCTTGACCATGTCGTAGATGGTCAGACAGGCGATCGAGACTGCGGTCAGCGCCTCCATTTCCACGCCGGTCTGGCCGCTCACCTTCACCGTTGCCTGCACCAAAAAGCCGGGCAGGGCATGTTCCGGGTTAATATCGATCACCACCTTGGTGATGGGCAGCGGATGGCAGAGCGGGATCAGCCCGTGGGTGCGCTTGGCCGCCATGATGCCGGCCAGCCGCGCGGCGCCGAGCACGTCGCCTTTCAGGGCATTGCCCTCGACGACGAGATCAAGGGTCTCCTTGCGCATGATGACCTTGCCTTCCGCCACGGCAACGCGTTCCGTGGCGGGCTTGGCGGTGACGTCGACCATGCGCGCTTCGCCACGATGATCGATATGGCTGAGCCTGGCGCCGGTCTTGGCCGGGCGGCGTGGCGTGGTTTTCCTGGCTGGCTTGGTTTTCTTGGCGCGGGCCATGAGTGCGCTATCCGGCTGCAACGCCATGCGGCGTGCGGGCGAGCAGGGCGCGGGTGGCCGCGGTCACGTCCGGCTGGCGCATCAGGCTTTCGCCGATGAGGAAGGTGGCGATGCCGATGCGATTGAGGCGGGCGAGATCCGTCGGCGAGTTGAGCCCGCTTTCCGCCACCACGATGCGCTCGGGCGGCACTTGAGGCACCAACCGCTCGCAGACGGCCAGGGTGGTCTTGAAGCTGTGCAGATCGCGATTGTTGATACCGATCAGCCGCGAATCGAGCCGCAGCGCGCGTTCCAGTTCATTTTCTTGATGA
>Ga0210062_1000753_pt1 | contig 9931 bp, 6 predicted proteins | sample Muzzi_CordA_D2_FD_185528 | JGI IMG/M metagenome (GOLD analysis project Ga0210062, IMG submission 185528) | Wetland microbial communities from San Francisco Bay, California, USA, that impact long-term carbon sequestration - Muzzi_CordA_D2 (SPAdes) | ecosystem: Environmental > Aquatic > Marine >...
AATCGTCGGGCGTATGCAGATGGCGCAACGGCGCGGAGGTGCGGACGATCAAGAGATTGTTCGCGCCATAGCCGGCTTTTGCCGCCGCGCCGCCGAATTGGACGAAATAGGATTTCTCGGCGGCAGTAAGCTTGATCGGCTCCGCGCGGTAGCCGGCAAGCCGCTCCGGCAGGTTGATCGAGATATCGCGCCTGACCACATCGACCGGCCGATGCGGCAGGTTTACGATGACCAGCGCAAGCGCGAGAAAGACGGCAGCGGGGAAAACCGGACTGAGGCGCGGCGCATTTCGCGGCAACGATGTACCGTTTACGGCAGGCGCGGGACGCGGGAGGCTGGAAATCCAGCGGGCCCAGGCGATAATCGGCGCGGCGCCGACAAGCAACGTTATCAGACCGACCAGATCGTGCCACGGCTGTGCCATGACATCGATGCCGAAATAGAGATCGGGCCTGGCGATGCCGACGGCCAGGATGCAGATGCGGACGATATTGGCGACAAGCGCCGCGGTAAGCGTGACGGCGAAACCGCCAAACGCCTGCACCGGGCCGGGACGGCTTACCGCGGACGCCGCGCTGAACAGCAGCAGCAGCAACAGCGCGGCCCGCGCGCCCGAGCAGGGGAGGTCGACCAGCACATCCGCGCCGGCGATGACAATGCGAACGCCCTCGCAGATCACGTTATCGAATGCCGTGCCGAGAACGACACAGGCGCCGTCCGCCGACAGGTTCTGCAGCCCGTAGCCAATGGTGCGCTGGACGATGCGTTCCAGCGGCAGGGAAAAGGCGAAGCACAAGGCCAGCCAGCCCGGCGAAACCGCCCGCGCCCTGACATGCAGACCGCATAACAGGGCGATCGCATAAACGTCGATCGCCAGCGCAATCGCGCCGATGGTGTTGACGGCCAGCAGCTGGCCGGCAAGACGAATTGCGGCCGTCGCAATCAGCAACCGGATGGCGCGCCGGCCTTGATGCGCATCGCTGGCCAGCCGTTTGCTGGTGATGCTCCAGGCGAACAGCCCGGCGGCGACCAGGAAAATCAGGAAACCTTGCGAATCATAGGATGGATCGCGCCATGTCTCGATCAGCCAGAGGATCGGCTCGAGCGCCAGGAGGCCCAGCGCGGCGGCGAAGAGAATACGGGCGGCGCCGAAGCCGGCGAGTTGTTTCGGTATCTGAACCATGCCCGCCACCGTATTGAAACGATGTGCAGCGCCGATGGCGGGAAACAGGATTTATTACGCAGTAAATGTGCAGATTCCGTGCAGCCATCGAGCGGCCTCATGTTTCGAGACGGGCCCATGGCCCTCCCCGGCATGAGGGCAATAACATTGGAGCCTCATCATGGAGACCCTTGCGCCAAGCGAAACGCGGGGCGTCACCCCCTCCCCTCTCAAGGGAGAGGTGTTGGAGAGGGGGAGGGAAGACCGGCGGAGCCGGGAAAACCCATTCGTGCAAGGGGCTCCAGCATGAGGGTGCGAGCGTTGGAGCCTCGGGATGGAGGCATTTGCGCGCGCCGCATTCTCGCCCTTCGACAGGCTCGGGGTGAGGATGCTAACATTATGCTTCTCCTCTTCCTGAGCTTGACGAAGGATCAGGAAAATTCACGCCGCCGGACACGTGGCGCGGGCCGGGCTTATAACGGGAGACGATTCATGGCGAGCGAACATAATCTTCAAATCGACGGCAAACGGCTGTGGGACAGCCTGATGGAAATGGCCAAGATCGGCGCGACCGATAAGGGCGGCTGCTGCCGCCTGGCGCTGACCGACCTGGACAAGCAGGCCCGCGACCTGTTCGTGAACTGGTGCAAGGACGCCGGCTGTTCCGTCAAGATCGACAGGATGGGCAATATCTTCGCCCGGCGCCCCGGCAGGAACAACGACTTGGCGCCGGTGATGACCGGCAGCCATCTCGACACCCAGCCGACGGGCGGGCGGTTCGACGGCGTGTTCGGCGTGCTGGCGGGCCTCGAGGTCGTGCGCAGCCTGAACGACCTGGGCGTCGAGACGGAGCGGCCGGTCGAGGTCGCGGTCTGGACCAACGAGGAAGGCTCGCGCTTTGCGCCGGCCATGGTGGCATCCGGCGTGTTCGCCGGGGAGTTCGACCTGGAATACGGGCTCAGCCGGGCCGACAGCACCGGCAAGACCATGGGCGAGGAGTTGAAGCGCATCGGTTATGCCGGGACCGAGGAGGTCGGCGGCCGCGAGATCCACGCCTTCTTCGAAACCCATATCGAACAGGGCCCGATCCTGGAGGCCGAGGGCAAGACCATCGGCATCGTCACCGACGCGCAGGGCCAGCGTTGGTACGAACTGACCCTGACCGGCGTCGAGTCCCATGCCGGGCCAACGCCCATGGCCACGCGCAAGGATGCGCTCCTCGGCGCGGCGCGGATCGTGGAGCTGGTCAACCGCATCGGGCTCGACAATGCGCCGGCCGCCTGCGCGACGGTCGGAATGATGGAGGTCTATCCGAACTCGCGCAACGTCATCCCGGGCCGGGTGTTCCTGACGGTCGATTTCCGCCATCCGGACGACGACGTGCTGACGAAGATGGATGCGGCGTTACGGGCCGGAGCAGCAAAAATCACCGGCGATATCGGCCTTGAATGTGAAATCGAGCAGATCTTCTATTATAGACCCATCCATTTCGAAGAGACCTGTGTCGCCGCGGTGCGCGAGGGTGCGGAAGCATTCGGTTACGAGGCGAGGGAAATCATCTCGGGCGCCGGACACGACGCCTGCTACATGGCCAAGGTGGCGCCGACGGCCATGGTGTTTGTGCCCTGCGTCGACGGCATCAGCCACAACGAGATCGAGGACGCCAAGCCGGAATGGATCGCCGCCGGCGGCAATGTGCTGCTGCGGGCGATCGTCGAGAAGGCCGGCCGCACCGACTGACGGGGGGGGCGCCGCCGACAGCGGTAAAACGCAATCGATCGAAACGGCGATCGGAGGGTACGGAAAGCGGGTCAAACGGAATAAAATCCACCCTTCCCATTGCATTTGCTGAAGATGCTGTTATCCGGGGGGGCACGGTCAAAACCACTCCGCAATCTTTGCAGGCTTAACAAGGAGGCTTCACAACAATGTTCAGAGTAAAGTCATATGGGTCAGTCATTCCGGCGGCGTTTGCATCCATGAGCCGGCGTGCTGCACTGTTGTTCGCGCTGGCGGCGGCCGTCGTTTTCGGTATGCCCGCCGGGCAGGCAACGGCGGCTGAAAAGCTCAAGGTTGCGGCCGTGTTCGAAACCCCGATCGAGGAGCCCTGGGTCAACCAGATCCACGTCGCCCTGCTGAAGGCGAAGGCCGAGCTGGGCATCGAATATGCCTGGTCGGAAAGCGTCAAATCCGCCGACTTCGCGCGTGTCATGCGCGACTATGCCGATAACGGCTACGGCCTGATCATGGGCGATTCCTTCGGAGCAGAGCGGATTGCCCGCCGCGTCGCCAAGGATTACCCGAAGGTCGCCTTCGTGTTCGGCTCGGGCATCGGCCCGGCGGAGCCCAATTTCGGCGTGTTCGACAACTGGATTCATGAACCAGCGTATCTGTCGGGCATGATCGCCGGCAAGATGACCAAGTCGAATATCGTTGGCGTGGTCGCGGCGATGCCGATCCCCGAGGTCAACCGGCTGAGCAACGCGTTCTGCGAAGGCGCGAAGGAAGCCAACGACAAGGTGAAGTGCAAGTTCTCGTTCATCGGTTCCTTCTTCGATCCGCCGAAGGCCAAGGAAGCCGCTCTGGCGCAGATCGAGGCCGGTGTCGACGTGGTCTATGCCGAACGTTTCGGCGTGGTCGAGGCCGCGGCCGAAAAGGGCGTGCTGGCGATTTCCAACATGTCGGACCAGGCTGAACTGGGCCCGAACACGGTCATCACCGGGCCGGTCTGGGATATGTGGCCGACCGTTAAATATGCGGTTGCCATGGTGAAATCCGGCGTCTTCACAGCACAGGATCTTGGCGGCTTCTCGTACATGGGCAAGGGCGGCTCCTATCTGGCGCCATACCATGCCTGGGAGGAAAAGCTTCCGGCCGACGTCAAGAAGATGGTCGCGGACCGCACCCAGGAAATCCTCGACGGCACCTATCGGGTGAATGTCGACGAGAGCATCCCGCAGTCCGAATAACAACCTGATCCCGGCCCGGGGCGCGATAACGCTCCGGGCCGGACTCATCTCGGATATAATAAGCATGAGCGCGCCAACGCCCCTGCTCGCCATGCGCGGAATCGGCAAGAGATTCGGCGCCGTGCAGGCCAACCGCAATGTCGAACTGACCCTGCAGCCAGGCGATATCCTGGGGCTTCTGGGCGAGAACGGCGCCGGTAAGACCACATTGATGAATATCCTGTTCGGGACCTACAGCCCGGACGAAGGCAGCATCGAGATCGATGGGCAGCCGGTGGAAATCCACAATTCGGCCGCCGCGATCGCCCACGGCGTCGGCATGGTGCATCAGCATTTCCATCTGGTCCCGCGCCATACGGTTCTGGAAAACCTGCTGGTCGGAAGACCCGGCAGGCGCGGGCTGCTCGACAAGGCCGCGGCGATTGCGCGGCTGGACGAGATCGGCCGGCATTTTCAGCTTGTTCTGGACCCGGACCGGCTGGTCGGCGACCTGACCATCGGCGAGCAACAACGCCTGGAAATCATCAAGGCGCTGTTTTCCGGCGCCCGCATCCTGATCCTCGACGAACCCACCGCCGCGCTGACCCCACAGGAAGCCGACGGGCTGTTCGACGCGCTGCGCGCCATGGCCGCCGAGGGCATGGGGGTGATCTTCATCAGCCACAAGCTTCATGAAGTCCGCGCCATCACCAGTCATGTCATGGTAATGCGCCTGGGCGAGGTCGTCGCCAATCTTGAAAATGCGCCCGAGGTCAGCCAGGGGCATCTCGCCGAACTGATGTGCGGGCATGAGCTGACGCCGCCGGTAAAACCCGAGAAAAAACCGGGCCGCCCGCTGCTGCATTTGCGCGACGTGGCCACCGACATTCGTGGCCGCACCAATCTGGCCGGCATATCGCTGGATGTCAGGGCCGGCGAGATCGTCGGCATCGCCGGCGTTTCGGGCAATGGCCAGCGTGAACTGGCCGAAGTTATCGCCGGTATGCTGCCGCTGGCGGCCGGCAGCCTGGAAATCGACGGCGCCGCCGTGCCGCGGCCTTCGCCCAATATCATGCAGGCCCTGGGCATGGGCCGCATACCGGAAGACCGCATGGGCACCGGCCTGATCACCAGCCTGCCGCTGAGCGACAGCATGGTGCTGCCGCGCATCGGCGAGGCGCCGTTCAGCCGCCATGGCATCCTGGACCACCGCGCCATCCGCGCCTTCGTCGAGGAACAGATTGAGCGCTTCGGAATCAAGGCCGGCGGCCCGGACATCAGGGCGGGGACACTGTCGGGCGGCAATCTGCAAAAGGCGCTGCTGGCCCGCGAACTGGCCTGGAACCCGCTGGTTCTGCTGGCGGCCCAGCCGACCCGGGGACTGGATGTGGGCGCGGCGCGTTTCGTCCATGAGCAGTTCCTGGATCTGCGCGCCCGCGACCGCGCGGTCCTGCTGATCAGCGAGGACCTGGAGGAAATATTCACCCTCTCCGACCGTATCGCGGTGATGTATGAGGGCCGGATCATCGGCGTCCTGCCGATCGCCGAGGCCGATGTGCGCAAGGTTGGCCTGATGATGGCCGGCATGGAGGACGCGGCATGATCCGCATGAGGCTCGAGCGCCGCGATAGCACGCCCACCTGGCTGAACCTGACGCTGCCCGTTCTGGCGGTGCTGGCGACGCTGGTGCTGTGCAGCGGGCTGGTCGCGATGGCCGGCGCCAACGTCTGGACCGCCTACTCGAAACTGTTCCTCAGCGCGATCGATTCCAGGTCCCATATCGTCGAGACCTTCGTCAAGGCGGCGCCGCTGATCTTTACCGGGCTGGCGGTCGCCGTGGCCTTCCGGGCGAAATTCTGGAACATCGGGGCCGAGGGCCAACTTCTGGCCGGGGCCATGGCCGCCGCCTTCATCGGCGGGCGCGAGGGCCTGCCGGCATGGAGCCTGGTGCCGCTGATGATTGTCGCCGGGGCCGCGGCCGGGGGCCTGTGGGCCTGCGTTCCCGCCGTCTTGCGCACCCGCTACAAGGTCGACGACGTGGTTTCCAGCCTGCTGCTCAACTTCGTCATTTTCTACGGGATGACGGCGTTGCTGGACGGGCCGTGGAAAGACCCGCTCAGCGGCTATCCTGATTCGCCGGACATTCTGATGGAGGCGGAATTCCCGATCCTGCTGGAACGGACGAGGCTGCATCTGGGCGTTTTGTTGGCGCTGTTATCGGCACCGCTGGTCTGGTGGGTCATGCGGAAGACCAGTCTGGGCTTTTCCATCCGCGCCGTCGGCGAAAACCCGGTCGCCTCGCGCTATGCCGGGATCAGCACCGGCGCCGTGATTCTGATGACCGCCATACTGTCCGGCGCATTGGCCGGGCTTGCCGGCGTCGGCGAGGTCGCCGGGCTGCATTTCCAGGTGATGTCGGGCATATCGCCGGGCTACGGCTATACCGGCATCGTCATCGCCATGCTGGCGCGCCTTAACCCGCTCGGTGTCGTGCCGGCAGCGCTGTTCTTCGCGGTGATCGTTACCGGCGCGGAATCCATGTCGCGGGCGACCGGCGTGCCGGTATTCCTGGCCGAGGTCATCCAGGGCGCGGCATTGCTGACCATGCTCGTGGCCCTGCTGTTCACCTCTTACCGGATCCGGATAGCGCGCCATGGATGAAATTTACGGCCAGATTTTCCAGATCGGTTTCTTCGCGGCGATGATCCGTATTGCCACGCCGCTGATCTTCGCCACCATGGGCGAACTGTTTGCCGAGCGGGCCGGTGTCCTCAATCTGGGGATTGAGGGCATCATGCTGCTGTCGGCCATGCTCGGCTTTTCCGCCGCATATTACAGCGGCAGCCTATGGCTCGGCGTCGCCGTGGCCATGGCGGCCGGAATCGGATCGGGCGCGCTGATGGGGCTGCTGACGGTCACGTTGGGGTTGAGCCAGCATGTCTCGGGCATCGGGGTTACGTTGCTCAATTCGGGTTTGGCCTTCTTCCTCTACCGGCTGATCTTTGGCCAGCCGTCGATGCCGCCCAATATCGTGGCCTTCACGCCGGTCGCAATCCCTGGCCTGTCGGACATTCCCGTGATCGGCCCAATCCTGTTCAATCATCATGCGCTGGTCTATGCGGCCTTCATCCTGGTGCCGCTGGCCGCCTTTATTCTGTTCCGCACCCCCTGGGGCCTGAATTTGCGCACCGTGGGCGAAAACCCGCATGCGGCCGACGGCGCCGGGGTCAGCGTCGCGGCGACGCGCTATCAGGCATTGATGCTCTCGGGTGCCCTGATGGGCGTGGCCGGCGCCTTCCTGTCCATGGCCCAGTTCAACGCATTTACCTTCGGCGTGATCTCGGGCCGAGGCTGGGTCTGCATTGCGCTGGTGGTGTTCGGGCAATGGAGCCCCTGGCGCGCGGCGGGCGGCGCCTTGTTGTTCGCCCTCATCGATGCACTGCAGCTCCGCCTGCAGGCCAGCAGCGCCATCGATGTGCCCTATCAGGTCTTCCTGATGATGCCTTTCGTGCTTACCATTGTCGGCATGGCCCTGGTGTCGCGCAACGCGCGCGCGCCGGCGGCGCTGTTGACGCCATTCCGAAAGGAAGAACGGTAATGCTCGACCTGATCGTCCGTAACGCCAACCTGCCCGATGGCCGCAAGGGGCTGGATATCGCGGTCAAGGACGGCAAGATCGCCGAGATCGCCCCCACCATCAAGGGTGAGGCAGGGCGCGAGATCGACGCCACCGGGCGCCTGATCACGCCGCCCTTCGTCGACAGCCATTTCCATATGGATTCCACCCTGTCGCTGGGTCAGCCGCGGCTGAACGAGAGCGGCACCCTGCTGGAGGGCATCGCGCTGTGGGGCGAGCTGAAACCCCATCTGACCGTCGAGGCGATCAAGCAGCGGGCGCTCGAGCTCTGCCACTGGTCGATTGCCCGGGGCACGCTGGCGATCCGCAGCCATGTGGATATCTGCGACGACCGCCTGCTGGCGGTATCGGCGCTGCTGGAAGTGCGCGAGGAGGTCAAGCCCTGGATCGACCTGCAGCTGGTGGCCTTCCCGCAGAACGGCTTTTTTCGCCAACCCGATGCCAGGGAGAACCTGTTGCGCGCCCTGGACAAGGGGGTGGAGGTGGTGGGCGGCATCCCCCACTTCGAAAGCACCATGGCCGAAGGTACGGAGTCAGTGCGCGCGCTCTGCGAGATCGCGGCGGCGCGGGGACTTCTGGTCGACATGCACTGCGATGAAACCGACGATCCACTCTCGCGTCATATCGAAACCCTGGCGGCCGAAAGCAAACGCCTGGGGCTGGGTGGCCGGGTGGCGGGGTCGCACCTCACCTCCATGCATTCGATGGATAACTACTACGTCTCCAAGCTCTTCGGCTTGATGCTGGAGGGCGGCGTCGCGGCGGTGGCCAATCCCTTGATCAATATCTCGATCCAGGGGCGTCATGACAGCTATCCAAAGCGGCGCGGCATGACCCGGGTGAAGGAGCTGTTGGCGGCCGGCATCCCGGTGGCGCTCGGGCACGACTGCGTCATGGACCCCTGGTACAGCCTGGGTTCGCACGACATGCTGGAAGTCGCCGGTATGGGCCTGCATGTGGCCCAGATGACCGGCATCGCCGAAATGCGCAGCGCCTTCGACGCGGTGACCGCCAACGGCGCCGCCGTCATGGGACTGGAGGGCTATGGGCTCGAGCCCGGCTGCAATGCCGATTTCGTCATCCTGCAAGCCGCTGACAGGATCGAGGCCTTGCGCCTGAAACCCGCCCGGCTGTCCGTGGTGCGCCGCGGCCGGATCATCGCCGAAACCCTACCGGTCACCAGCCGCCTGACCCTGGGCGACGATGCCCCATCGGTGGATTTCTCGCGCCCCGTCCTGTAGGGCCCGCGCCTGGAACTCGACATGGCGCGCCGCACCCGGCGGGTGGGCGCGCCGTTGCCAAGGCAGGCCGGATTACTTGGCCGCCCGCAATTCCTCCGCCATAGTTTCGATTGCCGTGACGTCGCGGACCAGTTCGCTCCAACCGTACCACAGGGCGTAATCGGGGTTGTTGTGGAAGGCGCCCTGGAAGGCCCGCATGCGGTGCTTCAGATGCATTTCGAACAGCCGCTGTTCAATCTCAGTCGGGGCGTCATGGAAGGTCAACAGATCGGGGTACGGATAGGCGTATCCCTCGGGCTTGGCCAGCACGCCATCGTTGTAGAGCGCAGCGACGACCCGGATTGCCTTGGCCATCATGCGATCCGCCTGGCGGATCATATCATCGCCCTTGGCCATCTGCGCCTTGGCGAAGTTACTGGAATGGCACTTGGTGCAGGCGGCAATCAGCTTGTTTCGCTCCTTGTCGAAATCCTCCTGGGTCAGGCGCGCGACCTGTGCTGCCTTGACGACGTCGAGCCGCGCCGTCGGTTTCCCGTCAGGATCAAGTACGCCGAGCGCCGTCAGGATGGTGGCCTGGTCGGCGGCCCATTCGGGATCCTCAGGCAACGGCAGCCGCACGGCCAGGAATCCCCAGGGGGTGCGGACTTCATGATCGCCCGCCTGCATGTGGCAGTCCTGGCAGGTCGGGGCGAGGGTCGAGTCCGGCAACACTCCCATCTGTTTCAGCCCATGGCGGACACCGTGCTTGGAGCCCGAATACATTTCCCACTGCGGGTGATCGAACCCCATATGGCATGTCTGGCAGGCCTGCGGCTGGCGGGCCTCCATAACGGAGAAAGTATGGCGGGTATGGCAGGAATCGCAGGCCGCCGCCCCGTACAACTCGCCCTGTTCCCTGAGTTGGGCAATTTCCTCTTCGCCCTTGATTCCGATCTTGTGGCAG
>Ga0210062_1000754_pt1 | contig 9928 bp, 5 predicted proteins | sample Muzzi_CordA_D2_FD_185528 | JGI IMG/M metagenome (GOLD analysis project Ga0210062, IMG submission 185528) | Wetland microbial communities from San Francisco Bay, California, USA, that impact long-term carbon sequestration - Muzzi_CordA_D2 (SPAdes) | ecosystem: Environmental > Aquatic > Marine >...
GCGCACGCCTGCTGTTTTACCGGCGACCCTACGTAGCCGGCTTGCCGATCCGCGTTTTCTAGCCAGGCCGGACAATGCCGCTGTAGAACCGAATGTTGTTTACCCGGTCTTCGTACCTGTGCTTCGTTTTTCACCGAAATACGCAATGAATATCCGGCAACGGAGGCGCATGGGAGAAACATATTGTACATTTGGCATAAGGACATCCTGAAAAATCGGGATTTTTCCGCAAGAGCGGGCTTGCCCGCGAAGCGGTAAATTATCAAGCACCGGCTTTCGCGGGCAATCCCGTTCCTGCAGGTAGCGTCATGGCGTATTTTTCGAGGCATCCATAACGGTGTCTTGCGTGTGTTTCCGAGTCAATTACCAGGATTAGAGCGTAACCCAATGCCAGTCATCCCTGTCCGTCCAGTAGTCTTCCCGCTCCTGCTGATGTTGTCCGCCGCGTCCGCCCTGGCAGCACCCGCGGCAGCCACCGGTACGGACAATATGGGCAAATACCGGCAATGGATCATGGAGATGAAAACGGCAGAACGCGGACCGTTTTCCCGGCTGCGCTGGTTCTGCAAGGACGGTGAGGTCCTCCCTCCCCAGCCCTTTGGCTGCACCGGGCATGAGGGCGGCCATCAGCATGGTGAATGGAGTGATAAGACCCGTGAACTGCGCGCCGACGGCTATCAGATAGCCAATGTCCTTGCCGGCGTCGATGCCGCAGCGTTCACAACGCAGCCTGACTTTCTCGACAGCTACAACCAGCTGCTGATCGAGCGGTTCCTTATCAGTGTCGATAATGGCTGGATCCTGCGCCGCGCACTGTTTTACCGCGGGGCCATCCAGGACGAGGACGAGCGCGCCGGCGGGCGTGATCTGCTGGTGGCACTGAGCGGAAATCCGGAATGGATAACGCTGCGCTATCCGGCGCTGCGCATCGGCGCCTCCCTGGTACCGCATGGCAAGGACAGCGCCTCGGTGCAGCGGGTACGGCAACTCTCGGCATCGCTCTCCGACGAGGATCCCGGCTTTATCACCCTGCGAGGCAAGGTCCACGGCACACCCGACGCGGGAGATGCGCAGCGCGTGCGCGACTATGCCGCCGCGGTGAAGGATCCGGAACTCAGGGCAAAATATGAAACTCTGGCAGACGAAATCGACCACGTGTACACGGCCGTCGCACTGCCGGACCTGCTCGAACAGAATGCTCGCGTCTTCACCCGGGGCGTGTGGTTGCAGAACATGCTGCGCATGGCGGCCGACGCTTACAGCAAAGACCCTTCGGCAAGCAATCGCCTGGCGATCACTGCACAACTGCTGGCCAGGCTGCGTGACGTGCTGCCGGACATCCGGCAGCCCGTGGCCCGCTTGCGTATCCTGGATCTTTCCCTGCAGGTGGAGGCTGACTATTTTCGCGTCAGCGCGGAACTTCGCGGGGAATTGTCGCAGGCCACCCGACGGCAACGGTTTGACTGGCTGGCAGCGGCCATCGATGCGGCCTATGGGACCGGCCTGATCAACCACCGCAGTCGCGACGAGCTGAAAAAATCCCTGGACCGCCTCGATGGAACCCGCGTACCGCTGGCAGTCTACCGGCAGGAGCTGGGGTATCTGGCGCGCGTGCCAGGATGGGCCGCCCAGACGTTGCGCTTCCAGTTCTACGCCGCCATGCAAAAACTCGCGGAGATAGAACCACTGGCCCTGCATTTCATTCCGGACCAGCTGCGCGGCAGTCCTCTGCTGTTCTATTCACAGGTGCTCGACAGTCTGCTGCGCGATGCCAACCGGCAGGCTGGCGTGCGCTACCAACTCTTCGGTGAAGAAATCGGCGCCGGTTTTCGCGCCCTCAATCCCGGTCTCGCGCGCGGTGTGCTGTATGCCCGTTCCGATGCAGACCTTCAGGATAAGCTCGACCCGCACGGCATATACCTGTTGCCGGAAACCATCACCGACCTGCCGCCGGTGGCCGGCATACTGACCGCCGGCGAGGGCAATCCACTCTCCCATGTGCAGCTGCTGGCGAGAAACCTCGGTATTCCCAACGTAGGGGTCGACGAGAATCTGCTCCCGAAAATTGCGGCGCACGACGCTCAGAAGGTCGTGCTCGCTGTCAGCCCGGCGGGGCTGGTCGAACTGGCGCAGGACGGTGAGCGCTGGAATGCCGTGTTCGGTGAGAACAGCGCGCAACAGACCGTGGTAATCCGGCCGGATCTCGACAAACTCGATCTCACCGTCAGGGATTTCATCGACCTTGACGCGCTGCGTGCGAGCGATTCCGGGCGCATCGTCGGCCCCAAGGCCGCCAAGCTGGGTGAACTGCGCAGCCACTTTCCGGAAGCGGTCGCACCCGGGCTGGCGATACCCTTCGGCGTCTTCCGCGAAACCGTGCTGGAACAGCCTTACCGCGGTACGGATCAGACGGTATTCGACTGGATGGTGGCGCAATACCGGCGACTCGAAGCACTGCCGGTCGACTCGGCGCAGCGGCGTGAAGCCACCGAGGCGTTCCGCGCCGAGCTCTATGACATTGTTGCACATGCCCGGCTCGACCCGGCATTCCAGAAGCAACTGCACACGGCCATGGTCCGCACATTCGGCAACCTGGACTCACTGGGCGTCTTTATCCGTTCGGATACCAACGTCGAGGATCTCCCGGGCTTCACCGGCGCCGGCCTGAATCTCACCCTGCCCAATGTGACGGGTTTCGACAACATCGTCACCGGCATCTCCCGGGTCTGGGCCTCGCCCTTCACGGCGCGTGCCTTCGCCTGGCGCCAGTCGCACATGGAGCATCCCGAAGACGTCTACCCGGCCGTGCTGCTGCTTGAATCAGTACCGAACGACAAGTCCGGCGTCATGGTCACCGCCGATATCGACAGCGGCGATACCGCGATACTCTCCGTCGCCGTCAACGAGGGCGTGGGTGGCGCAGTGGACGGCCAGTCCGCCGAATCGCTGCGCATCGACACGCGCGATGCCTCGGTGCGGGTGCTGGCAACGGCGACAGCACCCTGGCGGCGCATGCCCGCGCCCGGCGGCGGGATCGAGACCTTGCCGGTAAGCGGCGGTGAAACCGTGCTGCAGCCTGACGAGATCCGACAACTCATCCAGTTCGCCAGGGAATTGCCACAACGCTTCCCGCCCATCACCGACGATACCGGCAAACCGACGCCCGCGGACATCGAGTTCGGCTTTCTCGATGGCAAGCTGCAGCTCTTCCAGCTGCGCCCCTTCCTCGAAAGCCGCCATGCGCGGGGCAGCGCGTACCTCATGCGCATGGACCAGACCGTGAGCGTCGGCGACGGGCGGAGCATCGACATGCAGGAGGTTCCGCCGCAATGAAATCCGCAAGCCTTACGACGCTGGTCCTGCTGCTTGCCATGGCAGGAACAGCCCGGGTCGACGCCTACCCGCTGGATGGCTACGCCGAGACCGGCATCCGTCGCGTCGAGGGTGCGCGTCTTGCCAGCGAAGGCGTGATACCGGGCAGCAAACAGCCCCCGGGCGCGCTGCTGACGACGCCACAGGTGGACCTGCGCCTGCTCGATCACAAGGACCTGGAATTGCCTGCCCCGGATCCCGACTTCACCCGGCAGATACTCACTCTCCTGGGTAACAATGCCGATCGTTACGGCGTGGCAGTGCTCGATCTCACCGACCCGGCACACCCGCGCTATGCCGAGCACCGCGGCGATCACCGGCAGAATGTCGGCAGCGTCGGGAAGCTGGTCGTGGCGCTCGCCCTTTTCCAGGCGCTGGCGGATACCTGGCCCGATGACCTGGCGAAACGCCGTGAGATGCTCAGGGAGACCATCGTCACGGCCGACAGCTTCAGCCACACGGATCATCACACCATCCGGCTCTTCGATGTCAACGCTAGAAAACTTACCCGCCGCACGCTGCGCGACGGCGATCAGGGTTCCCTGTGGGAGTATCTGGACTGGGCGCTCTCCGCCAGTTCCAATTCCGCGGCCGCCATGGTCATGCGCGAAGTCATGCTGTTGCGTCAGTACGGCAGGGACTACCCGCCATCCGAAGACGAGATCCAGCGTTTTTTCCGGGAGACACCCCGCAAGGAATTGACCGAACTGTTCCAGCGTACGTTTTACGATCCGGTCACGCGCAACGGGCTGGACCTGGAATTGCTGCGCCAGGGCAGTTTTTTTACCGCCCAGGGCAAACGGCGCGTACCGGGTCCCGGGAACAGCTATGGAACTGCACGCGAACTGATGCGCTATATCCTGCGTATGGAGCAGGGCCGTCTGGTGGATGAGTTTTCCAGTCGTGAAATCAAGCGACTGCTGTACATGACGGAGCGGCGCATTCGCTACGCTTCCTCCCCGGCGCTGAAGGATAGCGCCGTCTATTTCAAGTCCGGCTCCCTGTATTCCTGCAAGAAAGAGGAAGGTTTCAAATGCGGCAAGTACATGGGCAATGTCAGGAACTACATGAACTCGGTGGCGATCGTCGAGAGCCCCGCCGGCGACTACCGGCTGGATTACATGGTCACCCTGATTTCAAACGTACTGCGCAAGAACTCCGCCGTGGATCACCAGACGCTGGCGACACGCATCCACCGGCTCATTGAAGCGGCGCATCCGCTGCCGAAACAGGAAAAGGCCACGCCCACGATACCCGCACAGGCGAAGTGAAACGATCGTAATGGATCTGGACAGCTTCATGGTCTCGGCCGTCATATTGCTGGCGGTCACCTCGGTAGCGGTTGCACTGTTCAAGCACCTCGGCCTGGGTTCGGTGCTCGGGCTGCTGGTGGCCGGCATGGTGGTAGGTCCCTACTCGCCCGGACCCTACATAACCACCCACGTGGAGGATGTACGCCGCTTCACCGAGCTGGGGGTGGTGCTGCTGCTGTTTGTTATCGGGCTGGACATGAAGCCCCGCCAGTTGTGGGCGCTGCGCCGCCAGGTCTTCGGCCTGGGATCGTTGCAGATCCTGATCTCGGGAGCGCTCATCGGCGCCTTTGCACTGACCTACGCGGCTTCCTGGAAGACGGCGCTGCTGGACGGTCTGACGCTTGCCCTGTCCTCGACGGCGTTCGTGATGCAACTGCTTCAGGATCGCGGGGAAATCACCAGCCGCCACGGCAGAACCGCATTCGGCATCCTGCTCATGCAGGACCTGGCGATCGTCCCGCTGCTGGCCCTGGTGCCGTTTCTGTCCGAGGCACACATCCTCTCGCAGGGTCTCCCTGTGTGGAAGCTGCTGAGTGTCGTTTGTGGCATGTTGCTGCTGCTATGGGTTTTTGGACGTTACGTGGTGCCCTTCGCCCTGGAGCGTCTGGTGCGCCAGAACAACCGCGAAGCCTTCGCACTGGTCATCATGCTGGCCGTATTCCTGTCCGCATGGGCCACTCACGAGGCGGGCCTGTCCATGGCGCTGGGCGCTTTTCTCATGGGCATGCTGCTGTCCGGCTCCCGCTTCAATCTCCAGATTCAGGCTCACGTTGAGCCCTTCAAGGGCCTGCTGTTGAGTCTTTTTTTCGTAGCCGTTGGGATGTCCATCGACATCGGCGCCATCGTCGCCCACCCCCTGGACTTCTCCGTTCGGGTCATGGCCATCCTGGGCATCAAGATCCTGGTCCTGCTCGCCCTGTGCCTTGCATTCGGGCTCACGCGCAGCGTGGCACTGCGTGTCACATTCCTGCTGGCCCAGAGCGGCGAATTCGGGTTCGTGCTCTTCGGATCGGCAAAGGCGCTGGGCGTTATCTCCGACATCACCTTTGCGATCTCCGTGGGCGTCATCTCGGTCAGCATGCTGCTCACGCCCCTGCTGGTACGTCTGGGCGACCGGCTGGCCCGGCGCCAGGAGACCCGCGAAGGAGATACCGGCACCCTGCCCCATGACCTGCACGGGAAGACATCGGACGTCCGGGTCATTATCGGAGGTTACGGCCGTGTCGGCCACACCGTGGCGGTACTGCTCCATGGCAGCGGCGTGCCGTTCATCGCCTTCGACTCCAATCCGGCACGGGTGGCCCAGGGCCGGAAAGACGGTTTTCGAGTCTTCTACGGCGACATCGGCGATCCGGATCTGTTGATGGCCGCCCGCATCGAGCGGGTCGATCTGGTGATCGTGACGGTGGATGACGTAGCGACGGCGCTGCGCGCGGTTTCCCACATCCACACCGGCTATCCCCGGGTGACGGTGATTGCCCGCGCCAGGGACCTGGCGAGCAGCGGGTTGCTCGTCAACGCCGGCGCCACCCTGGCGCTTCCTGAAGCACTCGAGGCCAGCATGCGGCTGGGCGCTGCCGCCCTGGAGGCGCTGGGCATCACGAGTGACGACGTGGAGGACCTGCTGCGATCGGCGCGCAAGGAGGACTACGCCCTGATCCGCTCGGCGAATCGCGGTCATGACTGAACGGTCGCCAGGAGCCCGTGCCCTGCGGTGGGTGTAACCGTTTTTCATCTCGACGACAACCCCGCCGGGGACCGCCTGCCCGTACGTTCCTCTTGCCTGTTATCCATATGCTGCAGCAGATCACCGTACAGATCGGCCGGAAGCACGTTCTCGAGGTATTCGAGTGCGGTGCCGCGCAGATTATCATCCGGACTCAGCAGCGCCTGCATGGACAGATGCACCGCATCGGGATCCAGCGTGAGTGCCAGGAGCGTGAACACATGTTCCAGTCCCCGATCGATGTGCGCTTGAGCCTGCGGGTCGCCATGATCGTATTCCAGGGTCAGTTCCAGATCCCGTCCGTGCCATTTCTCGGGGCTGACGTGAAGTTCATCCCTGATTGCCGAGAATACCTTCTGACGGGGTATCCGCAGTTTCGCATTTCTCGATCGCATGCGCGCCAGCGCCCTGGCGCAGCTGTAACGCACGTTGAAGGCATGGTCCGTCATACCCAGTATCAAACCCTCGATGACGCGCGGGTTATGACTTGCCTCGAGCACACCGGGCAGACGCTGGCGCACCAGTAGCGGCAGGTCCGGATCCAGCAGGGCGTCGGTCAGCTGACCGATGATCCTGGGAACCAGCCAGCGCAATTCGGTGCGCACATCCTCGCTGATTTCATCATGGCCAAGCAGCGGGATCAGGTAAGGCGTAAGGCGAACATCCAGCAGCGAACTGTTCAGGGCGCGTCGCATGCGATCGGTATCGCCACAACAGAGATCGGCGACGACCGCGGCGAACTGTACCGCTTCCCCCTCCGCTTCAGGCTCCTCCATGACGGCGGCGCTATGACGCTGCTGCATGGCGTCGATCTTGGTTTTGAGAAAATCGCGCTCGGAATAGGCATGGGATTCCGCCAGGATCTGCTGTGTGGTGGCATCCACGATATCGCCCTCCTCGATACGCACGACACCCTTGCGCAGGCTGAGCGCGAGCTGGTTGATATAACCGCGGTTGAGTCGATTCACCACATACAAGGCAAGCAGCGCGGCCATGACCGCGCTGCCGGCGACCACGGCATTAGGCAGATGCGGTGCGACAAACAGCAGCAGCAGGATAAGGCCGCTGCCCAGCAGGTCGCCCAGCCGGTCGCTTGCCACGTCAATGATGGATTTTGTCGGTCGTTTCTTGTGCGGAGGCAGCGGCGTGTAGAGCAGTTCGAAGGCCGAGCGGAAAAAGGAATTTACGAAAACCGCCTGGCCACCGCGCAGCATTACCATCGACCACAGCTGGGTAAAGGCCGTGGCGATAGTGCCGAACAGAACCACCGCCGCAGGCAGAACGGCGATGGTGATGCCGATACCAAAGCGTTGCAGCACGCGTTTGCCAAACAGTGTCTGCAGCAGGAAACCGAGTACTCCGACGATGGCGTAAAAGGTCGCGAAAAAAGCCACCAGTGACTCGCTGTCGGTAAAATGGGACGAGGCCTCGGCCTTGAAGGCATAGTCCATCAATGCCGCCATCGCAGCGACCAGGATCATAAGCACCGCCATCCATTGCAGATAGGGCGTGGTGGAGATAACGCTGAAGGCAGAGCGGGCCTTCAACTGCTGATCGACCTGGAGTCCGCGCGCAGGCACGCCGATTCCCCTGACCGCCAGCAGACAGACGATGTGCAGGCCGCTCAGGAACAACAGCATGGTGCGTACGTCAAGCAAGGCGGTAACGCGCTCCGCCAGCACCCCGCCGATGACCCCGCCGAAAGTCGTCGCGGCGGCGATTCGCGCCACACGCTGCTTGGCGGAATGGGGGTCGAATCGCTCATTGATGACGGACCAGAATCCGCTGATGAGTATGGCGCCGAATACCGCCATGTGCAGATACAGGACGACGGAGGCGACACCCGGATGGAACCCCAGCAGCAGCCACTCGCCGATAAAGAGAATCGCACTGACGCCAAACACCGCGGGAACCAGCGCGAAAGGAGAAAACCGTGACAACAGGCGCGACATGATCAGCACGCCCGCCATGGAGGCGATGGCCGAGGCGATCATCACCTTGGGCAGGTTGGTGACGTCGAAATTGGAGAGAAACAGCGCATCGCGGGTCGCCTTGCCGGCCACCTGCTGCGCGATCATCGTGGTCGCCGCAAACAGGGCGAAGGCCAGCGCGGCCGAATCGGTGTGCCTGTCGTTTGCCATCAGGCGGATGCCGGAGTCTGGTTTACGAAGGCGTGATATTCCCGGGCCAGCAGCCCCAGCACCAGGATCCAGACGCCGCAGATGAGCAGTGTCAGCCAGCCGAGCTGCACGGCATTCTCACCCAGCGGCAGCCATTTCGCGAGCACCAGGATCATCGCCGAACCGATCACCTTGAACAGGCGATAGCCGAGCATGTCGATCCAGGCCTTTGCCTGGTAGGTACGTACCGGATCCACGGGGATATAGAGCTGCTCCTTCGATGCCCTGTTGATGGAATAGGACAGACCCCGGTCTGCGATCTTCATCACAGAAGCGATCATCAGTGTGGGTTGTGCCATGAAGGCAAGCGATGACAGGGCAAGCACGACCGGCTGGGTCACCATGCCCCACATGACGCCGAGGTAGCGATGCAGGAACGGCGTAACCAGCAGGTTGATCGCGATCGAAACCAGGCCGAGTACGCTGAAAAAGCTGGAGATGTACTGCGTACGCGCATCAAGCGCCGTGTAGCTTGCCTCCACCGCCTTGATGAACTGGTACTCGACGACCGGCTGCGCCAGCTGTGAACACAGCAAGGCGCAGGCGATGAGTATCAGGTAGCGGCTTTTTATCAGCGCACGCCACCCGCCGGCGGCGACAACGGGCGGTCCTTCGCCGGGCACTTCCCGATACAGTCCCATGCGGCCCATGGCCAGATTCAGCACGAAGGTGACGATCAGGATGGCCGCGCACGAGAGCAGCAGGTCCGGTGTCCGCATGGGCGTAAATTCCAGCATGGCGGTTGCGGTCACTCCGCCGACAACGCCGCCCAGCAATCCGCCGCTGCCGATAAACCAGAAGGATTCGCGGCCCGCATCCTTTTCGGTAACGGAATCGGCGAGACTCCAGAACTGTTCCACCAGAATGACGCTGAAGATATCGACAAATATATAAAAGGCAACGGAGGCCACCGTACCCTGCCAGTCCAGCGCCACCCGGAAACCGACCAGCAGGGCGATAAACATCAGGCAGGAACCCAGCACCACCGCAAGACGGCTGTAGCGTTCAACCAACCGGTGGTACAGGCCGATAAAGCTACCAAGAACCAGGGCCGAGGCAATCCACACCCAGGGGAAGTTGTCCGACCCCCAGTATTCGATGAGCAGGGAACGGCTTGCCGACTTGACCTGATAATACGCGAGAATGATCAGAAAAAAGTTCGAGAACAGTATGATGGAGCGAACCTTGAGGGACTGGACACGGGTTTTCCCGTATTGATCAGAAGTGGATTTCGTCGACATTTATGTGAACTGGTGATTGACCCGGGTTTTACGAGACTGATATCATGCTACCGCATATGCGTATGATCCGTGCAGCCCTTTTTGGCGTTATCGCAG
>Ga0210062_1000755_pt1 | contig 9926 bp, 5 predicted proteins | sample Muzzi_CordA_D2_FD_185528 | JGI IMG/M metagenome (GOLD analysis project Ga0210062, IMG submission 185528) | Wetland microbial communities from San Francisco Bay, California, USA, that impact long-term carbon sequestration - Muzzi_CordA_D2 (SPAdes) | ecosystem: Environmental > Aquatic > Marine >...
GGCTCGTCGAGGTCGATCTCCGGCTTGGTCGGCGCCTGGGCGCCGCTCTCGCCCGCCGCGCCCCCAGGAACCTCCTCGAAGCCGGCGAACGGGTCCACGTCCTCCCGCACCCCGGCAGCGGTGCGGAAACCGGCGGCGCCCGGCGGCGGGTCCGCCACCACGTAGGCGTCCTTTTCGAGCGAGCCCATGTAGTCCTCGAACTGCTGGGCGAACAGCCGCTGGCGCTCCCGCGCCTCGATGGCGTTCGAGACTTCCGAGAACGGCCGCACGCGCGCGTCCTCGAAGCTCTCGAGCTGAAGGATGTGGAGCCCACCGCGGGCGGCGACCGGATCGGAGACCTCGCCGGGCTGGAGGCTCTCGAGCGCCCCTTCGAGCGCCGGGGAGAGCTCGCCCTTCTCGACCCAGCCGAGCTCCACCAGGCCGCTGGTCGTGCCCTCTTCGGCGTAACGGGCCGCGAGGTCCTCGATCGCCTGGCCGGCAAGCACCTCGGCGTGGATGCTCTCGGCCAGCCGGCGCACCTCCTCCGGGTCCCGGTCCTCCGACTCGAGGACCACGAGCTCACGCACCTGCCAGCGCTTGGGAATGACGAAGGCGTCGTTCTCGGCCCGGTAGACGCGGCGCAGATCGTCCTCTTCGATCTCGATCTTGGCCGTCACCTCCCGGCCGACCACGTCGCGGATGCGCAGTTGGGTGCGCACCTCCTCACGGAACTCCGCCAGGCTCATCCCCTGTTGGGACAGAGCCGCGGCGAACTCGTCGTCGCTCTCGATGCCGAAACCCTCGCGCAGCCGCTGTACCGCGGCGTCGACCGAATCCTCCGAGGGGAACACGCCGAGCTGGTCGGCGCGCGACAGCAGCAGGAGATCCTCGAACATCTTGCGGAACACCCGGTTGCCGAGCTCGTCGGTCATCCGGTTCAGCTCCTCGGGGCTCAAGTCCTGCCGGGAGGCGATCTGGGCCAGGCCCTCGGCGCGCAGCTCCTCGTAATCGAGCAGGGTGGCGACCCGGTCGTTGACCCGGAGCACGATGCGGTCGACGACCTCGCCGCGGGAGGCGGCGGGCAGCAGGACCGCCGCCGCCAGGGCGAGGCAGGGGATGGTCCGCATCCAGAGGCCGGACCGGGTGGACGAGGTCCGGCGCCCGGAGCTCCGGGCGGTGGCCAGGCTCTCACTCGGAGGCAAGATCGGTTCTCGGGTACGTTCCGCGGTAGTCGAAGGGGAGATTTTCGTCATAAACCCGCACAGTGTATCGGTTCCGTGCATCCTCCACCAGCTCGGCGAGACGCGTATCCGCACGCTCGTCCCAAAGCCGGGCCCGGAGCTCCGCAGCCGCCTCTTCGAACGGCACGGTGCGCGCGGGCAGACGCTCGGTCACCATGAAAATGTGGAAGCCATACTCGGCCTCGACGATGTCGCTGACCTCGCCGGGCTCGAGCGCGAAGATGATGTCGACGAGCTCCTCCGGCAGGTCGGCACGGGAGAGGGCGCCCTGGGAGCCACCGTAGGGCGCGCTCGGGTCGACCGAGTAGCGCCGGGCCATGGCGGCGAAGTCGGCCCCCTCCGCGAGCTTGGCGGCCACCTCCTCGGCGGTCGAGCGGTCCTCCACCAGGATCTGGCTCAGGTTCACCCGGGCCGGTACCTGATGCTCTTCGACCTCACTCTCGTAGAGAGCGCGGAGCTCCTCCTCGGTCGGCTGGCTGACCGGGTCCGCCGCGAGCAACGCCGCCAGGGCCTGCCGGTGGCCCGAAGCCGACGGCCCGTCGCCGGAGCCCTCCGCCGCGCCGGAATCGAGCCCCCTGCCGACCCCGGGCAGGCCCCGGTCCTCGGCCATCCGGACGAGCAGCCGCTCGTCCAGGTACTGATCGAGCAGGCTGGACAGGACCGCGCTCTCGAGGGCCGCCGGCGAGCTGTCGGTCTGCGACTCGACGAACGCGGCGAAGGCCTGGTAGCTCACCTCGTCCGAGCCGAGCATGGCGACGGCGTCGGCCGACGGGCCCTCCTTGCCGCACGCCCATCCGAGCAGCGCGGCGAGGGCGAGGACCCCGAGAAGCAGGACGGCACGCGGCGCCCGAGCCGGCGTCACGCGGGGCCGCCGGGCGGGCCACCCGGGCCCACCGAGCCGATCGGACATGCTCCTCATGCCACCAGCTCCCCCAGGGTGTCCCTGGCGACCACGAGCATGTTGGTGCCGCCGGTGGCGACGGTGAGCACGCCGGTGGGGCTGAAGCTCGAGCCCTCGCGGTTCGAGACCAGCTCGATCAGGCGCTCGACGTCGATCTTCGAGTCCCGCCGCAGGCGGATGGTCAGCTTCTTGCCCCGACCGGAGATCGACTGCACCCGCAGGTGCTCGGCCACGCGCTTCAAGGCCGCCACCTCGAGCAGGGAGTGGACCGCCGGGGGTGGCGGGCCGAAGCGGTCGGTCAGCTCCTCGAGCAGCTCGCGGTCATCCTGCTCGCCGGACGAGAGCTTCTGGTAGACCTCCATGCGCAGGTTCTCGTCGGCCACGTAGTCGGTGGGGATCGACATCGGTACCGGCAGGTCGATGGCCACCGACGGCCCCTCCTCCACGGCCTCGCCCTGGAGCTCGCGCACCGTGTCCTCGAGCATCTTGATGTAGGTCTCGATGCCGACGGCGGCGATGTGGCCGCTCTGCTCGGCCCCCAGCAGGTTGCCGGCGCCGCGGATCTCGAGGTCGCGGGCGGCGATGCGGAAGCCGGAGCCCAGGTCGGTGAACTCCCGGATGGCCGCCAGGCGCTTCCTCGCCGGCTCGGAGAGCACCCGGTCGCCCGGGATCAGCAGGTAGCAGTAGGCGAGCTGGTTGCTCCGCCCCACCCGGCCCCGGAGCTGGTAGAGCTGGGCCAGGCCGAAGCGGTCGGCCCGGTGCACCAGCATGGTGTTGACGTTCGGGATGTCGATGCCGTTTTCGATGATCGTGGTGGCGAGGAGCACGTCGTACTCGCCCCGGGTGAAGGCGTGCATGCGCCGGGAGAGCTCGTGCTCGTCGAGCTGGCCGTGGCCGACCGTGATCCGCACCCCCGGGACCAGCTCCTTCAGGTAGCTCTGGATGCCCTCGATCGACTCGACCCGGTTGTGCACGTAGTAGACCTGGCCGCCCCGTTCGATCTCGTACTCGATCGCCTCGCGCACCACCTCGCCATGGTAGGGCACCACCGCGGTCTCGACGGCCATGCGGTCCTTGGGGGGCGTTTCGATCACCGACAGGTCCCGCACCCCGGCGAGCGAGAGCTGGAGGGTGCGCGGCACCGGGGTCGCCGACATGGCGAGCACGTGGACGTCCTTCTTGAGCTGCTTGAGCCGCTCCTTCTGGGCGACCCCGAAGCGTTGCTCTTCATCGATGATCAAGAGACCCAGCTTCGGGATCTTCACGTCCTTCGACAGCAGCCGGTGGGTGCCCACCAGGATGTCGATCTCGCCGGAGGCCAGGCGCTTGCCGATCTGGCGCACCTCGGCCGCGGAGCGGAAGCGGGAGATCATCTCGATCTTGACGGGGAAGTCGCCGAAGCGATCCTGGAAGGTCTCGAGGTGCTGATCGGTCAGGATGGTGGTGGGCGCCAGCACCGCCACCTGGTAGCCGGCGTCGACCACCTTGAAGGCGGCGCGCATGGCGACCTCGGTCTTGCCGTAGCCCACGTCGCCGCAGAGCAGCCGGTCCATGGGCTGACGCTTCTCGAGGTCCTCCTTGATGGCGGCGATGGCCTCGAGCTGGTCCCGCGTCTCCTCGTAGGGGAAGGCGGCCTCGAACTGGGCCATCATGTCGGAGTCCCGCGCCATGGCGGGCGCCTCGGCGACCTGGCGCTCGGCGTAGAGCTTCAGCAGCTCGCCGGCCATGTCCCGCATGCTCTTCTTGACCCGCGCCTTGGTCCGGTTCCAGGAGGTGCCGCCGAGCTTGTCGAGCCGGGGGGAGACCCCTTCCATGCCGCTGTACTTCTGGAGCTGGTCGAGGCGCGAGAGCGGCAAGAGCAGCCGCTGGCCGTTCGAGTAGGCGATCTCCATCACCTCGACCGGCGCCTGGTCCGCCGTGGACGAAGCGCCGACGGCCGCCGGCAGCGGCGCCGCGCTCGACCCGGGGGCGCCCCCCAGTCCGTCCGCACCGACGCTCCGGAGCGCCACGAACTGGCCGATGCCGTGATCCGAATGGACCACGAAGTCCCCGACCTTGAGGTCCCGGAGGCCGGAGATGAACGGTCCGTAGCGGGTCCGCCTGGAGGGCTTTCTCCGCGGCAGAGCCCGGGGCAGGAGCTGGTGCTCGCCGTAGAGCGAGACGCCCGCGGCCGGAAGCCGGAAACCCCGCTCGAGCTCCCCTTCCACCAGCTCCACGCCGCCGGGGCCGGTTCCGATGGGCACGTGGCGCCCCGCGAGGAGCTCTTCCATCCCCTGCCGGTGCTCGGGGGCGACCACGATGACGCAGCGCTCGCCGCGGGAGCGGGCCCCGTCGATCTCCTGAGGGAAGCGGGGAAGCTGACCGTGGAAGACGTCGGTGGTGGTGGCGCCGAAATCGATGGCCACCGGCTCGGCGGCGCTTGCCGCTCCACCCGCAAGGCCGGCGGCGGGCGCGGCGATCAGGTCGCACAGACGGAGCTCGGCCCGGGCGAGAAGCTCCTCGACCCGCGCCGGCGGGTGCTCGAGCTCCTCGGGGATGACGGCCAGCCGGCCGCCGTCGATGCGGGCCCGGTAGTCGGCGACCAGGCGGTCGGCGTAGTGCTCGGCTTCGGAGGCGAGGGCGGGGGGGTCGACCTCAACGATCAGCGGCGCTGATCGGATCTCCCCCCTCTCCCTCGGTCCCTCGTCCCCCCTCACGGGGGGAGAGGGACGCCGCTGGCCGATCGCCCCCCTCTCCCTCGGTCCCTCGTCCCCCCTCACGGGGGGAGAGGGACGCCGCTGGCCGATCGCCCCCCTCTCCCTCGGTCCCTCGTCCCCCCTCGCGGGGAGAGAGGGACGCCGCTGGCCGATCGCCCCCCTCTCCCTCGGTCCCTCGTCCCCCCTCGCGGGGAGAGAGGGACGCCCCCACCCGCACTCTTCTTCGAGAGAGTGTGGTTGGGGTGACGCGGCGCCGAGCCAGTCATCCAGGCCGACGGTGCGGGTGGAGAGGAGCGGCAGGTAGTTCTCCCAGCCCGGGGACTCGCCCCGCTCGCGCAGGTCTGCGAGGAGCTGGCCGAGCTCGGGGTCGGACTCCCGTTCGGCGCCTTCGCGGCCGTGGAGCTCGACCAGGAGCTCGGCCAGCAGCTCGGCCTCGTCGGTCCCTCCCGGGTAGAGGAGCACCGGCAGCAGCCGGGCCACGTCGACCCGTTCTTCGGAGCGCTGGGACATCGGGTCGAACCGGCGGATGGTCTCGGCCGTGTCTCCGAAGAGCTCGATCCGGAGCGGCAAGCCTTCACCCGGCGGGTAGACGTCCACGATGCCGCCGCGCACGGCGAAGTCCCCGACCTCCGACACCAGGTCGGTCCGCCGGTAGCCGTAGCTCGTCAGGTGCTCGCCCAGGGCCTCGAGCGGATGGTCCTCGTCCGGACGGATTTCGATCACGCCGCGGGCGAACGCGGCGCGGTCCGGCAGGCGGCGGAAGAGGGCGCGAGGCGTGGTGACGACGGTCCTGGCGCGGCCGGTCGCGATGCGGTCGAGGGCCACCACCTCCTGGGCGCGGACGTGGAGGGAGGCGCTCGCCTCCTGGTAGGGGGTGAGCGACGGCCCGGGGAAGAAGACGGCCTCGCGCCCCTCGCCCCGCGACGCGAACATCTCCGCCGCCTCGATCCAGGCCAGGGCGTCCGCCTCCCGGGGCACGATCACCAGGAGGGGCCGCTCCAGGTCATCGGCGAGGAGCTCCGCCACCCAGGCCGCCGCCGCCACCGGCAGGCGCACGACATCGCCCAACCCCTCCAGGAGCCGGCGATAAGGCGCACTGGCGCGTAGCGTGCGGGAGGCCTCCCCCCAGACGCGATCGGTCATACCTGTCTCTTAACCGGATCGGACGGGGGATCGTTCCCAGTGCAGGGCTTTGGAGCAGAGACCCCCGGCCGGGGTGCGCACCCTACCCACCGGTAAAGAGGCCGGCGCCTCCTCCCGCAGCAGTTGACAGCACGCCCCTGGACAGGGAGAGTCACGGCCATGGCGGCATCACGTTCCAGCGAGTTCTACGACGTCCGGGTCCGGGGCATGGACTGTGCCGAGGAGGTGGCGGCGCTCAACCGCGCGGTCGGGCCGGTGGTGGGCGGCGAGGAGAGGCTCCAGTTCGACGTGCTCCGGGGCCGCATGCGAGTGCTCGCCTCTCCGGACGAGGTTTCCGTCGAAGAGGTGAGGAAGGCGGTCGCCCGGACCGGCATGCGCGCGGAGCCCTGGGCGGACGACCACGAAGGGGTGGGCGCCGAGTCCTTCTGGGCGCGCCGGGGGCGGACCGTCCTCACCACCCTCTCGGGTCTCCTGACCGTCGCCGGCTTCGCGCTCCACGCGGTATCCGCCGGCGGGCCGGTCGCGGCGTTCACCGGCATCGACCCGGCGACCGGCGCCGAGGCGGCGACCTCCTGGCCCGCCCGCGTGCTCTACCTCGTCGCCATCCTCACCGGCGTCTGGCACATCGTGCCGCGGGCCTGGGGCGCCGCCCGCGCCCTCCGCCCGGACATGAACCTGCTCATGACGGTCGCCATCACCGGCGCCGTGGGGCTCGGCGAGTGGCTGGAGGCGGCGTCCGTCGCCTTCCTCTTCGCCCTCTCCCAGGTGCTCGAAGGGTGGAGCGTGGGGCGCGCCCGGCGGGCGGTCGAGTCCCTCCTCGACCTCTCCCCGACCGTCGCCCGGGTGCGGCGCCCCGACGGCAGCGAGGAGACGATCTCGGCCGGCGACGTGCCGGTGGGTGCCACCGTCGTGGTCAAGCCGGGGGAGAAGATCCCCCTGGACGGAGAGATCACGGCCGGCACCAGCGAGGTCGACCAGGCACCGATCACCGGCGAGAGCCTGCCGGTGGACAAGGGGCCCGGGGACGAGGTCTTCGCCGGCACGATCAACGGCGGCGGCGCCCTCGAGGTCCGCACCACGCGGCCGGCCGAGGAGACCACCCTCGCCCACATCGTCCGCCTGGTGGAGGAGGCCCAGTCCCGGCGCTCCCCCGCCGAGCGCTGGGTGGAGCGCTTCGCCCGTCTCTACACGCCGGCGGTCATGGCGCTCGCCGCCGGCGTCATGGTGCTGCCGCCGATCCTGCTCGGCAACTGGGCCGAGTGGTTCTACCGGGGCCTGGTGCTGCTGGTGATCGGCTGCCCCTGCGCCCTGGTGATCTCGACCCCGGTGTCAATCGTCGCCGCCCTCGCCTCCGCGGCCCGCCACGGGGTGCTGATCAAGGGAGGCCTGTTCGTCGAGGAACCGGGCCGGCTCGACGCCATCGCCTTCGACAAAACCGGCACCCTGACCACGGGGGAGGCGCGGGTGGTCCGGGTGGTGGCCCTCGACGCCGGAGACGGAACCGGGGAGGCCGAGGTCCTCGCCGTGGCCGCCGCCCTCGAAGCCCGGAGCGCGCACCCCCTCGCCCGGGCGATCGTCGCCCACGCCGCGGAGCTGGGGGTCGCGATCGAGCCGGCCGAGGACGTGCGCGCCCTTCCGGGCAAGGGGGCCGTCGGGCGGATCGGTGGGCGCGAGACCTGGGTCGGGAGCCACCGCTACCTGGTCGACCGGCTGGGCGGGGGGGATGGTCAGGGAGGCTCTCCGGCCGTCGACCTGGCCAGCGTCGAGGAGCGCCTGGCGGAGCTCGCCGCGGACGGCCACACAGCAGTCGTCGTCGGGGATGGGAGCCGGGTGCTGGGCGCGATCGCCCTGGCCGACGGCCTGCGCCCGGGCGTGCCGGAGGTGATCAAGGCGCTCCGCCGCCGCGGCCTCGACCACCTGGTCATGCTCACCGGCGACAACCGGCCGACGGCCCTGGCCGTGGCGAAGGAGGCCGGGATCGACGAGGTGCGCGCCGAGCTCCTCCCCGAGGACAAGCTGGGCGCCGTCGAGGAGCTGGTGGCAACCTACGGCCGAGTGGCGATGGTCGGCGACGGCGTCAACGACGCCCCGGCCATGGGCCGCTCGAGCCTCGGCATCGCCATGGGGGCCGCGGGGACCGACGCCGCCATCGAAACCGCCGACGTGGCGCTGATGGCGGACGACCTCTCCCGCCTCCCCTGGCTCGTCGACCACTCCCGTCGCACCTTGGGCATCATCCGCCAGAACATCGGCTTCGCCCTGGGAGTCAAGCTGGTGGTCTTCCTCCTCGCCACCGTCGGCATGGCCAGCCTGTGGGCCGCCATCGCCGCCGACATGGGGGCGTCGCTCCTGGTGATCGCCAACGCCCTCCGCCTGCTGCGCGGGTAGATCGGATCCCCTCTACAACCCCCCGAGCCTCTAGATCCCCCCTACAACCCCCCGTCCCCCTTCTCACCCCCCAGGGGGAGAAGGGGGCGCCGGTCCTTCAGATCCCCCTCTACAACCCCCCGTCCCCCTTCTCACCCCCCAGGGGGGAGAAAAGGGGGCGCCGGTCCTTCAGATCCCCCTCTACAACCCCCCGTCCCCCTTCTCACCCCCCAGGGGGGAGAAGGGGGCGCCGCCACCCCTACCGTCCATCACGGGCCCCGTCACCGCGTGCGATCGGTGCACTGATTTCCGTCCTCCTTCATAGGAGGTGACGGCAAGCCGAACCGAACCTCCCACGATTCCGGTGAAGCGTCGGAATCGGTCAAGGCACGCTCAGAAGACATATTGACGTTGTATATACGAGGAGGTTAGAGTCTTCATGGCGGTTCGCTTCTCGATGCAGGGCATCCGCTTCGAATGGGATGCGAGGAAGGCGAAGGTGAATCGACGCAAACACGGAGTCGGCTTCAGGGAAGCATGCGAAGCGTTCTTCGATCCGTTCTTGAAACCGATCGAAGGCACTCGGGCTGAAGGAGAGGCTCGTGAAGCGATCCTGGGTCTGACCTTGAAGTGGCAGCTTCTCCACGTCACGTTCGTGGAGCACGAGGAGGTGTTTCGAGTCATCTCGGCACGCCAAGCGAGCCGCACGGAGAGGAGGGTGTATGAAGACCAGTGACCTGAAGAAACGCATCCGGAGGGATCGTCCGATGACGACGATCAGTGTGCGCATGCCGGACGACGTGGTGAACGACCTGAAGCGTGTCGCGCCCCTCTTGGGGTTCTCGGGATATCAGCCCCTGCTCCGGGCCTACGTCGGGCAAGGGCTCAGACGAGACCTGGAGACGCTCGAGGGGGCGGTGGAAGTGGCCGAGCTGATCGATGCGTTGACGCGCCACGGCGTCGACGAGGCCGTGATCGCCGAGGCGATGGCCGAGGTGAGAAACCGCTGAAGGCGGTCCGACTCCATCGGCCTCCCCGTGGAGCCCCGGAACGGTGGAGTCCCGGAATGGACTGCCCCCCTCGGGCGGAGCCCGAGCCGTCAAGCCTCGATCGTCTCGTGGTGGAGGCCGGAGGCGCCGCTCGGGCGGTTGCCGTGCTTCTCCTCGATCTGCGGCGTGCCGTCCCCCTCGGCCGAGCGCACCTCGACGGTGTGCTCGCCGGCCTCGAACGGCCAGTCCCAGCGCCAGATCACCCAGGTGGACTCCGAGAGCGGCGAGCGCAGACGCGCCTCCTGCCAAGGGCCGCCGTCGACCCGGACCTCGACCCGTGAGATCCCCCGCACCCCGGCGAACGCGATGCCGCCGACCGGCACCAGCGTCTCGCCGTTCATCTCGACCGCCGCCTGGACGGCCACGGTGTCGACCACCGAGGTTGCCTTGACGATCGCGTTCTTGTCCCACTTGCGCTCGACCCAGTAGCCCTTGCGGTAGGTGTCGGTCACCTCGACGCTCCGCTCGCCGCCTCCGCCCACCGCCTCGGCCACTGTTCGCCTGTGCGCCCAGGCGAGTGCCAGGCCCCAGGCGAGGAACAGCACCACCA
>Ga0210062_1000757_pt1 | contig 9920 bp, 6 predicted proteins | sample Muzzi_CordA_D2_FD_185528 | JGI IMG/M metagenome (GOLD analysis project Ga0210062, IMG submission 185528) | Wetland microbial communities from San Francisco Bay, California, USA, that impact long-term carbon sequestration - Muzzi_CordA_D2 (SPAdes) | ecosystem: Environmental > Aquatic > Marine >...
CACTTCGGCGCAATCCTTGGCCGTTTTCATCATGGCCTCGGAGGTGAAAATTTGCGCCACCGTCTGCAACGGCAGGTCGGAGAGGCTGCGGTCGGCCATCGCTTCGGGGTGGTCGGAAGCCCAGGCCGCCTGCCAGACGGTGGCACGCGCGACTTCCAGACTGATCGCCGCGTTGGCGAGCTTGGTGGCAATCGCCTGGTGCTCGATGAGCGGCCGGCCGCCCTGCACGCGCAGATGCGCATAGTCCAGCGCAGCCTCGTAGGCGGCGCGCCCGATCCCTATGTTCAGCGCCTGCAACAGCGGGGCGCCGCGGCCGGACGCATCGGCGCCAGTCAGTTGCGCCGCCGCATCGCCGTCGAGCAGATTGCCGGCCGGCACGCGGCAGTCGTTGAAACTGACGTCCCCGCAAAACCCGTGCTGCCAGGCCTGCTCGTGCGCATGGACGGTAATCCCCGGTGCCTCGGCCGGCACTAGCAGCACGCCCGGCTCCGCGCGTCCCGGGATCTGGACGAGCACCGCGAACAGTCCGGCGACCGGCGCGTTGGCCACGCAATCCTTGGCGCCATTGACGATCCATTCGCCACCGCCCGCCTTCGCGGCCGTGGTCTTTGTCGCCGTGTCGGCCGACACCGGCCGATGGTAGTTGACCCCGAGCCGCGTATCGGTGCCCGCTTCGTGGCCGGCAAAGGCGAGATGGCAGCGATCGTCGGCCAGGAACTTGGGCAGGAACGCATCACGCTGGGCATCGGTCATGGCGCGGTCGAACAACAGGTGGCCAAGGCGCGACGTCTCCGCCAGCACCGCGGCCAAATCGGCATCGCCCGCCGCGAGTTCCTCGGTCACGATGCAACTGGTGAGATGGTCCGCGCCCGCACCACCGCGGTCCTCCGACAGCGCCAGCGTGCGCAATCCCATCTGCGAGGCCTGGTCGAGCAGCTCCAGCGACAGCCGCCGGTCGCAGACGTCGAGCCGCTCGGCCTTGAGCGCGAACGGCCTGACTTCGCTGGTAACGAAGTCGCGGACCGTGTCGCGGATTTCCAGTTGCTCGGCACTCAGGTGAAGATTGTACATATTGTTGCCTGCTACGTTCAGGGCGCCGGGTTCATTCCGCGTTACTGCGTCACGGCCGCCGCGATGGCATCTCCCATGTCCCGGGTACTGGCCTTGCCGCCCAGGTCGCCGGTCAAATTCTTACCCTCCATAACGACCTTGTCGATTGCCTTTTGCATCAGGTCCGCGGCAGAAATTGCTTTCGGTTCGTTGTGCTTGCGGCCGAGCCAGGCCAGCAGCATCTGGCCCGATACCGTCATGGCGTATGGGTTGGCGATGTTGCGGCCGGCGATATCGGGCGCCGAGCCGTGGGTTGCCTGTGCCATGGCCTGGCGTTCGCCGACGCAGAGCCCGGGCGCAAGCCCGAGGCCGCCCACCAGCCCGGCGCCGATGTCGGTGAGGATGTCGCCAAACTGGTTAGTGGTGACGACGACGTCGTATTGCTGCGGCGCCATCACCAGCTTCATCGAAATCGTATCGATCATCGCTTCTTCGAAGGTCACGTCTGGATACTCGCGCGCGACCTTGCGGCACTCCTCGGCGAACATGCCGCAAGCCAGCCGATAGACCGGTTCCTTGTGCGCCGCCGTCACCTTCTTGCGGCCGCGGGTACGCGCAATCTCGAACGCCTCCCGCGCGACCCGGTTCGAGCCTTTGCGCGTGATGACTCGCATGGCGACCGTGATGCCATCGTCCGGCCGAAACTCGGGGGCACCGGCCACCACCGTTTCCGAATAGAGCATCCCTTCGGACAGTTCGCGGACAAAGACGATATCCACATCCTTATGGACCGAAGTGACGTTGGGATAGGAGCGCGACGGCCGGATCGCAGCGAACAGGTCGAATTTCTTGCGGACCGGCGGCATGACCCAGGTGGGGTCATTACGCGGATAAGCCGCATGTCCAATCGGGCCCATGATCCAGCCGTCGAGTTCCCTCAACGCCGCCTCGGTCGTCGCCGGCAGCGTGTTGCCGTGCTGCTCATGACCGTGCTTGCCGATCGGCAGAGGTCGCCAATCGATGGCGAGACCCGCGCGCGCGGCCGCCGCCTTCATCACCTTGACGCACTCCGGCACGACTTCGTGGCCAATATCATCGCCGAGCAGAATTCCGATCTTCAATCCCCTGCCTCCCATCGGACGGTTTGTTTACGTCATGTCCGGTCTGCAATTTCACATGCCCAAAACAATAGCGTCGCCGGGCCGGCTGGGCATCGAAGGCGGCCGTGAAGACTGAACCGGCGGGAACAATCTCGGCAGGCGTCTGGCGTGCGCGCATCCTTGCGCAAAACCAAGCTAGCCCTGCCGCAGCGACGGATGCAACGGCCCCTCGGTCATGAGGACGCGCAATGTCCGTTCTACCGCAGTGCGATATGGTCCGGCGCCTGAAAACAAAATTGCCATTGGCGCCCGACCTGCGGTTAAATGCCTGGCCTGACGGCTCGCCCCGCGCCGCGACTGCGCATCGGCAGCCGCATAAAGAGAAAAGGCTCGACCTCGGTCGCCGGCCGCACGGTCGAGCACGCAAGGCCATGCCAAAGGGAGGACCAAATGGGCTCACGCCAAGCAGCACGAGCGGCTTGCAGGATTGCGCTTCTGGCAGCACCGTTCACCGCCATAGCCATTTTCGCCACGGCGGCTTCAGTCAATGCCGCGGATCTGACACCGCATGAGAAAACACTGGCGGCGGCCGCCAAGAAGGAAGGTGCCGTCACCATCATCAATCCGATCTTCAGCGACCGGACGGCGCAACGCATGGCGGCCGCATTCGTCAAACGCTACGATCTCGGCCCCGACTTCAAGTTCAATAACCTGCGCAAGGGCACAGGCGCGACCGTGGCTCAGGTCCGCCAGGAAATTAAGGCCGGAAAGTTCACCGTCGACGTCCATCTGGTCAGCGCACCGGGATTCTTCGCCGCCGCCTCCGAGCACGGCGCCTTCATGAAGCTCGACAGCGATTACTGGAAGGACAGCGAAGAACTGGCGAAACAAGCCAGCCAGTATTTCAACTATCCTTACGTGGTAGTGCCACTCGCCTACACCTTCCAGCCGGTCTGGAACACGTCCTGCGACGGCATGAAGGACTTCGGCGCCACATCGTATAGCGACGTGCTCAAGCCCGCACTCAAGGGCAAGACCATCGTGTCCGACATCACCAAGAGCTTCACCTATACGAACACGGTGATTTCGCTGAAGAAGAACGATGCCGTCGACGTGGACGAGATGTGGAAGAAGATCAAGGCGACCGATCCGATCGTCGAGTTCCGCACCGAGCCGAAGATGCAGATGGTCATCTCCTGCCAGCGGCCGCTCGACATGTGGAATCTGGCCGGTCGCGTCTATCAGAACGTGGTCAAGAAGCCGGACCTCGCGAAGATCCTGAAGATCGGCTACTACAAGGAAGGCCAGGTCATGCTCGGCAATCAGGCCGCTGTACTAAAAGGCGCGCCGCATCCGAATGCCGGCCAGCTGCTGCTGGAATTCCTGCTGAGCAAGGAAGGCACCGACATCTTCGTCGAAGGTGAAGCGGTCTACAGCTTCCGCAAGGGCTACAAGCCCCCGGAAGCGGCCAAGCCTTATCTGCTCGATCTCAGCGAGCACAAGCTGCTCGGCATGAAGGACTGGGTCGCGGCGCAGGGCGAGTTCAAAGAAGTGCGCGGCAAGTGGCAGGCCATGTTCCAGTAACCTGGTAATGCCGAATCCAAGGGCGGGGCACCGTCGGCGACGGCGCCCCGCTCATTACCTGGACCCGCATGCATATCGGGCATCGCGATGAGCACGTTATCGCTGCCACGCACGAGTTCCTGGACGCCGTGGTCGAACCGGCTGCGGAACATGCTGACCCAGGAGTCGATCGCCACCATCATCGTCAGCGTGATCGTGGCGGCGGCGGTATTGCTCCCGCTCTTCGCGTTGGTCGTGTCCAGCTTCCAGGTCATGGATGCATCCGGTTTCAGCACGACCTGGGGCTTCGAGAACTACACGGCGCTGTTCAACGACCGGGTCATCCACAAGGCCTTCATCAACACGCTGCTGATCAGTTCGGGCTCGACCATCCTGGCGACATTCCTCGGCGTGTCGCTGGCCTGGATCAACGCCCGTACCAACTGCCCGTGGCGGGACAGGCTTGAGCCGTACAATCTGATCCCGTTCTTCCTGAGTCCCTTTGTTGGCGCCATCGCCTGGCACAATCTGGCGTCGCCGCGGATCGGGCTGCTCAACAGCTGGGCACGGGACTATCTGGGTGTTCCCGGCTATCTGATCAACGTCGACAATATATACGGCGTGATCTGGGTGACGGGCATCTTCTTCACACCGCTGGTCTACCTGTTCGTGGTCGGCTCGTTGCGGCGCATGGACCCTTCGCTCGAGGACAGCGCGCGGACGACCGGTGCCGGCCTGCTGCGCACCACGATGACGGTCACGCTGCCGCTTGTTGCGCCGGCGATCCTGTCGGGCGCCATCATCGTGTTCGTGACCAGCGCCGGCGAGTTCGGCGTGCCCTTCAAGCTTGGCGCGCCCTACGGATGGCAGACGCTGACCACGCAGATCTTTTCCAAGGCGGTCGGCGATGATGCCAACTACTATCTCGGCTCCGCCATGAGCATGTCGCTCGGCATCATCACGGCGTTCTTCATCTGGGTTCAGCAACGCTACATTGCGCCGCGGTCGTTCACCACCGTGACCGGCAAGGGCTTTCGTCCCAACGTCATCGAACTCGGCCGCTGGAAATGGTTTGCGTTCGGCTACAATATTTCTTTCATTGTGTTCGCCGTCGTTCTGCCGATCTTGTCCCTGATCATCGTCAGCCTGCACCCGGTATGGCAAGGCAGGATCATTCCCAGCGCCATGTCACTGAACAACTACGTGAAGACGCTGTTCTTCTGGCGGCCCGACAGCATCCAGGCGGCGACCAACGGTATCTACAACAGCTTCATCCTCGCCTTTCTGGGCGCCACCATCGCGATGATCCTGTCGCTGGTCGTCAGCCACATGATTCACCGCACCAAGGGCTTCGGCGCCCGGGTGCTCGATTTCCTCTGCGTCGTACCGATCGGTTTCCCCGGCATCGTGCTGGCGATGGGCGTGCTGGTGACCTACATCAAGACGCCGATCTATGCGACGCTCTGGATCATCCTGCTCGGCTACATCACGCGCTTCTTCCCCTACGGGCAGCGCAACATCTCGTCGGTGATGCTGGCGATATCCGAGGAACTCGATCAGAGTTCACGCATGGCCGGCGCGTCCTGGTTCACGACCTTGCGCCGAATCACGATACCGCTGTTGAAGCCCGGCATCTTCGCCGGCTGGGTGCTGTTGTTCATCATCTTCCTGCGTGAATTGTCGATCTCGATCATTCTCTATACGTCCGGAACAGAGACTCTCTCGGTCGGCGTCTATTATCTGTCCAACTATGAGAATGAGGCGCTGACCGCGGCGCTGTCGATGACGCAGACCGTCATTCTTCTGGTCTGCATTTTGATCTTCCGCCGCGTCGCCGGTCGCGAGGCGCTGACGGCATGATCGCAGGGAACTCCGCCGGCGTCATGGCAGACACAAGCGCAGACGACCGCTACGTCGAAGTCCAAGGCCTCGTTAAATTGTTCGGCACCGACCGCGCCGTCGACGACGTGTCGTTCAGCGTTCCCAAGGGGCGGTTTCTGACGCTGCTCGGTCCCTCCGGCTGCGGCAAGACCACCACCCTGATGAGCATTGCCGGGCTGCATTCGGTCGATGCCGGCCGCATCAGCGTCGGCGGAACCGTTTACACCGCGCCAGCGGAAGGCCAGTTTATGCCGCCGGAAAGGCGCGACATCGGCATGGTGTTCCAAAGCTACGCCATCTGGCCGCACATGACGGTGGCCCAGAACGTCGCCTACCCGCTGGAAATCCGCAAAATCGATCGCGCCGAAATCGACCAGCGCGTGCACGAGGTCCTGCACCTCGTCGGCCTTGGTACGATGGCGGACAAGCTTGCCACCCAACTCTCGGGCGGCCAGCAGCAACGCGCAGCCTTGGCGCGCGCCATCGTATCGCGCCCGCGCCTCCTGTTGTTCGACGAGCCCCTGTCCAACCTCGATCTCAAGCTGCGCGAGCAGATGCGGCTGGAACTCAAGCGCATTCAGCACGAGGTCGGCATCACCTCGATCTACGTGACCCACGACCAGGCCGAAGCGCTGGTCATGAGTGACGAGATCATCGTGATGAGCAAGGGCCGCATCCAGCAGAAGGGCGGTCCGCGCGAGATCTACGCCCAGCCGGTCAACGCCTATGTGAGCAACTTCATCGGCGTCGCCAATCTTCTCAAAGGCCGTGTCGTCACCGCGACCTCGGCGGGACGCGGCGAAGTCGAGATCGCGGCGGGCGGCCGGACGGCGCGGCTTCCTTGCCTGCTGAGGGCCGGCATGACGCCGGGGACGGAGGTTGTACTGTCGGTGCGCCCCGAAAACGTGGCCGCCTCGCGCCAGAACGGTGGCAGCGCCTGCCTCGAAGGCGAAGTCATCGAGGCGATCTTCCTCGGCAACTCGGTCGACTGCCGCGTACGCTGGGGCGACTTCGAGTGGAAAGTCACGGCGCATCCGCGCGCCGGCCTGAAAGCCGGCCAGAAGGTCTACCTGCGGCTGGACCCCGAGCACACTTTGGCGGTGCATCCATGAGTCGCTCCACCAACGTCATGGTCGAGATCGAGCACCTGAGCAAGCACTTCGGTGCCGAATTGGCGGTCAACGACGTCAGCCTGTCGGTCACGGAAGGCGAGTTCGTGACCCTGCTCGGCCCGTCCGGCTGCGGCAAGACCACCACATTGCGCTGTATCGCCGGCCTGGAACGTTTCGATGCCGGTGAAATCCGCATCGGCGGTGATACCGTCGCGGCCCCGGCGCGCGGCATTTTCCTGGCTCCCGAGGACCGCAATATCGGGATGGTGTTCCAGAGCTATGCCGTCTGGCCGCACATGACCGTGTTCGACAATGTCGCCTACGGTCTGCGCGTTCGGCGCGCATCGGGAGCGATCGTCAGGGAGCGCACGACGCGCGCGCTTGAGATGGTCGGGCTCGGGCATCTTGCCGACCGCTATGCCACCAAGCTGTCCGGCGGCCAGCGCCAGCGCGTGGCCCTGGCGCGTGCCATCGTCTACGAGCCGCGGGTCATTCTGTTCGACGAGCCGCTGTCCAATCTCGATGCCAAGCTGCGTGAACAGATGCGGATCGAACTGGTTCGGCTGCAGCATGAAGTCGGCATCACCTCGATCTACGTCACCCACGACCAGGCCGAAGCGCTGGTCATGAGCGACCGCGTGGTGGTGATGGACAAGGGCGTGATCCAGCAGATTGGCGATCCGCAAACGATCTATGCCCACCCCGCCAACACTTTCGTTGCCAATTTTATCGGCGTGGCCAATCTCATACCCGGCGTCCTGCTCGGCCGCAGTGGCGGGTTTTGTGAATTCGAAGTACCGCTCGGAGAAGGTCGGGCGCCGCTGCGGCTGCGTGCGCTCGGCGCCGAGGACGCACGCGAGCGACAACCACTTACCCTCAGTCTGCGGCCGGAAGACATCAAGGTTCACCTCAAGAAACCGAACGGCGACGCCGGCGACAACCTGTTCGAAGGCGAGGTGATCGAGACGGTCTATCTCGGCAGCATGCTGGATTGCCGGGTCAAGGTCGGTCAGCACGAATTCAGCGTGCAGATCGACCACTACGAACAGATCGACCCGCACCAGAAGGTCTATCTGTCATTCGAACCCGACCATGGCCTGTGCCTCACGGCATAGACGGCCGCCAACGGAACGCCGCACAAGCGACATCATCGCTAGTTGGCCACCAGCCCGCCATCTACCGGCAGTGTGTGACCGGTGATCGAGGCTGCGTCCGGCCCCGCCAGGAAACACACGGCGGCGGCCACTTCCTCGGGGGTGACAAAGCGGCCGCTTGGAATACGGGCAAGCATACGCTCCCGCGCACTGTCATCGAGCAACTGCTGGCGCGACGGCGTAAGCGCGGTGGCCGGCGCGACGGCATTGACCCGTATGTTGTGCGGGGCCCACTCGATCGCCAGCATTCGGCTCATCTGGATCAGGCCGCCTTTTGAGATGCCATAGACCGAACGGCCGGCCAGCCCGGTAAGCCCATGGGTCGAGGCCATATTGACGATGCTGCCGGAACGTCCGCGCTCGATGCAGCGGGCGGCGAACTTCTGCGACAGAAAATAGGCGCCCTTGAGATTGATGTTCATGACGTCGTCCCACTCGGACCAGGACACCTCGAGCACCGGCTTGAGTAATGTTCGGCCGGCATTGTTGATCAGCACGTCGATCGTTCCGAACGCCTCGACTGCGGCCTCGAATGCTTGCGCGATATCCTGCTCGGATCTCAGATCGAGGCGCAGCGGCACGACCTTGCGGCCCTGCACGTCCTGATCCCGCAGCAACGCGTCGAACATACCGGTATCGAGGTCGGCAACGGCGAGATTGTACCCCTTGCGGCCGAGCGCAGCCGCAATTGCATAACCGAGACCGGTCGATGCGCCCGTGACAAACGCCGTACGCTCAGCTGCTGGTACCATCGAAGCCACCCTCTCTGGCTGGAGACTTTCTGCTAGAAATCGGAATTTTGGTTCTGCCCCGGGAATCCCGGACGTCGCGGGGCGCACAGGTGTTCCCTAATGTACCGGCTTTTTCGCGCATCCGGAGAGGCAACACGCACGGTCGGCAGTGGCTGGCCGGCGGCACCATCGCCCAAAGGCCCCCGCTCCACCCGATTCCCCTGCAAACAGGGAATTTTCGGACAGTGGCATCGGGGAATTTTACCTGATCAAATCGAAATCCCGGCCGGATAAGTTTTCGGTATGCACAGGAGGCAAACCGCCCCCCATGAGCGAGCCACGGACTCTGATCGACAAGCTGTGGATGGCGCATGAGATCACGCGCCGCGAGGACGGCGCCGCCCTGCTCTGGGTCGACCGTCATTATGTGCATGAGGGCTCGTTCCATGCCTTCACCCGGATGAAGGAACGCGGACGCAGCGTTGTTGAGCCGGGACTCACCTTCGGAGTAGCGGACCATTACGTCCCGACGCGCGGGCGCCTGGCCGGCATCGCCGATCCCGAGATCGCTGCCATGGTGCGCAATCTCGAAAGTAACGCGGCCGAAAATCACATCACGTTGTTCGGGCTGCGCGACCCGCGCCAGGGCATCGTACACGTGGTCGGCCCGGAGCAAGGCATTACCTTGCCCGGGCTGCTGATCGTCTGCGGCGACAGTCACACTTCCACCCATGGCGCCTTCGGCAGCTACGCATTCGGAATTGGCGCGTCCGAAGTCGCCCATGTTCTGATGACGCAGACGCTGTGGCAGAAGAGGCCGGAGCGCATGCGCATTGTGATCGAAGGCAAGACCACGCCGGGCGTGGCGGCGAAAGACGTCGCGCTGGCGATCATCGCCGCGATCGGTGCCGAGGGCGCACGGGGACACGCCATCGAATTTGCGGGCAGCGCGATCCGGGCGTTGTCGATGGAAGGCCGCATGACGCTGTGTAATATGTCGATCGAGGCCGGTGGCCGCTGCGGCATGGTGGCGCCCGACGCGACTACCTTCGCCTATCTCAGGGGACGCCCCTATACGCCTAAGGATGCGGCGTTCGATGCGGCGGTCGAAGCGTGGTCGGCACTCGCCTCCGATGCCGACGCCGAGTTCGACCGCGAGGTCTCGCTCGACGCGTCGCACATCGTCCCGATCGTGACCTGGGGCACCACTCCCGACGATGCACTGCCTGTCGACGCCAGCGTGCCCGATCCGGCGGGAGAAGCCGACGAGATGCGCCGGCAGTACGTGCGTGACGCGCTCCACTATATGGGCATCGCGCCCGGCACCAG
>Ga0210062_1000761_pt1 | contig 9898 bp, 9 predicted proteins | sample Muzzi_CordA_D2_FD_185528 | JGI IMG/M metagenome (GOLD analysis project Ga0210062, IMG submission 185528) | Wetland microbial communities from San Francisco Bay, California, USA, that impact long-term carbon sequestration - Muzzi_CordA_D2 (SPAdes) | ecosystem: Environmental > Aquatic > Marine >...
CACGACCGAAAGCCGCCTGCACAAGCCGTACCAGTGGAACGAAGCCACCCAGGCCTATGGGCGGACGAAGCAGCTCGAAGACCGTTTCGCCGTCACCCTGGCCATGGCGGGCGATTTCTCGGAAAACAAGCTCAGCGGCGCCGAGTTCACGGCCGACGTCTGGCACTGGAAGGCGTCGCGCTCCGATCCGGCGGGCCTTGCCCATGACAAGATGTGGAGGGTCTCGCGGACGCCCTTCGAGAAAGCCAAGGAAATCACCGGTACCGGGGGTGTCACGGTCTACGTTGCGCGTCCCAGCGATGAGGGCGACCGCCTGTACAGGCCAGTAAAACACACTGCGCACGTCGAAGATGTCATGCCGCGCTACGACGTCAATCTCTCTGCCACGGGCAGCATAGCCGACATCAAGGCGAAAGGCGTCTGGCACGACGGACGCTGGCACCTGGAAATGTCGCGCAAACTGGACACCGGCAATCCGGATGATGCGGTCATTCCAAAGACCGGCCAGATCGAAATCGCGGTCGCGGCCTTCAACGAAGTCGACATGCGGGACCACAGCACTTCCGGCAAGATCGTTCTGCAGACACTGGCCAGCATGAACTGAGCGGGTTGCAACCTCAGGAGTGGCCGCTGGTGGGGTGGCCAACTCCCTGCATATCGGAAAATGAACAATGAAGAAAAACTTCCCGGCACGAACCGTTGGCAAGGCAGATCATGCCGATACCGGCCGATACAGGCTTTCCTGGATGATGGCATTCTCCTCCGCAGTATTTGTCGCGGTACTCTTTGTAATCACGGGAGTAATGGGCTCCTATCTGATCGACATCAAGAAACAGGCTGTCGAGACGACCGCCGTAACGATCCCCGAAACCGTCAAACAGAACCAGCAGGCGCTCAAAGCCGAAATGTTGGCGCGCTATGCCGAAATCGTCCTGTACGCAACCGACGAAGACCAGCGCGCGAACGCCAAGCGTCAGGCGGCGGCAATCGTAGCCGAGCTGGCCGACGGCGCCGACGCGAACATGCGCCAGTCTCTCGAGGCAGCGGAACTGGCGATTTCCGAGACCGCAGACTCAATGGCCACGGTGAATGGGCTAACGGCGGAAATCGGGGATTACCTCCGTCGGGCGGACCAGGTTATCAGCGGCATCGACGAAAATCTCTCGTCGATATCCGACGATACATCCTATCGGGTCGGGTCCACGCTGGACAACATAACAAAAATGCTGGACGGCATGGGCACCGGCAGCACTCATAACAGATCGGCCCTGGCTGCCAAATTCAGCAGCGATATGACGCTCCTCAGTGATGACCTGCGGGAAAATATGAACATCAATGCCGCAAGCCAGGTATTTCTTGCCAGCCTGCGGTCAGGCAAGAGCCTCCTGCTTGAGGCGTTGACCTTGCCGGACCGGCAAGCGGTGGGCGCGGCCGCAAAGCGGTTCGAAAAAACCGTGGAGCTAATCGAACGCCAGGTGAACCAGTTCCCCGCAACAGGCGATTACGAGTATCTGCCGGATGAGGTGGAGAGCTTCGCCAGGTTTTCAGAAATTTTTAAAATCCGCCTGGAGATGGCGCGTCATCGAATCAATGCCAAATCCGCAAACGACCGGGCCCTGGCCCTGCTCGCGGATGTCCGTGAAAGCCTTTCTGCCGACGCGGCCTTCGCGGCCATGTCCAGCACTCGCGCCATCGCCGAAGACGCAACCACTATCCAGTATGTAGGGCTGATGCTTCTGGCTCTTCTCGCCGTCACCCTGTTGATCGGGGCTGGCGTACTCGCCGTCGTGGTAAAACCGGTCGCGCTGGCCGCCAGGTCGCTCGATGCGCTAAGCAGCGGCGAGTTGGACGTCCAGCTTCCGCCGGCGCCGTGGAAGGAATTCCAGGCAATCCGCAACTCCATCGCCAACTTCCGCGACGCCCTGATCGACAAGGAGGCCATGCTCAGCGAGCAGGAAGCCGAGCACGCCGCGAAGGACCGCCGGGCCGAGAAGATCGACAACCTCACCGATGGCTTCGACGCCAAGGCACGCGATGTGTTGCAGACAGTGACTTCCGCGGCAGCCGAACTGCAGCAAACAGCCGAAACCATGTCGGTGACCGCCGAACAAACCAACCAGCAAGCTGCCACCGTGGCAACCGCCTCCAACCAGGCCAGCGCCAACGTGCAGACGGTAGCCACCGCAGCCGAGGAGCTTTCGGCCTCGATCGCCGAGATCGGCCGCCAAGTCAACCAGTCGGCCAGTATCGCCGCAAATGCGGTGGAGCAGGCGGCTGCGACACACGAGGCGGTGCGCGGGCTCGACCAGACCGCAAGCCGCATCGGCGAGGTGGTGACGTTGATCAACGATATCGCGGGTCAGACCAACCTGCTGGCCCTGAACGCCACCATCGAGGCGGCGCGGGCGGGCGAGGCCGGCAAGGGTTTCGCCGTCGTGGCCCAGGAAGTGAAAAATCTGGCCAACCAGACCGCCAAGGCGACCGAGGAAATCTCGAACCAGATCCAATCGGTGCAGGAAGAAACCCGCGATACGGTCGCTGCAATCGACAGCATCATGCAGGTGATCAGCGAGATCAGCGATATCTCGACCACGATCGCATCGGCCGTCGAGGAACAGGGCGTCTCCACACAGGAGATTGCGCGCAATGTTCAGCAGGCGGCCCAGGGAACCCAGGACGTCAACAGCAATATCGGTGGCGTTACCCAGGCTGCCTCCAGCACCGGTGCCGCATCGTCCCAGGTATTGAATTCCGCCAGCCAATTGTCGGCCGAGGCCAGAGCCCTGAGCAGCGATATCGAGAAATTCCTCGCCGACATCCGCGCCGCCTGACCATCTTTACGGCCTGTCGTTTTCTCCTGGCCGGGCGGAGCCGGGATAATTCAGCCTTTTGTGCAGGTCGCCCTCAGCGCTTGCGCGCCTGGACGATCAGGGCCTCGATGGATTCCTCGCCAAGGGACCGGTATGCTTCCAGCCGGTGCAGGCCAACGACCAGGACATAGCGTTTGCGCTCTTCGTCGCGCCGGACCTGGATGGGAGAGTGCAGGCCGTTTTCGAGAATATCCTCGGCACGGGTTTCCACCTTTGCCCCGTCGAGTTCCTTGGCCAGTTTCGCGGGCACATAGATCTCGCCAAGCGGGATCTTTACGGTTCGCATCAGTTCGGACATCGGCTTTCCCCTTTCCGCGCTGGCATGTCACCCATGTTTATGCGCAAACTCCCAGTACAGCTCTCGGGCCTGGCGGAACAGCGGCCCGGGCTGCAGTTCACGATCCTCGACCCGGGTGATTGGCATCACCTTGGCCAGATTGCCGGTGGTGAAGACCTCGTCGGCGACCATTACGTCGGCCCAGGTTACGGTCCGTTCATGCACCTCGACGCCGGCTTCGCGGAACAGGGCGGCCACGCGCTGGCGGGTAACGCCGTTCAGGAAGGTGCCGTTGGCGACCGGCGTATGCGCGGCGCCGTCCTTGCCGATCCAGATATTGGCGGTGGCCAGTTCGGCGACGTTATTGTTGGCGTCCAGTACGACGGCATTGTCGAAGCCGCGCTTCGCCGCCTCCATAAGGGCGCGGGCCGAATTGGGATACAGGCATGACGCCTTGGCATCGGTCGGGGCCATGTCGGGCGCGGGCCGGCGGAAACTGGACAGGCAGATCGACATATTGCCGGGTTCCGGCATTTCCTTCTCGAAGATCGACAGGCAGAAGCGCGTGCTGTCCGGATCGGGCGCCACGAAGAACTGCGCGCCATTTTCCGCCCAGTACATCGGCCGTATATAGACAGCCGCGCCGGGCGGGAACTTCGCTATTCCCTCTCGCGCAATTTCCTCCACCTGGCCAGCCGAGTATTGCGGCTTCAGTCCGAAGCTGTTGGCCGAAGCGATCAGCCTCAGGCAATGGCGGTCCAGATCGGGCGCAACGCCCTCGAAAGAGCGCGCGCCGTCGAAGACCACCGAGGCCATCCAGGTAGCGTGGGTTAACGGCCCGAGCAGCAGCGGTTCGCCCTCGACCCATTTGTCGTCAATGAAATGTATGCCCTGCATGGCGACACGATAACGCCGCCGGACAAAAAGGGAAAGCCCGCAATAGCCTATGTCACGATGCGGCCTTCAGCATCGCCTGGTAAATGTTCCAGGTGGCTTCCACCGATACGCCGCCGGCGATGCTGCCCGCGGCCAGCATTTCGGTCGTGGGTTTTTCAGGCACCGTCCGGTGCCCGCTTCGGGGCACCGGCTTGACCGTCCCCAAATTGTCGTGCAGCAAAGCTGCCGTGGCCAAATTTGATCTGCGTACGTTCATTCTCTGGTTGCGCTCTCTGTCAACGGTTCACTTTTCCTTTGCAAAGGGCGTGCCATTTCCAAAACAATACCGTTCCCATTCCATTGTCCAATTCCACGGTAATATTCTTGTTGTTTTACATGCTTTTGCAGGTTTCGGCATGCGGCGCATTGGCGCGGTTGCATTTTGCAATCCATTCGCGAACTGCCTGCATCCGTTTCTCCAGAATGGGAGAACGGCCGCTCGGAGATAACAGGGCGGTTCCATATGGCCGGGAAAGGCTCTATCTTTCGCCGTGATGAATCCTTACGACCTCGCCCTTCCCCTGATCCGCTGTCTGGATCCCGAACGCGCGCATCGCCTTACCGTGCAGGCCCTCGCCATGGGATTGGGCCCGGTCCAGCGCACAGCGGACGATCCGGTGCTGGCGACGAGGGTTTTCGGCTTGGATTTTCCCAACCCCATGGGGCTGGCCGCGGGCTTCGACAAGAATGCCGAGGCTTGGCGCGCACTCTTGCGAATGGGATTCGGCTTTGCCGAGATCGGGTCCGTGACGCCGCGGCCGCAAGCCGGCAACCCGCGTCCGCGCCTCTTCCGGCTCGCCGATGACGAAGCCGTCATCAATCGCATGGGATTCAACAATGACGGGATGGAAACGGCGGCGGGAAAGCTGGCCGGTTCGCGCCGGGGCATCGTCGGGATCAATATCGGCAAGAACAAGGAGACCGAAGACCCCGTCGCCGATTATGTCGCCTGCGCCCGGCGGCTGGGCCCGCTGGCGGACTACATGGTGGTGAATGTCTCATCGCCCAACACGCCCGGCTTGCGCGCGCTTCAGGACAAGGCGTTATTGACCGCCATTGTCGAGGCCGTATCTGCGGCATTGGCGGAGTCTTGTCCCGCCGGTGCGCCGCCGCTACTGGTCAAGATCGCGCCCGACCTGACATCCGGGGACTGCGAAAATATCGCCCACGTTGCATTGGAAACGCCAGTCGCGGGGTTGATCGTCAGCAACACCACCATCGAACGCCCGAAATCGCTGCGGAGTGCTAATCGAAGCCAGTCCGGCGGTTTGAGCGGGAAACCGCTGTTCGCCCCCTCGACCCGGCTGCTCTCGCATATGTACCGCCTGACCGGCGGAAAACTGCCGCTTATTGGTGTTGGCGGCATTTCCAGCGGCCGCGACGCATACGAAAAAATTCGTGCCGGGGCGTCATTATTTCAATTATATACAGCTTTTGTTTACCAAGGACCTGTATTAATAAGACGAATCAAAGGGGAACTAACGACATTATTGAGGGAAGATGGATTCGATAAAGTGGAATCGGCGGTGGGCGCCGATCAGCCTTAAAGATGAGAAGTATGCTTGCCTTGAGACTTGCCCGCGCGTACCCTCTGCGCGGCGCGGGTTTGCGTCGATTCCAGAAGGGTGTGATTAGCGCTTAGCCATGAGTACCAATGTAATATATATCGCCACATATGTGGGCGTCGGCGTTTTCTCGATGGTTGGTTTCAGCTTGCTGTCCGGCAATTCCTTTATGGGCGTTGTTACCGGGCTGCTGATTATAATCGCCGGTGCATTGCTACATGAATACACCGTCCGCAGCCAGGGTTTCGCGCGGGTGGTGCGCGGAGTGATCGGACTGCGGGAAACGGTCGACCGGGCCGATGGCGCGGTGACCCGCATGAAAGCCGACTTCGACAAGACCATTGCCGACGCACGCACCGCACGCGAGGCGCTGACCCAGCTCCAGTCGCTACACACCGCCACCGAAGAACAGATCAAGGCGCTGAAAGAACAGATGGGTCAGGGTGGCGGCGAGGTCATCGGGCAGATGCAGGAAGCGATGCAGCAACTGCACGGCCAGCAGCAACAGACAAACGAAGATATCGGCGTTATTCAGGCTGCCGGCAATCAGCTACACGGCGAATTTCAGAATATGCAACAGCAACTGGCGGCGCTGCAGCAGCAGATGCAACAGATGCAGGCGCATACCCAGGACAGTATTCAGCAGGTTCATGCCACGGTGAACGCGTTGATGGCGGGCGGCGCAGCGGCGGCAGCCGCGCCACCGCCACCACCGCCACCGCCGCCACCCCAGGCGGCACAGCCCATGGAAGCTCCCGCGCCAGAGATGACTCCCCCGCAGCCAGTTGAGCCCGCACCCGCGCCAACACAGGCCGCAGCTGCGCCGGTGGGCGGTGGCAGCGATTTTACCACCTCTGTTTTCCAGGCCTTGCAGGATCAGATCGGTGGCCTTGGCGACAGTCCGGCCGCCGCCAGCCTGCAGGCTGTCGCTCAAGGACTTATTGCCGATGCGGTCGACCTTTATATCGAGCCCGTGGTCACCTTGCCCGACAGAAAACCGGCATTCTACGAATGTTACGGCGGTGTACGCGGGGCCAACGGCAACGCGCTGATGATCGACCAGAATCTCGATATGTCGGGTCACGAACAGTTCATGGCCAGCATCGAGAATGCCCTGATGATCCGCTGCATGGAGCGCATCGAAAAGCTGGATATTTCGGGCATCTCAGGCGGCAAGTGCTTCTATAACGTGCCGGGCGTAACCCTCGCCGACCGTGGTTTCTTCGGCGGCATGCTGGGCCACCTGCAGAACCGGCCCGGCCTGGCCTCACGCCTTGTGATGGAATTCACCCAGGCCGAGTTGATGGAACATGGGGAACTGGCGGTCGAGGATCTGGTCCAGTTGCAGGAATGCGGCTGCAGCTTTTCGATAGACGCGATCACCGATCTCGCCATCGATTTCGAATCGCTGATCGGCTTCGGTTTCCGTTTTGCCAAGGTCGGATCGAAGTTCATCCGGGTCCAGGCCAACACAGCCGACGATCCGGAGGCGGTGCGCACGCTTGCCGGAACCCTGAAAGGCATCGGCATCGACCTGATCGTGGAGAATGTCGAGACCGACCTCAGCCTGGTCGAGCTGATCGCCTTCGAGATCGGATACGGTCAGGGGCCGCTGTTCGGCCAGCCCGGCATCAGCCAGGGCTGACGAGGCCTCGGAGAGAAACGGCGCAAACCGGCAGATGAGCGTGAAAACGATCGACGGCGTGGCGCGGCTGGCCCACGCCTATGACGGTTTTATCCTCGATCTTTGGGGCGTACTCTATGACGGCGGCCAGGTCTTCGGCCATGCGCTGGATGTGCTGGCGAACCTGAAAGCGCTGGACAAGCGGCTGGTGATCCTGTCCAACGGCCCGCGCCGCGCATCGGCGGTCGAGGAACGGATCGCCAGGGCCGGCATTCCGCGCAACCGTTACGACGCCGTAATGTCATCGGGCGAGGAAGCCTGGCTCTGCCTGAAGGGCGAGATCGACGATCCCTGGTACCGCGGCCTCGGCCGGCGCGTCTTCTATATCGGGGCCGACAGCGATCGCCCCATGCTGGATGGGCTGAATGTGACGGAGGCCGACAGCGCCGCCGAGGCCGATTTCATCCTCGATATCGGCCCGTTCGACCCCGCCGACACGATTTCCGATTACCAGGATATGCTGACGGCCGCCGCAGCGCGCCATGTGCCGATGGTCTGCGCCAATCCCGACCTTGTGGTGCATCGCCTGGGCAATGTCGAAATCTGCGCCGGCGGAATCGCCGAGCGTTACGAGGAACTGGGGGGCCGCGTGCGCTGGCACGGCAAGCCGCACGCCTCAATCTACGAGTCCGGCATGCGGCTGATGGGCGATATCGGCAAATCCAGGGTGCTGGCGGTCGGCGATTCCTTCCGCACCGACATCCGCGGCGCCAACACCGCCGGCATCGATTCGCTGTTCGTCATCGAGGGCATCCACCGCGAGGACTTGCTGGACGCGGACGGCGATCCCGACCCGGTGCGCCTGGCCGAAACGGTTGCGCGCGCCGGTGCAGTACCTACATATGCCATTCGACGTTTCGATTGGTGATCGGGAAAACAGCATGAAATCCATCCAGGGGCTCGGCGAGATCGCCGCCGGCTACGACCTTTTCCTGATCGACCAGTGGGGCGTAATCCATGATGGCGAGACCCCCTATGACGGCGCGATCGATACGCTCGGCGAACTGCGCGCAATAGGCAAGCCGGTCGTGATCCTGTCCAACTCGGCGCGCCGCGCCCATGTCGGGATCGAGAAGATGGATAGCATGGGCATCCCGCGCGCGTCCTACGACCATCTGGTGACCTCCGGCGAACAGACCTGGCAGGCCTTGCGGTACCGCAAGGACCCGTTCCACGCGGGGCTGGGCAGGCGCTGCCTGCTGTTCAGCTGGGGTGACGACCGGGGGCTGACCGGCGGCGGCATCGACCTGGAACTGGTCGACGACCTTGCGGAGGCTGACTTCATCCTGATGGCCGGCACCAACCGCGAGCCGTCGGAGCATTACGAGCCGGTGCTGCAGGAGGCACTGGACCGCGGCCTCCCGATGGTCTGCGCCAACCCCGACCTGGTCAGCGTCACGCCGGAAGGCGAGCTGGTGATCTGCCCCGGCCAAGTGGCGCGCCGCTACGAGGAAATCGGCGGCACCGTGCGCTGGCACGGCAAGCCCCACCGTGAAATCTACGAGGCCTGCTTCGCCCTTTATCCGGATGCGAAACGCATCCTCGGCATCGGCGATTCCCTGCATCACGACATCGCCGGCGCGGCCGCCGCGGGCATCGATTCGCTGTTCATCGCCGCCGGTATCCACGCCCCCGCCTTAGGCATAAAATGGGGGGAGCCTCCCTCCTCCGCCCGCCTTGAAGCCGTGTATACGGAGACCGGCCAGCGCCCGGACTACGTGGCCCCGGTCTTCCGCTGGTAACCCTCACGCCCTCTTGATCCCGCGTGATCGGCACCCGCGGCTATGGTGTGCCGGAATGAAATCAACCGGGAGGGTTTTCCGATGCGAAAAGAATTCATGCGCTATCCGGCCGCAGTGATGACCTGGGCGGCACTGACGCTGGCGGTGATGACCGGCACGGTCTGGGCGGAAAATCCGACGCCAAACCCGGGCACGCAGATCATCAAGACGAAGCACGCATATAAGGATCTGGTCGTCCGCCTGGACGAAGCGGTCAAGGCCAACAAGATGGGGCTGGTGACGCGGGCCAGCGCTACGGTGGGCGCCAAGGCCAAGCTGAACAAGGTCATCCCCGGCAACATGGTGGTTGGCGTCTACCGCCCGGACTTCGCCGTGCGCATGCTCGAGGCCAGCGTGCCCGCCGGCATCGAGGCCCCCTTGCGTTTCTACATCACCGAAAATGCCGACGGCACCGCGACCCTCACCTACCGCAAGCCCAGCGCCGTCTTCGCGCCCTACGAGGTGCCCGCGCTGGACGAAATGGCCCGGGAATTGGACGCGATATTCGCGAAAATCGCCGAGGGCGCGACAAAATAATCTCGTGTAACGAGAGTGTATATCCATTTTTGCTATTTCTGTTAAGAATACGGTAGTGTTTTCGGTGGCATAAGAATCGTTCACATCCATCGTGTCAAAAAGGTGAACGTGGACATGAAGTTGCAGTCTCTTGTTCCGGCGGAATTTCATTGGCGCCAGACCGGTCCCTTATTCGGGTTGGCGGGGATTGTCCTCATCGCCATCGCCATCCGGGTATACGCAATAGGCTTCGGACTCCCCTATCTCGC
>Ga0210062_1000762_pt1 | contig 9896 bp, 10 predicted proteins | sample Muzzi_CordA_D2_FD_185528 | JGI IMG/M metagenome (GOLD analysis project Ga0210062, IMG submission 185528) | Wetland microbial communities from San Francisco Bay, California, USA, that impact long-term carbon sequestration - Muzzi_CordA_D2 (SPAdes) | ecosystem: Environmental > Aquatic > Marine >...
TAATGGCTTTAGCCGTAGATCTACCCTTGATATTTCTTGCCTTGATCTACTTTTTCTTTCTGCTCGGTATGCAGCCCATCGAGAATACCCTTGTGGCAAAATTCACGCCTAAAAAATTTCACCATTCAGCCTTTGGTTCAAAATTTGTGTTAACTTTCGGTGTGGGAGCCCTTTCGGTGAAAATGATTAAGGCCATTGAAACAGCCTATAGTATCGAAGCAGTTTTTTATGCTCTGGGCTTGACATCCATCATATTGGTAGGCGTAATTGTGATACTCATTTACAAAACACGTTGAAGTCGAAAGTATCCAAGTTTAAAATAAGAACCTCAATCGATCACAAATAAACCTTTTTCATTTTAAAGCCAAATTTTTCAATGTCTCATCATATTGATCGATGATGTTTTCCCATGCAAATCGTTCCATGGCCGCAGAGAGATGTTGTTGCTTTTCTGTAAACTGGGAATAATTTAGAATGAGAAAACACAGTTTTTCCACCAGTTCTGTCTGATTTCTATAGAGAAAATCCCCGTGGAATACCTTCGGGATAATTTCGGGATATGAAAGACGGTCAGGCAGTAAAGGAATACAACCATAACGGATCGCTTCAACCACCGATATACCGAAATTCTCCTGGTTTGCCGTGCTGATGATGATGGTCCCCTGCATAAGCCATTGACGATATTTCTCTCTGGAGTCTTCATAGCCGTAGCAGACAATTCGGTTTTTGAAACGCTTCCTGGCGGCAACAAACTCTTTTGGAACCACCTGAAAGTTTTCTCCTAAAAGTGCCAGTCGAAAATTCAGACCCCGATCGAGCACCTCATCAAGAGCACTGAAAAAGCCTGCCGGATTTTTATCAAACTCCCAGCGGTGATTCCAGACGATCAACGGTGGCAGGTCCGCTTCGGGCAATGCGTGCGGTATATTTACCGGAGCCGGGAAATGACATCCCGGATAGAGAACCCGGGCCTTACTGCGTATCTCATCAACCACCCATATGGGTTGATATTCGGGCATCATATTTAAAAAAACCGGCAGCTTTGAGAAAAAGGCCTCAAAATGAGTTTGAGAGTTAAAAACAATCCGGTCCGCCGCCAAGGAAGTGGTGATATCTGTGAATCCAAACTGAAAATCCCTGCCTTCCCCCGGCGCCAGGGGATAGGTCAGTTGATTCTCATGAAAATAGACCATTGAAGGAGGACAAGATGGCCCGCATAATGCCTTGAAATCCGACAGGCTCATAAGATCGGTGGTGATCAATCCGTCATAATTTTTAAGGGGAGGAACTTTTTTTACAAAGTACAAGGCTGCGCCTCGCATCCGCCATTTCCAAAAGCGGGCCGGCAGCGTAATAAGATCGATCTTGTGTTTAGAGTGTGAAACCAGACCCTGGGCAAAATCTTGATGTGATCCGCCATAAAATGGTTCCAAAAATAGAAATTTCAAATTCTTCTCTAATTAAAAGGAAAATCGGAAGGAAAGAAAAACACCTTTGTTTTCCAAATCAGCCGAAAGATTAACCCGGGCATTCTTTTTTAATTGATAAATAAATCGACCGGTTTCTTTTCGATTGAATTTATGGGCGCTGGTTACAGTACCGTATATGTTTCCGGCATAGAAGCCGAACCCAACAAACGTAATAAGTCCGCCAAGTGCATTATGTCCTTTATCGAAAGATTCATAGGCAGCCAATATCAGACCGCCGTTCAACAAAAAGGCGATCAATGCATCCTGATATCTTTCACAATACAGATATCCTCCCCCTGGAATGATCGATAAAAATCCTGCCAGCTTCGGATCCTTTTGAGGGATGAATGCTTCCTTGTCCAGTTCATCAGTAAGTTTTTCAAGTTTGAATTTAGGCCTATTTTTGGGGCTGATTTTGTTTAAATAATGTCTGGCATTGTCCCAGGATGCTGTTTCGATATAAATCCATCCGATTCTGTAATAGGCTTCATCCCTTATATCTTCATCTTGGGTAATCGTGATCAGATTGTTTAGACTGATCAAAGCAAGGTTAAACGCCTTCAGTTTTACATAGGCCTCACTCATCATAAAATATGATTTTATAGCATATTCGGTTTCAAAATACCGATCGGTTAATTTTTTAAAGGAATCGACGGCCTCATTAAAATGGTTGCCCAAAAAATAGGACATGCCGACTTGGAACATCGCCAATTCGACCCTTTTATCTTTTGGGAAAAAATAGATAAACCGCTTGTATTCGTTTACAGCCGTTGAATAATCTTCGGCTGAAAAAAGATCTTGTGCATAATTAAACTGTTTCTCAGGACTGAGGATAAGAGATGGGTCGGAAGCGTCTTGAGATCCGGAGCCGGCAAAAGATTGAGAAAATGGGATAAAAAGAAAAAATATGCTCAAAAGCGTAAAGAGCAGATAGACAGTGATGGGGTTTCGGATCTGCATGATGATTAATTACTGCCGCCAGAAGTCGTTATTGCTTACAGGATCATAGCTGCGCTTTTCACCATCTATCCAGACCGGATCCGATAATTTTTTCTCATCTCGACCGCAACGTATGAGGCGGTCCGAGCACATGATCCATCCCAAGAAGGTGCCATGTTTTTTAAATGCTTCAATACAGTATTGAGAACATGTTGGATGCATCGGGCAGCGATTACCGTCAATACTTGAAATATAATCTTGATAAATTTTTATGGGATAAAGGGGCGCATTCTCTCGGTTCTCTTCAGCTTCATGTGAACCTTGGGGTTGATCATCAATTTTCACATCCTCTCCGGCAAGAGCACTCCCGTAAGATGCGGCCAAAACGACAAAAAAAATGATAAAACATAATGGGTTTTTCATTGCTTATTTCTGAGTAACCCTAAGGATCTCTTCTATGGTTGAAATGCCGCTTAACACCTTTTGCACCCCGTCCTGTCGCAGGGTAATCATTTTCCGCTTCAAGGCTTCATTTTTTATCTGGTTCGAATCAAAGGTTTTGAGTACGAGGCTTTTTAAGCTGGAATCCAAAATCATCATTTCAAAAATACCTCTCCGCCCTTTGTAGCCTGTATGAAAACAATTTTCGCACCCTACTGCCCTGTAAATAACCGCCTTTTGAGACTGATCATCGGTAATTCCGATACTTCTTAAAGCCAGTTCATCCGGAGTGTAAGCCTCTTTACAATCTTTACAAAGAACTCGAATTAATCTCTGGGCAACAACAGCCAAAATGGCCGATGAAATTAAAAAGGGCTCAACACCGATGTCCACCAGGCGCGTAATGGCGCTTGCAGAATCGTTGGTGTGAAGGGTGGAAAAAACAAGATGCCCTGTCAGTGCTGACTGAACTGCGATTTCAGCGGTCTCTTTATCTCTTATTTCACCCACCAGAATAACATCAGGGTCCTGTCTGACAATGGATCTGAGACCGCTGGCAAAGGTAAGATTTATTTTTGGGTTGACCTGTATCTGGTTGATGCCTTGAATCTGGTATTCAATGGGATCTTCCACGGTGATAATATTGATATCCGGTTTATTGATGGAGGACAGGACGGCATAGAGGGTCGTGGTCTTACCACTGCCTGTGGGTCCGGTTACAAGAATTATTCCATTGGGAGACCTCACAAGATTTTCAAGCAGATCCAGTTTGTCGGATTTAAGTCCGAGATCCGAAAGTGATATTAAGGACCCTGATTTGTCAAGGAGCCTGAGCACCACCCGTTCTCCAAAAGATGTCGGAATAGTGGACACCCGCACATCAATCTCCTGATGACCAATTTTTACATCCAAACGACCATCCTGGGGAAGTCGTTTTTCCGCAATATTCATCTTTGCCATAACCTTAATTCTTGAGATAAGCGCCGGTTGGACCCATTTGGGAGGAGACAGAAGGTCGTACAAAATACCGTCGACACGATAGCGAACTTTGAAACTGTCCTGGTAAGGTTCGATATGAATATCGCTGGCCCGTGCTTTCACAGATTGAGAGATGATGTGGTTCACAAGTTTTATAATGGGCGCATCACTGATGTCATCCAGTAAATCCGCCCTTTCCTCTATCTCGCTGATAATGGAACTGCCGTCTTCTTCCATATTCTGAACGAGCTGTTCTGCAGAGTCCCTGCTGAGGTCATAGGATATATTGATGGCAAATAGAATTGCGTCCTTTGTCGAAAGAACAAGCTTAACATCGTGGCATCCAAGAATCCTGATCAGATCATCCATTGGCTGTATGAAAGCAGGGTTGTTAACAGCGATGACCGATTCATGTCCAATTAAACTTTCTTTTGAATCTTGCCGATTTTTGTCATCCAGTTGTTCTTCAAAGCCGGGGGGCTGGGTTTCGCTAATGAGGGGAACCATGATATATCTTTTTAGGAATTGAATCGGAACATGGTCGGTAAAATCGGTTTTATATTTTTCAAGGGGCAGTTCCGGCCAAAAAGGAATGTCATATTGGATGCTCAAAGCTTCAAGGAGCTGTCTTTCGGTAATCATTTTTTTTGTGACAAGTATTTCTCCGAAATCGCCTCCTTTTTCAGCTTTTATCCTTTGAGCCTCTTTTAGATCTTCTTCTGAAATGTTGAGGTGTTCTCTGAATATCTGGCGAAGGTTTTTTTGCATGCTGTTTTGCGGTTTGTTTGTTTCCAAGGAATGATAAATAAAAATTTGGTTTATTTTTTGGGGTCTGGTCCGAGTGTATCTATACTTTGTTCGTACATTTTTATTTTTCCCTCTTTGATCTGGTCAATTTCATCTTTTTTACTATCCAAAATCGCTTTTGCTTCAGCAGGATTTTCAACAACGTGGGGGGTGATAAATACGTAAAGATTCGTCTTGTCACCGCCCCTTGCCGTTGTTTTGAACAAGTAACCGAGCAAAGGAATATCTCCCAGGCAGGGAACTGTATATCTTGTTTCCGAAAAGCTGTCGTCAATCAACCCTCCGATGACAACCGTATTTGTATCTTTAACAATTACCGTTGTATCAACGGTTCTCTTTAGTGTAGTGGGACGATCCGAAGACGTCGTAGCCTGTTCATCGAGTTTGGTCGATTCCGTATTGATATAGAGCCTTACCAGGCGGTCGTGACTGATTTGAGGGGTAATTTTCAAGGTAATGCCAACATCTTTGTACTCATAGGAACTGTAAGTTTCCACTCCGGTTTCTGCAGCCGACCGGGTCTGGAACGGGACATTTTTTCCAACCGTAATGCTTGCTTCTTCATTGTCCGTGGTCAGAATCTGTGGTGTGGAGAGGAAATGAACATCTTTATCTTTTTTATACGCATTGACGATGGCAGAAAGGTTGGGAAAGGTAATGCCGCCGATGGTAATCACTTCGCTGAATATCCCTAAAGAGAACCCTGCCGGTGACGGCAATGTTGCTGTAGTACCTGACGAAATAATAGGGACTTCGGGTTCAAATCCACCGCCAAATGCAGCATCTTTATTGTTAATTCTGGTTGTCCCCCCCGCCTGCCATTGGACACCAAGATTAAACTCCTTGTTTATATTCACTTCCATAATCAGGCATTCAATATAGACCATGGATCTTGGAACATCCAGTTTTTTGATGATCTCATCGAGAACCAGGTAATCCTCCTTGCCTGCCATGATAATCAGACTGTTGGTGGCTTTGTCTGCGGTTACTTTAACATCTTCCGAAACAAACGGAAGCTTCTTTTGGGGTCCTCCGGTCTTTTTCGTCGGTAATTCCTGAAGAACCTTGGCCAAATCTTCGGCATTGGCGTTTTCAAGATAATAGACATGGATCTTCTCTTTTCCCCGGGGTGTTTCCCGGTCCAGCATGTTGATCAGCCTTTTAATTCTTAAAGTTTCCACCTCGCTGGCCATTACGATAATGGTATTGGTCCTTTCATCGGCCACAAACTTGGTACCCGAAAACCTGCTTTGTGCTTTGGATCTTCTTTTTTCCTGGAAAACGGAATCAAGAATTTTAACAAATTTTGTGGCCTCAGCATACTCTAGCGGAATAACCGAAACCTCCTCCCCCATGCCGGCCACATCAATGGCATTTAAGATTCGAAGCAATCGTTTTATGTTTGAATATACGTCTGTTATGATCAACATGTTTGTCGGCGGATAATCCAGGATAACACTGCTTTTGGAAACCAGTGGAGCGAACAGCTTTTTTATTTCAGCCGGATTTGCGAATTTTAGGGGGATTAATTGAGTGACCACCCGATCTTCAGGAGAGGCGGCCTCTTGTTTAAGCCGTGTTTCAATATTTTTTGATCGTGCATCAGGAGATGGAACGATTTTAGTCACTTCACCGGATTTTATAGTGGTATAACCATGGACTTCCAAGACTGATTCAAACACTTTGTAAGCTTCTTTGACAGAAATTTTGCTGGGTGAAATTATCGTTACTTTCCCTCTTACACGTTGGTCAACAACAAAGTTTCTTGACGTCAATTCACTGATAAATTTAATAAAAACATTGATATCCACATTGTTGAAATCTATTGAAATAAAGCGTTCCGGGTCCTGTTTTCCTTGTGTTGCTTTTTTATCATCTGATGATTTGGTGGTCTTTACGGAAGTTTGGGCCTGAGCACCAATTGCCAGATTCAAGGTCAATATCAGCACAATGAAGGTAAATATGTATCTAATAATTTTTGAGCCGCGATCGTGTGATTTCATCATTGATGGTTCTACAGTGTTGTTGTTATCAAACTTAATTTTGAGTCACTTAAAGATAAGGTTCCATATAAAGATAAAACAAAAACTCTTTTGTGATGAGCCTGCGCTCAACTAACCGTCAACATTACAAAAATTGGCCAGCAGGAGTGTCTACCATAAAACCAAAAACAAAATGAATTCGACCTTTTGCGAATTCATCAAAAATACATTTGGAAACCAGAATTTTAAAGAATTGTACAAAACCTTTTTAGTATATCATATATTTATCGTTTATTCAATACGATAGTCAATGGTTTTGAGCCGGCCCCGTCGTTTTATCTGAAGCTGAACATTTGGGGACGACTGTAAGTTTTGATAAAATTTTAAAGCATCGTCAACAGATTCGATATCTTTACCATCCACCCCCATGATGACATCTCCGCTTTTCAAACCCATTTTATAAAAAATAGAGTTTGGTCTGATACCTGTCAAACGGAAACCATCAGGTTTTCCATTTTTAAAATTGGGTCGTATTCTTACCTGTTTCATAAGGGTATTGACATCTTTAATGGCTGAATCTATCTGAGAACGCTTTACGGTTATATTCTGAGAACCTGCCCTGCCCAATTCCGTGGAAGGTTTCCTTATTTTTTGACTTCCGTTTGTTTTCTCTATCCCTAAAATTTCATCTTTACCGTTGACATTAAGCACGACCTTTTCTCTCAAGATCATTTTAACCGTTGCATTTTGGATGGTGTCTCCGATTCTGTAAAGATCCTGTTTCTTTACAGCAGTATCTTCAATGACGGCATAGGCTTCTTTCTGATCACCCGTAATCGTCCCGAGTAGGTTCAAATTTAGGTCTGTGGGTTGAAGGGTTTCTATGTCTAGTTTGTCGGGCCCACTTCCGGTTTCTGAGTTTGTTTTGAACAGATTACGCTCAATAATTGTCTGGTAATAAGACAGCTCATGATGCGCTGTGTTTACACTTGGGACAAGATGTCTGGCCGTTGTTTTGGAAGAATCGCTGGTGTCGATATTGGCTGTAGCGATTTTATAAAACACCTTCACCATAAAAAAAACAATGCCGGAAATCAATAAAATATTCAATATGGTAAAATATCGTTTCATGATCTAAATTGGAATGAATTCAAAAAATTGAATTTATTATCCGCAACATCCTGATTAGTCCAGAAAAAAACGGGGTTCGTCCAACGTACCATAAATTCGGATTCGAACCACTCTTTTGTTAAATATCTCTTTAGGCAATAAATTTGTCGGAAAATCTTTTTCCAGTTCTGCAAGGAATTCTTGGTTGGGTTTGATCACGCCTAAAAGTCTTAAATAACTTTGCTCCAAGGGTTCCCTTAAATTGATAAGCCCGGATACGTTACCATCCATCGGACTTGAATTTATGATGCATCGCTTAACTTTAACCCTCTTATTTTCCATTGTCATATCAGTTTCAATTTTACTAAAATATACGCTTTTTAGCTTGAAAACAGGGGTTAAAAGTTCTACCTCACCGTCTGAAATGATACATCTTACCTCTGAGATTCCGCCGAACTTTCCGCCATTGTGATAGGTAAAGCTTCCCTCAAGTATTCCGGTTAAATTACGTCCAATAAACGGTTTAACAGCAGGTATTTCTTTTATATTAATGTTAGAATATTTTCCCTTGATAACAACATCTTTCTCTGACCTGTTTTTAATGAACTCTCCCTTGCCTTCTAAAACGCCTTTATAGGCGCCCCCTTTGAAAAAAAAAATAATTTTAGAACGAAAAAGCGACAAAAGGTTTGGGACGATTTTAATCTGCTCGAATTCAATTAATGTATTGTCCATGTGATAAAAGTTAACTTTATACAACTTTAAACCGGGCGGGAAAGCCGGGCTTACATGATCAATACGAATGTTTATATTAGAATTGAGCTTGTTGAAACCAGACGTCACATAGTTTTTTACTTTATCTGACGGAAACAGGTAGTAAATAAAAAATACCATGGCCGCTAAAACATATATGGAATACAGCAGCCATTTTGGGGTATTCTTCATCATTATTTTTCAACCGTCTCAACCTGCAAAACAGCATCTACAAAACCTTCTTGTTTGCCTGTTTTTGAAATTGAAAGCCTTTTTATATTTACCATGTTTTTTGATGTTTCGACCATGTGTAAATATGTGGTCAACTGCTGTAATGTTAGTCCCTTGAACTTCATTTCAACCTGAGAAATTTTGTACGAATTGTTTTTTTGAACAGTTGTCGAAGGTTTCATATATGTTACATATTCTTTAATTCTTGCTTTGCCCGTGAGTCTATCAAGAAAGGAAAAGAGCGTAAAACCCTTTTCCCTGTTCTCAAAACGAACTTTTGCCAAACTTGTTCTTTTTTCTATTGCGTCGTAATCGGATTTTAGCGTCATCATCTCCAAAAGAATTTCTTCTTTAATCTGAAGTGTCCTTTTCAACCGCTTTCTCTTGTCAATTGATGGAAAAACAATAAATTGAAATAAAATAAACAAGAGGATAGCACCCGATAGGGCATAGATGGCGTATTTTTCTCTTTTGGTCAGCTTTTTTACCATAAATACCGTCTTTAACGTATAATTTCGATAACTTGAATCTTAAAATAAAACGCGTCCATTTTGACCGGTACCCTCCCCGGATACCCCACATTTAGAGCGTAAAGGCTTCAAGTTTTGCATATTCATCATTACAAATTCACCTTAAGTTTGAAACGCACACGTTTGTCGAACTTGTCTATATTGGCAGCGCTAATATCAATTTTTTTAAAAATATCCGACTTTTCCAGATTACTCTTTATATTGTCTACAGAGTTGAAGCTGTCGGTGTCTCCCGAAATGTTGACACTTTCCGATCCCATTACAAACCTTGTAAAAATAACATCCATATCCTTGGGTATGGCCTTGCTTATGGTGTTCAAAATATCTATGGCCCTAATCTGTTTTTCGCTATCACCTGGTAATAAAGCATTTTTTCGTGCTTGTTGAATTTTTATTTTCATCTGCTGAGCCGGATCGACAATATTTTTAACCTCCGGGAACGTCGAGGTAAAAATACCTGTTATTTGACGATTAAGCCGGGCCAACTTTTTTGTCATAAAGTATGAATCAAGAAAGACATTGAACCAGCCTAATGACAAAACCATGACAAAAATAACGCCGGTTTGAATCAGGTTTTTTTTATTTTCCGCCCAGAATTTTTTTAATGCAAAAGGACCTTTTCTAAAATTAAAGCCCTTTGTCCCTTCAATTTCCAT
>Ga0210062_1000765_pt1 | contig 9891 bp, 8 predicted proteins | sample Muzzi_CordA_D2_FD_185528 | JGI IMG/M metagenome (GOLD analysis project Ga0210062, IMG submission 185528) | Wetland microbial communities from San Francisco Bay, California, USA, that impact long-term carbon sequestration - Muzzi_CordA_D2 (SPAdes) | ecosystem: Environmental > Aquatic > Marine >...
GGCCAGCTCGACCGCCTCAGCGGGCGGCGCCGGTTCCGGCTGCGTCACTTCAATGACCGGCCGGCTGACGCCGATCTCGGCCAGCGGCACCCGCCATTCGAAACCGTCAAGCCGTCCGTTCGGCGTGACCGGCAGCCAGCGCTCCGACACCACCCCGTCGGCCGTCCACACCGGATCGCCGGCAGCGCGCATGGCACGCGCCATCCACTCGCGCACACGGCCGGTATCGCCGTGCTCGTGCTCCTCGATCTCGGCCATCAACGTGGCGACGCGTCGGGTCGGCGCCGACAGGTAGGGCGCCAGCGCCGCGCGTGCGGTGTCGAAGTCGTTGGCGTCGAGCGCGGCGCGCGCCACCGCGATCGCGCCTTCGAGCTGGCCCGGCACCTTGTCGGCAAGTTTCTGCATGCGGGCGAGACGGTCGCGCGCCGTATCGCCGAAGCGGAGGTTGGCATAGGCCTCGGCGATGTCGGGATGCGGGTGGTCGGCCCAGGCGGCTTCCAGAATCCGGCGCGCCTTGCGCTGCTCGCCAGCTTCCGCCAGCCGCCGCCCGGCCATCGCCGCCGCCGGCACCAGATCGGGCGCCAGCTTCGCCGCCTGCAGCACCAGCGCGCGCGCGGTGTCGCGGTCGATTTCATCGAGCGCTTGCGCGCGGGCGGTGAGCAGCACCGCGCGCTTGCGCCGGTAGACGTGCTTGTCGAGGGTATTCTTCATGCGGTCGAGCGCATCGAGCGCGCCGGCCCAGTCGGCATTGCTGCAGCGATAGTCGAGTACCGCCTGCCCCGCCCACGACAGCCCGGGCGCAATCTTGGCTGCTTGCTCCGCGGCGTGGCGCGCGGCCGGCAGGTCGTCACGGCGCTGCGCCTCCATGTAGAGCCCGCGCAGGCCGAGCAGCTTGGTTTCCTCGCGCAACGTCATGGCACGGAAGGCCCGCTCGGCGGCGGCGCGGTCGCCGCCCATCTGCGCCGACTGCGCGGTGAGCAGGAGCGTTAGCGGATCGCCGGGGGTGAGCCGCGCCGCTTCGTCGGCGAAGCGGCGGGCCAACCGCAGATCGCCGGCTCCGATGGCGATCAGCCCGCGGCTGAGCGCGTTGTAGCCGCGCATGGCACGGCGATGGCGGAAGAACAGCGAGACCTGCTCGGGCGAGCGTACGATGGTCCGCACCGCGGTCCAGAGGAAGATGAGCGCGAGCACCAGCGCGACGAGCCCGAGCGCAGCCACCGTCACCGAGGTTTCAATATGGTAGCCGAGCCAGGTGACGGCCACGTCGCCGGGTCGGTCGGCGACCCAGGCAAAACCGACCGCGACCAGCGCCACTGCAACGAAGAAGCCAACCACCCGGATCATCGCGCCCTCACCTGTCGCCGAGCGCGCGCACTGTTTCAGCGGCGAAGCGTTGCGCGGCGGCAAGCGCCTTCTGGCGCGCCGCCGCATTGGTCACCCAACCGGCGGCCGGTCGGCGCGCCGCCTCCGGCAGCTTGCCGATGTCGGCCAACGCGGCGGCGATGTCGGCATGCGTGGCTGCCACCTCGATGCGTGCCAGGATATCGCCCGCCGCATCGCCGGACGGGGCCTGCACCGGGCGAATGCGCACCAGCTTGCTGGCATTGGCCTGCAGGCGGTCGAGGAAATTGCCGCTGGTCTTGTCCGCGTCGACGGCTTTACGCATGGCAGGGATGGTGTCCAGCAATTGCCGCGCCAGCGCGGCGGCGCTCGGGATGCCGGATGCGGCGAACCGGTCGAGCGGGGCCAGCGCCTGCTGGTCGGCGCCGAGTGACTTCGCCTGCGCCAGTTCGGAGGCATAAGGCGCGCCACTGGCGACCGCGGTTTGCAGGGCGGAGGCGCTAAGCGCCAGCCGTGCCGCCTTGTCGGCAGCGGTGGCCTTGGCGACGCGCACACCCAAGGCCTTGGTCGATTGATCGAGATCGGCGCGCACTGACTTCACGGATTTTTCGAGCGCAACGATACGCTGCTGCACGTCGTCGAGCTGACCGGGCCCCACCGCGCTGGAAGCCTGCTGGCCGGCGCTTTGCACGCTGTCGCGCAGGTCCTTGACCGCCTTCTCCGCCGCCGCCGCCTGTTCTTGCGCTGCACTGGCCTTGGCGGCGATGTCGTCGCCGCGGCGGTTGAGCGCGGTAAGTGCGATCCCGAGCGACTTCATGGCATTGTCGGCGGCGGCGATACGCTCGGCCATGCCCTTGTCGCCCTGCGGAAGATTGCCGATCGACTGCTCCATCTTGTCGACACGCTGGCCAAGCGCGGCGACCGCCTTGTCGATGGCGCCCGTATCGGGTGCCGCCGACGCGGGACGGTTTTGCAGGTCCGCAACTCGCTTTTGCAGCGTGGCGAGTTGCTCTCGCAGCGCGCTTGTATTGTCGGTGGACGATGGCAAGGGAATGAGGCCGCCATACCAGAGCGCGCCCGCCACGGCGGCGGCGACGATGACGCCGATGATGCCGCCAACAAAACCTGCGCCGACGCCGCCGCGGCGGGGTCGTTCAGGCGACGGCGGATAACCCTCGCCTTGCGATCGGCGGTGCGGTTGCGCGGTCTCGGCCGTCGTCGTGTCTTTGCCTGGCGTTTGCGGCGACTCGGACGTCGGCTCGGATTCGTGTTCCGGCGGCGTTTCGGCACTGGGCGCGGATGCCTGTTGCGCCGGCGTCGCGGCTTCCGCCGGCACTTCGGAGGCCTGGAGATCGATGGTCGGCGCGGGGCGCTTGCGGCGGCGGCCGCCGCCCGGCGCCTCCGGCGTTGTGCGCTTTTCTGCCATCCAGGGCTCCCTTATCCGTAGCGCATGATCGTATCTGAAAACCGGTGCCACATTTCGGGATCACACGCGGCGGCGATTCGCCTCCCCCGCCCATTGGCAGGGAATATCCCAATTGGCGGGACTATCCAATCAACCCGGTGACGGCGTCAAAAGTTCGATCAAACCTGCTTCGTCCGGCTGCGGCGACACGGCGATGTGCCCGGCGCCGGCGGCGGCGAGCGGTTCGGCGACCTGCTGAGACAGACAATAATGTCGCACCCCCAGGGCAGACGGCTCGATGCCGGCCGCGCGCGCGCCGGCGACAAAGTTGTCAGCACTGCGGCGGGAGAAATGCAGCACGCCCTCGACGTCGCCGGCTTCCAGCGCGGCGACGAGCGCGGGCGGAAACGGCGCGGTCACCGCACGATAGACCGCACGCATCTCGGCCTTGATCCGATGTGCCGCCAATTCGCCGATCAGGTCGGCGGCGCGGTTTTCGCCGGCAAGATAGAGCAATGGCGCCGCCGCGTCGCCGTGACGCCCGGCGATAAGTCGAACCAGATCGCGCACGTCACCGTCGGCGGATGTTACGTCGGTGAAGCCAGCCGCCCGTGCGGCCTGCGCGCTGCGCTTGCCGACGGCGTAGACCGGTAAGCCGACCAGCGCGGCGCGCGCGGGGTTGGCCGCGATCGCGCCGGGCGCGTTGGCGCTGGTGACGACCACCGCGCCCCATGTGCCGGACAGATCGATGTCGATCGGCTCGACCTTCATCAGTGGCGCCAGCAGCACGTCATGGCCGTGCGCGCGCATGGCGGCTGCGGTGCGTTCGCCGTCGGCTTGCGGGCGGGTGACGACGATACGCATTGGATCAGTCAAAAAATCCCGGACCGGCGCGATGCTTGAGTTCGCGGCCGGCGTCGGAACCGATCGCCACGGCATCCTTGGCGTGACCATGGCCGGAGATGTCGTGCGCTGCCTCGCCGTCCGGTCGCGCGATCAGGCCGCGAAACTGCACGGTGCCGGCCTGTACGACGGCGTGACCGGCAATCGGCGTCTTGCAGGAGCCGTCGAGCGCGGCAAGAAAGGCACGCTCGCAGGCGACCGCTATCGAGGTGTCGGCATGGTCGATGCGAGCCAGCATGTCGCGCACGCGGCGATCGTCCGCACGGGCCTCGATGCCGATGGCACCCTGCGCCACGGCGGGAAGAAATTCGTCCACACTCATGATCCGTGTGGCGTGCTTCTCCAGCCCGAGCCGCTTCAACCCGGCGAGCGCGAGCAGGGTGGCGTCGACCTGGCCTTCCTCCAGCTTGCGCAGCCGCGTTTCCACATTGCCGCGCAGCGCCGTCACCTTGAGATCGCGGCGGGCGCGCTTGGCGATTGCCTGGCGGCGCAGCGAGGCGGTACCGAGCCGCGCGCCCTGCGGCAGTTCGGCCAGCGCCTTCGTCTTGCGGCTGATAAAGACATCGCGCGGGTCTTCGCGTTCCAGGCACGCCGTCAACGTCAAGCCCGGCTGTGAAAACGTCGGCATGTCCTTGGCTGAATGCACGGCGAGATCGATGCGGCGTTCCAGCAGCGCCTCCTCAATCTCCTTGGTGAACAGGCCCTTACCCCCTTCCTCCGCCAGCGGCCGGTCCTGGATGGTATCGCCGGTGGTGCGGATGACGACGAGTTCGATCTCGTCGTCGGTTGCCCCCAACACGTCGGCCAGCCGCGCCCGCACGGTGCGCGCCTGCACCAGGGCAAGCGGGCTGCCGCGCGTGCCAATGCGTAACAGGGCGGTGGATTGCGCCATATGACCTCTCAATGCTAGGGCACCTTTTAGTTCACCCTTCCCGGAAAGGGGAGGGCCGGAGGCACAAATGATCGTGCTCGGCATCGAGACGACCTGCGACGAAACCGCGGCGGCGGTGGTCGAGCGTTTCGAGGATGGTCGCGGCACGATCCTGTCCAATGTGGTGCGGAGCCAGGTGAGCGAACACGCGGCCTTCGGCGGCGTGGTGCCGGAGATCGCCGCACGCGCCCATGTGGAGGTGCTCGACCGCATTATTGCGAACGCCATGGAGCAGGCGCTGTGCAGCTACGACCGTCTCGACGGCGTCGCTGCGGCAGCCGGCCCCGGGCTCATCGGCGGCGTCATCGTCGGGCTCACCACCGCCAAGGCGATCGCGCTGGTCAAGAGCAAGCCGCTGGTCGCCATCAATCACCTGGAAGCGCACGCGCTCACCGCACGGCTGACCGACGCGACGCCATTTCCCTATTGCCTGTTCCTCGCCTCCGGCGGGCATACGCAGATCGTCGCCGTGCGCGGCGTCGGCGATTACGTCCGGCTCGGCACCACGCACGACGACGCCATCGGCGAGGCCTTCGACAAGACCGCCAAGCTGCTCGGGCTCGGCTATCCGGGCGGGCCGCAGGTTGAGAAGGAAGCCGAAAACGGCGACGCCGCCCGCTTTGCGCTGCCGCGGCCGATGCAGGGACGCAAGGAAGCGGACTTCTCGCTCTCCGGTCTGAAGACGGCGCTGCGGCTGGAAGCGGAGAAGATCGCGCCGCTCTCGGACCAGGACGTGGCGGATCTCTGCGCCTCGTTCCAGCAGGCCATCGTCGAGGTTGTACTCGACCGCTTGCGCGCCGGCTTGCGCCTGTTCCGCGACCGGTTCGGGGCGCCGACCGCACTGGTCGCTGCCGGCGGTGTCGCCGCCAATCAGGCAATCCGCAAGGTGCTGCATCGGCTCGCCTTCGAGATCGGCACCGTGCTGGTGGCGCCGCCCCTGGAGTTGTGCACCGACAACGGTGCCATGATTGCCTGGGCCGGCGCCGAGCGGCTGGCGCTGGGTTTTTCCGATAGGCTCGACGTGGCGCCGCGCGCCCGCTGGCCGCTGGACGAGATCGCCGCCGCCAAGGGCGCGCTGCAACGTACAGCGGCGTACAAGTGAGCGGGCGGCACGCATGACCATCCAGAATATTTCCGTGCTCGGCGGCGGCGCCTGGGGAACGGCGCTGGCGCTCACCGCCGCGCGCGCCGGCCGCGACGTGACGCTGTGGGAGCACGACCCCGGCAACGCCGCCAACCTCGAAGGCAAGCGCGAGAGCCGTTACCTGCCCGGCGTCAAGCTCGACGATTCGATCAAAGTGACCCGCGCGCTCGCCGAAGCGACGCGCGCGGAAGCAATCCTTCTGGTGGTACCGGCACAGGTGATGCGCTCGGTCGTGCAAGCGCTGGCGCAAACGATGCGGGATGGCACGCCATTGATCGCCTGCGCCAAGGGCATCGAGCATGGCACGCAGAAATTCATGACCGAGATCATCGTCGAATGTGCGCCCAACGCAGTGCCGGCGATCCTCTCCGGCCCGAGCTTCGCCGCCGACGTGGCGCGCGGGCTGCCCACCGCGGTGACGCTTGCCGCTCCTGACGCCGAAACCGCGGCCGCGCTGTCGCAGGCGATCGGCTCCGCCACCTTCCGCCCCTATCATTCCACCGACCTGCGCGGCGTCGAGCTCGGCGGCGCCACCAAAAATGTGCTCGCCATCGCCGCCGGCATCGTCGCCGGCCGCGAACTCGGCGCCAGTGCCGCCGCCGCGCTGATCACGCGCGGCTTCGCCGAGCTCGCCCGCTTCGGCAAGGCCTATGGCGCGCGGATTGAGACGATGATGGGCCTGTCGGGACTGGGCGATCTCATTCTCACCTGCTCAACCCCGCAGTCGCGCAATTTCTCGTTCGGCGTTGCGCTCGGCAAAGGCGAGGCGCTGGAGCAAGCCGCCCACGGCAAGCTGGCGGAAGGTGCCTTCACCGCACCGGTGCTCCTGGAAATGGCGCGCGCAAAGAACGTGGAGATGCCGATCGGGGCCGCGGTTGCCGAAGTGCTAGCGAAACAGATGAGCGTGGACGAGGCGATCGCCACGTTGCTGGCGCGGCCGATAAGGGCGGAATGAAAGAGACAGGATTGAGGAAATAATCGATGGCTTACTGGCTGATGAAATCCGAGCCGGACGCCTGGTCGTGGCAGCAGCAGGTCAAGAAAGGCGCCAGGGGCGAGGCCTGGACCGGCGTGCGCAATCATCAGGCCAAGCTCAACCTGATGAAGATGAAGAAGGGCGACCGCGCCTTCTTCTATCACTCCAATATCGGCAAGCAGGCGGTCGGCATCGTCGAGGTGATCCGCGAAGCCTATCCCGACCCCACCGCCAAGCCGGGCGAACCCTGGGTGGTGGTGGGTGTCAGGGCGATCGAGCCGCTGCCCAGGCCGGTCAGCATCGACGACGTGAAGAAAGAGCCGAAGCTCAAGCAGATGGTGCTGATCAACAACACGCGCCTTTCTGTTCAGCCGGTGACGGCGGAAGAATGGAAGACGATGTGCAAGATGGGCGGACTCTGATCCTCCGACCCGTCGCGGGGCATGACAGAGTGAGAAGGAGGCGCGCGTGGTCTTCGCCGGCATTAATTACTGGGCCGTTCTGATAGCGGCCGCGGTCGGCTTCGGTCTCGGCGGCGTGTGGTACATGGTGCTGTCCAAACCCTGGATGGCGGCACACGGCTTCACCACCGAGCAGATCCGTACCCATCACGGCAGGGGCGCCGGACCTTGGCCGCTGATCATCTCCTTTGTCGCCGATCTGATCATGGCCTGGATGCTGGCGGGGGTGATTGGTCACATGGGGGCGGTGACAGTGGTCAACGGGCTGACCACCGCCGCCTTCGTCTGGGTCGGTTTCGTCATCACCACGCTGACGGTCAACAATGTCTTCGGCCTGCGGTCGCCCAAGCTGATCTGGATCGACGGCGGCCACTGGCTGCTGGCGCTGTTGGCAATGGGGGCCGTCATCGGCGCCTGGGGCGTTTAGAGGCCCCGGCCCCCACAAAAGTCGGACCTCCGGCGCCTTGTCGGTCGCGGGGCCAGCATCGCATAATGGCTAAAAGGGACGAATTGCATCAATGCCCCCGGAGCGAACCGGCGGCAGGGAGGAACGTTCGATGTCCGACAAGCTCTATGACGTGCCGGCCGATTGGCGGAAACGCGCCTTCATCGACGATGCCAAATACCAGGAGATGTACGCCCGTTCGATCAAGGATCCGGACGGATTCTGGGCCGAACAGGCCAAGCGCATCGACTGGATCAAGCCGTTCAAGAAGGTCAAGAACACCTCCTTTGACCCGCACAATGTATCGATCAAGTGGTTCGAAGATGGCACGCTCAACGTCTGCTACAATTGCGTCGACCGTCATCTCGCCAAGCGCGGCAACCAGACCGCCATCCTGTGGGAAGGCGACGACCCCAAGGTCGACAAGACACTCACCTATAAGGAACTGCACGCCGAGGTCTGCCGCTTCGCCAACGTGCTGAAAGCCCGAGGCGTCAAGAAGGGCGACCGCGTCACCATCTACCTGCCGATGATCACAGAAACGGCGGTCGCCATGCTCGCCTGCGCCCGCATTGGCGCCATTCATTCGGTGGTGTTCGGCGGCTTCTCACCCGACTCGCTCGCCGGCCGCATCGACGACTGCAAATCGGACGTCGTCGTCACCGCCGACGAAGGCATCCGCGGCGGCCGCAAGATTCCGCTCAAGGAGAACACCGACGCCGCCTGCGACCGTGTCGGTCACGTCAGGAGCGTCATCGTCGTGCGCCACACGAGCGGCAAGGTGAACATGCAGGACGGCCGCGACGTCTATTACGACGAGATCGCCAAGACCGTCTCCGCCGACTGCCCCTGCGAGGAAATGGGCGCGGAGGACCCGTTGTTCATTCTCTATACCTCCGGATCGACCGGCAAGCCGAAGGGCGTGCTGCATACCACCGGCGGCTACCTGGTCTACACCGCGATCACGCATCAATACGTGTTCGATTATCACGACGGCGACATCTACTGGTGCACCGCCGACGTCGGCTGGGTCACCGGTCACAGCTACATCGTCTACGGCCCACTGGCCAACGGCGCCATCACCATGATGTTCGAGGGCGTGCCCAACTATCCGACCGCATCGCGCTTCTGGGAAGTGTGCGACAAGCACAAGGTCAACATCATCTACACGGCGCCCACTGCCATCCGCGCGCTGATGCAAGCGGGCGATGACCCGGTCAAAAAAACCTCGCGCAAGTCGCTGCGCCTGCTCGGCACCGTCGGCGAGCCGATCAATCCGGAAGCCTGGGAGTGGTACTACCGCGTGGTCGGCGAGACCCGCTGTCCGATCGTCGACACCTGGTGGCAGACCGAGACCGGCGGCATTCTCATTACGCCGCTGCCGGGCGCCACCAGGCTCAAGCCCGGCTCGGCGACGCAACCGTTCTTCGGCGTCATCCCGGAGATCGTCGACGCCGACGGCAAGACGCTGGAAGGAGCCGGCAGCGGCAATCTGTGCATCGCCGATGCCTGGCCCGGAATGATGCGCACGGTCTATGGCGACCATGAGCGCTTCGTGCAAACCTATTTCTCCACCTATCTCGGCAAGTACTTCACCGGCGACGGCTGCCGCCGCGACGAGGACGGCTATTACTGGATCACCGGCCGCGTCGACGACGTCATCAACGTCGCCGGCCATCGCCTCGGCACCGCCGAGGTGGAAAGCGCGCTGGTCGCCCATGCCAAAGTCTCGGAAGCCGCCGTGGTCGGCTATCCGCACGACATCAAGGGTCAGGGCATCTACGCCTATGTCACGCTGATGGCCGGCGAGAAGCCGAGCGAGGAACTGCGCAAGGAGCTGGTCGCCTGGGTACGCAAGGAGATCGGCCCGATCGCCTCGCCCGACCTGATCCAGTTTGCGCCCAGCCTGCCGAAGACGCGCTCGGGCAAGATCATGCGCCGCATCCTGCGCAAGATCGCCGAGGACGAGTTCAGGAACCTGGGCGACGTCTCCACGCTGGCGGACCCGGCCGTCGTCGACGATCTCGTGAACAACCGGCAGAACAAACGGGCGGGTGCAGGGGCATAGCGCCGCCGCCGAATCTTTGTCCGTCAACCGAAGGGGGCCGCACCAGCGCGGCCCTCGCTCGTTGTCCGCAATTTTTCGGCTCGGTTTCGCCGGGCACGTCAGTTTGGCGGATCGGGACTTTTGGCGGCCATTTACGTTACCGGCAGCTTTCCGGGAAGGCGCAGACGCTCCGCATTAAGATTATCCCCGTCAACGAACTGCGGGGCATTAACCAATG